>ENA-OYXS01000872-OYXS01000872.1-human-gut-metagenome-genome-assembly--contig:-NODE-872-length-10737-cov-6.352462_pt1 | contig 10737 bp, 10 predicted proteins | sample MGYA00243240_ERZ653429 | MGnify/ENA primary metagenome ERZ653429 (study PRJEB26926, sample SAMN06164958) | human gut metagenome | biome: ENVO:00009003; feature: ENVO:2100002; material: ENVO:00002003... | reverse complement strand
GGCAGCGTCAGATGTGTATAAGAGACAGGTAGTAATACTAAAGTTAAAGCATGCATGATTGGTGTTGGAGATTTAAAGAAGAAATGCGAGGATGTTATTAAAGAAAGAAATTTAGATACTAATATCGAGTTGCTAGGTTTCCAAGAAAATCCATATAAAATTGTAAAAAATTGCAAACTAGTTATAATGCCGTCAATTTATGAAGGATTTGGACTAGCAGCTATAGAAAGTATGATTCTAAATAAGCCAGTGTTAAATAGTGGAGTAGGAGGATTAAAAGAAATATTTAAAAAAACTCCTTATATTTGTAAAAACAAAACCGAATATTTAAGGAAAATAACGAGAATAATCACTAAGGATATAATTTTAAACTCTAGTGCAGAAAGCACGATAGTAAACCAATATACAGATAGGGAGCGCTGGAAAGAAAATCTTGAAAATTCTTATGAAGGGAGTTGATTTGCATGATAAAACTTTTAGTGGAATTAAAAAGAAAACTAAATGGAGAAGTATCATTAAAAAAATTAATAAAAAAAGGACTGGTGGTAGGAAATAATTTTTCAAAACAATCAGGATGTTTTATAGATCCTACTTTTCCATTTTTAATTGAAATAGGAAATGATGTAACATTTTCAAAAAATGTTTGTATTCTTTCACATGATGCTAGTACAAGAAGAAAATTGGGATATTCAAAAATTGGTATAGTTAAAATTGGAAACAATTGTTTTATAGGTGCAAACGTCACTATTTTACCAAATGTAAGAATTGGAAATGATTGCATTGTTGGAGCTGGAACAGTAATAAATAGAGATATTCCAGAAAATTCTGTTGTATTTGGTAATCCAGCGACTGTATTATGTAAAACAGATAAATATTATGAAAAAAACAAACAGTTAACAAGTTATGGAAAAAGTCTATTTCCTCTAGGAATATGTGCCATAATAGCATTACTAATTTTTATTCAACCAGACCTTGGAACTTCAATTATCTATGTGGTAATAGTAGGAGTAATGTTCTTAGCTGCTCCTGTTCTAAAAGAGATAAAGATGAAAACAATATTTGGTCTACTAGGATTAGTAGTATTTGCAGGAGTTGTTTTCCTAGGAGCCGGGAAATCCTTATTACAAGAAAGACAACTAGAAAGGTTCGATTTTAGAAATCCATGTGATAAATTATTAACGACAGGAAACCAAGTATGTAATTGCTATATCGCGATTAACAATGGTGGACTGACGGGAGTAGGATTAGGAAATTCCACCCAAAAATATCTATACTTACCAGAACCATACACAGATTTCATTTTTGCAATTATTGTAGAAGAATTAGGAGTAATTTCTGGAATAGGAATATTATTGTTATATATGTTCTTATTATATAGAATTTTAAAAATCGGTAGAGAAAGTCCAACAAATAGAGGAGCGTTATTGTGCTATGGTGTAGCAGTGTATATATTCCTACATATTGTAATCAATTTAATGGGAATTTTTGGAATGATGCCAATGACCGGAGTACCATTACCATTCATGAGTTATGGAGGAAGTTTCACAATCTGTTTGATTGCCGCTTTAACAATTGTACAACGAGTAAGTGTAGAAAATGGACTAGTGAAAGAAAAGCCTGAGAAAGCAAAATAAGTTAGTTCAAGATTAAAATGCAATTTTGCATTTTTTTCTTATTTTATAAGGTATTATGCAATTTTTTTAGTAAAAATTTGCCTTTTTTTAATATACTATATTATAATATGTTCATATAAAGAACTTTTGTGACACTACGAAAACAAGTTGAATTCATTTTTAAAAAATTAAATGCAACTTTTTATGTTCAATATTCTCAATTGTTTCTTTATAGGATTTTGTTTATTTGAGTATTTTGTAACTCAAATTTACTTCATCTTTTGGGATGTATGTTAGATGAAGTAAACTGCAGATATCTTCTCCATATTGTTCCGAAAACAAATCGTATGGAGTTTGATAATCTAGTGTTTTTCGACGAACGTTATTGATATTATTCATCATGTCAATAGCGTTCTTTTTTGTTAGATAATCAAAAGTGATACCTTTTGGAATAATGTAACGAATAAATTCATGATTCCGTTCAATTCCACCCTTTTGCCAGGAAGAGTAGGATTCTGTATAGAAGATATTTATTAATCTTTCTCCAGTTTTGTAATTATATTCTATGTCTTCAGGTCTAGAAAATTCCCAGCCATTATCTGTTAATATTACTTCAAATAAATTTTTAAAGACTTCATCTCCTAGTTCATGTTTCAAATAGTCAAAAACTTTTACCACATCTTCTGGACTATATTTCTTAATGATAAATATTAACATAAGTTTACTTTTTCTAAAATATAAAGTTAGAATACATTTTGTATCTTTAAATTTACCAATTACAGTATCCATTTCAACAATACTGGCAGAAGGATGTTTTTTTATATAATTTTCAAAGTCATTATAATTTCTACCATTTTTAATTATATTGTTCTTTGTGATAGTTTTAATTTTATCTTTTTTGACTCTTACTTTATAGCTAAAAGATCTAGATAGCATTTCATCATGTAAACTAGGAAAATATCCTTTGTGAATATAGTTATAAAAAGTTTGAAGAGATTTAGGGAATTTGGAATCCATACTGTTAAAAATATGGGTAATTGGCTGATTCTTGCCTTTTAATTTATCTCTAAAATAATCATTCCAATATTCAATCTGATCAATGTCCATATCTATACCACGCCTAGAATTTGATAATGTATGCAGATAAATATCGTTAGCAGTTTTATAATTATAATAATATTTTCTCATATTACAGTTGTATTTTTTAGAACAGTTAAAACAGATGAAAGGGAAATGATTAGTTTTAGAACAAACTACAGATTTATTATTGTGAGTTCTTCTTTTCTTAATTTCTCTAGAAATAGTAGAAGGATGTTTACCTAAGGCATGAGCAATATCTTTAAGTTTAAAATTCATTCTAAGAAGTTCTTCAATAACAATACGATTTTCAATAGTTATTCTTTTTTTCATTGATTTCAGTCCTTTCTAATACCTATAAAGAAATCAATTGAGTAAGATATATTATAAGACTAAATGCAATTTTATAAAATCTGATGGGAAAAGTTGCATTTACCTTTTTAACTAACGTAAAGATAGTGTAAACTTGACATTTTTGCCTTCTTATGTTATAATTAGTCAACATAAAATGAGGGGGGGAATTATGATGAATAAAACTATCGTGCCAAATTCATTTGTAGCAGTAAGTGATTTTCATTCTATGGAATGGCCATTAGAAAAAGTAAAAAAATATTATTTAAATGAATATGATAAAGTTTTTATTCTAGGAGATACTACAGACAGAGGAGAAGACTGGAACGGTAAATACGGATTGGCCTTATTATTAGAAGTTAAAGAACTAGCAGATAGATATCCGAATAGAATTGTCTACATTCCAGGAAACCATGATGCAGCATTATACGATTATGCAAAATATCAAGACCAAGACGCAGAACGACTACTACAAATAAATGGAGGATCTGCTACTATAGAAGATATAGAATATTTAAGAAGAAGAAACCCAAGATTATTAAATGAACTTACAGATTGGTTAGGTAAGCAACCATTACAACAAATGCATGAATTTGGTGATAAAAAATACGCTTTAGCACATGCATTCTTTAATCAACGATTATATGATAGAGCCCCAGAATATTCTTTAGAAAATGTACATAGATTAAAAAGACAATATGGCTCAAACAGTAAAAATTATAGATATATTTCAGACATACTTTGGTTTAGAAAAGGACAAGATAAATATTTACCAGAAGATGTGCCAGGGAAAGGAATTATAGAAATTATTGGTCATACCCCATTAGAATCACGTCAAGGAAAGAACCTAGATTTAGAAAGAAAAGACGGAAGCACTCTAATGGTTCACTGTGTAGATGGCGGAATTGCATATGATGGAATAATGTTAAAATATGATGGTGGAAGTAGACCAATGATTACAGAAAGAGTTGGACATAGTGATACATCACCTAAAATGATATACCAACAACAAAAAAAACAAAGAGAGAAAGAAAACAACAAAGATAAAGTAGAAAGAATAATATTACAAACAACAGCAGATAAGAACAGTGCTTGTGCTCGCGATGCACTAACTGCTTTATTAGATGACAAAATTGGATGGTATAATTATTTTTCTAGAAAAAGTGCAGACATGATAATGAACATAGGAAAAGAAACACTTTTAAGTTCTGTAAAGGAATATGCCAATGCAACACCTAGTGATAGAAGTGAAGCAATTGCATCAAAATATTTAGAACGATTATATGATGAAAATAGTACATTCCAAGGAATGGTAGATATAGAAATGAATAGTCAAATAAATATATCAACATTTAGAGCACCTACACAAAAGTCTTTAAAAGAAAGATTAAGTAATTTTATATCTAGTAAAAGAATACTCTAAATAGAGAGTATTTTTTATTTGAAAAAATTAGCACTCTATATTGACAAGTGCTAAAAACAGAGTATAATGAACAATGAAGGGGTGATAATATGTATAATAATTATAATGAGCAACAAGAAGAAATTGTACTTGAAAAGTATGGTCGTGACATCACAGCTGATGCGAAAGCGGGAAAAATTGACCCTGTTATTGGTCGTGATGAGGAAATTCGTAGTATCACTAGAGTATTATCAAGGAAAACAAAAAATAATCCAGTTCTAATTGGTGAACCTGGTGTAGGAAAAACTGCTATCGTAGAAGGATTGGCATTGAGAATTATTAAAGGTGATGTACCATCTAGTCTAAAAGATAAAACTGTTTGGGAACTAGACATGGCATCATTAGTTGCTGGTGCTAAATACCGTGGCGAATTTGAAGAGAGATTAAAAAACGTCTTAAATGAAATCAAAAAAAGCGAAGGCGACATCATCATGTTTATTGATGAAATTCATATGATTGTAGGTACTGGTAGAACAGAAGGGGCAATGGATACTTCTAACATCTTAAAACCAATGCTTGCTCGTGGAGAAATCCATGTAATAGGAGCAACAACACTAAATGAATATAGACAATATATTGAAAAAGATGGAGCTTTAGAAAGACGTTTCCAAAAAATTAAAGTAGAAGAACCAAATGTGGAAGATACCATTACCATTCTTCGTGGACTAAAAGAACGCTTTGAAATCCACCATGGTGTAACGATTCAAGATAAAGCATTAATTGCAGCTGCAACATTATCTAATAGATATATTACAGATCGATACTTACCAGATAAAGCCATCGACTTAGTAGATGAAGCTTGTGCCACAATTCGTGTACAAATGGATTCAGTTCCATTCGAACTAGATAACTTAACTCATAGAATTATGAGACTAGAAATTGAGCGTCAAGCAATCAAGAAAGAAAAAGACGAAATTTCCAAAAAACGTCGTGAAGACATTGATAAGAATTTAGTTACCATGAAACAAAAAGAACAAGAATTAACAGAAGCTTGGAATAAAGAAAAGAATCTAAATGAAAACATCAAGAAAAAGAAAAAAGAAATCGAAGAAGCAAAATTCAAACTAGACCAAGCTGAAAATAAATATGATTTAGAGCAAGCCGCAATCTTAAGACATGGTACGATTCCAAAACTCGAAAAAGAATTGGAAGAACTAAATAACACAGAAAAGAATAAGATTCTAAGTGATACTGTAACTGAAAATGATATTGCGAAAATCATTGCTAAATGGACAAATATTCCAGTAGCAAAATTAGTAAGCAGTGAAAAGGAAAAACTATTATCTTTAGAGGATAACATGAAAAAACGTGTTATGGGGCAAGACGAAGCTTTAGAGTTAGTAAGTGATGCCGTAATTAAGTCAAGAAGTGGTATTAAAGATCCCAATAGACCAATTGCCTCCTTCTTATTCTTAGGACCAACTGGTGTAGGAAAAACAGAGGTGGCTAGAACTCTTGCTTATGAACTATTTGACGATGAGCGTCATATGGTAAGAATAGATATGAGTGAATACATGGAAAAATTCTCAGTTTCTAGACTAATTGGATCTCCTCCAGGATATGTAGGATATGAAGAAGGTGGACAATTAACAGAAGCCGTAAGACGTAATCCGTATAGTATAGTTCTATTCGATGAAGTAGAAAAAGCCCATCCAGAAGTATTAAACTTATTACTACAAATTCTAGATGATGGACGAGTAACAGACTCTAATGGTAGAACAGTTGATTTTAAAAATACTATTATTATCATGACATCCAACTTAGGTAGTGAACATATATTAGATGGTAATACCGATTTAGTAATGAAAGAAGTAAGAGAACATTTTAGGCCAGAATTTATTAACCGTATCGATGAGATTATTGTCTTCAATCCATTAACAAAAGATGCGATTGGTCATATCTTAGACAAAATTATAGCTGAAATTGAAAACAGATTAAAAGATGTCGATTTAAAAATCAATTTAACTGATAAAGCAAGAACTCAACTAATAAATGATGGATATGATATCAACTATGGAGCAAGACCTTTAAAACGACTAGTATCAAGAACAATTGAGACAATGCTTTCTAAAAAGATAATAGCAGGACAAGTGAAACCAGGAGATACAGTGACCATAGATTATCAAGATAACAATTATATGATAAAAGAGTAGTTATTGCTACTCTTTTTTTTGAGGCAGAAAAAGCGAATACATATGTTATAATAAAGGTAAATAAAAGAGAAAAGAGGGCTAGGTATGAATAAAAAAATAAACGGTTTGCAAGTCAGCAGCATTTTATATGAAGAATTAAATAAATATTTATTAAGGAAACAAGAAACAATACCTAGAGTGGTTGATTTATCAATTGGTAGTGACTTTGGTGGACAGATGTATGCTAAAATGAAAGAAAGAACAATCTCAAATAAAACAATCATTGACTTTATGAGTGTTCATTTTAACGAAATGTCGAAAGAAGAACTAGAAGACTATATAACAAGAATAAATAGTGATAAAACAATCACTGGTATGATGATTCAACTTCCTTTACCAGAAAATTTAAAAGGAGAAGAAAGAAGACTGTTAGATATGATTAGTCCTAAAAAAGATGTGGATGGACTAACCTCTCTATCGGCAGGTAAGCTATCAACAGGAGATACTACATTAATACCATGCACTCCTCGTGGAATAGAAATGCTACTAAAAGCATACGATGTCTCACTTGAAGGAAAGAAAGTAGCAATTATTAATAGAAGTAATATTGTAGGTAAACCACTTGCAGAATTGATGTTACAAAATAATGCAACTCCAATTATTTGCCATTCTAAAACCAAAGACTTAGAAAGTATTACTAGAGACTGTGATATTGTAATAGCAGCTCTAAACAAACAAGAATATATAACAGAAAAGTTTGTAAAAGAAGGAGCTGTTATCATCGATGTGGGAGTGCATAAAAATAAGAATGGAAAAACAGTAGGAGATGTAGCCTTTGATAAAGTATATGATAAGGTATCATTAATTACTCCACCAACAGGAGCTGTAGGGCCAATGACGATTTGTATGCTTGCATATAACTCAGCAAAGAGTATCCATGGAGAAGAAGTAGATGAAGTCTTGTACAATGGTATAGAAAAAGCAAAAAGACTAATAAAGACAGGTCAAAATGTAAACCATAGATAGAAAAGTAATTCTTGGGATAGAATTACTTTTTTTCATGATATAATAAGGGAAATAAAGGAGGAGTTATGAAAACATTTATTAGAGGAATTTTAACGACGGTATTAGTATTTACATTTACTTTAATACCAACAGTAATGTATGCTGAAAGAACAATTAACAACGATTTGGTTGGACAGTATTTTAAAGAAGAAATTACCAATCAGATGACAGAGACTATCACAGAAAACTTAGAAGGACTATCAGAGGAAGAATATAGCAAAATCAAAGATACAATTGAAAATGATGAAGAAATTAATGCTTTTGTGGAAAAATACAGTAATCGTATCATAGAAGACTTATCGAAAGATCAAATCGATGATGTTAATTTAGAAGAAGATATCAAAAATATTCTACATGGAAATAAAGATATGGTAGAAAAAGCAATTGGAAGAGAGATAACTGATGCTCAGCTAGACCAAGCAATTGAAGAGACGTTTCAAAATGGAGAGGTTGAAAATAGCTACCAACAAATTATTCAAGAAGCAAGACAAGAAATGCCAAAAGATGCTCAAGCTATGGTAGATGGTTATAACACAATTACTTCAGATGAATTTATCATTACTTCAATTATAATATCGGTAATCGCTATAATAATTATTGCATTATTAAAAAAACCATACTATAAATGGATTGTAAATGTAGGAATTGCCGGAATCATTGCAGCTCTTTTCGTTGCACTAATCGGTGGAAGTATTTCCTTAATTGTAAACTTAGTAGTAGAGTCTATAGAGGGAACAATGCAAATAGGAGCAACTCCAATGCTAATAACCTCAGGGATAATGTTAGCTATAAGTATTATCTTAATAGTTATAAATCACACTTTAGATAATAAGGTGGAGAAAAATAATGCAGTATCCTAAATTCTTGGAGAAAAAAGATACTATTGGAATTACTGCTCCATCACAAGGAGTAGGAGATAATATTGAGTCTTTTGAAAAGTCTATAGCGACTTTAAAAAAATATGGATATCAAATCAAAGAAACTGCAAGTGTTAGAAATAAAGGTATTGCTTCTACAACTGGAGAAAACAGAAGTAAAGAACTAGATGAGTTAATTACGGATAAAAATATTAAAATGATTATTTGTGCTAGTGGAGGAGATTTTTTAGTAGATATGTTACCATTTATTAATTGGGAAAACATAAGAAAGAATCCGAAATGGATAATGGGCTATTCTGATCCTACAGCGCTTTTATACATTACAACAACAAAATTAGATATCGCAACCTTATATGGTTGTAATGCAGGTAGTTTCAATCAAACAAAACTACATCAATGCCTAAAAAATACCTTAGAAATTCTAAGAGGGAAGATAGTAGAACAAAAAAGTTTTGATTTTTATCAAAAAGACTGGTTAGAAGAAACAGATGGCTATCATTTAACGGAACCAGTCTACTGGGAAGACTTAAATGGAGAGGTAAACATAAAAGGACGAATGATTGGAGGTTGCCTAGATTGTCTTAAAGACTTAATTGGAACTTCATATGACTATACAAAAGACTTTATAGAAAGATATAAAGAAGATGGAATCATTTGGTACTTTGATGTTTGCGAACTATCAGTAGAAGTCTTCTATCGAACTCTATTTCAAATGAGAGAAGCAGGATGGTTTCAATATATAAGAGGAATGGTTATTGGAAGAGTGGCAGTGCCAAGTTGTTTTTACAAAGATTTTTCATATCAAGATGCTCTAAAAAATTTATTCCCGGATATTCCGTTAATCTTTAATGCAGATATAGGGCACGTACCACCTAAAATGACTATCATTAATGGAAGTATAGCCCATATTATTTGTAAAAATGGAAAGGGTGCAATTACTCAAACTTTATGATATAATAAAAAAGAGAAAAGAGGAGTAGTTTATGTCAGAAGAAGAATTAGAAAAGACAGGAATTCTAAAGGATTTATTAAGTAAAGAAGATGAAGAAGAAATGACAATTAATGAAATGATAGAAGAATTTCTAGAACAACTAGACTACCTAGATATGGACTCAAAAAAGAAAACAAAATTAAAAACTTTAGCAAAACAAATCCAAGAAGAAAAAAATGAACAAGCCAAAGAATTTCTATTTAACGAATTAAAAAAGATAGCTAACGAACAATAATAAGCTATCTTTTTATAATGCCTCAATCATAATTTTAACTAATTGGCTGGATTTGTAAGCAGCGATAACTTCAAAATCTTCCTCTCCATCAGAGAAATCCGAAATAGTACGAACCGATAAAAAAGGAATATGATTTAATTTACAAATATGTCCAATAGAAGCACTTTCCATATCAACAGCATAAGCTCCCGTGGTTTTATAAATATAATCTCTCATTTTAGCATCAGTAACAAAACAATCCCCACTAGCAATAGGAGCAATATAATAATTATCCACTTCTAACTTTTTTAAAGCATCTTCTGCAATATGAATTAATTTAGTAGAAGCACTAACTTTTCCTTGTTCAGGAACACTATATTCCATAATTCTAGTAGGTTGGAAATCATGATAAGTAACGTAATTGCTAAGAATAACATCCATAATTTTCACTTTACTAAGTAAACTGCCAGCACACCCAGAATTAATAATCAAATCAACATGAAAATAATCAATAAGATACTGTGTCATTGCTCCACTATTTACTTTCCCAATTCCTGAACGACATACAACTAACTTTTTTTCTTGATATTCTCCCAAATAAATATCCCAAATCACGTCTTGTTCTTTTTTTAACTTAAAAACTTCAATGAATTTCTCAACTTCTTCATCAAAAGCTCCAATAATTCCAATAACCATAAAATATATACCTCCAAAGTGTCAATAATATGTCTAGTATAACATAGATTTAGTTAGATAACTTCAAAAAAAATATAAAAAATGATATAATGATAACCCATAAGGGAGGAATAGTATGGAGTATTTTGATAGATTTTGTAAGTATTTAAGTGGATTAACTACAATAAATGAAACATATATTTCTTTAATCTTATCAACTACAATTGTATTGCTGTCTCTTATACACATCTCCGAGCCCACGAGACGGAGCTACATCTC
>ENA-OYXS01000863-OYXS01000863.1-human-gut-metagenome-genome-assembly--contig:-NODE-863-length-10834-cov-5.714723_pt1 | contig 10834 bp, 11 predicted proteins | sample MGYA00243240_ERZ653429 | MGnify/ENA primary metagenome ERZ653429 (study PRJEB26926, sample SAMN06164958) | human gut metagenome | biome: ENVO:00009003; feature: ENVO:2100002; material: ENVO:00002003... | reverse complement strand
AGCATGGACATAACTGGCTGGTTGAAGCTTATGTTAAAGGAGAAAATCTGGATAAAAGTAATATTCTTGTAGATTATAAAGTCTTAAAACGTGAAATGAAAGCGGTTTTAGATTTACTGGATCACAAGGATATTAACGAACTTCCTGAATTTAAAGGTGAAAGCCCTTCAAGCGAGATGATTTCTATGTTTATTTATAATAAACTTAAAGAGAAAATTGTGCAGGTTTCTAAGGTTTCTGTATGGGAAACAGCAACTTCTTGCGCAAGTTACTATGAGGAGTAGGTTTAGTAGGATATAAAAAATGGATATCGTACAATCAATATTAATGGGAATAGTGCAGGGACTGAGCGAATTTTTACCAATTTCAAGTTCAGCTCATCTTGTATTTACCTCAAATTTCTACAAGGTCTTTAAGGGAATAGAATTGGTGCACGAATCTAATCAGGAAATTTTTCTTGATATTATGCTGCATTTAGGTACATTGATTGCCGTTTTAATATTTTTTAGAAAAGAAATTTTTGAAATCCTCAAGGCTTTGTACACAGGTTTAAAAACAAAAAACTACACTTCAAGAGAGTTCAAAATTGGTATCTATATCATACTTGGTACGATAATCACAGTACTAATAGCATTTCCTCTAAACGAAGTTGCCGGAAGCCTTGTGTTTAAACCTGCATTTGTAGGTCTTTTACTTATATTCACCGGTATTCTGCTTCTTTTCAGCGAAGCATGGTCAAAAAAGCTTACAGAGAAAAAAGAGATTACATTAAAAAGCTCTATTTTAATAGCAATTGCTCAGGGTTTAGCAGCAATTCCCGGCTTTTCACGTTCTGGATTAACTATTGCAACGGGACTTTTAAGCGGCTCTGACAGAACAACCTCTGCAAGATACTCTTTTCTCTTGAGTATACCGATAATCCTTGGAGCTTCAATGTTTTATCCTCTTATTAAGCTTGATTTTCATGAAGTTATTACATATAATTGGACAGCTATATTAGCCGGAACAATTGTTTCTGGAGTAGTAGGATATGTTTGTATAAAATACTTTTTAAAATTTGTATCAAAATTCTCTCTCGGAATTTTTGGCTACTACTGTCTGATTATGGGGATTATAACCGCTGTATTTTTCACACTGTGTCAATAATTTTAGTAGTTTGTTCCAAAGGGCTTCTTGGAATGGATAATATAAGTTAGTAGTTAGATGGGATGAAGCCCGCCCAAATGGTATAAAAATGGAATTGAATAAATATATCGAACATACACTTTTAAAACAGGATGCAACACGGGAAGACTTAGAAAAACTTCTTAAAGAAGCTTGTGAATACAGCTTTTTAGGTGTCTGCGTCAACCCTTGCAATGTAAAATTTGCAAAGCAGTTTCTAAAAGATACTGATATAAAAGTAGTTACAGTTATTGGTTTTCCTTTAGGACAGGCTACTTGTGAATCAAAAGTTCTTGAAACAATAGACTCAGTAAAAAACGGAGCTGATGAAATTGATATGGTCATAAACAGCGGGAAATTAAAAGACGGTGAGTATGATTATATTGTTGACGAGATTTCAAAAATAAAAACAGCCTGTCAGGGAAGAAATTTAAAAGTTATACTTGAAACAGACCTTTTGACAAAAGATGAAATTAAAAAGGCATGCGAACTTTGTATACAAGGCGGAGCTGATTTTGTTAAGACATCAACAGGATTTGTGAAAAACGGAGTGGGTGCAAAAGAAGAAGACGTCAAATTGATGTACGAAACTGTTAAAGATGCAGGGCTTAAGGTAAAAGCCTCCGGCGGAATAAGAGATAAAGAAGCCGCAATAAAAATGATTGAAGCAGGTGCTTTAAGACTAGGAACAAGCTCAGGTGCTAAAATTTGCTCTTAGCACTAGGTATAAAGTATAAGATTAATTCAATAATAAGTTTAATGTAATGATGAAGGGTTGCTTTTATCATAATAAAGAATCCTCATCGCTCAAACTTTCCTCTCTTTTTCAAAGAGAGGTTTCTTTATGTTATAACTTATATATGAATTATTCAAAGCTGTTTGATTTTGCAAGAGATTTTTATACATCACTTTCGTACAATGATAAGTACGGGAAAGCAAAAATTCCTTTCAGGTATTTTTTAGAGCTGACATACCATTGTAATCTGGCCTGCCCTTATTGTTATGTAGGAAAAGAACGCAATAAAAAAGAACTTACGACAGATGAATGGAAAAAAGTTATTGAGCAGCTTCCTTTCTACTCAATAGCGACTCTTGTCGGAGGAGAACCGCTTATAAGAAAAGATTTTATTGATATTCTGGCTTACATCTCAAAAAAAATTTGGAACAAAGTTCATGTTGTTTCAAACGGAATATTGATTAATGATGAAATCATTAAGGCTTTTATCAAATATAAACTTCTTATGCTTTCTGTTTCTCTTGACGGTTACGGAGAAAATCACGACAAAAACAGGGGAAAAGAAGGTATTTTCGATATAATTATCTCAAATCTTGAAAACCTTAAAGCACAAAAGCCAAACCAGATGGTTGACATTAAGACTATTGTACTTGAGAACAACCTTGATGATTTAGTTAAGCTGTACAAACTTTGTGAAAAAATGGGATTTGAATTTCTGTCAATTTCGTTTTTGAGGAATAACAACTGGAAACAAAGTTCAATACTTCAAGAAAGTTTCATTCCTGAATATAATGCAAATTATCCGATAGAACAATATTTTGATATGGCTCACTTTAAAGAAGTTTACAGGGAGCTCGAAAGCGTCAAAGGAAAGACAAAGCTCAGATTTTCACCGAAATTTGAATACAGCAAAAATCCGCTTGAAGCAATTGAAAAGTTTTTCAATTTGCCTTCAGAAACGCCTGTACAAAAAATTTACAAGCCTTGCACATTTCCGTACAATAACATGTTTATAAATCCTGAGGGGTTTGTTTATCCATGCCTGTCACAGAAAATTGGAAACGTAAAGGATAAAAGCTTAAAAGAACTTTTCAATGCCCCCCATTACTGCTGCTTTAGGAAGAACCTTAAAGCAAACGGCGGAACTTTCGGCGCCTGTCAAACTTGCTGTGAATTAACACCGGAATTTTAAATTTTCTTAACAAACATGGCAATTTTTTCTATAAAACTGACTTTATATAGATAGTTAGGTTAGAAAAGGGTTTGTTGTGACACAAATTAATTCAAATTTTAATATACAAAATTATGCAGGACAGCAGCAGAAACAGCAGCAGACTGTCCGCATACCTAACTATTACTATGTTCCGGATACATATTCCCCGCAGAGTGTAAAAGAAGTTGTAAAAGAAAATCCGTTCTATGATATGTTTCTTAAACCTTTTGTAGAACATCCTGTTGCTGTACTTGCGACCTGGCTTGGACTTGGAGTTGGTTTGGATGCATATTCTACTGCGTGCAGCGGAAAATATGAAGACAGCCTTGTTAAAAAAGCTGCAAATTTTGGGGATAATATCCAAAATTCAAAAATTATCCAGAATAAACCTGTACAGGCAGTTATTTCAGGGCTGGGTTCAGTTGGCAATGCCGGTAAAAAAGCTGTTCAAAACAGTGCAATTTTGCGTGCAATGAAAGACACACCAACAATGCCGGAATGGTCTACTGTTAAAACTCAAATGTTTAATCAAAAACAAGAAGTTGTACAGGATTTTATAAGAATAACTGAAGCTTTGAAATTAGATTCAGCAGAAGCTCCGAGCTTAAAGAATATCGGGCTTAATGACCGTGAAATTACAATGTTGAAAAAGACATTTAATGTTCAAAAAATCTCACAGATACCTGAAACAGAAGCTGTAAATCAAGTTTTATTAGACCGTTTAGGGAAAACTCCGGAAGAAATAAAAAAAATTCAGGGAATGGGGGCTGCATCCACAAAAGCTGTTAAAACAGAAATTCTTAAAGAAATGGGCTTAGACGCAGAAAAACTTAAGCTTATCAAGGATGATGTTTACGGAAAATACATCAATGATGTAAAAACTGCAGCCGGCAAGGTCAAAGGCAAAGTCAAGATGGGCGCAGGACATTACAGCTGGATGGGACCGCTTACTAAACCTTTTGAAAGAACTGTAGGATGCGATGAAATATTTAACAAGCTTCACAGTATGTCAGATGGAGCAAAGACCGGAACCGGAAGATTTATGTCTAAGGCCATGCAGATGATACACCGCGGATTAACATTCGGAGGCGGTAAGCTGGGGGCATTAATATTTATTGCGCCTCTGCTGGTTGAACTTGGCATAAATGTTAAAAAAGCTGATAAAGACCAGAAAATAGGTACAGCAGCAAACGGTTTCGTTGATAATATTTCGTGGGTATTTACATTCCCTCTTGCATTAAGAATGATGCACTCAATCGGCGGTATTAAAAATGCAGGAATGGGAAAAGAAAAGGTTGAACAATACAGAAAACTGGTAGAAGATTTTAACAAACGTGTTGAGCCTACTATCTTGAAAGACGGCGTTAAAGTTCCTAACCCGAATACATTCAAAACAAAACATGAATACGATGTTGCAAGAAGTGTCGTAGAAAAACAATTAAAAGAATTAAGGACTGTAAAAGGTCAAAACATATTTACCAGAGGTCTGCGCAAACTTGCAGGCTGCATAACACCTGATTTATGCAGATTAAACAGCTATAGAAACTCAAACTTTGCAGCCAATACTGCACGCAAAGTTCCGGCTTTCTTTAGAAACGCAGCCGGTATCCCTATTAGATTCGGGATATGGGGTCTGATTTCAATGGGCGTTTTAAGTGCTGCATTAACAAAATGCACAACTGCAATATTCGGCAAATCATATGATGCAATGAAACAGGATGAAAGAAAAGCTGATAAGAAAAAGCAGGAAAAATTCCTGAAAGAAGACTTGAACCAGAGATTATATGATACACAAAAAGCAAAACAATTCGGCAGACAGCCGGCAGTCCAAGCACAGCCTCCAGTTCAAAATATAATGACAACAAAGGGTACAAGTCCATACAGCAGTCAAATTCCAACACCGGATACTGATGTTGATAACTATACCTATATTCCGTCACAGCAAAATATAATTCCGCATTCAATAAAAAACAGCAAGGTAGATACTTACACTTATATACCTTCTCAGGAATGCACAATTAAATCAGACAAAGTAAATGAAGCACAGAGAAAATATATTCCATCACAGGCAGCAGCTAATATCCAGAAAACTTATGACAACTCGGGCCTGCAATCTGCTCTTGATAGAGCCCAGAAAGCAGAAGACAAAGCATTAAGAGTTCTTGCCGGTAACTTTGAAGGTATGTAAATACAAGTTTAAATCTCGCTAAAAGTATACAAAACTACTATATTTAAAGGATTTCAAACACATGAAAATATAGTTTAATATATTCAGAATAGTATACAATTGGAGATAATTATGGATATATTTGCAGTCATAGGCCTATTTTTCGGTATGACAATGATACTTATAGGGCAGGCAATGGAAGGCGGTAATCTCGGACAGCTATTACAAATAACTGCTGCATTTATCGTCCTCGGCGGTACAACAGGTGCTGTTATTTTAAGCTTCCCGCACAAAACATTAATTTCAGCCATAAAAATGTTGAAAAATGTATTTATGCCGCCTAAATCAGACTTTAATGCTCTAATTACAGAAATCGGCGGTTTCGCAACCAAAGCCAGAAAAGAAGGTATTATTTCTCTTGAAAAAGAAGCTTATAACGCTTCGGACAGCCTCCTAACACTAGGTTTAGGAGCTGTTGCCGACGGTACAGATCCGGCTCTTGTAAGAGAAATGATGGAAAACCAGATAGAGCAGCTTGAAAATTATGTAAACAATGCGGCAAAAGTATTTGAGTCATTCGGCGGTTATTCTCCGACACTTGGTATCATCGGGGCCGTTATGGGCTTAATTCAGGTTATGCAGAACCTTTCAGATCCGTCTAAACTCGGGGCAGGTATTGCAGTTGCATTCGTTGCTACTATTTATGGTTTGTTCGCTGCTAACCTTGTTATGATTCCAATTAGCACAAGAATAAAATTTATTTACCAGGGCGTATTTTTATACAAAAATATGATTTTGGAAGGAGTTTTATCAATTCAAGCCGGAGAAAGCCCTGTCCTAATCGAACGTAAACTGCGCTCATTTATACTGGAAGACAATAAGGAAGAAAAAGCAAATGGCTAAGAAACATAAACACCCTGAACATGAAAATTTGGAAAGGTGGCTGGTTTCTTATGCCGACTTTATTACCTTGCTATTTGCAACCTTTGTCGTTCTATATGCACTTGCACAGGTTGATGCAACTGATTTCGCAAAACTAGAAGAGTCTTTGAAAAATGCTTTTAGCCAGAGCGGGTCACTATTTGACGGACAACAGTCTTTAATGGACGGAAGCGACTCTATATTTGACCAGCAGCAGGCAAACTCATTTATTCCAAGCTTAATGCTGGAATATATCAGCCCTAAATATGAGGAAGAATCTTTTAAAGAGATTGAAGAATCTATACAGGAGCTCACAAAGGCTGGAGAATTGGATGGAATTTCCGCCAAAATCACTGATAAAGGTCTGTTATTAACTTTTGATGATAAATATCTGTTTGCGCCTGCATCTGCTTACCTTGACGCGGGTGCAAGAAAACTGCTGGATAAAGTCGGAGTGCTTATTTGTAAAAAATTTGTACTTCATGCTATGAGAATTGAAGGACATACGGACAGTGATCCTATATATACAGAAAAATATCCTTCTAATTGGGAACTTTCTGCTGCCAGAGCTTCTTCTGTTGTAAGGTATATGATTAACCGCTTTAAATTTTCTCCATCCCTATTTTCTGCTATAGGATACGCTGATACAAGACCTCTTGAAACAGCAATCTCTCCTAAAGATCCGGCTAATAGAAGAGTTGAAATACTTATCCTGAAAAATAAATATAAGAGAGAGTTTGAGACAAGAAATGACTTTACATTAAATCTTACAAAAGCCCAACAGGAAGCAATACAAAAACAGCGTGAACAAATTATCAGAGCAGTGGAAGGAGACTCTATTTCACCTGCAGCAAGAAAGCTTCTTGAAGAAAACAGAGAAAGAATTAAACGACAGAAGAGTGAAACTCTCTCAAAAAGTAACATGGAACTTTATATTAATCTGGACAAGGAAACAGATGATAAAGGTACTATGCCGGCTGTTGAAAGACGTGTTATCAAGCTTGATTCTAATATTCCGGAAGATGAGGACTTCGGGTTATGATACAATATTCGGTTGGAATGTCACTGGGGCCGTCATCTTCGGTAGAAAGCGGGGTTGCTGTCAGAGAGATTGCAACAGGAAAGTTGATTTATGTGGACAAACTTTTCTCAATGTCAGACATTCAATTATTTTTTGATAACTATTCTTCCATTCAAAATTCTGTATTCTGTATTTCCCTTCCCTGGGATAATACAATGATGGAAGGCAAATGGAGAGTGCTTTCAAAGCCATACCAGCTTATCCATGAGAATGAAGATAGATTTCTTAACAGGGATAACTGGATGCAAAGATTTGCACCTAGAGGCAGTGAGCTTTTCCTTAAACTCAAAGAAGAAGGAGCAGATATATCCAGATTTGAAGTTTATTTAACAAGACAAAAGTTTAACCTTTATTCGAATTTCAAAGAACGTTCAAGTGCAGATTGCAAATTTCTGCAATCCGCTTTAAAGTATGAACACAATTTTGATTCACTTCCAGCCAATATGATGCCTGTTGCTCAGCTTGAAGCTATTGTCGGCTGTCTTCTTGGAGAAGAGAAACTTAAAAATAACACCGGCAAAATTTTTGAGTTTCGCGGGCTTGATGTTATAAATCTTTAGAGGTATTCTTGTAAATATTTGTAAAAATATTTTCAGGAAAAAGCAATTTTTTTTCTTGACAGACATTATGTCAACAGATGTGTATAGTTGAAAGGAAGTAAAATATGGTTCAATCAATTGATAACAGCGCTAACAGACCGATTTATAACGGTGTAAAAATTAATATACAAAAGCCGGAAGTTAATGCCTCAGGGGTAAATTCAGGGGTAAATAGAGGAGAAAATATAAGTTACCCTGATAATGGAATTTACAATGCTGTAAATATTGATATTGACAATCCTTCAGTTAACACCGAATCCAAAAGAATCTATGATTATCCTGAAGCAGAAGGCCCTGTTACGTATGAAATGGCCAACACTAACCGTATTCCGCTTCCTCAAGGTTTTAATGTAGCATACCATACAACAAACGTTATTCTGCCAAAAATGGAACAGGAAGTTGAAATAGAAGGTATAAAACCAGAAGAAGCAAATGATATTGAAGAAGTTGAAATTGAAGAAGAAACACCTGCCGTTCCTGAACCAAACTATACAACAACTGAAGCTGAAAAGGGCGTAGAGCCAGAAGAAGCAATTCAAACAAATCAAGAAACAACACTTCCTCAAGTAATTGAAGAAAAAGCTCCGGAAGTTAAAGATGCCATTGCAGATGATGTACAAATCATGGAAACAGAAGTTAAAGAAACAGAAATTAAAAGACCTGAAATAATTCCGGGAGAAGAAATTTTGCCGGACGTAGATATTCCTCTTGTTATTTCTAACCTTACAAACGCGGATTATGATGTACAGGCTCAGCAGATGGAAGAAATCGCAAGAATATCTTTAGATAATCCTGAAAATGCAGTTCCATATATCGTACGTGAAGTATTTTCAAGCTTAATTGACATAACTAAAAAAGATACAGCTAACCTTGCAGCTCCTACAGACGAACAGGTACAGGCAAGAAAGAAATTAATCTCTAACTTTATAGTTATGGAAAATGCAAAACAAGGACAAGGTCAGGTAAAACTCCCTTATCAGTTAACAGAAAAAGATTTTGCACTGGCGAATGAACTTTCTCCAATGGAACAGGCTGAAAGAAATAAAGAATATGCACTTTATACAATTTCAATTCTCGCTAAAATATACACAGATGAAGTTGAAAAACAAACAGGAAATATAGTTCCTCTAACAGATCTCCCGGGTTCTGCAGCTATCGTTGATGCGCTCAGATTTAATCCTAATTCAGGAGTAAAAATCGCAGCAATCGATGCACTTAGACATATTCAAAGACCGGAATACAAAGAAGAACTGACAACTCTATATACACTGGCTCAAGCAGATTCCAACCCTCAGGTTTCAATGGCTGCTGAAAGAGCACTTAATAGATCGAATGTTTAATTACTACACTACCAAAAAAGAACATCCGGATTTATTTAATCCGGATGTTTCTTTTTTTTACTTTGATACAGAAGGTGGTGTCATCTGTTCAGGACATGGAGGTGGCGGCGGACAGTGATGGCCGCGTTCAAAATTCTTACGTCCTTCTTTTTTCATGTTCTTAAGAATTTTCTTCTGGTCTTTTGTCAATATTGCTTCGAAATCTTTCATGTTCTGTTTTCTTATTTCGTTCGCTTTTTTCTCAAGAACAGCAAGCTCTTTATCTATCTGCGCTAATTTTTCTTCCTGCATCTGAACAGCTATTCTTGACATCTTAACCATTCTTGCTTCCTGTTTCTTTGCCTTAATTTCTTCTAACACAGGTTTCATTTTTTGACGCCCCTGAATACGCAGCTCTCTAGCTTTAATTTTCTGAGCTTCAGTAAGGCCGAGTTTCTGTTCAAATGCAGCTTCGTGAGCTTTTCTTCTATTCATAATTTCTTCTTTTGAAGGAGGGTTTTTAATTCCTTCATTTGGAGCACCGGTTGTTTCAGCAGCAATTACCCCTGATCCTGCGAGTATACATGCTGTACACATCATAATTGCTAATTTTTTCATAAATTCACCTCTCTTATAATAAATCTTTTAATACTTCTGCCAGCTCTTTTTTGGCATTATAAATTCTGGATTTAACCGTACCTATAGGACATTTAAGCCTGCTGGCTGCTTCTTCGTATGTATAACCGTATATTTCACAGAGCATAATAGTTTCACGTAATTTAGGCTTTAAACTGTCTATCGCTTTTATTATTCTCTGCTGACGTTCTGATGCAATAACATTTGCCTCCGGAGTTGTTTTTTTGTCTTTAATGCTAGCCAGAACAAAATCATCTGATGTCGAATCCTGCTCGTATCTTACTACTGCTGATTTCAAATAATCTTTAGAGGTATTCTTCGCGATTGTGCCGACCCAGCTCTTGAAAGAACCTCTTTCTTGATATTTTTCTGAATTCTTCCAGAGTTTTATATATACCTCTTGCTCTAAATCTTCATTCTCGCTTTTGGTAATTAGTTTTATTATATTTTTAATATTACTTTTGTTTGTTTTAATTATTTCGTTAAAATTCATTAATCCACCGCAATGAGTCCGTAAGAATCAACAGGGAAGCCTAAATCCTCAGCAGACAAAGTATCTCCATAGCGTAATGTGTCAAGCATATCATCATAGTTTTCCATTACTGTAATTGTAACAGTTGAAAATATGAGAAACATCAAAACACACGCTATCTTCAAAATAGGTTTCTTCTTTGACTTAGAATAATAATGAAACTTTACCTCATCAATGAGTCCGGAAACCTTATCCATTTTTTCCTGTTCCCTGCGGCAATCCTCACATTCCAGAAGATGTTTTTTTAATGTTTCATCATCTGAGAATATAAATAATCCTTCATATTTTGAGCATTTATCATTCATAATGTAACCTCTATATTAGTATAACGAAAAATAAAAAAATTTGTTCATTTCTGCATAAAAAAAAGACCTTGTAAAAACCAAGGCCTGTCCGTTTAAATAAGAAGAGAGAGCTTTATATCTGTCTCTTATACACATCTGACGCTGCCGACGATCGCATCAGT
>ENA-OYXS01000851-OYXS01000851.1-human-gut-metagenome-genome-assembly--contig:-NODE-851-length-10909-cov-8.832320_pt1 | contig 10909 bp, 6 predicted proteins | sample MGYA00243240_ERZ653429 | MGnify/ENA primary metagenome ERZ653429 (study PRJEB26926, sample SAMN06164958) | human gut metagenome | biome: ENVO:00009003; feature: ENVO:2100002; material: ENVO:00002003... | reverse complement strand
GGCAGCGTCAGATGTGTATAAGAGACAGGAATATAAAAGAAATAGAACTTTATAAAACAGAAGAAGAAAAAACACTAAATAAAATATGTGAAAAATTAATTTCTGCAACACAGAGTTATCAATCTGAAAACACTGCACAAATATTAAATAATATTGAAATTACAAAAACTAAAATTGCTCCATTAAAAGCAAAAAGAGAAAAGTATATAACTATTTTAAATCAAGTAATCATAAAATATAGAGGATTAAGTAGTAGTGTGGAGAACATGTTTAAAGGAGGAGAGAACTAATGGATGAAGAGGAAAAGAAAGCTAGATATCGAGATATTGTTTATAGAGTAAGAGTAATTAGCAATCAAGTAGCGAATTTAAGTAATAGTACCTCTTCAGCTAATAGTACAATAAAAAATAGTTTCTCTATTGACAATAAAGGAATCGAAGAAGATGCTATGAATGAGATAAATAGTGAATTACAAGAAGTAATAAATTCTTTAAATAATACAGTAATACCAAGTTTAAATAATAAGATATATAGTTAGGGGGATAACTATGAAGCAAGAGCGCTCAGAAGACTTAGAAGATACACTAGATTTAAGTGAACAATTAGCTCCGATACAAGGATTGGAAACAACGAAAGAATTAGAAGAAGCAATGTGCCGGATGATGGAAGTATCTTATATTTCGCAATATAATAGAACACCAGAAGACAATAATCAAGATTTATATCCATTAGATTGGCACGCTAATCAAGATTATAATGAAAAAATTAAGATTTTAGCAGAAGCTGTTGATAGAAAAAAAACAATTATAGAAACAGAAGCTTATCAATCAATGGTAGAAGGTAAGAGAAGATAAAAAGAGGTGGAAATAATGCAAGAAAATCAAATACCAGAAAAGTTTTTACCAGTAGGAACAGTGGTATTATTAAAAAATGGTAAGAAAAGAGCAATGATTACGGGATTTTGTTGTATAGACCAAAAAGATACAACAAAAGTTTATGATTACACAGGATGTTTATATCCAGAAGGTACAATTTCATCAGATAAAAATTTATTATTTAACCACGATCAAATAGATAAAATATACCACCTGGGATTAATTGATGAAGAAGAAAAAAAGTTTAAAGAAAAATTAAATGGGCTAGTAAAACAATTCAATGTAATAGCAAGTAAACCAAACGAATAGTCATACTCTTAGTATGACTTTTTTCTTGTAAATGAGAAGAAAATAGTCTATACTGAAATTAAGATAGGGAAAGGGTAGATGGTCATGGGATTTAGTGTTAACTTAAATTTTGATTTCAGTGGACCAGACATGGGAAAAGCAGTAGATGATGCTAACAGAGCTGGAAAAGCCAGTCTAGAGAGTAACCAGACTACCATTTCCCAAACGCAACAAACAACAAGTGCCAATACTTTTCATAGACAAAATGGTAGTAGTGTCGAAACAGTAGATTTAAGTAGCGAAGTAACAGATGCATCAAAGTCAAAAGGTTTTGAGACAAAAACAGGAAATAATAACACAACATTAGGAAAAGCTAATACAACGGCAAATCAAATGGGAACATCTTCAACCAAGGCAACAGGACAAAGTAGTCAAACAGGATCAAATATGAACATGCAAGCAAATGGCATGGGCAGTAGAAACATGACAGGAAGTTCCAAAGAAAATACCGGTATGGGAACTTTAGGGGAAAGTAAACAGGCAAGCATAGGAAACAAAGGTAATGATACAAAACAAACGGGAATGAATCTAAATACTGATAGTAATAAAGGGATAAATATAAAAGGAGAGGACTTTTCCAAAAGTGATACAAAGAGCTTAGGAAGTAATAAAGAAACCAACCTAGATATTAAAACCGGAAACAATAACCAATCAGGAATGAGTGGAAACATGTCCGCATCAGGAAACGGAAAAAATAACGGACAAAGCTTAGGTATTTCTGAAATGGACATAGAAACACTAGGAGACGAGCCAGTAGAAGCAACCATGAAAAACACAAGTGTAGGAAAGAGTCAAACAGTAAATACAGATAAAGGTGGATTTAAAAGCATCCACAGTGAAACCGTACAAGTAAATGAAAAAGATATGGAAGATACAGGAGGGTTCCTAGGAGGAGTTGTAAGTTTCTTTACAGGACTAGCAGAAGATGTAGGAGATGCGGTAAGCGGCTGGGCAGAAGATGTAAGTGCCTGGTGGAATGAAGAAGCAGCACCAGTACTGCAAGATATATCGACTAAATTATTGGATTTGTATATAGGAACACAAGCAGCTCTAGTAACAGGGGTAATATCGATAGGAGAAGGAATACTATCATTTGGAGAAGCGCTGGTAGATACGGGAGCAATCGTATTAACCGCATTAGCGAGTGTCGGAACAGGAATAGTTGATTTAGGGCAAGCATTGTATGGACTAGTAACAGGAGAAGAATGGGAATCAGTAACAAAACAAATGTGGGAAGGAACACAAGGATTTGTCGCAACAGAACATGTAAAGAGCTGGTTTGACGGTTTTTATGAAAATACGGAAGTAGGAAGATTCTTAAAAGAGAATGCTAACTTGTTTGGGCTAGTAGATTTCGATACGATAAGAAGTGTAGGAAGTGGAATAGGATACACAATAGGAGTAGTAGCCTTAACAGTATTAACCTTCGGAGTAGGAGGAGCAGCAGTAAGTGGAAGTAGCGCGACAGTAAGTGCAGCCCAATTAGCAACAACAGCAGGAGTAGCAGGATTTGGGCGAGGAACAGAAAGCGCATGGAAAGATGGAGCGAGCCTAGGAGAAGGACTAATGTTCGGAGGACTAAATGGAGTATGGGAAGGATTCCAGTTCTATATCGGAGGAAAGATAGCAGGATTCGGAAATGCCGGAAATACATTCTTAGGACATAGTATGAAAGGATTCGAGAATAAAGCCCTAAATGCCCTAACAAGAGTAATACTAGATGGAGCAGATGGAGGACTAGAAGGATTTGCGCAACCATTAATGGCAACAGTTTATAAAGATGGATATACAACACCAGAAGGAGAATATGTAGAGTTTACAAGCGACATGAACATAATTGAACGTGCAACAAAACTGTTCGATAGCTATGGAGGCTGGGGAAATGTCGCAACACAAGCATTCATCGGAAGTGCCATGTCAATGGTAGGAGAAGGATTCGACTTAAGAAGATACCTAAAAGAAGGACAAGAAGTTAAAGTAGAAGCCGAGACAGGCTCTGAGTCCATACAGTTAAGACAAGATAATATAGAACCTGTCGCAACACTAAACGAGTCAACTACAATAGAAAATAATATAACAGTGAAACTTGATACTATAATAAAACAAGATGTTAACTATGTTTTAAATCAAATCATGGATAGAAGTCAAATTACAAAATTCGAAAGTTTAGACAAAATAAATGAATTACTAAATACTAGAAACTTTAATGTAATTACTAGACAAGGAAATGCCAGAAGTATTATAAAACAGTATAGTTTTGAGCAAATAGAAAATGCATATCGCCAATTATATAAAGAAACTTATGCTCAATTAGAAGCTGATATCAACTATGCCGTTGAAAAAATGTTGCCAAAAGTAGGAATGGATGAGACAAAAGCATTTAATCAAATAAGATCATTAGTCGATACAGGAGACTATAGCAGAATTACAAGAGATGGTAATGCTAGAGAAATCTTAAAGCAGTATAGACCTCAAGATATAGCAAAAGGGTTAAACATAATATTCCAAAAAAGACAGACCGTTCAAAGTTTAGAGCATATTTTAAAACAAGTTCAAGAAAGAAATAATATTTCTGTAGAAGAGGCAATAAAAGTAATAGAAAATTATACGATAACTGGAAACCTAAGCTTAATTACTCGTCAAGGAAATGCTAGAGAAATTATAAAGTCTTTAGATATAGAACAGCTTGGAGAAGCACTAAATTCTATTAGGACCAAATACTTCAAAGATAATAATCCAGTAGATGTTTCTCACGTTTTCAATGATTTTTGGAATTCACTAAACAGCGGAACACAAAGTAACCTTTCTGTTATGAATTTACTTTATACAACATTAGCTCAAGCATATAACAATGGTAATCCATATGCACTAAAGCTTACGCAATTAGTAACAGAGTTAAAAAAATCAAATCCACAAATCTCATTGCAAACTCTAAATTATAATAATGCTTACTGGGATATACAGAATAAACAATTATGTATGGGACCAAGCGGTATCGCTATGGGAGATAGTGGTACAATAATGCATGAGTTAGGGCATGGTTTATTTGATATGATTTTAAATGGAGAGTTACCAAAAAATTGGGATACTATTGTAGGAAAAAGTAGAGTTATTTCTAGTAACAATGGGACATTGAATAATTTTGGAGATATTTTAAAAAGAAAAGGCGCTGAATTAAATGCTAGGGCAGAACAAGAATTTTTAAGTAATCTCGAAGCACAAGGGAAAACATTAGATTCTTATACTCGGGAGTTGGAAAAGCACTATAGTGGAATATTTAAAAATACAACCGAATTATTAACAAGAAAACTAAAAGATTTAGGATATAGTGAAGATAGAATTAATGCAATGATTAATGGCAAAGTGACACCAAGTGCTGCCGCTCAACAACAAATATATGCTGAAAAATCTTTAATTAATGATAAATTATGGAGAACTCAAGAAGGAGATTACTGTGCATTGTCTGATATTGTAGATGCCGTGTTTATAGGAAATAAAAAGGATGTCTATAATAACGATATATACTTAAACTATCAACACGGAAAAGAGTACTACTTACGTTGTGGTAATAGTAGATTATATGAATTTCATGAGATTATTGCAAATTTCACACAATTAAAAATGACTGGAAAACAGCATCACATAAAAATGCTTAGAGATATTTTTGGAAATGATTTTGTAGATACGTTAGAGCAAACATTTGAATCATTTTTCAGTCAAGTAGCCCAACCTTTAAATATAACTTCGCCAACAGGAGTAGTATCTCAATTACCAAAATTAGAAGTTTTAGGTACGGAACCAGTAAAATAATAAAACATCCAACGATGTTATAAAAAGCAAGCTTGCTCTATGCAAGCTTTTCTTGTAAAGAAATCAAAAATAAGCTATACTAAAATTATGGATATATAACGCTAGGGAGATTAAAATATGAAAATAGAATATTTACCAGATACATATGATAAAAAGAGAATAGAGGAAAATGGATGGACAGAAGAACAGTTTTTGTCATTACAAGAAAAGTATAGAACCGATTTTATTCATGATTTATTAGATACTATTGATATCGATAAAATAAAATCCATAATTACAAGTTGTCCATCTACAATTCCTGTCATAGAAGATCAAGAGTATAATTTTTATCACCGGAGTGCCATAATAGATAAGTATTTATACGTAAGGAATAATATTCATATAGAAAGATTATCACAAGAAGAGTTAGAAGAATTATATAACTCCGTATTAGTAAATAAAGAACTGAGTAAAGAATTTATTACTCAGACAAAAGAAAAAGTTTTATATGAAGAAGGAGATTACACTTACTATGGTATACCTAGTAATAAAACAGAAGCTCCTTCAAAAAGTATAGTAATAGAATTTGCCTATGATCAATTAAAATGCGAATCAGTAGAACAAATTGTTCATATAAAAGATTGTTATAAAGAAATACAAGGGTCATTAAACAAAACAAGCAAAGATTTAGATACCCCATTATTTAGTATGTTAGAAAATGGTGTATCCTCAGTTTTTACACCACCGAAAGAAACAATGATAATGAAGTAAAGTCTATGTCTAGAACATAGGCTTTTTTCTTGTAAATGAGAAGAAAATAGTCTATACTGAAATTAAGATAGGGAAAGGGTAGATGGTCATGGGATTTAGTGTTAACTTAAATTTTGATTTCAGTGGACCAGACATGGGAAAAGCAGTAGATGATGCTAACAGAGCTGGAAAAGCCAGTCTAGAGAGTAACCAGACTACCATTTCCCAAACGCAACAAACAACAAGTGCCAATACTTTTCATAGACAAAATGGTAGTAGTGTCGAAACAGTAGATTTAAGTAGCGAAGTAACAGATGCATCAAAGTCAAAAGGTTTTGAGACAAAAACAGGAAATAATAACACAACATTAGGAAAAGCTAATACAACGGCAAATCAAATGGGAACATCTTCAACCAAGGCAACAGGACAAAGTAGTCAAACAGGATCAAATATGAACATGCAAGCAAATGGCATGGGCAGTAGAAACATGACAGGAAGTTCCAAAGAAAATACCGGTATGGGAACTTTAGGGGAAAGTAAACAGGCAAGCATAGGAAACAAAGGTAATGATACAAAACAAACGGGAATGAATCTAAATACTGATAGTAATAAAGGGATAAATATAAAAGGAGAGGACTTTTCCAAAAGTGATACAAAGAGCTTAGGAAGTAATAAAGAAACCAACCTAGATATTAAAACCGGAAACAATAACCAATCAGGAATGAGTGGAAACATGTCCGCATCAGGAAACGGAAAAAATAACGGACAAAGCTTAGGTATTTCTGAAATGGACATAGAAACACTAGGAGACGAGCCAGTAGAAGCAACCATGAAAAACACAAGTGTAGGAAAGAGTCAAACAGTAAATACAGATAAAGGTGGATTTAAAAGCATCCACAGTGAAACCGTACAAGTAAATGAAAAAGATATGGAAGATACAGGAGGGTTCCTAGGAGGAGTTGTAAGTTTCTTTACAGGACTAGCAGAAGATGTAGGAGATGCGGTAAGCGGCTGGGCAGAAGATGTAAGTGCCTGGTGGAATGAAGAAGCAGCACCAGTACTGCAAGATATATCGACTAAATTATTGGATTTGTATATAGGAACACAAGCAGCTCTAGTAACAGGGGTAATATCGATAGGAGAAGGAATACTATCATTTGGAGAAGCGCTGGTAGATACGGGAGCAATCGTATTAACCGCATTAGCGAGTGTCGGAACAGGAATAGTTGATTTAGGGCAAGCATTGTATGGACTAGTAACAGGAGAAGAATGGGAATCAGTAACAAAACAAATGTGGGAAGGAACACAAGGATTTGTCGCAACAGAACATGTAAAGAGCTGGTTTGACGGTTTTTATGAAAATACGGAAGTAGGAAGATTCTTAAAAGAGAATGCTAACTTGTTTGGGCTAGTAGATTTCGATACGATAAGAAGTGTAGGAAGTGGAATAGGATACACAATAGGAGTAGTAGCCTTAACAGTATTAACCTTCGGAGTAGGAGGAGCAGCAGTAAGTGGAAGTAGCGCGACAGTAAGTGCAGCCCAATTAGCAACAACAGCAGGAGTAGCAGGATTTGGGCGAGGAACAGAAAGCGCATGGAAAGATGGAGCGAGCCTAGGAGAAGGACTAATGTTCGGAGGACTAAATGGAGTATGGGAAGGATTCCAGTTCTATATCGGAGGAAAGATAGCAGGATTCGGAAATGCCGGAAATACATTCTTAGGACATAGTATGAAAGGATTCGAGAATAAAGCCCTAAATGCCCTAACAAGAGTAATACTAGATGGAGCAGATGGAGGACTAGAAGGATTTGCGCAACCATTAATGGCAACAGTTTATAAAGATGGATATACAACACCAGAAGGAGAATATGTAGAGTTTACAAGCGACATGAACATAATTGAACGTGCAACAAAACTGTTCGATAGCTATGGAGGCTGGGGAAATGTCGCAACACAAGCATTCATCGGAAGTGCCATGTCCGTAGTAGGAGAAGGATTCGACTTAAGAAGATACCTAAAAGAAGGGCAAGAAGCCAAGGTGGATTCGGGATTAATAGATGAAAGTAAAGTAGAAATGCCAGAGGAAGCTTTAGAGTCATCAGACATATTAGAAGATAACTTAAAAATGGAGATTGTCAAAGATAATATTAAATCTAATTTAGTAATAACAAAAGATCAGGGACTTGTTCAAGGTATGAACAAATGTAAATTAATTGTAGACGGAAAGCCTACTACTATAATATTCAACTCTTCAACAGAAATGGAATTTGATTTGAATGGGAAGATAAAGCCAGAAAAATCCGTGGAATTTGTTTCTATAGAAAAAATGCCATCATATAATAAAACAGTAGCAAAGACAGAAGAGGTTGCAAAAGATATATATGAGATGGTATATGTAACAGATGGAGAAACTAAAATTGCATATTTACCAGTTGACGTGTCATTATATTTTTATATAAGTCCACCAGTGATTAATATAGACAAATTCATAGTTGATAATCAGATTATCGATTTTAAATTAGAAAGTATTAAAAAACTAGAAAAGTCGGAAATTAAAGCAAAGATAAATGAACAAAGTAAATATTCACATGTAAATGATTTGTTTTCTAAAGAAAAATATGGTGGTAATCAATCAGATGTTTCAGATATAGTAAACGGAGTGTTTGAAAAAGCGGCAAAAGGAGAAGCAGTCACTCCTCAAGAAAGAATAAAAATGTTTTATTTGAGTAATGTCGCAAAAAAATATTTTCCAGATATAGAAGATGTTGACCTAGTAAATTTAGCTGACAAATATTCTCAAGTAGGATGCTTTTATATGGCACTTGCCAATGCTTTCACTACTCATGTTTTAAAAAGTGCTGATGGTTCTAGTTGGTTCAAAAATACAATAGGTTTTGATATTAGTTATATCATGAATGATGGTACAAAATACTATAATACGGATGTATTAGCTTGGGATATATTCTTAAATTATTGGAGTAAAGAATTTGATGGAGATATTAAAAAAACAATAAAGAAAAGCAGAGGTGTCAATCAATTTATAGTAGATAGATTGCTAAAGACATATTTTGATGATAAAGGAATTTATGTAAAAACCAATATAGATCAGCCATTTTATTCTGAAAAGCCATATTGTCACTTTCTAAATTACATGTTGCTAAATAGCAATCAAAATTCTTATAATATTCTAATAGCAGAATGTTTTGATTTAGAAGTAATTCAAGGTTTAAAAAAGCAAAAAGAAATTACAGATGCCGCTCTAGCCAAGGCAGAAATGTCAGGAACTGTTCTAAAAGATATTGGTGCCCATGCTATGTTAATTACCGATGTAGATGAAAATGGTGATTTAATTGTTTCTTCATGGAGTAGAAAATATAAATTCTTAAGTGATAGTATAGAAGAAGCAAAAAAGAATGGAAGAGAATCTAAGGCCAGTATTTGGAATGTGGAGTTTATACCTAAAGATTCAGTAGAGGTAACTCCTATTGAAGAAAAAAATATACTTGATCCTTTCCGCATCATGAATTCCGATATGAATTCATCTCAAGCAAGGAAAAATTTAGCTATTAGTAATGAGGTTATGCAATCTGAACTTACTAGTGTGGATAAAATACCTCAACTAGCAGTACCACCATTCGTTATTAGCAAAGAGATTCCAAAAGATTTAGATATCTTCTTAAAAAAGATATATAGTGGTTATAGTGACTTAGAAGAAAAATTTAAGATTGATATTAAAGGCACATCGGAAAGTTTTATCCCAGATACTCGTATACCATTGCAACTACTAATAGATGCCGATGGCATAAGCTATTATCTAAAAAGCAGAATAGTACCAACTGCCGCTAAAGTAGATTCTGCACTAAAACACATTTCTGAATTAGTGCAAGGAACATTTACCGTTTCAAAGCTAGTGCCTAATATTGATAGAATAAAATTATTATTAGGTGACAATATTAGGATTCCAGAAAAAATACCAGAATTACAAAAAATGATTAGGCAAGAATTAGAAAATTCTAGAAATATAACCGATGCTAATCAGTTAACTAAGTTGTTAGACGAATGTTTTGACAGACAATTACAACCTAATACTAAAGGAATTAGAAAAAATATGATATCAGCAGGACTAAAGAGTGAATTTGATATACTAGAACAATATGGTCTAACCAATTTACCATCAGATATTTTAACTAATATTCAAGGATATGCAGGATTAAGCTTGTACTTAAATGGTCTGCAAAAATATGCGAGAAAAGATTTAATATTCCCTAGTGCAGAACTTGCAACTAAAGATTTAATTGGAATTCCTACCTGGGTAGATGCGGGATTAGGAGATAAACCATATTATATAGAAGTAATCACAAGAAAACCTCAAACAGGAGAATTAGGGGATGAAGTGGCTTTTCACTTAGTTCATAAATCTGCTAGAAAAGAACTTGTAGATATGCCTTCATCAGCAAGTAAGCAAGGAAAAAAATTATTATTAGATATATTAGTAGATACGGCAAATTCACAAAACAGAAGGTCTTATTATCATCAATTTTTTGAGGATATATTACCAACTACGGGATTAGAGTTTGACAGTTTATCACAGAGCGGAAAAAGTGAAATGATGTCACAATTCTTAAAGAAAGCACAGGATTTAGCAATAAAAAGAATTGATGAGGGAAGTACAAGAATATATGATACGGAGTTTCATGATTTAGCAGAACGTGCTATAATAGACTGTATTCAGTCACCAGAAACACAACAAGTAATTCAGAATTTAATTCAGGCTTCTTATCATCCAGAAACATTAAATATGGAAGATATCATTAAAGAGTTAAGAAGACGTGGAAAGGAGTAGAAGTCAAATTATGAATCAAGAGACAATGATTGAATTTGATAATCCTGATTTTATAGTAACTGCTAAAGAAACAAAACACTCAGACAGACAACGAACTATTTTTTATGGTGATGATAGAAAAAATATTTTAGAAGTTACTATTAATGATTACGGAATTATAGAAGGATTTGATTTAATATATACAAAAGAAGCAAGAGAAGGAAAAAGTCCGATTGATAGGGATCCTCTTGCAAAAAGAGCCGTAGCAGGTCTTATAGCTGTCTCTTATACACATCTCCGAGCCCACGAGACGGAGCTACAT
>ENA-OYXS01000850-OYXS01000850.1-human-gut-metagenome-genome-assembly--contig:-NODE-850-length-10912-cov-3.290596_pt1 | contig 10912 bp, 9 predicted proteins | sample MGYA00243240_ERZ653429 | MGnify/ENA primary metagenome ERZ653429 (study PRJEB26926, sample SAMN06164958) | human gut metagenome | biome: ENVO:00009003; feature: ENVO:2100002; material: ENVO:00002003... | reverse complement strand
TCGTGGGCTCGGAGATGTGTATAAGAGACAGTTGTAGAACTGTTGGAACAGGCTGCCCAGCATCAGCGGCACAGCAAAGGCAAGCAGCAGCTTCAGCGGACTGCCCTGCGTCATATCTTTGGTCATGGAAATATACCTCCTGCCCACACAAAAAAGATGGATGTTCGCATTTTTGCCGTGAAAAACGCCCTGCCGGAAAAGCGGCAGGACGTTGTAAGGATTCATGAGTGGTATTATAGCGGAGCAGCGCCGGTTTTACAAGACTTGGTTTGCATCAACATTTCCATTTTTTTGCCCAAAGAATTGGTGATTTTGCTCATTCCGCGTAGTGTGCCAGAAACTGTTTGGTGCGCTGTTCGCGCGGGTGGTCGATCAGCTGCTTTGCAGGACCTTCTTCCACCACCACACCGCCGTCCATAAACAGGATGCGGTCGGCCACATCCCGGGCAAAGTGCATCTCGTGGGTCACGATGATCATGGTGGTCTTGCGGTCGGCCAGCTCCCGCAGCACCCGCAGCACCTCGCCGGTCAGCTCCGGGTCAAGGGCGCTGGTGGGCTCGTCAAAGCAGAGGATGTCCGGGTGCAGCGCCAGCGCACGGGCAATGGCCACCCGCTGCTGCTGCCCGCCGGAAAGCTGGTGCGGGTAGTGGTCTGCCCGCTCCGAAAGCCCCATCTGCGCCAGCAGTTCCCGCGCCTGCTGTTCCAGCTGGGCGTGCACCGCCTTTTTGTTGGCGCGGTAGTCCGGGCGCTCCTTTGCCAGCAGCTCCCCTGCCAGCATCACGTTCTGCAGCGCCGTATACTGCGGGAAGAGGTTAAAGTTCTGGAACACCAGCCCGAAGTGCAGCCGCTTTTTGCGGATCTCGCTCTCCCGCTGGGTGGCGGGGTCGGCGGCGTCCCACATGGTCTCGCCGTTCACCCGGATGCAGCCGGTGTCCGGCCGCTCCAGAAAGTTCAGGCAGCGCAGCAGGGTGGTTTTGCCGGAGCCGGACGAGCCGATGATGGCCAGCGCCTCGCCCTGCTCTAAGGTAAGAGAAATATCTTTTAAGACCTTTGTATCTCCGAAATTTTTGCCAATGCCGGAGGCTTCCAGTAATGCCATATTCTTAAAAACCTCCTCAGCAGCGGAAATAATCCAGTTTCTTTTCAGCCCAGTTGAACAACAGGGTGAGCGCGCCTACAAACACAAGGAAGAACAGCGCCGTGGAGAACAGCGGCCAGATCAAGCCCTTTGCGCTGTACTCCTTGGCCATCATGATGATCTCCTTGTTGGCGATGGTGTTTGCCAGCGAGGTGTCCTTGACAAGGGTGATGATCTCGTTGCCCATGGGCGGCAGGATGCGCTTGACCACCTGTAGTAGAGTGACCTTGAAAAAGATCTGCGTGCGGGTCATGCCCAGCACCTGCCCGGCCTCGGTCTGCCCTTTAGGCACCGCCTCGATGCCGCCTCGGTAGATCTCGGAAAAATAGCAGGCGTAGTTGATGGCAAAGGCCACCACCGCCGCCACCATGCGCCCGCCGGAGCCGGAGGGCCACGGATTATTCATGCCCAGCAGGCCGGGGCCCAGATAAATGACGATGATCTGCAGCATCAGCGGCGTACCGCGGATGACCCACACAAAGGTCTTTACCGCGCCGGAAAGCGGCTTGCAACGGCTCATGGAGCCGAAAGCCACCACCAGACCCAGCGGCAGCGCAAACAGCAGGGTCAGAGCGAACAGCTCACAGTTGAGCAGAAACGCGCCGGAAAGGCGACTCAGAATCACAGACACAAGAACACACCCATCAATCCGTTTTTTGAACTCCTTCCGTCACCTTCGGTGACAGCTCCCTCAATGAGGGAGCCTCACGCATATCGGCAACAAAAAGCCTCCCTCACCGAGGGAGGTGGCATCGCGCAGCGATGACGGAAGGAGTTACAGTGCGTCCAGCTCCTTTTGCAGTTGTGCCAGAGAATCGCGGATGGGCAGCTTCTGCGGGCAGACGGCTTCGCACTTACCGCAGCGCACACAGTGCAGGGCCTTTTCGCTGTCCGGGAAGCAGGTGGTCCACTGGGCTTTGATGGCATCCTTCTGGCCGAACATGCCCAGCTTGTTCCAGATGCTGAAATTGTCCGGGATGTCCACCCCCATGGGGCAGGGCATACAGTACCGGCAGCCGGTGCAGCCAATCTTGATGCGGCGGTGCAGCTCGTTGGCTACGCTTTCCACAGCGGCATTCTCGGCGGGGGAAAGCGGTTCAAAATGGCCAAAGGTGGCAAGGTTGTCGGTCAGCTGATCCTCAGCACTCATGCCGGAGAGGATCACATGCACGTTTTTGTGGCTGCCCACCCAGCGCAGCGCCCAGGAGGCATCGGTGGCATCCGGACGCAGGGCGTGCAGCGGTGCGGCGGCATCTGCAGGCAGGGATGCCAGCGTGCCGCCCTTGATGGGCTCCATGATGATAAGCGGCACGCCGCATTCTTCGGTCAGCTGATAGCCCCGGTCACCGGAGATCTCCTCGGCGCGGTCGTCCCGGTCCAGATAATTGTATTGCAGCTGGCAGAAATCCCACGGCTGGTCGCGCAGAATATACTCAAACCCGGCGGCGTTGTCATGGCAGGAAACCCCAAAGTTCCGGATGCGTCCTGCGGCCTTCTGCTGCCACAGCCAGTCCACAAGGCCCATGGCTTTTGCCTTTTCGTACCGGGCCTTGTGCAGGGAGTGCAGCAGGTAGAAGTCGATGTAGTCCACGCCCAGCCGCTGCAGCTGCTCTTCAAAAATGCGCTTGGCATCGTCCAGGCTTTTGCAGTTCCACAGCGGCATTTTGGTGGCAAGATAAAAGCTGCTGCGGTCCCATTTGGCGATCACGCGGCCCACAAACGGCTCACTCTGGCCGTTGTGATAGGGATAGGCAGTATCGAAGTAGTTGACACCGGCGGCCTTAGCGGTGTTCAGCAAAGCTTCGGTGCGCTCTTCGTCAATGGTGCCGTCGGCTTTGGTGGGAAAACGCATACAGCCGTAACCCAAAAGGGAAGTGCGGATGTTGTTTTTGTTCCAGTTGCGGTGTTCCATAAACTCTCTTTTTGCGGCAGAGGAGACAAAGGCTCTGCCGTTCCTCCTGTTGAGGATAGTATAGCATAGTTTTTGAGTGCAGAAAAGATGAATTGCATTTGGATCACGGGCTCGCCCTCTCAGCCTCACCTCGGTCGGCAGCTCTCCCAAAGGGAGAGCCAAGCCCCTTACCGTAAGGCTTTGTCTGAGAGGGTTTCGTTCTTTTTACTCCTCGGTCTGATAGGTGATCTTACCGGCCTTGATGGTAGCAAACACCTTGCCGTAAAGCTGTGCACCGTCAAAGGGAGTGTTGTGGCTCTTGGAGTGCAGCTTTTCCTTTTCCACCGTGTAGGGGGTGTCCAGATCCACCAGCACAAAGTCGGCATCGAAGCCCGGCTCCAGCTGACCCTTGGCAAGGCCCAGAATTTCGGCGGGGCGGGTACTCATCAGGTGCACCAGCAGCTCCAGCGGCAGACCCTCCTGCCTGCAGAGCTTTGTGTAGCACACGCCGAAGGCGGTCTCGCTGCCCACCATACCGGCCATGCCCTTCAGCTTATCTTCCTCAGAGTGAGGTGCGTGGTCGGTGGCAATGGCGTCCACGATGCCGGTACGGATGCCCTCCACCAGCGCCTCCACGTCGTCTGCGGTGCGGATGGGCGGGTTGACCCGGTAGTCGCAGGTATCGTTGGTGAACCACAGGTGGTGGGGAGTCACCTCACAGGTGACAGGTGCACCCCGCAGCTTTGCCATGCGGATGGCGTCCAGCGCGCCCCGGGTGGACACATGGCACATGTGCAGCCGGGTCTGGTAGTACTCGCTCAGCCAGCAGTTGCGCACCGTTTCGATATCCTCGGCCAGACGGTAGTCCCACGGGCTGATCTCCATATCCTCAGCGTGGCTCATGACCGTGATGTCCTTCTGGGTGCAGATGGCAAAAGCCCGTGCCATGGTGGCGTTGTCCTGCACGCCGTGGCCGTCCTCAGTAATGAACTTCACGCTGGCGGGCAGGGTCTTGAGGTGGTCGATGCTCACGCCATCAAAGTTCTCGGTGATGGAGACGGTCTGGTTTGCATCGCACAGCCCCACCTCGGCAGCTTTCTGCTCCACCATCATGGCCTGTGCGGCAGAGGAGCAGACGGGCTTGGTGTTGGGCATCAGGTTTACAAAGGTGTAGCCGCCGGCGGCAGCGGCGCGGCTGCCGGTCTCGATGTCCTCCTTGTACTCAAAGCCCGGGGTGCGCCAGTGGCAGTGCAGATCCACAAATGCGGGCAGCACAGTCAGCCCACCGGCATCCACCACCGTCTCGTTCTCGGCGGCAAGGGCGGAAAGATCCTGCCCTACGGCAGCGATTTTGCCATCCTTTACATAGATCTCGAGCGGCCGTCCCTCGGTGTTCACAGCGTTTGTCAGCAGCATCGCGGTTCCCTCCTGTAATGATATTTTTGTGTGTCAGGCGCCCGAAAACGGGCAAAAAAAAACTTTTCCCCGCAAAGGGAAAAGCTCATTGCGCAAAAAAAGGAAACAACGAAGCCACGGCAAAACCGGACGCGAACTGCTTGTTCAGTTTCGGGTTCTGGGCGCTGCACAGCATGGTGTTTCTCCTTTTCTTGATGGTTGCGTTTTCATTCGTATTATTTTATCATAGAACCGCAAAATGTGTCAATGGCTGTGCGCAAAAACAGGTGCTAAAAGGTTTCTGGTATCTCTCGCCGAATTTTGGACACTCTACCCAAAACCCGAGTCACGCGGCAAAATAACTGCCATTTTGTTCCACAATCCCTAGTGCAGCACTGTACTTTCGTCTCCTGCTGTGCTATTATAATACGGTAAAAGGGAGAGCCCCGCCGCGTGGGCGGGTGTTTATGGGAAAGAGAGGTTTTCCGCATGGGTTTACTTGAGGACGCGCGGAACATCCAGCGCAAGGACCCCGCCGCACGCAGCGTGCTGGAGGTAATGCTGCTGTACCCGGGATTCCACATTCTGGTGTACCACCGCATTGCGCACTGGCTGTACCAGCACAAGCACTTTTTTCTGGCACGATGGGTCAGCCAGCATGGCCGCCACCGCACCGGCATCGAGATCCACCCGGGTGCCACCATCGGCAAGTGTCTGTTTATCGACCACGGCATGGGCATCGTGTTCGGCGAGACCTGCGAGATCGGGGATAACTGCACCATCTACCACGGGGTAACGCTGGGCGGTACCGGCAAGGATACCGGCAAACGCCACCCCACCTTGGGCAACAACGTGCTTATCGGCGCGGGCACCAAGGTGCTGGGCCCGGTGTTCATCGGGGATAACGCCCGCATCGGTGCGGGCAGCGTGGTGCTGCGCAACCTGCCCGCTAACTGCACCGCCGTGGGCGTACCCGCCGAGGTAGTGCGTATCAACAACAAGGCGGTGAACCCCGCCGACGATCTGGACCAGCAGGATCTGCCGGACATCGTCTCGCAGCGGCTCACCGATCTGGACCGCCGCCTGAGCCAGCTGGAAAAGGCCGCGCAGGGCGATATCCCGCCCACTGCCGCACAGATCGCCGCCCGGCAGCGGAAATAAAAGATTTCTTTGAAAAAAAGAGGAGACAGGCTTCCCGGAAAGGTCGCCTGTCTCTTTTTTTGTTGTCAGCTGCGGTTATAACACCGGCTCACCGTTTTCTTTATTGCAATACATCCGGGCATCGGCCTGCCGGATGGCCTCGGTCAAGGGCTGCACATTGCACACGCCGCCAATGCTTACCGAAAGCCGGAGCTCCGGGTGGCTGGGCACCCGCGCTGCCTGCACAGCGTTCTGCACTCGTCGGATGACGCTTTCTACGCCGTCAGGGCAGTTCTGGGGCATCAGCAGCAGAAATTCATCGCCGCCATAGCGGATCAGGATATCAGTCTGACGCAGACAGCTCTGCATGGCTGCGGCCACGGTCTGCAATGCTTCGTCTCCCACCAGATGTCCAAAGCTGTCGTTGACCGACTTGAACTGGTTCACATCGATCATCGCCACACCGCCGTGCATCTCGCCCCCGGCAAGGAACTTATCAAAATAGCGGCGGGTGTAGGCTCCGGTCAGGGGGTCTACGAAGGCGCTGCGCTCCATGCCGTTGCAGCGGTCCAGCAGCAGCCGGTGGCCGCCCATATCCAGCCAGCGGCCATCCGTCAGCCGGGTGACCAGTTCCAGCATACAGCCCCTGCCGCCTACCTCGATATACTTGGAAATGACAAAATAGGCTTCCTCGTCCTTGAACTCGATCTTATTCAGGATGGTCTTGCGGGCATAGGCCTTGGCGGAAATGCAGTTTTCGCACCGGGTATCCTTGTTCCATACCATGTGGCAATTGCCGGGCTTTTCGGTCAGGATGCCGTCACTGTCCAGCGCAAGCACCTTGCGGTGCTCCGGGTCTACCAGACGCACCACATCAAAGATGCCCTGCAGCCGCCGTAGGAACCGGGCGGGATCTTCCTCCGGGTCGATGGCGGTCAGCAGCTCTGCCTGATGCTCCACGCGGTGCTGTTCATCGGTGAGGTGCCCCAGCACGTTCACGCAGCGGCGCACCCCGGCACCGCTCCAGATGGTATGCAGCGCCATCCGGTGCAGGTGCGGCTTCCCATCTCGCTGCACCATGACCGGCAGCACCACGTCCGGCGCTTCCGGCGTGGCGCGGCTGATGGCCTTGGAAAGCTTGCGCCGATCCTGCTCGTTCAAAAAGCCAAGTCCCTTGCCCTGCGCAAAATCGGTTACCGTTTTTTGCTGCAAGGGCTCGGCATGGTAGTCATACACGGTCACGCTGCCAGCCAGCAGGTCGTAGTCGAACCGGATGCCGCCGCACTGGGCGGCGTAGAAATCCGTGCGTTCCTTTTCCTGCTCCAGCAGCAGCTGGGAGTGGTTCTCCCGGGGCAGCGCCTCCCGGTGCAAAATCTCCTCGGAAAGGCGGTGGGTCTCCTGCCGGAAGCCCCTGTCCCACTCCGAGCGGGTCAGCTCGGTGCGCAGCTGTTCCGAGGACTCTCGCAGGCAGTCCAGCAGCAGCGGGTTGAACGCGCCGCACTCGCCGTTCAGGATCATGCGCAGCGCGGTGTCGTGGTCGTAGGCGTGCTTATAGCAGCGCTCGCTGGTCAGGGCGTCGTACACGTCCGCCAGTGCCACCACCTGCGCCGCAATGGGAATCTCATCCCCTTTCAGCCGGTCGGGGTAGCCATTGCCGTCCCAGCGCTCGTGGTGCCAGCGACAGATGGCGTGCGCCACCTGCAAAAGCGGCTCGTCCCGCGCAATCGCCTGTCCCAGATCCTGCAACATCTGTGCGCCCGCCACGGTATGGTTCTTGATAATGGCAAACTCCTCGGCAGTCAGGCGGCCGGGCTTGTTCAGGATCTCCTCCGGGATGACGATCTTGCCGATATCATGCAGCGCCGAAGCGGTGCTGATGAGGGCGATATCGCTTTCGTCCAGCTGATAACGATCAGTCTTTTGCACCAGCTGATGCAAAAGCAGGTCGGTCAGGGTGCGGATGTGCAGGACATGCAGCCCGCTTTCGCTGTTGCGGAACTCCACCACATGGCTCAGGATGCTGATCATCAGCACGCTGTTGTGCTCTTTTTCGTACACCTGATCGGTAACAAGGCGGGTGAGCCGCTTTTGCTTGGCGTACAGCATGAGGATATTCTTCACCCGGCGCAGGATCATAATCCGCTCGAAGGGGCGGCGGATATAGTCTGCCACACCCAGATCATAGGCACGCTCAATGTTGGCGGTATCCTCTGCCGCCGAAATGACGATGACCGGGATCTCGTCCAGCCATGTGTGATACTTCATCACCCGCAGCACGTCAAAGCCATCCATGCCCGGCATCATCAGGTCCAGCAGCAGCAGGGAGATATCCGTGCGCTGCCGCATCAGTTCCACTGCCGCTGCGCCATCCTCCGCCTCCAGATAGTCATAGCCATCGCCCAGTATCTCCTTGAGCAGGGCACGGTTGATCTCGGAATCATCCGCGATCAGGATCTTCGGTTTCTCGTTCATGGCCATGTTTCTCCTTTTGCGGCGCATCCATCTGCTCCGGCTTTGTTCCGGGTACGCTGCTTGCACTGACCGGATACAGCGGGCTTTCCCCGGCATCCGCTTTTTTTACATTCATTTATACTTTACTGGATTTTACAGCAAAATGCAAGGCTGCGTGCAACATTTCTGCCTTTTCCGGTATTTTCTGCAAACGTTTTCATTCCCGGTTGTATAAATGCAATCCAATTTTTACAGTACCCTTTGCAAACGTTGTTCGAAAGCAAGCCGTTTGTCGTTACAGCCCTTCCTGTGAAAATGCGGTTGCCGCGCTCCGCAGAGCGCGGCAACCGCGAAATATAAACCTTATTTCCGCTGATGATGCGCAGAGCAAAGCGGAGCGCATTTCAAATCGTCCCACGCAGAAAGAAAAAGGACTGCTGCGCAAAACACGCAGCAGTCCTTTTAAGATTCATTCTTGGGGCATCATGGCATCGAACCAGCCCATCAGCTCCGCAGCCATCTGTTCCAGCCGGGTCTCCGGCTGCCATGCAGGCTGTGCAGGCTCCGGGGGCAGTGCCTGTTCCGGGGCGCAGAGGCTTTCTTCCGTTTCCGGTGCAGGCTGTTCCGGTGCAGCCTCGCACTGCGGCACAGCCTCGGGGGCTGTATCCGGCTGCGCAGGTGTTTCCGGGGCGGTCTGCTGCATGGCGGCAAGAGCAGCCTCGGCTCTGCGGCAGGCGGCTTCGGCCTTTTCTGCCCGGGCATTGGCCTGTTCCAGCTGCTCCCACGCCTGCTCACAGGCGGCTTCCAGCTCTGCATTATCGTGCTTGAGGGCAAGCAGGGTGCGCTCAAAGGCGAACATCCGGGTCTGATACCGGCGCACCTCGGCGCGTGCCGCAGCCAGCTTGCGGCTCAGCTGCTCTGCCTGTGCCCGGGCGCTTTCCGCCTGTGCTGCGGCAGATGCCTGTACAGCGGCCTGCCGGGCAAATTGTCCGCGCAGGGCACCGGTCTCCCGCTCTGTCTGCACCATGATGCCCTCCCATGCACACCTTGCACGGGGCTTTCGCTGACCGCATGGGCGCAGCTGCCAGCCCCATTGTAGCCTGTAATTACTTCCGCTTGTTCAGAATAGCCAGCAGCTCGTCGTAGTAACGATTGTCGCTGCTTTCCTCTTCCACGGCCTTCTTTTCAGCCGGAGCAGCAGCCGGGGCGGCATTGGATGCCGGGGCTGCGCTTGCGCCGGTATCGCTGCTGAACACCGCAGACGGCACAGACTGTGCACCGCCCATGGCGTTGTTGATGCTGTTGCGCAGGTCGCTGGCGCTCTTGTTGTCAAAGCCGGTGGCCACAACGGTCACGCGCATCTCGTCGGACAGGTTCTCATCAAAGGCAGTACCCCAGATGATGTTTGCATCGGGATGTGCGCTCTGGGTGATGAGGCCTGCGGCGGTCTCCACATCCTCCAGACCGATGTCCGGGCTGGAAGTGATGTTGATGATAACGCCGTGCGCACCGGCGGTTTCTGCCGAACGAATGACAGCGCCCAGATTGTGCGGATCGGTCAGACCATCGCAAATCATGATGAGCGGCTGTTCTCCGCGGTCTGCGGCAGTCTGCAAAATATCCTCCAGCGAGACATATTCATGTGCCGCTGCCTGCGCAATGACGCCCTGATGCACGCCGGTCTCACTCATGGCGTCCAGCTTGCGGCGGTCTACCTGCGTCACAACAGCACCGGCAGCCTTCGCCATAGCGACAATATCCGCCATGCGGCCGTTCTGATCCGGTGCGACAAACAATTTATCCACAGTTCTGCCTGCGCGAAGCAGCTCCATGACCTCGTTTCTGCCCTCATACAGCGTGGTTTCGGTTTCTTCCTCATGCTGCGGGCGTTTATGAAATGTCTTTTTTGTTTTCTGACTCATATGTATAACTCCATTTATCCGTACTAGATACGTCCAGTATAACACAAAACTTTGAGACCTGACAGCAAAACCGCAAACTTTATGTCCTGTTCACGGATTTTTCACAAGAGTTTTGTCCAAGCTATGTATCCCCCTCCTGATATTGCTTTCAGTATAACACAAAAGCAGGCCTTCTCCCAAGAGAAAAAGCCTGCCTTGCGCGTATCTGTCACTTGACGTTTTCCACCATGCGTTCGAGCATCACAGCGGTCTCTGCGCGCGTCGCGCCGGAGCGCGGAAGCAGCATCAGCGTGCCGTCGTTCATCTTCGAACCGGAAAGAATTTTATTGTTCACAGCCCACTTCACAGCATCCTTCGCCCAATCGGATACATCGTTCGCATCGGCAAACGCGTCCAAGCTGCACTGTGTCTGCTGACCGTTTTTGAAGCGATAGAGCAGCGCTGCGAACTGCTCGCGCGTAACCAAATCATTGGGAGAAAAGGTTGTCTCCGATGTACCTGCGGTAACGCCGTTCTCTGCCGCCCAGTTTACCGCCTTGCAGTACCAGTCTCCCTGCTTGACATCGGAAAAACGATTGCTGTTCGCTGTCTCCGGCTTGCCAGAATAGTTGTACAGCGTCTGTACTGCCATGGCACGGGTCAGCGTGTCCTGCGGAGAAAACGTGCTGTCAGACGTGCCGGTCATCAGGCTGTGCTGATATGCAAACACAACCGGTGCATAATACCAATCGGTCGTATACACATCTTCAAACGGTGCATCGCCCTTGGAAGCGGCGGAATTGTTCGACTTGAGATTTAACTGATATGCTGCGACAATTGCCTTTGCATCCGCCTGTCCCATCTTTTGAATCATATCGTCCGAGGACAGATACTTCGTATAGTCATCATAATTGGAAATGAACGCGTGCTCGATAATCATACTCGGAATATTCTCCCTGTCTCTTATACACATCTGACGCTGCCGACGATCGCATA
>ENA-OYXS01000848-OYXS01000848.1-human-gut-metagenome-genome-assembly--contig:-NODE-848-length-10925-cov-4.512971_pt1 | contig 10925 bp, 6 predicted proteins | sample MGYA00243240_ERZ653429 | MGnify/ENA primary metagenome ERZ653429 (study PRJEB26926, sample SAMN06164958) | human gut metagenome | biome: ENVO:00009003; feature: ENVO:2100002; material: ENVO:00002003... | reverse complement strand
ATGGGGGCTGCTTTACTTAGCATCTCCCGAAAGAAAACGATTTGGGGCTGGCTGAAGATAAAGGGATAGATAATGCCAATTCTGTTTTTATGGAAACGACAAAAGCAATAAGAAAACTATCAAAATATAAAGAAGGGGTTTCGGTGGAAACCCCTATTTTTGTGCCGTCAGGTATTGGCATGTTCTATAAAATAATCTATGTGAATCTATAAACTATTAAAGGCACATGAAAAAGCTTCTTGGATTTTCTATTTTTCTTGTATTCGTTTTGATTGCTTCTCTCACGGCAGAAGCAAAGGTGACACTTCCTGCTATTTTTTCAGACAACATGGTATTGCAGCAAAACACACAGGTGAATGTGTGGGGGAAAGCTGCGCCCGGAGAAAAAGTAACGGTTAAAGCATCATGGCTGGATAAACCTGTGACTGCCAAGGCTGCGGCCAATGGTAAATGGACCGTGAAACTGAAGACACCGAAGGCAACAACCAACCAGTCCGTTACGGTGAGCGGTGAAAATGAGATTACCATTAATAATGTATTAATAGGTGAAGTTTGGCTTTGTACGGGACAGAGTAATATGGAGTTCCCCGTATCGCGTCATCCGGATGTGAAGTGGAATACCGGAATGCTGAATGAAGCGGAAGAACTGAAGGATGCCGATTATCCGGAAATCCGCCTGTTCCATGTGAAACACCAATTGGCGCACGAGGGTGAGTTGGACGACTGTGAGGGGGAATGGTTGGTTTGCAATCCGAAGAACCTGTATGACTTTTCGGCTGTGGGCTTTGTCTTCGGACGAAAGTTATATAAAGAGCTGAAGATGCCCGTAGGGTTGATTCAGTCTACCTGGGGCGGAACACATGCGGAGTCATGGACAAAGCTGGATGTAATGAAGAAAAATCCGCTTTATGCCGATGTGCTGAAAGACTTTGCATTGGAAGGCGTGAAGCAACAGAAAAACTATTGTAAAGTACCCGCAACATTGTGGAATGGTATGATACATCCCATTCTGGGATATACGATAAAAGGAAATATCTGGTATCAGGGAGAGTCAAACTCTATCCGTGCCGATAAATACCAGCAGGTATTCACCAATATGATAAATAGTTGGCGTAAGGAATGGAAGCAGCCGGATATGCCATTCTACTTTGTGCAGATAGCTCCGCACTACGGACAGCCGGCCACTATCCGCGAAGCTCAACTCCGGACCTGGCAAAGCGGACTCAAGAATGTGGGTATGGCAGTTATCACTGATGCGGGCGACTCGCTCGATATCCATCCCCGCAATAAAACAGTGACGGGTGAACGTCTGGCTGCCTGGGCATTGGCAAAGCAATATGGTAAGGACGTGACTTATTCCGGCCCGTTGTTCAAGACAATGAAGGTGGAAGGGAATAAAGCTGTATTGAGCTTTGACTATGCTGACGACGGACTGATGACCCCGGACAATGAACCGGTGAAAGGTTTTATCGTTGCCGGTGAAGATCGCCGCTTTTATCCCGCTACGGCCCTAATCAGGGGAGACAAACTGGAAGTTTCCGCTCCGCAGGTTTCCGTGCCGGTAGCTGTGCGTTATGCATATTGCAATTTCTTCCGCGTGAATCTTTATAATAAAGCCGGATTCCCGGCTACTCCTTTCCGTACAGATACGTGGGAGCCGGATTCGTATGCCCGTTGGTTTGCCGATTCGGAAATGGTACGTTTTCCGAAAGCCTATCAGTTGGATCATGGGAGGCGTCTGTTCTTTGGATATGCGCAGGGTGTAGGTTGCTGTGCGATGTTGCGGATGTGGAAGAAGACAGGAGAGCGCCGTTATTTCGACTATGTGGAGCAATGGGCGGATTCGCTGATTAATGATAAAGGAGAAATCCATTTGTATCATGTGGAAACATACAACCTCGATTATATAAATTCAGGTAAGGTTTTGTTCGACCTGTACCGTGAAACAGGCAAAGAGAAATATAAAACAGCAATGGATGCCCTGGTTAAGCAACTGAAAAACCATCCGCGCACGCTGGAAGGCGCGTACTGGCATAAACTGATCTATCAGCATCAGATTTGGCTGGATGGCTTATATATGGCATCTCCTTTCCTCGCACAATATGGTGCGGAGTTCAACAAACCCGAATGGATTGATGAGGCGGTAAAGCAGTTTACGCTTTGCCAGAAACATACGTATGATGCCAAAACCGGGCTTTATCATCATGCCTGGGATGAAAGCAAGAGCCAGCGTTGGGCAGATCCGGAAACAGGACATTCGCCTAACTTCTGGGGACGGAGTATCGGATGGTGGTTCATGGCGATGGTGGATGCGTTGGATTTCATTCCCGAAAACCACGAAGGACGCGCCCGAATGATTGGCTGGATACAGGGACTGGCTGAGGTGTTGCCCGCTTATCAGGACAAAAATGGTTTGTGGTATCAGGTACTCGACCAGCCGAAACGGAAAGGAAACTTCCCGGAAGCATCTGTGACCACGCAATTCATGTATGCTTATGCAAAAGCTGTGAATAAAGGGTATATTGACCCGAAATATCGTGCTGTGGCTGAGAAGGCTTTCAAGGGATTGAAAAGTAAACTGATGGTAGAACGCCAGGATGGTACGCTGACACTGACACGTTGCTGCCAGGTGGGCGGCTTGGGCGGACATCCGTATCGTGATGGCAGTTTCGAATATTATATCGGTGAGAAGATGCGGGATAATGATGCAAAAGCAACAGGACCGTTTATTATGGGCTGTCTGGAGCTGAATAAATAGTATATATCATGAAAAAGAATTTATTGGCAATAATCTTTGCTTCTTTCTGTGCCGGGACCCTTTCCGCACAAAATATAGCGTGGCCTGAAGTAACTACGGAAGCTAAACCGGGGGCTCGCTGGTGGTGGATGGGGAGTGCGGTAGATGCGGCTAACCTGACCCGCAATCTGGAAGCATATTCCAAAGCAGGGATGGGCACGATGGAAGTTACTCCTATCTATGGGGTACAGGGTAATGATGCAAACGAAATTCAGTTCCTGACTCCCGGGTGGATGCAAATGTTACGCCATACGGAAAGTGAAGCTGCACGCCTGGGTATGAAGATTGATATGAACACAGGTACGGGCTGGCCTTTCGGTGGCCCGGAAGTGGGTATAGAAGATGCTGCCTGTAAATTGCTGATTGAAGAATATACACTGAAGGGTGGTGAACGCCTGAAAGCAAAGATAGAAGTGACGGATGAAAAACAACGTCCGTATGCCAAACTGTGTAAGCTGATGGCTTTCAGAGTGCTGACTGACGGTGCTACTCCGAAAGAACAAAAGTCTGTGCGTTGCTATGACCTGACTTCGAAGATAGAGAACGGAAAGCTGGTATGGAAGGCTCCGAAAGGGGAGTGGCGGCTGATTGCCGCTTTCGTAGGTAAGACATTTCAGAAAGTGAAGCGTGCAGCTCCCGGTGGTGAAGGATATGTGATGAACCATTTTTCGGCAAAAGCAGTATCCAATTATCTGAACCGGTTTGAACGGGCTTTTGCCGGAAAGGCGACTGATGGTTCTGCCGGAACTCCAACAGAGTATCCGCATAATTTTTTCAATGACTCTTATGAAGTTTACGGTGCCGACTGGACGGACGACCTTTTTGAACAGTTTGCCCGCCGTCGTGGCTATAAACTGGAACACTTTCTTCCGGATTTCCTTTCGAAAGACCGGACAGAGACTACCCGTCGCATTATCTCCGATTATCGCGAAACTCTTGCCGAACTGCTTCAGGAGAACTTCACCCGCCAGTGGACGGACTGGGCGCACAAACATGGTTCACGTACCCGTAACCAGGCACACGGTTCTCCCGGTAATCTGATAGATCTTTATGCGACGGTCGACGTGCCCGAATGTGAGGGGTTCGGACTGTCCGACTTCGGTATCCGAGGATTGCGTAAGGATTCGCTGACGCGTCCCAACGACTCTGATCTTTCCATGCTGAAATATGCTTCTTCGGCAGCGCATATTGCCGGAAAACCGTTCACTACTTCGGAAACATTCACTTGGCTGACAGAGCACTTCCGCACTTCACTTTCGCAGTGCAAACCCGATATGGACCTGATGTTTATCTCGGGTGTGAATCACATGTATTTTCATGGAACCACTTACTCGCCCGCTGAGGCTGCCTGGCCGGGTTGGAAGTTCTATGCTTCCATTGATATGAGTCCTACGAATAATATTTGGCGGGATGCCCCTGCATTTTTCGATTATGTCACCCGTTGCCAGAGTTTCCTGCAAATGGGACAACCGGATAATGACTTCCTGGTTTATCTGCCTGTATACGATATGTGGGATGAACAGGACGGGCGTCTGTTGCTTTTCGATATTCATAAGATGGCAAAGCGTGCTCCCCGTTTTATAGAGGCGGTGCATCGTATTTATAGTGCGGGATATGATATGGACTATATTTCTGATAACTTCATCCGTAATGCCATGTGTCAGGACGGCAAGATATTGACTTCCGGTGGTGTCTCTTATAAAGCGCTGGTAGTTCCCGGTGCCCGCCTGATGCCTGCCGATGTACTGGAGAAACTGCTTCGTCTGGCAGATGAAGGTGCTACGATTGTTTTTCTGGAGCAATATCCGGAGGATGTGCCGGGGTTGAATACTTTGGAAGGACGCCGTACTGAGTTCAATAAGGCGCTGGCACAGATAAAGGAGCGGGAAGGAAAGGGACATATTCTCTTTGGAACAGACTATGCTCGTACACTGGCCGCCACTGCTGCTGTTCCCGAAGAGATGAAAACAACTTTCGGATTAAGCAGCATTCGCCGCTCGCATCCTGAAGGACACCACTATTTCATCTCTGCTTTGAAAACAGAAGATACCGAAAACTGGATACCTTTGGCTGTGCAGGCACGTTCGGCAATGCTTTATAATCCAATGAATGGAACCTCCGGTAAGGCACGGTTGCGCCAAAATAATGGCAGGACGGAAGTGTTCCTGCAATTGGCATCCGGTGAATCTGTTATCCTGAAGACGTTCGCGGACCAGGAAGTTTCTGCACCCGAATATGGATACTGGACGCCTGTGGTGCAGAACGATGTGAAGAAGACGTCTCCGGTAACTTATTCTTTTACCGATAAATGGGGATTCCGCTTTGTAGAGGCAAGCCCTGCGGTTGCTGCCACTCCGGACAGTGTATCTCTTGGTTCATGGACGGAAATTCCTGCCGAAGGTACAAAGAATGTGATGGGAGCTGCTTGCTATACCACTACGTTTACACTGAAGAGTCCTGCCGATGTCGAAGAGTGGATGCTCGACCTCGGGGATGTTCGTGAGAGTGCCCGTGTACGCATCAACGGACAGGCGGTAGCTACGCTTATTGCAGTTCCTTATCGTTGTCTGGTAGGTAAGTATCTTCGTCCGGGCGTGAATACATTGGAGGTGGAAGTAACCAATCTGCCCGCTAACCGTATTGCTGATATGGATCGGCGCGACGTTCCCTGGCGTATTTATAAGGATGCCAATATTGTGAATATCCATTATAAAAAGGATAATTATGGCAAATGGGAGCTGGTTCCAAGCGGTTTGCTGGGACCTGTACACTTGATTCCTATGCAGACTTTGAAATAAGAACTTTATAATTCGGAGACAGGAAAGCACCACAGATTACACAGATTATCACAGATTATTTTTTATCATTAATAATCATATTTATATCTGTGTAAATCTGTGTAATCTGTGGTGATTCCGGTACATCCTCAAACTAAAGCGATAATCAATGAAATCGAATCTAATTATGCTCTGCCTGCTTGGGTTGGCGAGTACTCTGAATGCCCAGGACCCTCGCGAGAGGCATTACTACTATGAAATACTTGATCCGAGGCATGAACCGAAACCCTTAGTGGAAGGTTTTGCCCGGGAACGGGTGACTGAGAATCTGAACCGTGGACTGACAGTAACCCCTGCCCGCGATGGCAAAGGTATTTATCTCAGCTGGCGGTTATTGGCATCGGATGCTCCCGGTACTGCATTTCATGTCTATCGGGAAGCTGACGGTAAAGCGCGTCGCCTGACTAAAAAGCCGCTTACACAGACTTGTGACTTTATGGATGTCACTCCTGCCGAAAAGGCGTCTTATTGGGTGGAAGTTCTGGTGAAAGGAAAGAAATCTGCCTTGTCGGAGAAACGGGAAGTGATTCTTTCCGAATTGAAGCCTTATACTTCTATTCCATTGAAAGAGAGTGTGAAAGCCGGGAAGATCGCTTTAGCGGATTTGAACGGTGACGGTATTTATGACTATATCATCCGTACTCCCGAAACGAATGTTGACCCCGGTATGCCCGGAGATACAACCGGAAAGACATATAAAATATCTGCTTATCTGAGTGACGGAAGCTACCTCTGGACCTATGATATGGGACCGGGTATCGAACCGGGAATCTGGTATTCTCCTTTCATAGTATACGATTTCAATGGAGATGGGAAAGCTGAAGTTGCTATCAAGACTGCTGCTGATGACTATGTAAAGAATGAAAAAGGTCGTGTTTGTGGTGGCAGTGAATACCTCTCCGTGCTGGATGGCATGACCGGTAAAGAGATAGATCGCGTGGACTGGCCTGAACGGAACGACCGCTATGGAAATCTGATTCGCCAGAACCGTAACCAAATGGGGGTTGCTTATCTGGATGGAAAGACACCTTATATATTGGCTGCCCGCGGCACTTACAAACTGATGGTGGTAGATGCCTGGATGCTGAAAGACGGAAAACTGCAACGTGCCTGGCGCTGGGATGGGGATGAAGAAAATCCCATTGTGCGCAGTATGGGTGCGCACAGCATGGTGACGGCTGATGTGGACGGTGACGGACGGGATGAGATTCTGTTAGGCTCGTGTATGCTCGATGATAATGGTACGTTACTTTGGTCTTCCGGTTTGGGGCATAGTGACAAGGCTTATCTCTGCAAACTTCATCCTGATATGGAAGGTATGCAGGTGTTTATGGTGAGTGAACCGAAGAAAGAGGATGGTCGCGGTGTTTCCGTGGTGGATGCAGCTACCGGCAAATTGATCTGGAAAATCGGGCAGACCACCTATCATGTAGGTGACGGTATGGTGGCCGATTTTGATTCTTCACATCCCGGTATGGAATGTTTTGCCAGTGAAGACCGTAAAGGTGGCAGCACGGATAAATACCTGCTCACTGCCGATGGCAAGAAAATAAACACTACAAATGCGGAAGTACCCGGTTGCCGTAATTGGATATGGTGGGATGCGGATCTGCTGCGTGAGACTTTTAAAGGAGATGATAACCGCTGGGGAGCTTCTTCATCTTCAGGTGGGCGCAAACAAAGCATCTGGAAATGGCAGGGAGAAGTGTTGACTGAAGGAATCGAAGGTGATATCTTGATGATAGCTGACCTGGAAGGTGATTGGCGTGAAGAACTGATTACTGCTTTGCCGGGAGAGTTGCGTATCTATCATACCAATATTCCGGCTCGCGACCGCCGCGTAACCCTGATGCAGGATCCGCTTTATCGTAGCTATGTGGCGCATCGCAGCATGGGATATCCGCAAGCGCCCGTACCTTCCTTCTATCTGGGAGAATAGAAATAAATATCTGATTATAAATAAAAAAGAACTAAGAATGACGAAACAATTGTATGTGATTGCAGCCGTGTGTCTGTGGTTGCTCAGTGCTTGCCAATCTTCAACGTATAAGTATGAAGCAGTATATAAAGACCTGCCTTTTGATATGCCAAGGGTAGAAGCACCGAAATTCCCCGATCGCAAGGTGAACCTTGCTGACTTTGGTGCAGTGGGTAATGGCGAAGAACTTTGTACGGCGGCTTTTGCCAAGGCTATTGATGCCTTGGCGGAAAAGGGGGGCGGACATTTGATTGTTCCTGCCGGTGTTTGGTTTACAGGTCCTATTGTCCTGAAAAGTAATATTGACCTGCACTTGGAAAAGGGTGCTGTTATCCTCTTTTCACCTGATGTAGACCTCTATCCATTGGTAGAGACTGTATTTGAAGGATTGGATACCCGCCGTTGCCAATCGCCTGTCTCCGGACGTAATCTGGAAAATGTAGCGATAACGGGAGAAGGTGCCATTGATGGTAACGGACATTATTGGCGTCCTCTGAAACGGGAGAAAGTAACAGAAGGTGTATGGAAACAGACTATCGCCCGGGGTGGGGTATATAAACGTCCCACCTACTGGTTCCCTTATCCGCAGACGTTGAAAGGGGATACTATCAGTAATATGAACGTACCTCAGAATCTGAAAACCGAGGAAGAATGGCAGAGTGTGCGTCATTTTCTTCGTCCGGTGATGGTGAGCCTGATAGAGTGTAAGAATGTATGGTTGCAGGGTGTGATTTTCCAGAATTCACCGGCATGGAACCTGCATCCGTTGATGTGTGAGAATGTGTTGATAGAAGAAGTACAGGTTCGTAATCCGAGTTATGCGCAGAATGGTGATGGTCTGGATCTGGAATCTTGCAAGAATGCACTGATTGTGAACTCTACATTTGATGTGGGCGATGATGGTATTTGTCTGAAGAGTGGCAAAGACGAAGACGGTCGCCGTCGGGGACGTGTTTGTGAGAATGTGGTAGTAGATGGTTGTACAGTATTCAAAGGCCACGGTGGTTTTGTGGTTGGTAGTGAAATGAGTGGTGGTGTACGCAATGTCTCTGTCAGCAATTGTCAGTTCCTGGGGACGGATGTCGGTTTGCGTTTTAAGAGCAAGCGTGGGCGCGGAGGAGTTGTTGAGAATATCTGGATACGTAATATTGCCATGATGGATATCCCGACGGAGCCGATTACATTCAATCTTTATTATGGTGGCAAATCGGCTGTTGAAGTGTTGGAAAGTGGTGAGAAGGTACCTGCTAAAGTAGAACCGTTGCCAGTGGATGAAACTACACCTTGTTTCCGTAATATTCATGTGAAGAACCTGGTTTGCGCCGGAGCCCGCCGTGCTTTATTCTTCAATGGTATTCCTGAAATGCCGATTGATGGTATTGTGTTGGAAGATATAGATATTACTTCTAAATTGGGGGCTGAATTTATATATAGTAAGAATATCAGTATGAAGAATGTGAATATTCGTAATACGGAAGGAGAAAAGATAGTGACCCGTTATTGTGAAGGAGTGGAGGAGTAATTTGATCTCTGTGCACTCTCTGGTAAGAATATCAGAAATAGCACCTTTTCAATCAAAACTAATACAAAGTATAGGGGAGGTTTCCCCTATTTTTGTATCGTCAAATTATATTTAATATCATGAAACATTGCTTTTTTGCGGTTGATTTGGGAGCTACCAGCGGCCGTACCATATTGGGAACATTTACTCCGCAGGGATTGGAATTGCAGGATGTAAACCGCTTTCCTAACCATCTGATCGAAGTCGGTGGACATTACTACTGGGATATTTACGAATTGTATCGTCACATTTTGGAAGGCTTGAAACTAGCTGCCCACATGGATGATGTACAGATAACTTCTATCGGAATTGATACTTGGGGAGTGGATTTTGTGTGCGTAGGTAAAGACGGTGGATTGCTTCGCCAGCCCTATTCTTATCGTGATCCGCATACCATGGGTGCTCCTGAGACATTCTTCGCCCGTGTTCCCCGTAAGCAAGTTTATGGATGGACAGGTATTCAGGTCATGAATTTCAATTCACTTTTTCAATTAGATACCTTACGCCGTAATAAAGATAGTGCACTGGAAGCAGCTGATAAAATACTTTTCATGCCGGACGCCCTTAGTTACTTATTGACGGGGGAGATGGTGACAGAATATACCATTGCCACCACTGCGCAACTGGTGAATGCTGAAACGCGTCGTTTGGAACCGGCATTGTTAAAAGAAATCGGTTTGACGGAAGAGCATTTCGGCCGTTTTGTTTATCCGGGCGAAAAGGTAGGTGTATTGACTAAAGAAATACAAACGATCACTGGGTTGGGGGCAATTCCGGTGATTGCTGTTGCCGGGCATGATACGGCTTCGGCTGTGGCGGCTGTGCCGGCATTGGATCGTAACTTTGCTTATCTGAGTAGCGGCACATGGTCATTGATGGGGGTAGAGACGGATGCACCGGTTATTAATGAAGAAACCGAAGCTTTAAATTTTACGAATGAGGGCGGTGTTGCCGGAACCATTCGTTTACTCAAGAATATTTGTGGAATGTGGTTACTGGAACGCTGCCGTTGCGATTGGGAAGAAATCTCTTATCCCGAACTGATCGCCGAAGCGGAAGCCAGTGAACCGTTCCGTAGCCTGATAAATCCGGATGATGCTCTGTTTGCCAATCCGATGAATATGGAACAGGCAATCCGTACTTATTGTGCTGACCATCATCAGCCGATACCGGAGACCCGAGGGCAAGTGGTACGGTGTATCTTCGAAAGTCTGGCACTGCGCTATCGTCAGGTGCTGGAGAACCTGCGCGGTCTTTCTCCCCGTCCGGTAGAGGCCCTGCATGTTATCGGAGGAGGCAGCCGTAATGATTTATTGAATCAGTGGACAGCCAATGCAGTAGGTATACCAGTAGTGGCCGGTCCGTCAGAAGCGACAGCAATCGGTAATGTCATGATACAAGCCCTTACAGCGGGTGCGGCGAGTGACGTTGTTTCCATGCGTCAGCTCATCAACCGTTCCATTCCGTTGAAAACCTTCACCCCGGAAAATGTGGAAGTATGGAATGCTGCTTATCTGCACTTTTTGCAGTTAGCCTGATTTACCTTACCGCCTGAATAGAAAATACTTAATACTTAAAACTTTATAATTAAAACTAGTACCATCATGAAAGAAGAATTAATCCAGAGAGCCTATGAATTGGCAAAAGAACGTTATGCGGCTATTGGCGTAGATGTAGAAAAAGCAATGGATGCTTTGCAAAAGATTTCCCTCTCCCTGCACCTGTCTCTTATACACATCTGACGCTGCCGAC
>ENA-OYXS01000842-OYXS01000842.1-human-gut-metagenome-genome-assembly--contig:-NODE-842-length-10990-cov-6.423228_pt1 | contig 10990 bp, 1 predicted proteins | sample MGYA00243240_ERZ653429 | MGnify/ENA primary metagenome ERZ653429 (study PRJEB26926, sample SAMN06164958) | human gut metagenome | biome: ENVO:00009003; feature: ENVO:2100002; material: ENVO:00002003... | reverse complement strand
CGTCGGCAGCGTCAGATGTGTATAAGAGACAGGTTATATTAATTAAATTTTTACATAACATTTTATGCAAAATGTTATATAAGAAATTAATTGTTATAAGAGCTTAAATAAAGAGTTTTGGTCTTTATACAAATAAGAAGAAAATTCCTGTGAATTTTATGTAAACTTTTGTAAAATTTTTAAAAAATTATTAAAGTTTTACCATCATGTTGCCGTTATAGATAATACGAACAATGAAGTTATTAGGTGTATCATGAAAGACAAGGTAGAGAGCGTAAACAATCTTTCTGCCCGTGATTTATCTCGGCAGCGAAAGATTATAATCGCAGTATTAGCTGGTATGTGTTTTGTGGGTAACGGTCAGCAATCTTATGCAATCGGAACTGGCAGAACACAGGGTGATACTGATATTGGTGATGCTCGAACTTTTAAGTTTAAGGATAGAATTAATGTTAAATTCGGGCAGGGAAAGCCTTCTGGATATGCTGCTAATGCTTTATATAATGTTGTGGAGGGGACATCAGGCGATTATAACTATAAACAGGAAACAGTTAATGCAGACGGTTCTGTAACAGTACATTATTATAAAATTACCCTGAATGCAGCAAATACCGGAACCTCTTCAAATATAAGCTGGACAGAGGTTTCTTCAGCAGGTACAGATACAATACAAATCAAATTACCGAATAATCAAGTTAAGTATTTGAAATATACTTATACATCTCCGTCAGGATATACAGCGGCGGGCTCAAGACTTACTTCTATTGCATCAGCGGATGTAACAAATAAGGTTTTTAGTGGAAAAAGCTTAGTTGAAAATTATGTAGATACCAGCAGCGTATATGGCGGTGATTCGAGTGTAACTGGCTCTTCCGGCAGTTCTGATGCAGACGCAACAAATTATGAGGATGGATATAACAATATAACCAGAACATCTAAGGGCGGTGCAATTTATAATACATCCAATAATTCATCTGTAAATATAACTGCTGATTTTAAAGAAAATTACGTAGACCAGAGAGTTACAGCGGGCAAAGGTTATGGCGGTTCTGCATATGCATATGGCGGTACAGCTTCTGATTCCGGCGGTTCAGGTTCATCTAATGAGGATGCCAGTGCACATGCTGATGCTACAGCTACGGCTGAAGGTTCTGCTGACGGTACAGCAAATGCCTATGGCGGTGCTATTGCTAATACAAGCTATCTTGGAAGTGTAAAAGGGAATTTTGTTAAGAACCATGTTTATGCTCAAGGTAACGGCGGATACGCAGAAGGAGGTTATGCTTATGCCGAAGGGGGCTCAGCATCTGCGTATGGCGGTGATGCATATGATTCTGACTTTGACGAAAGTACACAAACCACTGACAGTGATAATAATGTCTATGCCAGCGCTAGCGCAAGTGCAGATGCATCAGCGAGTGCGACTGCTTCAACCAGCGTATGGGCGCGAGCAGATGGTTATGCTTACGCTCGCGGCGGTGCCATAAGTAACGAAGGTACTATGGGGGATATTGAGGGTGATTTTGTCGGAAACTATGCACAAGCTCATTCAAAAGGCGGTACAGCAGTTCACGGTTATAGCGACGAGTACGGCGGTACTGCTACAGCTGTCGGCGGTACTGCAACAGCAGAAGCGTCTGCTTCTGCAACAACATATAATCCACTGGATGAAACACAATCAAGTTCAGCTTCTGCATCTGCCAGTGCAACAGCGTCAGGCGGCTATTCTGATTATGATTCTAACTCTGACAGAGACTACCACCCGTGGCGTGACGGATGGTGGTCAAATGCCAGTGCCAGTGCCAGTGCACATGCTTATGAGTCTGAATCTACATCAACAGATTACGACTATGGTGAATATGCACGAGCATACTCTTATGCTTATGGCGGTGCAATTTACAATGAAAACACAATGGGAAATATTGTAGGTAATTTTATTGGCAACTATGTTCTAGCCACAGGTCAGGGAGGGAGTGCAAGTTCCAGTACTGCAGTTTCTACATACGCATACGGCGGTGCTATATATAACTATACTAATCGTACTATTGGAACAATCACAGGTGATTTTACAGGCAACTATGCAGCAGCAGATTTGCATGCAATGGGTGGTGGTATTTATAATAGTACCAGAGCAACAATTGCAGGAATAACCGGTGATTTTAACAGTAACTATGTAACTACTGATACTCAGTTAGAACAGTCTACAAGTAATAGATCTCAAGGTGGTGCAATTTATAATGAAGGAGCTATAACAAACGGCATAACAGATTCTACATTTACAGGTAACTATGCTGTCGCAAATCAAGGTGTCGCACAAGGCGGTGCAATATTTCACAACGGTTATAGCAATTATAAGATAAACAATATAAGTGCTGATTTTTCTAGTAACTATGCTTCTTCCGCTAATTATCAGGCGCAAGGCGGAGCTATTTACAATACATATTATTCTAGTGGCAATAGTTCTAATGGTATTGGTAATGTATCCGGTGATTTTGTCGGCAATTACGTTGAAGCTTCAAGAGAGGCACAGGGCGGGGCTATTTATAATAATAATTCAATTGATAGTATAACAGGCAGTTTTAGTAATAACTATGCTGTATCCTCTGCAAGCGGAGCTTTTGGCGGTGCGATTTATAATAATTCAAATAGTTACGCAAAAATAGGTTCAATAACAGCAGATTTTATTGGTAACTATGTTTATGCGATTGGTAATTCAGCAGGCGGTGCAATCTACAATATTAACAATTCTAATGCTATTGGACTTATTTCAGGTGATTTTGTCAATAACTACGTTGTTACCGGAGGTGATGCCAGCGGGGGAGCTATTTATAATACAGCGGTTGCAAACGGTTTGGCTAACGGAACTTATTCAGGTAACTATGTTCAAGGTAATAATGCCTATGGTGGTGCTTTATATAACACTTCAAATATATCAAATGGCATCAAGAATGTAAGCTTTATCAATAACTATGCTTATGCAGAGGATGGAGGAACTGCTAAGGGCGGTGCAATTTATACAACTTATGATTTGAACATTATTGCTGATAGCGGTACATCGGAGTTTTCAGGAAACTATGTACAGGTTGGTGACGGTGCGAAAGAGTCTCAGGCTATTTGGATGCAAGGTTCAGGAACGAACATTACTCTTACTGCACAAAATAACGGTAAAATAATATTCAATGATACAATTACAGGTGACTCAAATTATACTCACTATGTCTACCTGAACGGCAATTCAACAGGACAAATCAACTTAAACGGTGCTGTTAAAAATGCATACACCCAGTTGAGTAATACAAACCTTACCTTTGGAACAGATACTTTTGCAGATACAACTTCAAGATTATATACCAATAGTGGAACGATTAATCTTCAGGATAATGAGATAAATAATTATAATATTAATTATTTATCATCATCTTCCAATGCTAGATGGGAACTCGATGTAGATTTAGCAAATCAAAAAGCTGATACTATTACGATAGCAAATGGCTCCGGTAGTGTCTATATTAACGCTATTGATTTAACAGATATTCCGCTTGAGGATGGTTCTGTTACAGTTCAGGTTCTTAAAAACGGAAGCGGAAGCAGTGTTTATCTTGCGTTGAATAGTGCTTTAACATATAGAAATTTGCTTAAAGAGACTGAAACTGCTACAAAAGATGCGATTTTGGCAAATACAAACTGGTCGGCTGTATATTCTCAGCTGGATCAAATTGTTAGAGTATATGGACAATTAAGCCTTACTACGACTGATACAAACAGAGACAGTATAACTTATACAACAACATCCGAAATTTCTGGAAACGGCTATAGTGTTCAGGGTGATACTCTCAAATTATGGAACCAGCTTAATACAACAGAAACTAAAAACTTTAACTTTGATGCCGCTTCTAACACATATACCGTAGGTGAAAATCTTGGTGCAACTTCTGGAAGTGTATCAAATGTTAACGGTGTTGCGAGCGGTTCTTCTAAATCTACTATAAATATGAATGGCAAAACCGGTTTTGAACTTTCTAGCGGAAAAACATTAACCCTCTCAAATGTTAATATTACAAATGCTGTTAATTCAGAAGGTTCTGTTGTAAATGCATCAGGCGGTACTACAAATTTATCTAACGTAACTATTGCTTCATCAAATTCCAATGCTGCAATTAAAAACGCAGGTACTTTAAACGTAACTGGCGGAACAAATACTTTAAACAGCGGAATTTCGGGAACCGGTTCAACAAATGTTAACAACGGTGCAAACCTTACACTAGCAAATGGTGTTTCTATTACTCAAAACACTGTAAATGTTAATAATGGTTCATTAAATGTATCTGATACGGGTAAGGTTAATGCAAATCTAAACATTGGTACTCAAGGCAGTGCTTCAATGTCTGCCAATAGTATAACAAGTGCTGTGTCAAACTCCGGAAATTTATCTTTGAGCGGAGGAACTGTGAGCAAAGCAATATCAGGCTCAGGTACAACAACGCTTAAAGGAAATACCACAAACAGTGCTGGTATTAATCAAGGTGTAAATGTAAATAGCGGTGTTACTTTGACTAACAATGCTGCATTAGGTTCTGATAGCGGAAAAGTTACAAACGCAGGAACAATTAATACAAATGCAGGCAATATTAAGGGTGCAGTAACCAATAACAATGCTCTTAACCTATCCGGCGGCACATTAAGCAAAGCCGTTTCCGGCTCAGGAACTACAACAATCAGTGCCAATGCAACAAACAATGGCGGAATAAGTCAAAAGGTAAATGTAAATAGCGGTGTTACTTTAACTAACAATGCCGCATTGGGTTCAGACAGCGGAGTTGTTACTAACTCCGGTACGATTAATACAAGTGCAAGCAATATTAAGGGTGCAGTAACCAATAACAATACTGTTAACTTATCCGGCGGAACTCTTGCAAAAGCAATTTCCGGAAGCGGAACAACAAATATTACCGGAATTGTATCATCTAATTCAGCTATTTCTCAGGCAATTTCAATTGCATCAGCAGGTGACTTAACTATCAGTGCAAGCAATGTTGGTGGAAATGTTACAAACGCAGGTGATTTAATCTTAAATGGCGGAACATTATCCAAAGCCGTAACCGGCTCAGGCAAAACCAGTATTACCGGAGCCGTAACTGCAAACTCTGCTATTTCTCAGGCAATCTCAATTGCGGCATCTGGTGATTTAACCGCAAATGCCGGAAATATAGGCGGAGCCGTAACCAATGCTGGAGATTTAATACTCACTGGCGGAACATTAACCAAAGGTGTAACCGGCGCTGGTACAACTAGTATTACCGGAGCCGTAACTGCAAATTCAGCAATTTCTCAGACAATCTCAATTTCTTCTTCCGGTGATTTAACTGCAAATGCCGGAAATATAGGTGGAGCAGTAACTAACGCCGGAGATTTGATATTAACTGGCGGAACTTTATCTAAAGCAGTTTCAGGTGCAGGTTTAACTACAATTACCGGTAATACCACAAACAGTGCCGGTATTAATCAGGGTGTAAAAGTTAATAGCGGTATAACTCTTACAAACAATGCAGCTCTTGGTTCTGCAAGTGGAAGCGTAACGAACGCTGGAACTATTAACAGCAGTGCTGATAACATTAAAGGCACTGTATCTAATACAGGCAGTTTAAATCTTTCCGGCGGAACATTGTCAAAAGCGGTATCCGGTTCCGGCAAAACCACTATTAGCGGTAATACAACAAACAGCGGCGGTATTAATCAGGGTGTAACAGTCAATAGCGGAGTTACTCTCACTAACAATGCTGCATTGGGCTCAGATAGCGGGACAATTACCAACTCCGGTACAATTAATACCAATGCAAGTAATATCAAAGGAACTGTTGCTAATAATAATACATTAAATCTTTCCGGCGGAACATTGAGCAAAGCAGTTTCAGGTGCAGGAACCACAAATATCACCGGAGCCGTAACCTCCAATTCAGCTATATCACAGGCAATTAATGTAGTTGCAGCGGGTGATCTTACTATCAATGCCAACAATATAGGCGGAGCAGTAACAAACGCCGGAGATTTGATACTCACTGGCGGAACATTAAGCAAAGTGGTATCCGGTTCCGGAAAAACAACTATCACAGGCAATACAACCAATAATTCCGGTATCAATCAGGGTGTAAGTGTAAATTCTGGCGTTACTTTAACCAACAATGCAGCTCTGGGTTCAGAAAATGGTGCAATTACCAATTCGGGTACTATTACAAGTAATGCAGGTAATATTAAAGGAACTGTAACCAATAACAACACATTAAACTTATCCGGCGGCACATTAAGTAAAGCAGTTTCCGGCTCCGGTACAACAAATATTACCGGTGCAGTAACCTCCAATTCAGCTATATCACAGGCAATTAATATAATTGCAGCCGGTGACTTAACTATTAGTGCAGGAAATATCGGCGGTGCTGTAACCAATGCCGGTGACTTGATACTAACCGGCGGAACGTTGTCTAAAGTAGTATCCGGTGCAGGTTTAACCACCATCTCCGGCAATACTACAAATAACGGCGGTATAAATCAGGCTGTAAAAGTAAATAGCGGTGTTACTTTAGCTAACAATGCGGCTCTGGGCTCTGCAAACGGAGCAATTACCAATGCTGGAACCATTAATAGTAATGCTGATTACATCAAAGGTACTGTTGCAAACTCCGGCAGTTTAAACCTTTCCGGCGGAACATTATCAAAAGCTGTATCAGGCTCCGGTACAACCAATATTACCGGCAATACAACAAATAATGCGGGCATTAATCAGGGGGTAAATATCAATAATGGTGTAACTCTAACGAACAATGCTGCATTGGGTTCAGACAGCGGAAAAATTACGAATGCAGGCACAATTAATACAAATGCAAGCAATATTAAGGGTACAGTGACAAATAATAATGCCTTAAATCTTTCCGGCGGAACATTGTCAAAAGCCGTATCCGGAAACGGTACAACCACCATTAGCGGTAATACAACAAACAATGCCGGCATTAATCAAGGTGTAAATGTAAATAGCGGTGTTACATTGACTAACAATGCCGCATTAGGTTCTGATAACGGAAAAATTACCAACGCAGGAACAATTAATACCAATGCAAACAATATTAAGGGAGCAGTAACCAATAACAACGCCCTTAACCTCTCCGGCGGCACATTAAGTAAAGCAGTTTCCGGCTCAGGAACTACAACAATCAGTGCCAATGCAACAAACAATGGCGGAATAAGTCAAAAGGTAAATGTTAGTTCTGGCGTTACTTTAACTAACAATGCCGCTCTAGGTTCAGACAGCGGAACAATTACTAACGCAGGTACAATAACAAGTGATGCAAGCAATATTAAAGGAAGCGTAACAAATAATAATACATTAAATTTATCTGGCGGAACATTGTCCAAAGTCGTATCGGGTTCCGGTACAACAAACATTACGGGTGATGTGACTTCTAATTCAGCTATCTCACAGGCAATATCAATAACTTCGACAGGCGGTTTGACGATTAATGCTTCTAATGTGGGCGGCAACGTAGCTAACTCCGGCGATTTAATTCTCAATGGCGGAACTCTGAACAAAGTTGTTTCCGGCTCAGGCACAACAAATATTGTTGGAGAAGTAACGTCAAATTCTGCAATTTCTCAAGAAATTCTGATTACTGCAGTAGGTGACTTAACAATTAATGCGGATAATGTAGGCGGTGTTGTAACAAACGAAGGTATACTTACTCTAACAGGCGGTTCTTTAACTCATCAGGTAATTGGAACAGGTTCACTTGGTATTGCCGGCAATGTTACCAATAATGATATTATTTCTCAAAATGTTATAATTAAAGATTCCGGAAATCTTACTAATAACAATAATATTAGTAATGTTATCAACTACGGTGTTTTAACATCTAAGGGTGAATACCTGACAGGTACAATTGAGAATAATAAAACCTTAAATCTTTCAGGTTCAATTGGTAAAACCGTATCAGGCAACGGAACAACTTATGTTGCAAACTCTTTGACTTTTAAAGACGGTGCAGATATCGTAAGTACTTTGAATTTATCAAATGGAGCAGTATTATCGACTTCCGGAAATGCTGACAGCAGCTATGCAATTGGAACTTTAACCGGAAACGGAGAGGTAAATGTAACTACAGGCAGTTTGCAGATAGACAATAATGCTGCACTTAACAATCTTTCTAATGACGGTAAAACCAATATTGGCGGAACTCTTACAGCGGCAAATAATATTACTAACACAAATGAGTTAACTGTTAATGGCAAACTATCTGCAAAAGATGTTACCAACAGCGGAACTCTGACTCTCAAAAACGGAGCAGAGCTGGAAGACATTGTTAACAGCGGTAATGCTTATATTACAGGTAAGACTTCCGCAGAAAATATTACAAATAATGAAGGAAATATTTTTAACGCAGAAGGCGATGTAAATGCTCAGAATATTACCAACAAAGGTGATATGGATATTTACGGTAATACAGAAACAGAACTTTTAATTACAAACAGCGGTTCTTTAGATGTAACCGGCTCTGTAACAGGTAAAGATTTTACAAATACAGGCAGTGCATCTGTCGGAGAAGAACTCACCTTAACTGGAAATTTAAATAACACAAATTCATTAACCGTTAATGGTTTGGCAAACCTACATGATGTTACCAACAGCGGAACTTTGACTCTTAAAGATGATGCGGATATTCATAATTTAACAAATGAAAATACTGTTTTAATATCAGGTAATGCTGATGCAAATAATATCATTAATAACAAACAGATGAGCGTTGACGGCAATCTTAGTGTTGCTGTTGATGTCAAAAATACTGATACATTAACTGTTAAAAAAGACTTGAATGTTGCCGGAAATATAACAACATCCAAAACGCTTGACGTTACAGGCTCTGTATCAGCAGCAAATTTAACCAATGAAGGAAGCGTTAGTGTAGGCGGAACATTAACCGCTTCCGGTGATGTTTCAAATACGAATACTATTACTGTTGTTGGAAAGGTAATTGTAGAGGATGTTACCAACAGCGGAATATTAACATTCGGTAACGGTGCAGAAATTAATGATTTTGTAAACAACGGCAGTGCATATATTACAGGCAGTACAATCGCTAATAATATTACAAACAACGAAGAAAAAATATTCAATATTACCGGTGATGTTATTGCTCAAAATATTAACAATAAAGGTGATATGGATATCACAGGAAATGCCGCAGCAGAAGTGTTGATTTTAAACAGCGCTGCTCTCGATGTGACAGGTACTTTAACAACTGTTGATTTTACAAATAATGGAATTGCAAATATTAGCGAAAATTTGATTTCAACAGGTATTCTGAACAACACTGATGTCCTGACCGTTGAAGGACAGGCAGGATTAAATGATGTTACTAACAGCGGAACTTTGACTCTGAAAAACGGAGCTGATATTCATGATTTAACAAATGATAATATCGTTAAAATAACAGGCAATGCAAATACAAATAATGTTGTTAACAATAAACAAATGACTGTTGAAGGCAGCCTTGCATCAACAGGTAATGTAATTAATAAAGATGAACTCACTGTTACTAATAATCTTACAACGGACGGGTCTATAACTAATACAAAAACTCTTAATGCAGGCGGAAGTGTTTCAACAATAGATTTAACAAATTCAGGAAATGCTGTTATTAATGGTTCATTAACCGCAGCGGGAAATATTTCTAATACCGATTCATTAACAGTAGTAGGACATGTAGTTTCTAAGGATATTGAAAACAGCGGTATTATAACTTTCCAGAGCGGTGCTGATGTAAGTGATTTTACAAATAACGGTGAAGTCTACATTACAGGTATATTAAACGCAAATGATATAGTTAACAATGAAAATAAAATATTTGATATCACAGGTGATGTGAATGCTAAAAATGTTACAAACCATGGTGATATGGATATTAGTGGTAATCTTGTTGTTGAAAATATTATCAAAAATACTGGAGATTTAGATGTTATTGGAACAGCTGCCGCAAAGGAAATTATTAATACCGGAAACTTTAATGTAGGTGACGAAGCAAACGTAAGCATTTCTGGAAATTTGATAACTACAGAAAATATAACAACTTCCGGTGTTCTTAATGTTGAAGGTGATGTAAACGCAAAAGATTTAACTAACAGTGGAACTCTCACTATTGGCAGTGATGCAGAGGTTAACGGTCTTGTAAACGAAGAAACCGGAGTTATTAATATTGCTGGAAATCTCAATGTGACAGGGGTTATAACAGATGATGAACATTCAAACGGTTTGATAAACGACGGTGCTCTTAATGTTGATGGCAGCCTCACCTCTGAATTTAATATTACCAATACAAATAATATGACTGTTGTCGGGCAGCTAATTTCACTAGGTGTTACTAACAGCGGAAATTTAACCCTTAAGAATAATGCAGAAATACAAAATCTGACAAATACAGGTATTGCGAATATATCCGGTTCTATTGTCTCAACCGGCATGCTTGATAACTCCAATGAACTAACAGTTCTGGGATATGCAGATTTGAACAATGCTGTAAACAGCGGGGTATTAACTTTAAATGACGGTGCAGAAATTACCAGTTTTACAAATACTAAAACCGCTGTAATTTACAATGGTTTGAATGCTGACTATATTAAAAACGAAGGAACTATAGCTCTTAGTAATGGTACAGACAGGGTTGGTGATATATTAAATAATTCCCAAATAAATATAACAAATTCAGCATTTACTCTTGATAATACAATTACTGGAACAGGTAATATTAATATAACAAATTCAAGCTTTACTACAAACGGTGAAATCAGTAACCAAAACATTACGGCAGATAGTTCAACAATGAATTTTGGAAACAATTCAAATGTATTAAATAACTCTGTATTAAATGTAACTAATGGAAGTACAATTAATACAAAAGACGCTGTCTCTTATACACATCTGACGCTGCCGACGATCGCATAAGTGTAGATC
>ENA-OYXS01000836-OYXS01000836.1-human-gut-metagenome-genome-assembly--contig:-NODE-836-length-11020-cov-3.741176_pt1 | contig 11020 bp, 8 predicted proteins | sample MGYA00243240_ERZ653429 | MGnify/ENA primary metagenome ERZ653429 (study PRJEB26926, sample SAMN06164958) | human gut metagenome | biome: ENVO:00009003; feature: ENVO:2100002; material: ENVO:00002003... | reverse complement strand
GTATAATTAGATTTGGGTACTTTGGACTGAAATATAAATATTTTCACAAAGGAGCAGAACCTATGGAAAGCTTTGAACCTAAAAAACTGGCGCTGATACGAATCTGGCAGATTTTGAAAGAGTATAGCGATTACGACCATCCTTTGACTCAGGACGATATTGCAAGGCATCTTGAAAGCGACTACGGTATTGTTATAGAACGAAAAGCAATCAGCAGAAAGAAGCAGGGGCTGAAATTGAATCGGGACGAACCGGTAGTTACCTTGAAAGAAGAGATTTTGAAGATTCCGAACTCAAGCTGCTTATTGACGGCGTTCTTTGCAGCAAATATATTACTGCTAAGCAATCAAAAGATTTAATAGACAGGCTGTGTGGACTTTCTAACAAATATTTCCGCTCTCATGTAAAGAATATTCATTCGGTCAATGATTGGTATAAAACGGATAATCAAGCTTTGTTTTATAATATTGAACTGATTGATACAGCTATCGAAGAAGGAAAGCAAATACATTACGATTATAACAAGTACGGAGTCGATAAGAAACTTCATAAGTCTTCTCATCAATATATGTCCCCTTATCTGATGATCCTGCATAATCAGCGCTATTACCTTATGGCATACAGTGAATATTGGGGCAATATGGCGTTTCATAGACTGGACCGAATCACCAATATGAATATTTCAGATAAAAAGGCTACTCCGATCCGTAATGTATCCGGCTATGAAAACGGTATCAATTACAAGGAATTGTCCTCTGCTATGCCTTATATGTTTACCGACCGACCAGAGCACATTGACTTTATTGCAGATATTGGAATAATCGACCAGGTTATCGACTGGTTTGGCAGCGATATTCGCATTGCAAAAACCGATGATGAGAACAAGGTCAGAATCAGCGTCAAGGCAAGCCCAAACGCTATGGTACATTGGGCGATGCAGTATGCAAATTATGTTGAAATAATCTCACCCGAGCCGCTTAGGATGCGGGTGAAAGAAGCGCTTGAAAATGGGCTGAAGAAGTATTGTTATGTAAATTTTGCGCCGAAAACAGGCTGTAATACGAAAATGGAGAAAGGGACAGAATAATGAATACCAAAATAATTCTTGACACTAAATTAGTTGGTAATGTACAAGGCGTTTTTTATGTTCCATCATACCAGCGAGGCTATAGATGGGGCAAAGAAGAAGTCACAAGGCTTTTGGAGGATATATACACCAACGGCAATAAAACTTATTGTCTACAACCGGTTGTTGTAAGAAAAGACGGAGATAGATATGAACTTATTGATGGGCAACAAAGATTAACTACCCTCTTTATACTGCTCCAGTATATCAAAAGAGAGTATAAGCCGAAAATCTCATTGAAGTATGAATTGATATATGAGACAAGAGAAAGTTCTGCAAAGTATTTAAATGATATTAATGAAACCCTGGCGAATTCTAATATCGATTTTTATCATATTTATTATGCTTATAAAGCGATTGATGAGTGGTTTAAGTCTCAGCCGGATAGCGTTGTTGCCGCAGATGACATTTACGGTTATCTTGTAAAATTCGTTAAAATCATTTGGTATGAGGTTGGTGAAGATGAAGACGCAATTTCTTTGTTCACACGTCTGAATATTGGCAAGATTCCGCTAACGAGTGCGGAACTCGTAAAAGCTATTTTTCTCAGTCGTGACAATACGACCGAAATGGACAAAGAAAAACAAGAAGAAATCTCTTTACAGTGGGATAACATTGAAAAAGAACTTCATCATGACCGGCTATGGTATTTTCTTACCAATAGCGCTACAAGTGGATATCAAACAAGAATTGATCTTATTCTCGATTTAATTTCCGGTAAACCGGAGCAGTGCAGAGAAAAATACTATACATTCTTCAAGTTTGATGAAATTAAGAAGAATGAAAAATCATTGGAAGATATTTGGAGAAATATTCAACAGACATTTCTCGTTTTGAAAGACTGGTTTGAGGACCATGAGTATTATCACAAAATAGGCTATTTAATTGCTTCCGGATCCATGACGCTTCAAAAGATTTTTGAATTGTCAAAAGACAAAACCAAGAAAGAATTCAGAGATTCCTTGGATAGCTATATTAAGTCCAGTATAGCAATAAAGGGAAGGAATTACTCCGAACTTAGTTATAAAAACCCCCTGGATTATGAAAAAATCAGTACATTACTGCTTCTTTTTAATGTTGAGTCTGTGCGACAGAATGGTCAAAATTCAGAGTGGTTCCCATTTGATAAATTCAAATATAATTGTGGCAATAAAGTCGTGTGGAGTCTTGAGCATATTCATGCACAGCAGTCAGAAGTTATGCGTACCCAGGAGGTGTGGAAAGAATGGCTAAAGCTCCATATACCTTCGGTTCAGTCCGTCGATAACAATCAGGTTGAACTTATTAAAGATATGCAAGAAGCAATAGAAAAGCCGAAACTTGATGGAACAGAGTTTACCGGATTACAGCAGAGAGTTGTTGAACTGCTGTCCGCAAAGGGAAATACAGAATATTTGCACTCAATCGGAAATATGGCGCTTCTTAATTCAAGTGATAATGCGGCATTAAACAACTCCACTTTTGATGTTAAACGTAACAAAATCATTGAAATGGATAAGATAGGACAGTACATTCCGTTCTGTACGAAGATGGTTTTCTTGAAATACTATACTCCATCTGAAAAAAACCAGCTTCATTTCTAGGGACAGGCAGACAGAATAGCTTATGTTGAGGCAATTAACAGAGTTCTTAAGAATTATCTGACTGATCCGATAATTCTTGAAAAGGAGGACGCATAAATGAGTACAACACTTCACTCATTCATTGATATATTTGATTCGGAGTTTGAAACAGATGGGACTCCGGTTAAAATTAAAAAAATCGTGATCCCAATTATTCAGAGAGATTACGCACAGGGTCGTGAAAATCCGGATGTTAATCGAATGAGGACACGGTTCTTGTCTTCTCTGCATGATGCAATAGACAAGCAGCATCCGATTACCCTCGACTTTGTTTACGGTGATGTTGATGGAAATGGAATAATGACTCCTCTTGACGGGCAGCAAAGATTGACCACACTTTTTTTGTTTCATTGGTATGCTGCAAAAAGAGAAAACATTCCGGAAAGCGAGTGGAAATTTCTTTATAACTTCAGTTATGAGACAAGATACAGTGCACGTTACTTTTGCAAAGATTTAGTGAATTTCGTTCCGGATTTTAGCGAAAGCCTAAAATCTCAAATTATCAATCAGTCTTGGTTCCCACTTGATTGGAAGAAAGACCCTACTATCAGTTCCATGCTGACTATGCTTGATGCCATTGCAGAAAAATTTGCAGACTTACACGATATATGGCAGCATTTGAAAAACGGGGCAATCACATTTTATTTCCTTCCCATCAAAGATATGGGACTGACAGACGAACTCTATATAAAGATGAATTCTCGTGGAAAGCCTTTAACACAGTTTGAGCATTTTAAGGCTGAACTTGAGAGGTGTATCAGAGTTTTGGATAATAATGTAGCAGATCGTGTGATGAGCAAAATAGACAGAGAATGGACCGATTTGCTTTGGCAATATAGAAATAGCAGGAATGGAATCGAAGATGACAGTATTATTGACGACGAGTTTTTGAGGTATTTCAAGTTTGTTTGTGATGTAATTTGCTATAAGCACGGCGAATCGCCTCGAGGAAAGAGTTCTGATGAGTTCGACCTTCTTCAAACCTTTTTTTCAAAATAAAATAAGAAGGCAAAAGAAAATGACGAGGCAAAAGAAAATGACGAGGCAATAAAAAATATTGAAACAATGGAGTCTTATTTTGACTGCTGGTGCTCTATTCCCGGTTTTACTAATCCGTCTGAGTTTTTGACATCAATAATGTCATACAAACATCAGTTCGGAAAAATTATTGTTTATAACGACAGCTATAATCTGGATATTTTTGAGGATTGTTTACACGGATATTATGATAAAAAGCAATTTCCGTTAAATAGATTTGTATTACTGTATGCAGTTACATATTATCTGCGACATACTTCAATTATAAAGTATTCGGATTTTGCCCGCAGAATTCGTATTGTCAACAATCTGATACAAAATTCTGGTGATGAGGTCAGCGACAGAACTGATCGTAACAGAATGCCGGCTATCCTTGCTCAGACAGAAGCGATAATCGCAACAGGAAAGATTGATGATTCTATTGAAAAAAGCTTTAATGTTAATCAGTTATCAGAGGAGAAAAAGAAAATAGAATTCCTGGATGATAATCCGGGACAAGCCAAAACAATGTTTGAGCTTGAAGATCATCCTATGCTTAAGGGACAGATAGGTATTATTGGAATAGAAAATCTGTCTCTGGCAAATATGTTCGCTAAGTTGTTTACCTGTAACTGGGATAAAATTGACCGTGCACTTATGGCTACGGGTAACTATAGGCAAGAAGAGAAAAATGGATGGCGGTATCAGTGCGCTTCAAAATCTAAGCAGTTTGCATGGGACGAACTGTTCCACAGAAGTGCAAACTACTGTGGATTTGACAATACAAAGAAGATCCTTATCAAGTTACTACAAGGAAACGCAACATTTACCAATGAAATACTTGATGGTATTGCTGATGGTTTTATAGCTAGTTGTACATCCAACTCGACTTATCCATGGCGGTATTACTATGTCAAGTATGACGCTTTCAGACCGGGTAGCTATGGAAAACTACGTAATAGTGAGGCTTCTAAAAAACCATATTTGTTCTCGGTTATGCAGACAAAAACGCAATGGTCTCAGAACACATATATGCCATATTTGAAAATTGTTGACGATTATCATTTGTCTCATTACGATATGGGTCAAAAGCTACTGTATGATGACAGATATATTGTCTGCGAAAACGCTTCCTATAAGGTTAAGAGAATTGAGGACAATTCGATTATTGATACAGTAGAAATCTCTCAAGATAAAAATGGAATTGATAAGGAAGACCGAGTTCAAAAACTAAAGAATTATTTAAGTTCCAAAACGATACCAAAAACGATACCATAATAATTATTGATGAGCTTGTTTTAAGGCAATTTCGGGAGAATAGAATACTGTGCCAATCGGACCGGTTTTCTATATCAAAAGCACCATTATTTTCAACTCCTTTCCCCTCGTGGAAGGTTTGTATGAGACCGGCAAAAGAGTCGCACAATCATTTTACATTGACCCGTATATAAATCGTGAAAATGTTCTATCTCGGAAGATTGACGCATTTGATATTGTGGATTATGCGGCAGAATATGATGACCGTTACCACTGCAAAAACTGCATAGACAATTTTATTCAACCGAGCAAAACAGAGCCGTAAAATGCGGCTCTGTTTTGCTATGCACCAAATATGGTGCGTGGTCTTGGATATAATAAAATCAACAAAATAAACGCCGATTATTTTCGGCACAGGAGGATTTATATGAAAACAAAACAAATCATTTCACTTGCTTTAATGCTCGGGCTATCGGTGACGGTAATCAACGGTTGCGGTACAAAAGAGGATTCTTCTGCAAATAAAAAGGAAGAATCCGCTTATGCCGTATCTTCCGAAAAGAAAGAAGAAAGCATATCAACAACAAAACCGGAAGCAGAGAAAAAAACACACAGTGAATACGTAAAAACATATTCCGTTTATGCCGAACAAGGAGCAGTTGTAACGTGGTATGATTCTCAAACCGGCCAATTCAGATATAAGGATAAATGTGAAACTTGTGGGCAAGTAGCGAGCGGTGAACATAGCGGCGGATTATTTGTCGGAGAGGGATTGTCCTATAATGCCGGATTTACTTGTACCAATTCTGATTGCAGTATGTGGGGAAAGCCTCAGCGTGCTATCATTAGTTGCAGTACAAGCGGTGAATGGATTGAGGTTGACGACTGAAAAGAGTATATAAACAGAAAAACAGCTGTGACTTTTTCACGGCTGTTTTTTGCTTTGGGATAGTGCTTGATATTATGTACCAAATATGGAACATAGCTTTCGGTATAATAAGTTCAAAGAGAATGGCAAAGTATTCAAAGGTGGTTAATAATGAGCAAGAAGCATGAACCTGATAATTTTGAGCAGATGTCCATCTTCGGAATAATGAATCTGTTAGACAACACGGAAAACACATTAAGTTCAGATGATATATCAAAGATTATTGATAAGTTATCAGATGCAAAACGAAAAAGAGAATCTATCGAAGCTAAGAAGAGACGGCAAGAAGAGCGTGAGAAAAGGGAAAGAGAAGCTCGTGAAGCAAAGGAACGTAAGGAAGCCCATATCAGAGAAGTTACAAGCATGGACCTTCCGCTCGACTGGGAAAATGTGTTCAATCAGGATGTAAGGACTCAGGGAGTTCACGCTGATAGCATTTCCGATGGCCTTATGTACAGTCTGTCTAATCTCGGACGGGTTGATATTGAATATATTTCTTCAATAACAGGAGAGGACTACAAGACAATTATCTGTGCGCTGAAAGGCTCTATTTATCAGAACCCGGAAACTTGGGGCGAGTGCTTCTATAAAGGCTGGGAAACCTCTGAGGAATATCTGTCCGGCAACATGATAAGAAAATGGAAGGCAGCTAAAGAAGCCGATAAAGAATACAACGGATATTTTGCTGAAAATATAAAGGCAATTGAAAAAGTCATTCCCCCGACCGTAGCGACAAATGATATTTATATTACGCTTGGTTCTCCATGGGTTCCTGCTGATGTAATTGACGATTTTATAGAGTATCTTCTTGGCGATTGGCGCAGACACTGGTATAGCATCAATGATGAAAAAGATTTCCATACTAAACACGATGAATTGACCGGCACTTGGGAAATACCATTCAAAAGCAGATGTAATCACGACGTTAAGGTAACACGAACGTATGGTACTGACAGAATAAACGCCCTTCATATTCTCGAAAGGACATTAAATATGAAGTCGGTAGCTGTTACCGATGAGGTTGTATGTAATACAAATTCATCAGGCAAGAAAAGAGTTATTAACCAGTCTGAAACCATTCTCGCCATTGAAAAGCAAAATAAAATGATTAAAGCGTTCCAGAAGTGGGTTTGGGAGGATGACGCAAGAAAAGAAAGACTTGAAAGGATTTTTGAGAACAATTTCAGTTGTATTCGCAGAAGAATTTTTGACGGATCGTTTTTGCGGTTTCCTGATATGTCTGCGCAGATAAACCTTTATCCTTACCAAAAGGATGCGGTGGCACGCATCATCTTTACGCCGAACACGCTTCTTGCTCACGACGTCGGTGCCGGAAAAACCTACGTTATGATCGCTGCTGCAATGGAAATGCGCCGTATGGGGTTGTCTGAAAAGAATATGTTTGTCGTTCCTAATAACATAGTCGGTCAATGGAAAAACATTTTCCATGAAATGTATCCAAGTGCTGATATTCTTTGTGTTGACCCGAAAAGTTTTGCACCCTCAAAAAGAGAAAGTGTTCTCGAAAGAATACGAGACAATGACTTCGATGGTATTATTATAGCGTACAGTTGCTTTGAGCAGATTCCGTTGTCAAAAGGATATTATCAAAACCTGCTTATTGATGAGCAGAAACATATCGCAGAAATAGCGGGCAAAAAGAACAAAGCCACTTCTCGTTTGAAGAAAAAGCAAGAGGCGGTTTCAAAAGCTTTATCCGAACTTTCCGTTGCAATGGATGATTTGTATAACGGCGTGTATTTAGATGATTTGGGAATAACAAGACTCTTTGTAGATGAGGCACACAATTTCAAAAACGTCCCGCTTGAAACAAAGACGAACAACGTTCTCGGTATTAACAGCACCGGATCTAAAAGATGTCAGGATATGATGGACAAAGTACACATGATTCAGAAAAAGAACGACGGAAAAGGCGTTGTACTTGCAACCGGCACACCTATTACCAATTCAATTACCGATGCGTATATCATGCAGCGATACCTTCAGAGCGGTGAACTCAGTATGCTCGATCTTCAAAGCTTTGACAGCTGGATAGGAATGTTTGCCGAGAGAGTTACGGAATTTGAGGTTGACGTTGATACGAGTACGTACAGACTTGCAACACGTTTCGCCAAATTCCATAACCTCCCAGAATTAACGTCTCTTCTCTCGTCCGTTGCCGATTTTCATCAGGTTGATGAATCTGCAGACATACCGGCGTTTGACGGATACAACGATGCACTCGTGTCAAAAACTCCTGCGTTCGCCGCATATCTTGCAGATATCTCTACAAGAGCGGATGACGTCAGGAACGGACGTATAAGCAGGAAAGACGATAATATGTTGAAAATCACGACAGACGGACGAAAGGCGGCTCTGGATTTAAGACTTGTCGATCCTATGGCGTCATTCACATATCAGTCGAAGGTGGCTCGCTGTTCCGAAAACGTTGCGGATATCTATTTCAAAACTTCGGCTGATAAGAGCACACAGATTATTTTCTGTGATACTTCAACTCCGAAAGCCGGTTTTAACATTTATACCGAACTCAAGGACAGACTGGTATTACATGGAGTTCCGGAGAGCAAAATCGCTTTCGTTCACGATGCAGAAACCGAGACGAAGAGATCTCTGTTGTTTGCAAAAGTCAGGAGCGGGGATATCCGAATCCTTATCGGTTCAACCTACAAGCTCGGTCTTGGTGTGAACGTTCAGGAAAGACTGATTGCTCTTCACCATATTGATGTTCCGTGGAGACCGGCAGATATGACACAGCGTGAAGGAAGGATTCTTCGTCAAGGCAATACAAACAGCAAAGTATATATCTATCGTTACATCACAGAGGGTAGTTTTGATGCATACTCATGGCAGCTTCTCGAAACGAAACAACGCTTTATATCCGAGCTGCTGTCCGGCTCTTTAACAGAACGAAGCGGCACGGATATTGCAGATACCGTCTTGGATTACGCAGAGGTCAAAGCTCTTGCTGTTGGTAATCCTTTGGTTAAACAGCGTGTCGAAGCCGCCAATGAACTGACAAGATATATGGCTCTGCAGAGCAAACTGGTTGAATCAAGGATAAGACTTGAAAAAGAGCTTCTTGAAATGCTGGGGCAGATACACAATCAAATCGACTTGATAGAATACTGCAAACAGGATCTTGCTTTCTATACAGAATGGAGAAAGATTAATCCTCCGGTTGAGGATAGCAAGCTGAAAAAAGAAGAAGCGGAAAAGCGTAAAACGCTTCGTGAGTTTATCGGTACTGCGATAAGGGAACACGTTCTGGAGACCAAAGAGAAAACACTTACGTCATATCGTGGATTCGACATTGTACTTCCCGCCAATATGACGCTTGAAAAGCCTTATGTGTGGTTGAAAAAGAGTGGGAAATACTACGTTGAACTCGGAGATACGGATATAGGAAACCTTATCAGGATTGATAATTATCTCGACTCTCTCGAAGATCATCTCAGTAAACTGATGCTGAATCTCGAAAAGCTCCGGGAAAAAGAGAAAGATATTCGATTTGAACTGTCAAAAGACGAAAGTTATACCGACCAAATCGAAACATACAAGAATAAAGTCAAAAAACTTGATAAAAAATTAGGAGTAGATAAGAAATGAACGATATTAAAATGACAAATATCCCTTCTATGGCGGTAGGTAAAATGGTGAATCAGCTGAGCGAGGCATACAGCACTGTTATCAACAACGGGCTTCCAATCAGAACAATGCCTTCCGTTATGCTTTGGGGACCTCCCGGTGTTGGTAAATCGCAGGCAGTTCGTGAGATTGCAAATGAAATTGGCGCGAGAACCGGCAAAAGTGTCAATGTGACCGATGTAAGACTGCTTCTTTTCAATCCGATTGATTTACGAGGAATACCCACAGCAAATGCGGATAAAACACTTGCGATATGGCTGAAGCCGCAGATATTTCAGATGGACGCCAGTGATGATATTGTCAATATTCTGTTTCTTGATGAAATCTCCGCAGCTCCTCAGTCTGTTCAGGCGGCGGCCTATCAGATAACACTCGACCGTGTTGTAGGAGAACACAAGCTTCCTGAAAACTGTATCGTTATCGCCGCCGGTAACAGAACGACAGATAAATCAGTGGCGTTCAAAATGCCTAAAGCACTTGCAAACCGTTTGATGCACATCGAAGTTGAGGGCAGCTTCAAGTCGTGGAAAGAATGGGCTGTAACATCCGGCATCAATGACAAAGTGATCGGATTCCTTTCTTTCAGACCAAACTATCTTATGGGATTCGATTCGGGAAGTGAAGACCTTGCGTTTCCCACGCCACGTGCCTGGGAGATGGTCAGCAACATTCTTAACGGCATCAGTGACAACATTGACGATATGTATTCGTTAATAGCGGGAATCGTCGGCTCCGGTGTTGCGGTTGAATTCAGGACATGGGCAAAGGTGTATAAGGATTTGCCGTCGATTGAAGAAATCTTCGACGGTAAAATGCCTTCCATGCCGAAAAACACAGATGCAATGTATGCTTTAACCGCCTCTATGAGCTGTTATGCCCGTACTCATAAAAACGAACTGAGCCGAATTGCCAACTCAATTCGTTATGCGGATAAAATGCCTCCGGATTTCAGCGCAGTTCTCCTGAAAGATTATATGCACATTGAAAAAGATTTCAAGCAAACACTTTTGACCATTCCGGAATTCAGTAAATGGCTGCAGACAAAAGGAGGTCTGATGAATGGTTCTGTCAAATGAAAAGAAAAAAGAATATGTGAAGCGACTTGTAATGTCTCGTATGCGCCTGCTCATAAACAATGGCTTCTACGGCTTGCTGTTAATGCACATGATTTATTCGATTGATGAAAACTGTGAAACAGCAGCCACAGACGGGCACCGGATATTCTTCGGACCGAAGTTTCTGGACGAACTCAGTGATTCGGAACTTGATTTCATTATGATGCACGAGATACTTCATGTCGTTTTGCAACATTGTATGCGCCAGGGGGATTATGATAGCGAACAATTCAACATTGCCTGTGATATCGTCTGTCTCTTATACACATCTCCGAGCCCACGAGACGGA
>ENA-OYXS01000818-OYXS01000818.1-human-gut-metagenome-genome-assembly--contig:-NODE-818-length-11149-cov-4.192987_pt1 | contig 11149 bp, 9 predicted proteins | sample MGYA00243240_ERZ653429 | MGnify/ENA primary metagenome ERZ653429 (study PRJEB26926, sample SAMN06164958) | human gut metagenome | biome: ENVO:00009003; feature: ENVO:2100002; material: ENVO:00002003... | reverse complement strand
GCATTCCCAGCAGATAGGTCACCTCATAGGTGCGGGGGTAGTAGGTGCGCACCAGCGGATGGGGCGCACTGAGGGAACAGTTCAAAAAGCGGGTCTTGGGGTGCTGGGCCGCGACCTTCAGGCAGGCGGTGTGCATCCGGGCGCTGGTGGTGAAGACGATGTCCGCGTGGTCGTGGGCTACCTCTTCCAGCACCTGCTCTGCGTCCACCTCGGGGTTGATATTCTCCCGGCAGCTGACATAGAGCTTATCCGGGAAAGCTTTCACCAGCGCGGCACGGCCCTTGTCCTGTCCGCGCACCCATGCGCTGGTCTGGGCGTTGTGCTCGTGGAGGAACACCACCCGCAGCTCGCTGGGGCGGGAGCTGAAAATGTTCAGCTTGCTCAGCAGCGGCTCCGAGCTTTGCTTCGGCTCCAGCAGCAGTTCCACAGCGTGGGGCTCTGCCAGAATTTTCACCTCGTCCCAGAGGCGGGCCAAATTCTCCCGCACCTTGGTCGGGGTGGACTCGCAGGCGTCGGCATAACGGTACACCGACAGGTACACCAAAAGTGCGTCGCCCGGCGTCAGGCCCAGTGAGCCGCCGCCCAGCGCATAGAACTGCTGGCTGAACATGGTGTAGAGGGACGAGAAATTCAGCCGGTCGTCGTCCGTCCACGCCTCGCCCGTGGCCTTGCAGGCCAGCGCCTGCAGCTTTGCATAGCCCCCCAGCCGGGAGAAGCTGACGTAGTTGATGCGGGAAAACTTGTAAAAATCAAGGAACTCGTAATAGAGCTTATTCTCCAGCGTGTCGTTCTTTGCCGGGATGAGCCGGGTGACGGTGCCGGGAATTTTCACAGCCTCATAGTATTTGAGGACAGAGACACGCTTATTGCCCTCCTGCACATAGAATTTGTTCAGGTATTCGAAGGCAATAATAGGGGTGTGGATTCCCTCTTCCAGATGGGCGTCACAGAGGTTCGACCACTTGACTGCAAACTCGGTGTCGTCGTCCAGAAGAGGCATGAAATTGGAGGCAAAGGCGGTGTGGCGTCCGGCGGTCTTGGTACCCACGATGCTCTCGGCCGGGATGTCCACCAGACCCAGAGGCTCCTGCGCCACGATGTCCACATCAGTGAGGATGTCGTCCAGCACCGCGAGATAGGGCGACTGCCCCCGGGCCACATTGGCCCGGTAGGCGCGCTGGCCCGCACGCTGGGCGCTGCGGTAATCTTCTATCATAAACAAAACTCCTTCTGCTTTTTCAGCAAGCGAAGAGGGATACTTTCCTCTAAGGGATAGTATAGCATGAAAATCGAAATTATGGGAGACTTTCTCGCCACAAGGTGTTGCTTTCGCACAATTTTTAAGGTACGATAAAAGAAACACACGTTTCTTGTGAGGTAAGCTATGCTTTGTGAAACTCTTCCCCGGCTGGAAGCCGACGAATATCCCGGCGGTCTGTGGTACTACGAGCCCCACACCTACCAGCCCTACCGCTATGTGCTGGGGCGGGTGGGCCGCCGCCCGCTGGTGTGCATCGGCATCAACCCCAGCACCGCCCAGCCCGGCGCGCTGGACCCCACTCTGAAGAGCGTCGAGCGTCTGGCCAACGCCAACGGTTTCGACAGCTGGATCATGTTCAATGTCTACCCCCAGCGGGCCACCAACCCCAACGACATGGACAAAACGCCTGACCGTGCCCTCTGCGACGAAAATCTCCGCTGGCTGCAGGCCGTGCTGGCCCAGACCGAGCCCACCATGTGGGCCGCATGGGGTACTCTGATTGAAAAGCGGGACTATCTGCCCGGCCTGATGCGGGAGATGGTTGCCCTGACGCGGGAAAAGAACATCCCCTGGGTGACCTTCGGCCCCCGCAGCAAAAAGGGCCACCCCCACCATCCCCTCTACCTGCGCAAGGACTCCACGCCGGAGCCTTTCGATGTAGAAAACTACCTCAACACCTGTTTTGAATGAATCTCTCAGGGAGGGAATTGCATGACACCGGAACGATATAAAAGACTGACAGACTGGCTCGAAGGACATCCCGCCCTGCGGGAGGGCATCATTCTGCTCAACCGCTGGCTCCCCCTCGTGCCTTTCGTCTGCTATCCGGTGCTTCTGGTGCTGCTCAATCTCCGGTGGTTCACGATGCTCACCATCGGACGGGGCGGCGGCGCTCTTGATTTTATGCAGGTCATTGCCCGGGCCATTCTCGTTCCGGGTCTGGCGTTCGGGCTGGGAACCATCCTGCGGGCGAGGCTCAACTTTCCCCGCCCTTATGAGCAGCCGGGCTTCGTGCCGCTGGTATCTAAGGAGACCCACGGCAATTCCTGCCCTTCCCGCCACGCACTCAGTGCCGCCGTCCTCGGGGTGGTGTGGCTCTACTTCTACCCTGCCGTCGGTGTCGTGATGCTGGCCATCACCGCCCTCATCTGTCTGCTGCGGGTGCTTTCTGGGGCGCACTTCGTCCGGGATGTGCTGGCAGGCGCAGCCTTCGGGCTTACGTTCGGCTTTGTGGGGATGTGGCTGCTGTGAGAAGCCTTTTGCAAAAAGCGCAAAAAAGTTTCAGATTTCTCTTGACAGAACCCCGGAGCTATGGTATTATACTTCTCGCAGCGTGCTTCGACTCACAGCTGCAAACCATATCAGAACCCAATGGGATAACAACGTGCGCCCGTAGCTCAGGTGGATAGAGCAACTGCCTTCTAAGCAGTGGGCCGGGGGTTCGAGTCCCTTCGGGCGCATCTATGTGGTGCCCATAGCGTAGTCGGTTAACGCGCCAGATTGTGGATCTGGAGACCGTGGGTTCGAATCCCACTGGGCACCCCACTAAAAAGTCCGCTGCATTGCAGCGGACTTTTTCTTTTGTGGGGATTCCCCGTAGGACTCGAACCAATCTTCAGGAATGTCTATCGCAGCAATGACAACCTCCCTCTCCACTTTATAAATATCTCCAAACAAACCAAGGCCGCAGCCCAGAACACCTTTCCGTGTTCCACGCTGCGGCCTTTTCGTATTTCTCAGCTTCCCAGCTGCTTCAGGATATTGGCGACCTCATCGTTGGAGTAGCCCTCCTTCAGCAGTTCGCTGCGGATGGCCGTGTCGCTCCTGCCCTGCCGGTAGAGGCGGGCTGCGCTGTAAGGTACGATGGTGCTGCCTCCGGACGACAGCACTGACCCGCTGCCCGAGCCTCCCGAACTGCCCGCACTCTTTGCCCCGGCGTTTGCCGCAGCCTGCTGGGCGCTCTGGGCTGCCTTGGACTGCTTGAGCGCCCATTCGCCCTTGGCGATATTCAGCTTTTCGCTGGTCACATTGTTGTTGAACTCCTGCTGGCGCAGGGTGTCCTGATACTGCCGCTCCGCCTGCTCGTTCTTGTACTTCTGCTGGGCAAGGCTGTCCTGCCGCTGGGTCTCCTGCATCTGCTGGTCCCACGCAGCGTCAGCACGCTCGGCCGCGTAGGCGCGGTCTTTCGCGTACATATTGTATCCGGTGTTGGCCAGCGCACCCACCAGCGAGCCGATGCCGGTGGTCCCGGTGATGGCCAGCTGCACCGCGTCGCCGATAACGCCCAGAATGCTCAGCACACCATTGAACGCCTGCTTGCGCTTGGCGATGGCCTGCTGCTCCTGATTGGAATAGTAGCCGTACAGGGTGTCCAGCCGGCCCAGATAGTCCTGATAGCGGCCATAGTCCTGCTCGTAGGCAGCATTGTAGGCGCTGCCCTTCCGGTCGAGCTGACTGTAATAGTCCGACAGCTCCGCGTTATACTGCGCCTGTGCGTTCTGCTCCTGCGTGTTGAGCTGGTCGATCCGGGTCACGACATCGTCGCCCTCACTGTTGTAGGTGTCCAGCGCCAGCCGGTAGAGGGACGGCAGGGCGTCGTTCAGCGCGCCCATCTGCTGCTGGTACGCCTGCTGGGCCGCACTGGCCGCATAACTGGAGCCGTAGCCGCCGGTGAGGGCTGCAGCCTGTGCGGCGGCATCCGCGCTGGCGTTGCGGGCGTTCTGGGTGTACTGCTGGGCATACTGGCGGTAGAGCGGGTCCTGTGCATAGCTGTACTGGAAGCTGTTCCGCTCCAGCAGCTGGCCGATGAGGTCTTCGATGCGGCCCTGATAGGCGCTCTCATACTTGCCCGGCCGGTTCTGCTGCCAGTTTCTCAGGTCCGCTGCTGCGTCGGTGACGCTCTGGCCGGGGGTGTACACCGCATTTGTCAGTGCATTCTCCACCTCTTTGCGGCTGTTCAGTCCCGCCGTTCTGTATGAGGACTGGACTGCAGGCTGGGCAGTCACATCTTCCAGCAGCTGCTGTTCTTTCTTTTTCTCGGTGCTCATAAATTCTCCTTTCTCACTGGATGCTGTTCAGCCGGGCGCGCAGCGGCTCCGACATATTTTCCACGTCCAGATTGCAGAGCACATATTGTAATTGCTCCTGCATCTGGTATAAATAGTTGCGGATGGCGCGGGCATCCTCCGCGTCCATGTTCTCGCTCAGATGGGGCAGTCCGATCTTCGAAAGTCCCGTGACACTTGCCATATTCAGTTCACCTCCTGTGCCAGAATGCCGCCCTTCGCGGCGGCGCTCGTCCTGGTCAGACTGCGCAGGGTGAGCTGGCCTCTGCCCTTCAGCCGGAGCCGCAGGCTCCCGCACCGCCTCGGCACAAACGGAACATCGAAGCAGCGCCGCCCGTCAGCGGTCAGCTGGGCCAGTGTCTCCCACACTCCGCTGTCGTAACTCACAGCCACCTCGATGCGGCTCTTCACCTCGGCCTCGAGCCGGAGCGTCAGCCGGGAGAGATACAGCTCTTCCGGGCTGTCCAGCCCGATGTCCCCGCTGACGAGCTCGAAGCTCACGCCGTCCTCGATGCCGCCCGCCTGCTGCCAGTTCTCCTCCCGGTCTGCATCTGCGGCCCAGATGGCCTTTCCGTCCCAGAGATAGAGCTGCCCGCCGCTTCCGGCCATCTCGTAGGAGCAGACATCTTCCTCCTGCCAGAGCCCCCGTTCGGTGTCGTAGACCAGCAGCCGCACGGCCTGGGCTTCGCCGCTGCCCCGCACGAGGTGCAGATAATACCGCCCGTTCAGCGCGCCGCCCAGCGCCGACTTCACGTTCCGCAGCCGGGCCGGGTCGAGGGCCGTCGAGACTTTGGTGGGGATGCTGCCGTCCCAGGCCATCACGCCGTCGGGCGAGAGATAATAAAGCGTCTCGTTGATGACGCAGAGGCTCCGGGCAGCGCCCTTTGCCACGCCCCGGCAGCGCAGGCTGCTGAGCTGGAAATCCGAGGGCTTGGAGCCGTAAAGCTTGTGAAGGGTGTTTTCCTTGAAGAAAAGCGCGTATCCCATACAGGTAGCCGCGCCGGTAAACGCCCCGTCGCTGCCCACGGTCACGGCATAGCTGTCGGCGGCAATGCCCCGGTAGGAGAACCAGTTGGTGGGGTCGCCCAGCTTGCAGGCGTAGATGACGTTTTCCTTGTTGGAGCATCCCCACACCCGGTTGTCGCACTCGGTCAGGTAGTCCATGTCCGGCACCCGGCGTTCCAGCTCCACCACCTCTGCCGAGACGAACTCCCGGCTGACGCTGCCGTCCAGACTCACCCATCTTACCGCTGCGCCGGTGCGGGTCAGACGGCCATAGAACCACTCGCCGCCCGGGTCGGCCTTGACGCGCAGAGCATCTGCGCCGGCGTCGTAGACGATGCGGTCGCCGTCCAGCTCGTTCCACTGCCCGGCCTGTTCCGCTGCAGAGCCGGTGAGGGTCACGGTGTCCTCTGCCGCAAAGTCTGTTCCCACCCCCTTTGCCGAGATGCGGCAGTAGTCCAGCACCACCGCCGACCAGTTGCCGGACGCCTCACTATATACTTCCAGCGTGCTCTCGCTGCTCCATGGCTTTTCCGGGTCTTCCACCCGCAGGAAAAGTTGACCGTCCGTCGGCTTGTCGGGTTCAGCAGGGCCGCAGCCGCTCACCTCGTAGACCTTGCCCTCCGCGTCGCAGGGTGCAAACTCTACGCTGGTGTTTTTGCCCGACCACACCGCGCCCAGAGCGCTCACCTTCCGGCTGGCAGTGTCGAAAGCCAGCTTGTCCGGGAAGATCAGGATCTTCGTTCCGATGCCCACCAGCGTTTTCCTGCCGTTCTCCACGGCGTCTTTCAGGGTCACTTCCATCTCATCCCTGTCATCCGGCGTGTAGACGAGGTCTCTGCCGCAGACGGTCAACAGGCCGTTCAGGTGATACATCCCGTTCAGGTCTGCTTCCTCCCGCAGCTTCCGCCGGGGCAGACGGGTGCTCAGGGCCGGGAAATTCCGGGCCGAAAAGTTGATGCCCGCGCTGTACTCTGCCTCGGTGCAGCTGTACGTCTCGTTCAGCCCGCCGAACACCCGCAGCATATTCCGGGTGTTTTTCAGGCCGTTCCGGTTCGAAAGTATCATCTTTCTCCCTCCTTACCAGCGCCAGCTGCAGCCCCGGGCGGGCAGATTCTTCCGCCGCAGCCACGCGGCCAGTTCGGCTAAGATGCTGTTGTACTGAGCCTGCTCACCGGCGTACCGGTCGTTCTCGCCCAGCGCGGCGTCCGTCATGGCGCACAGATAGTGCGGGTACAGGCTGTCGAAGGGCGGCGGCACCAGCAGCACGTCGTCATCCCGCAGACCGTTGTCCCACGCAATGTCCGCGCCCACGCCCTCCCGGCTGTCGGCGCTGCTGGGCCGGAAAAATTTCTCCCGCAGCATCCCGTCCACCTCGCACAGCCAGCGCTGCCGGGTGCGGGCCGCGACACGGCTGCCCGGGCGCAGCTCTTCGGCCCGCTCCATCGCTTCTCCTACCGTCATAAAAAGCCTCCTTTCGCTTTTTCCAAAAAGGCCCGGCAGAAGCGGCCTTCTCCGCCGTTTCTGCCGGGCCGCGTTGTCTTGTCTTACTGAGCCGCAGTCTCTGCCGCAGCGATGCGGGCGGCGGTGTACTCGTCCTGCTGCTGGCTGTGTTCCAGCACCTCGGCCACCTCAGGCGGCACTTCCACCTCCACGCCCCGGCGGATCTTGTAGTTCACGCCGTTGACGCTCACGAACAGATCGCCCTTGTACCGGCTGTTGTCCTTGAACAGCCGGATGCGGACATTCTTCTTTTCTGCCATAGCTTCTCCTTTCCGGCTGGCTCAGTTTGCCGCCGCAGTGGTGGAATAGCTGGACACGCTCTCGATGCGCACCATGTACTGCTCCACCAGACGCTCGGCGGCGCGCATCCCCTTCCAGCCCACAGAGGCGCGCTGGTTCAGCGGATCGTCGCCGTAGCCCAGCTGCTTGACGATGTGCTCCAGGCCGCCGCCTTCCAGCTCGGTGACGCCGTAGGCGTGGGCGCCCAGCACGAGGGTGCCGAAGACGGCCAGACCCTCCGGACAGGTAGCGTCCTTCCAGATCTTCGCCTCGCTGGTCTCGATGAAGCGGATGTTGCCCAGCTTGCCGATCTCGCCGCGGTACATGGTGTCGGGGTCGGCGTACTTGTGGGCCTCGATGAACTCCTTGCAGGTCTTGAGGTCGTAGGCGGCGTAGGGGTGGATGATGGCGATGTAGCTGTCGCCGATGGGGTCAGCGTTCATCGCGCCCAGCTGTGCCGCCGCCTGGAAGAACAGCTTCGGGGTCAGGGTGCAGCTCTTGTCCAGCGTCTTGCGGCTGGTGACGGCAGTCTCGGTGCCGTCTGCGGAAAGCTTCGGCGCATAGATGACGTTGGTGCCGCCGGCCAGCACATCGCGGGTGATGCTGTCCATGGTGCGGCCCGCCTGGCTTGCCAGAACGCGGGTAGCCTGTACCACATTGTTGTCGATGGCCGTCATCTGCAGCACATCGGTGAGCGGGGTCCAGCCGCCGTACTGGTGCAGGTCGCTGGTGATGGTGGTCACGTTCAGGGTCTGGCCGTTGGGAGTCACGCCCTCGGTCAGCGGGGTATCGGCCTTGGGCAGGCTGTCGTACTTGCGGAACTCAATGGTCTTGCCGCCGTTCTGGGGTACGGGATAATAGTCCGCGAACTGGTCATGCACCAGACGGGGCTCTGCCTGGTCGATAAGGCGCTTCTCGTAGAAGGTCTTCATCTCGTTGGTCATGGTGCCGGTGGTGTTCTGCAGGCTGGCAGAAGGGTCGGCAAAGAGCTGGAGGTCCATCTTCAGGTTGTAGCTTTTCATGTCATTTGTCCTTTCTGTATCAAAATTTTCAAAAACTGATCTTCACCCCGTGCATCGCACGGCGTTCCAGTGCCTCACGCTGGGCGCGGGTCATGCTGGCCACATCGGCCCGGGTGATGGCCGCACCGCCGGGGCTGGTACCGTTTTCCGCCGGGCGGGCCGAACGCTGACGGATGCGCTCCACGACGCCCTGCTCCACGGTCTGGGCGGTCTGACGCAGAGCGTCGTTGTAGTGGGCCAGGCGGTAGGCGTCACCCATCCGCATCCCGGGCAGCTCCATCAGGCGGCGCATCTCGGGGTTCGCCAGCTCCTGCTTGAGCGAAAAATCCGGCACGTCCCGGCGAAGCATCGCTTCTTCCGCCGCCCAGCGGGCATGGAGAGCGCGGACGGTGTTCGCGCCCTCTCTCAGGCCCGGGGTGGGCGGCAGCGGCGCAGGGCGTTCGGGCGGTGCAGGACGCTCTTCCGGCTCCTGCACCTCTGCCGGTGTCGGCACATCCGAAGCTTCCCGGCCCTCATCCGCCTTCATAGTCCCGGAGGCGATGGCCTGCTGAGCCTGTGCATGGCTGAGGGCAGGAGCGGAAGGGGCGGCGGCATCGCCGCCCGCCGAGGCAAAGAGCTGCAGATTCACCATCGACTGTTCTCCCCGTCCGCTCAAATCGGCGAAGCGGACATTGTCCGGGTAGCGTTCTGCCAGCAGAGCAAAGCCTGCCTTCGCAAATTCGAACGCCCCCTCCACCCACGGCTTCTGGGGTGCTGCCGCCGTCACGGCCAGACGCGGGCCGTCCGGCTCGTCCCATGCGCCGCTCCTGGTGCCTTCCTCGCCCGCCAGCAGGGCGCAGAGGGTCTGCATCAGGGTGCTGGCCCCCGCACACACGATGTCCTGCCCGGCGGGGGCATAGCCCGCGTGGCCCGAAGCTTCCAGCCGACAGGTGGGGCCTGCCGGGCCGTCCAGCTCGGTGTAGTTTACTTTTATCATCTCATTTCTCCTTTCTGCGTCTTCATCGCCCTCGCCATCGCAGCCGTGCTCAGCTCCTGTGCCGGGCCGCTGAGCTTGGGGGCTTCGGACTTTTTCTGCACTTCCAGCAGACCCGTCAGCTGGGCCATCTGGGCCTGCATCTGCGCCAGCTGCTGGGCAAGGGTGCCGTTCTGGCGCACCCGCTGGCGAACCTTTTCGATGCCCTCAAAGTCCATCATTTCCAGCGCCGCCAGCGCGGCGTCGGCGTTGGCCGGGGCGAAAAAGCCCAGCTGATAGCACTCCTTGGCCGTCTCGTTCTGCGACAGGCGGGAAAAGGTGGACTTTTTCTCCGCACTCACCACGATGTCGAACACCGGCTCATGACTGCCCAGCTCCACGCCGCCCACAACTCTTGCAGGCTGGGCGCGGAGCACCTGGCCCGAAAAGCGGACGAACTCGCTCTCGCCGCTCTTGCCGGTGATGCGGAAGATGCGCTCCTCGTCGTAGAACTGCCTCATCAGCTCGATGATAAGGTAGCACTCTTTGGCAAATGCCCTGTAAGCGCTCTTGAGCATATCCCGGCTGAGCTTCGAACCCGCCTCCTGCAAGGCCGCGATGGCCGAAGCTGCCGTCACGCCGCCTGCGGTGCCGCCCTGAGTCATGTCGCGGTTTCCGCTGATCTCCTTCAGTTCCTCGATGCGACTGTTGCGGTAGCTCAGGCTGTTGCCCTGCAGACCCGCCGTCTGCAGAGGCCGGAAGCTGTCGTCGTTCAGCCGCCCCACCACATGGATGATGTCCCGCGACAGGTCCGTCAGCTCTTCCTCATTGACGCCCGCCGTGTCGCTCAGCACATACCGCTGGCGGGACGAGAGCAGGACGTTCTCGTCCATGGCGTGGTTCATCTTGTCGATGGCGGTCTGGCACTCCTTCATCACATCGATGTATCCGAAGCCCGCCGGGCTGTCCTCTTCCATGAACAGCGCGTCGAACACAAAGGGATACCTGCCGTGGTCGTAGAAGCCTCTTTCGGCCAGCGCCGGGTCGTTCTCGCTGGCGTAGAGCACCACGCCATTGCAGAACTTGCAGTAGTGCAGGACGCTCCTGCCCTCGGGCGAGAGCTTTTTGTAGTACCAGTCCACCACGACGCTCTTGTCGCTGGTGTCGAGGCCGCCGTCGTGGATGTAATGCGGCACGTCCAGCACGCTGGCAGTGTGTCCGGCCAGCTGGGGCCAGCGGCTTTCCAGCTGAGCCGTGTCGGCCAGACTCAGCGAGAAAAAGTGGGGCGACGCCTGAATATCGTCCACGCCCGGCTCCCAGTAGAGCATCAGCAGGTTCATGGGCCGGATGGCGATCTCGCCCACACCGCCCCGCTGCTCCGAATCCCAGAACACGCCTTTGACTCCGGTCCCCTGCTTGAGCTTGCGCCACCAGGTGTCGCTGTACACCTGCTCATAGTCCGCCTGTTCCAGCACCACGGGCAGCACGCTGGAAAGCGCCTGTGCCGCTGCCTCGTCGTCCTCGGCACGGGGCAGGACGTTGGGGCTGGGGTAGTTGTCCATCGCGTCGGCATGCTTGTTGGCGATGGAGTTGAACAACCAGCCGCTGGACGGCTGGGGTTTGCCCTCCATCATGGGGTTCTGGCAGTTCTTCCAGTGTCCCATCCGGAACCACAGTTCGTTGTCCACCAGGCGCTTGTCCAGCGCGGCCTTGCCCGCCTTGTACCGCTGCAAGGTCTGCATGGCCTCGGCCACCTGTGCTTCACCCACGGGCAAAGCTTCGTTCTCGTAATCGTCCATTGCGTTTCTCCTTTAAATTCTGTAAAATCTTGCCCGCTTGTGCAGGTTCAGCGGGTCGTCGGGCATGGGCGGCGCAGCACAGCGCACCGGCGGGCTGATAGGGTTCTCCATCAGTACATAGCGGCACTCGTCGTAAATGTGATCCTCCTGCCGGGTGTCGATGTCCTCCACGTTGCTTTCGTCGTACACAAGGTTCGGGATCGTGCGGATAAAGTGCTTGCAGGTATTGAACACCTGAAACATCGGCCTGCCGTCCGCATCAAAAT
>ENA-OYXS01000814-OYXS01000814.1-human-gut-metagenome-genome-assembly--contig:-NODE-814-length-11168-cov-4.926393_pt1 | contig 11168 bp, 3 predicted proteins | sample MGYA00243240_ERZ653429 | MGnify/ENA primary metagenome ERZ653429 (study PRJEB26926, sample SAMN06164958) | human gut metagenome | biome: ENVO:00009003; feature: ENVO:2100002; material: ENVO:00002003... | reverse complement strand
ATAAGAGACAGTGGCAACTATGTCGCTCTCCCATGCGGCGGATGTTACTTTCAATGGAACGCAGGTGAATGTGGCGGCAGGGGGGACTTCCACCTATGACGTCGGCACGGTTACGGCTTCCACCACCTTGAATTTTGCCGGCGCCGGCACAGCCACGATCACGAACCTGAATGGGGACGCCCCGGAAGCCGTGTTAACGGTAAACCGTGTCGCCAACGGAGGCGTTAACCTTTCCACCCTGAACCTGAATGGTCCAGGTACCTTTAATGGAGTTATTTCCCTCTTCTCCAACACAACGGCGGGAACGCAGAACAACTTCCTGAATCTCAACCATGCGCTTGCGGCCCAGTATGCCACGATCAGGTTGGGCGGTCATGGTTATGCCACCGGCGCCTCCGTGCTGAAAGCGGGCGTGAATACCTCCATCAGCAAGCTGGAGCATAACAATACCGCCGCCCTGATTACCGGGGAGGGGACCACGCTGACCATTACCGGGGACTCTTCCTCCTACGGCGGCAGCTTTGGTGGTACCGTGACGGTTGATTACACGGGTGGGGGCACGTTCACCCTGGGCAATTCCGACAAGACCGTGGCCCTGACTCCCGCCGCCTCCGCGGATGCCACCCTTAAAATCAGCAGCGGCACACTTTCCCTGTTTTCCGGCAATGTCAACTGGTCCCAAAAGCTGGTCATGGGGGACGGCACGACGCTGACCGTTCAGGATGGCCCGGCCGTCACCGGATACTATAATTATGATGCCGCTTCCATCAATGGGGACGGTTTTACTTTCTCCGGGACAACGACGTTCGGCACCGGAGTAAATCTGACCACCCAGTACGGCAAGAATATCAAATTCACGGGCGTGCTTACGGCAGTCTCCGGTTTTTCCATCAGTGGGGCTGATAGCGAATACACTTATTACACCCTGGCCGGCACGGAAAACCAGATCGGCGGGACGATCGCCATCACGCGCAATTCCACCTCCCTGGGCATCAATGCTTCCGGTTCCCTGGGCACCGCCGCCGTGACTACCTCCTCCGGCAACCAGTACCTTACGTATTATGGCACCGCAGGAGAGGCGGCGGACGTCATTGACAACTCCATCACCGGGGCTGGCAACTTCGTCGCCCAGTCAGGCTGGGTACACCTTTCCGAGAACGTGGCGCTTACGGGAACCTACACCGTCAACTCCGGCGCCGTGCTTTCCAAGGCCGGCGACATTAATGCCGTCCTTGCGGGGGGCAGGCTGGATGCGGGCGCCGGAACCATGAACGTGACTGGGCTGACGGGGAACGGAACTATCTCCGCCTCCGCAGGGACCATGAATTTCCAGAACGCCGTCATGGTGGGGGAAACGATGGGCATTCTCGCCAACGGCACGGGGACGATTACGGGCGATGTCACCGTGGACGGAGGCCGCCTGTACTACACCTCCATGGACAACGTGGGTACCGTACTTCAGAACGTGACGCTGACTTCCGGCCTGATTGATTTCTCCGGTTTCCAGGAATTCCAGGACCTGTTCGGTTCCGAAGCGCTGGTGAACACCTCTTACAACCTGGGCGTGGACCTGGGGACCGGCTTCACGCTGGCGGACATTGACGCCTCCCTGTACACCATCAGCACCGTGGACGGAAAAACGGTCATCACGTTTACGGGCTCCGGCGCGTACGACACCGTCTGGGACTCCGTCTGGGGCCTGGAAAACGCTCCCGCCTCCGCCGCCGGCACGCTGGCGGACCAGCAGACGCTGGCCTTGTACAACATCCGCGCCTCCTCCATGCAGGAAGGGTTCGGCTCCGTGAACGCCGTGACCGGAACGGGCGACCTGACGGGAGTGACTCTGGCAGGCGGTTATTACGATGCCGCGACCAACGCCACGGCCACGGCGATTACCACCGACATCTGGACGGATGTGCTGGGGGGCAACTATAGACTGATTATTGGCGGCAGTTATGCCAACAACTGGAGCGGTTCCGGAAAATGGGACATCACGGGCGACGTCCATACCCAGATCCAGGGAGATACTTCCGTCAACTGGGTGGTAGGCGGCAATTACAAGGACGGCCAGGCGGCCGGAATCACGGGTGATGTGTACGTGTCCGTCGGCGGCAACGCCGTGATCAAGGGCAGTTTGATAGGCGGGGGCACGGCGGCCCACAACTCGACCAATAACATTGACGGCAGCACATACGTCGTGGTGCGCAGCATGCAGAGCGTCACGGATGAAACCGTCTCGCTTAATTCCGTGGTCAGGGGCTTCATCATAGGCGGCAGCGCTTATGAAACCAATAATACTTCCAGCGCCGCCATCACCGGCAGCACTAATGTGACGATTGACCTGGGGACGGCCTCCGGCAATTTTGTCAAGAGCATCGTGGGCGGTTCCTATTCGGGCGGTTCCGGAACCTATACAATTAACGGAGACTCCAGCGTCAGCATTACCGCCGCCAGCGCCGCCGTCTTCACCGGGGCTATTTACGGAGGCGGCTACGGCACCGCCGGAACTTCCTCCGTCAGGGGCAATTCCAGCCTGACGCTGGATGGCGGCGCCTACACGGGAGCCCTGTATGCTGGCGGCGGCGGAGCAAATTCCACCGTAAGCGGGAACGCCACCCTGACCGTCAAAAAAGCCGAGTTTCGTACGGGGAGCACGCTGGGGGTGACGGAAGGCGGCACGGTGGGAGGCTCCTCCTCCTTGCTGCTGGGCGGTTACGGCAGCACGGCTGACCAGGCCATCTCCTTCTCCAATACGGTCATTACCGGCTTCGACATCGTGACCATGTTCCAGAATTCCTTTTTTACGGGAAGCTTGAACGTGGACAGCGCCAGCACGCTGGCACTGGCTGGAGGAGCCGGAACGGGGATCAACGTGAACGGCGCCTTCTCCCTTTCCGCGGAAGGGGAACTGAACCTGGATCTCACCGGATTCGGAGCCTTGACAGACGGCATGTCCGTTCTTTCCACCACCAGGTTGACCAACATCTCCTCCATCAAGGCTACCTTTGCAGACGGCGTGGCGGGAACCATTGCCGTTTCCGCCAACGGCAGGGATCTGGTTTATACGGCGGAAACCCTTCTGTTATGGGCGGGCGGGGAAAACGGAGTCTGGAGCGCGGAAAACATTTGGACGAACGGCGGCGCTCCCGCCACGTATGCGGACGGTCTGGCGGTTTCCTTTGCAGACCAGGCCGGAGTGGCCGCCTCCGTGGTGCAACTTGATTCCGAAGTTTCCCCCGGCTCCATGCTGGTCCGTAACTCCACCACCCGTTACGAACTGACGGGAACCGGAGGAATCGCCAATACGGTCATTACCAAGGAAGGCGCCGGGACGCTGGTCCTCGGTTCCGCTTCCATACTCGGCACGGGAACCACCGTCGCCGTGTCGCAGGGCGTTCTGGCGTTCAGTTATGATACGGCCCTGCCTGCCACAGGTATTACCTGGGGGGCCGGTTCCTTCCTGGGAGCGGCCAACGGCGCGACGGTTACGGTGGATTTGGGCGCCGTGACCAACCCGGTGTTCTCTCTCTCACCGGACGCCAATTCTTTCATTACCCTGGCAACTCCGTCAGACATCGTTTTCGGCAATGCCATCACCGGAGCCGGGACCGTCCGGAAAACCGGTACGGGGCTCCTGAAACTGACGGGGTCCAATTCCGGCCACATTCTGGTGCAGGAAGGCAACCTTCAGGTGGGGGATAATACAGCTTCCATCAACTGGGGATCAGCCGGTTCCTCCGTCACGCTCCATGACGGGACAATGCTGAACATCAGCGGCAGAAGCAATTCCCACCATGTGATCGGCTCCGACCTGGTGTTGGGAACTTCCGCTTCGGATTCCGTCTCCCTGAGATGGAATGACGCTTCCCAGGCAAACGCCACCAATTATCAATACAATTTTACCGGAAACGTTACCGTCAACGGGAATGTGACAGTTACCGGCATAGCGAGCTGGGCCAAGGAAATGGGCTTCACCGGAACGCTCACCGGCGCCGGCAGTCTCACTTACAGCCGCGGAGCGGGCGACAACAAGTACAATTCCAACGGCAAGCTCATCATCGGCGGCGACGCCTCCGGATTTACCGGCATGATCACCATGAACGCCTCCAACGGGTACAGCACGGGGCTTGACATGCGCACCTCCATGGCGCAGGGCGGGGTGACCCTTACGTCCGGCACGGACACCACGGGATTCGCCTTCATGCGCGTGCTGGGGGATATTGAAATCGCCTCCCTGGACGGCACGGCCAACTCCCAGGTGGGCGCCGTGGGCGGCGCACGCACGCTGACGGTGGGTTCCGGCACGTACAACGGAACGATCACGGACCAGGGCGTTGCCATTGCCTACGGAGCCACCACCATCTCCTATGACACAACCGGAGTCCTGTCCCTGACCAAGGTCAGCGATGAAACGCTGACGCTGGGCGGTACGGTCAGTTATACCGGGCTCACGGACATCCGCGGAGGAGCGCTGGCCCTGACTTCCACCGGAGCCACCGCTCTGGGGAATATCACGATGGCCGCCAACACCCGCATGACTACCGCCGGCGCGCTGAATCTGGCGAACAGCTCCACCCTGACGATGGACATCAGTTCCTCCATGGGGGTGGGCGGAGCCTTCGGCGCCGGAACCTTCACCCTCACCCTGAACGGCCTTGAAGGGATTACGGAAGCCGGGGAATACACGCTCATCTCCGCGGCAAGCGGGCTTGATGCCGGAAGCGCCATCTTCAACTGGGCCGGATACACCGGAGACGAAACGCTGATTTACGAACTGGTCCAGACGGGCACCACCCTCAAGCTGGTGGTGACTTCCGCCGGGGACGTGTGGATCTGGCAGGGAACGGAAGGCATGACCTGGAGCGACACGAACACGGGCGCCCAGTGGGGCATTGACGGCTCTGCGGATACGGCCGCCGGGCAGAACCTGGTCTTCAACAGCTCCGGTGCCGGTACCGTTACCTTGTCCGGGGCGGTGAATCCGGCCTCCATCACGGTGAACAACGCCGCGGGCAGCGACTATGTCTTCGCCTCGGACGGCACCGGGAAAATTGCCCAGGGCACGCTGACCAAGCGCGGCGAAGGCAAGCTGACCCTGAATCTGGACAACACGGGCTGGGCGGGAGCCATCTCCATCCAGCAGGGCGAACTGGTGGCCCAGGTCGCCAATTCCCTGGGTTCCGGAGCCGTCACCGTTACGGGCGGCACGCTCACGCTGGCAACGGCGGACGTCCAGCCGGGCATGGGCATGATCAACCTGCAGGGCGGCAGCCTCAATCTGGCTTCCGGCGCCTTTGCCACGGCATTCACCGCGGATAACATGACGTGGACGGACGGCTCCCTCATCCTGGGTGAAAACGTGACGGCTACCGCCGCCAAGGCCCTGGCCAACGGAAAAACCGTGGAGCTGGCCTCCGGCTCCGTGCTGACGGTCAGCGGCGCCAATGACAACACGGCGCTCAACCTGAACGCCTCCGGGACCGGTACCATTTCCGTGGGGCTGGGAACCAACTACGGAGCCAATGTCCTGAACATGAGCACGGAATTCCAGGGAACCCTGTCCGTGACAGCCGGGTACTTCCAGTTGAACAACGTGACCATGGGAACGGACGGCACCGTGAACCTGGCGGACTCCAATGTCCGTACGGAGTGGAACGGGACGGCCGGGGGAACCTTTGCCAATGACATTGTCTTTACGGGCAACCAGATTTTTGCCACCAAGGACTTCACCCTCAGCGGCGATTTGAGCGGCACGGCGTTCTCCACCCAGGGCGCGGGCAACATCACCCTGACGGGCAGCGTCAACCTGGACGGCCAGCTCAAGGTGCACCGCGGCACGGTCACGGTGAACTCCGCCAATGTGACCAAGCTGGGGGACAGCATAGACATCCAGAACAACTCCACGCTGGCCTTTGCCCGTGACTTCTCCTATGGCGGCGTCATCAGCGGCACGGCCGGCGGCACGGTATCCGTGAACGCCGGAACGCTGGAACTCATGGGAGCGAACACCTTCCTGGGCACCCTCTCCATTGCAGGCGGCGCTACGGCGCGGCTGGGTGACGGAAGCTCCTGGGCGGGAGCCCTCTCCGGAGCCGGTGCCCTGGTCATTGACACCACCGGGAATATAACGCTGGCGGCTGGCAATACCGGATTTACCGGGTCCACCACCCTTTCCGGAACGGGCACCGTCACTCTGGCGGGGGCTGACTCCCTGGGGTCCGGGCGGGTCACCATCAACAACGGCGTTCTGGACCTGGCCTCCCAGAATGCAGCCAACGTCATCCTGATCACGAAGGGCAGCCTGGCAAACGCGGGCGCCAAAACCGCCGGAAACGTGGAAGTGGCGGCCTCCGCCGGAACGCAGGGCGCCTTGAACACCATCAATCTGGGCGGCTTGTCCGGCAGCCTCGTCAGTTCCATCGTCATGGAGGACTTCTCCCGGCTTACCGGAGTTTCCGGTCCTCTGGACATGACGGGCAAAACGGTAACGCTCAAGCTGGACAGCGGCAGCCTGACCGCGGGCGGAGCAACCGGGCAGGGCGTCATTGACGCGGACAGCCTGACGCTCTCCGCCGCCACCACGACCATCAACCTCAGCAACCAGGGCGTTCTGGACCTGCTTTCCGCCAACCGGGATTCCGCGGACGGCGTGGGACTGGTGCTGACCACGGGAACGCTGACGGTGGACAATTACAAGCAGATCAGCTTCTCCCCGCTGCTGGCCTCCCTGGGTTATGCGGTGACGGAAGTCCTGGGTGCGGACGGAACGCTGATGGTCAGCGGCAATACGGACCTAGTCTACCTGGTGGATACCACCCCCAATTCCGACAACCCCAACATCACCGACTACGCCGCCCTAGACCCCTACAAGGCCGTGGGCATCAACGGAACCACGCTTAATATAAGCCTGGACGGAGCCCCGGACGCCTCCCGGAACGGAGACGGCCTGAAAGTCAGCAACCTGATCGGCAGCAACGGCGCCCTGGTGGTGACGAATACGGCGGCGGATGCGGCGGCCAACCATGCCGTGGTGGACCTGATCCAGAACGTGGACGCCGGCAGCAACAGCTACGGCGGCACCATCAGCGGCGACCATGTGGACTTCATCAAGAAAGGTGCTGAAACCCTTACGGTGGAAGGCAGCTTCACGGGGAATGACTCCAAGCTGAGCTCCACGGAAGGGAACATTGTCCTGAACGGCACGGGCAACAGCCTCACCACGCTGGAACTCGCGGGCGGAGACATTACGCTGGGCGGCAGGAATGACGGCGCTTCCCGCGTGACGACGGTGGAAAACCTGGCCTCCGGCACGGGCGGCGGCACCCTGGATCTGGGTAAAGGCGCCCAGCTCGTGGTCACCGGACAGCAGGCCGGCAGCCATGTGACGGACGTGACCATCTCCGGGGACGGCACGCTGACCCTGGGCGGGGACGGAACGGACTCCTCCCTGACGCTGGGCAACGGCTCCTCCCTGGACGGCGTTCTGCTGGACATCCGGGAAGGTTCCGCGCTGTCCACCGCGGCCGGCTCCGTGAACACGGTTTCCGGCCTGACGGGCGGAGGCGCCCTGAAGCTGAGCGGTGCGGAAATGACGGTGGACTCCTCCACCTCCCATACCTTTACCGGTACGCTGGACGGGGCTTCCGGAACGCTCAACTTCAAATCCGGAAACGGCAGCGTACAAACCATCAAGGGCGCGGGCAACGCCGGCTACAACCTGAACGTGACCGACGGCGGCGCGCTGACCCTGGCCGGAGCGCCGACGGAAGGCGGCAATCCGGCGCAGGCGGCTTACAAGGGCATCACGGTGAACGGCGGCACGCTCAACATCGGCAGCGCGTCTGATCCCAAGACCCAGCTCACGCTGGGCACGGACGGCCTGAGCGTAACGGGGAACAGCACGGTGACCATCACCACCTCCTCCACAACGGTGGAAGGGCTGGGCAACCCGTTCGTCACGTCCAGCGGGAACATCACGCTGGGTGACGGAACGGGAGAAGTCACGCTGGTCATGAGCAACCTGGACACCCTGGTCACCGGGAATACGGAAACGCTGAACATGGAACTGTTCAAGACGACGGACGGTGCGCTGGTCTCTCTGGGAGACAACGTCACCCTTCAGGACATGATCCTCAGCTCCCTGTATGAGAACCTGCACCTGGCTACCAATGACAGCATGACGGCCATCATCCTCACCGGGACGGCGCGCACGGAAAACATCTTCCGTGATTCCTCCCTCACGCGGAATGCGTCCACCGGGGCTGACCTGCTCTGGAACTCCCGCTACCACATGGAGGAGGGAACCACCCTGCGCGACCTGTACACCTCCGTGCTGGTCTCCCAGAACAGCGGGGATTACTCCGGAGCGGCACGCAAGCTGGCCGCCGCCGCGGGCAGTACGGTCACCAGCCTGGGCATTGCCCAGCGGGACTCCCTGCGTGACCAGATGGGCTGGATACGCAACCGCGTGGCGCAGATGGGCGTGAATCCCGCGTACATTAATGAAGACATGCCGTACTTCCACATGTGGATGCAGGGCACCGGGTCTTACGCCAAGCTGGACGCCAAGGGGGACGAAAGCGGCTACAAGCTCTCTACCTGGGGCGGAACGGTGGGCATGGACGTGGATATCAACGACCACCTCACCGCGGGCGCGGCGTTCACGGCCAACTACGGAAGCCTGACCGCGAATGCGGCGGATACGGCGGACGGAGACCTGGACAGCTACTACGTCAACCTGTTCGCCCGCTACCAGTCCCGCAAGTGGTCCCACCTGCTGATTCTGACGGGCGGCTGGAATGACGCCAAACTCACGCGCACGGTGGACTACGGCACGGGCTCCTACCAGGCCCACGGCAGCACGACCGGGTCCGGCTTCGGCGCCATGTATGAACTGGCGTACGACATCGCCCTCAATGAAGACAAGAGCGTGATTCTCCAGCCCCTGTTCAACGCCTCCATCGTGACGACGCGCATGGACGGTTACAGTGAAAGCGGTTCCGCCGGAAACGCCGGTCTGAGGGTGGAAGAGCAGAAGCTGACTACGGCGGCTGTTGCGGTGGGCGCCAGGCTCTCCGGCCTCCTTGGCTCCAACCTCTTCGGGCGGGAAGCGCTGGGAGAAGTACGGGCGAATGTCTCCCAGGACATGGGCGACCGCCGCGGGCAGGCCAATGTGGGCTTCCTGGCGGACCCCTCCTACACGCGCCCGGTATACGGTGCCAAGGCGGGGGCTACGGCCTTCCAGGTTGGCGTGGGCCTGAGCATCCCGGTGGGCACGCAGAGCGTCATCTTTGCGGACGGGAATGCGGACATCCGCAGCGGCTCCAGCTCTATCAACGGAAGCATTGGCTACCGCTACAACTTCTAGGACGGTATTCAGAAAAGAAGAATCGGCAGAATTCTCCCATGGCTGGAAGGGCCGTCCCGGATCAACCGGGGCGGCCCTGACTATATCAGCGTATATCAAAGGGCAGGCTGTGCAGGCCTGCCTGGAGCAAGGGAAATCCCTATTTCCTCCATTCCCATTCGATGGGGGTTTCCAGATCCGGATGCAGCGCCCGGCGGACCGGACAGGTCATGGCGGCTTTTTCCAGCATGGAGCGCAGCGGATGGCTGCCGTCCAGGGGCATGACGGCTTTCAGTTCAATTTTTTCAATGCCTTTTTCAGATTCCACGGCATGGGCCAGGATGCGCATCCCCCTCAAGTCGACTTCTTTTCTGGCCGCAATTACGGAAAGCAGACTCATCATGCAGGAAGAGAGCGTAGCCCCCAGCAGCATGCCGGGAGTGGGGTACTTTTCCCTGCCTCCGTAACTGGCGGACAGGTCGGTAAACGTTTTTTCCTCAGAGCGGGCGTAGGTGGTTTCACAGCGGAATTGCCCCACGTTTTCCGTGCGGGAAGTATATTTATCATCAGTCATAATGGTATGACAGGAAATGCCGGGTGCGGACTCATCCGCAGTTTGTCAGTTTTGTCCCTGAATTATTAGGGAAGAAAACAGGGAAGGGGAGAAAATGCGGCCTGTTCCGGCGATTACGGTATCTCTCTGAGTCATGCTTCATGTTCCGGACGGCCATAGCTCCGTGCCGGAAGAATTGCGGACGGGAAGGGCGGCAGCCCTGCCGCACCCGGCGGGCGAGGTTGTAAAAGAACAGGGAAAACGCCGGTTTACCGCGGTTTATGTCTCCAGAGCCTGGGACTTGGTAGCGGAAGGTTCCCGCTTTTCGAGGCCCGGAATTGTTGCAGAGCGGAGGCCGGAGCGCAATATCGCTGAAAATCCGTAAGGCAGCGGAATCGGCATTGCCGGACTGCGACGTGCCGGGCCTTATCCCAGAATGCGGCGGATCGGTTCCGCGTAAAGTTCCGGTTCCAGCAGGAAGGAGTCATGCCCCTTGGTGGAAATGATGGTATGGAATTCCGCGGGAATGCCGGCTTTTTCCATTTGGTCCGCAAAGTCCTGCTGTTCCGCCGGACGGAAACAGCAGTCCGTATTAATGGAAAAGATGAGGGCGGGAATTGTTTCCCGGCGGAATCCTTCCAGCGCGGCGGAAAACGTACCTTCCGGCGCATGGTCGCGGATGTCGAATTCCGCCCACATGTCCGCAATGCGTAGGTAGGAGTTGGCGTCAAAGCGTTCCGCGAATTTGGTGCCCTGGTGCAGCATGTAGCTTTGCGTGCTGCGGGTGGGCCTCAGCCACGCAAGCATGCCGGACTGGCCGCCCACTTCCTTTCTGGCGCGCTGTTCCAGCCCTTCCTGGTAAACGAAGGATTTGTGGCCGATGATGCGGGCGAAGGCCAGCCCTTTTTTGGGGAAAGGGCCCTGGTAATAGTCTCCGTCCCGGAAATCCGGGTCCAGTTCAATGGCCAGGATTTGTTCAAACAGGGAGAGGCGGTGTTCGATGGAGGCCCTGTAGCCGGAACCGATGGAAATAAAGCTTTTGACGCGTTCCGGGAACTGGCAGGCAAGGCTCAGGGCAATCAGGCCGCCCACGGACGGACCGACCAGATGCACGCGTTCAATCCCCAGGCTGTCGAGCAGCAGCGCCTGCAAGCGGGCCTGGTCCGCCACTTCCACATGCGGGAAGCGGGAGCCGTAGGGCAGGCCGTCCGCGGGGCTGGGGCTGGCGCTGTCTCTTATACACATCTGACGCTGCCGACGATCGCATAA
>ENA-OYXS01000808-OYXS01000808.1-human-gut-metagenome-genome-assembly--contig:-NODE-808-length-11198-cov-5.143767_pt1 | contig 11198 bp, 15 predicted proteins | sample MGYA00243240_ERZ653429 | MGnify/ENA primary metagenome ERZ653429 (study PRJEB26926, sample SAMN06164958) | human gut metagenome | biome: ENVO:00009003; feature: ENVO:2100002; material: ENVO:00002003... | reverse complement strand
AGATGTGTATAAGAGACAGCATTGAAAGAATGTAAAACAGGTATAGATAGGATAGTAGCTCCACTTCTTGATAAAGAAGGGGTTGTAATAGCACATAAGACAGGTTCTGGTTATGTCAATGAAAATGGTATTCTTGCAGCTCAGAATGATGTAGCCTATATATGTCTGCCTAATAAGGTCTGCTATACCTTAGCTGTATTTGTTAAGGATTTCAAGGGAAATGAATCACAAGCGTCACAATTTGTTGCGCATATATCAGCGGTAGTATATTCTTTATTAATCAATACTGCGTTAAATTAATATTTAATCGTCTGTAAATCAATAACTTATATTAAGAAGTGCTTATGAAAACTTAACTGTAAAAAGTTGGTCAAGTCGCTGATTTTCAGTAACTTTGCAAATCACGACAAACGCAAAATTATATGAATACAGGACTTGACCAATATATGGATATCTTTAAAGATGCAGTTGAAGATTCAGCTGCAAAGATAACAAAAAGTTTCGAGAAAATACTCATCGAGGTGATAATTTTGTTCATGGTAATACCAAGAAAGATAAATTTCACCCAAATGGGGAGGTATGGCTCGCATGTTGAGCAAACCTATCGCAACGCATTCGGCTTGAAAAAGCCGAAAAGCATTGACTGGCTCAAACTTAATGTCTCACTTGCCAAGCGCTTCTTGGGTAAACAGGGAAGATGGGCTATTGCCATTGATCCCAGCTACATCAGTAAAGCTGGCAAGAAAACACCACATATCGGTCGTTTTTGGTCAGGATGTGCTCAGTCTGTTAAACATGGTCTCGAAATCATGGGTATTGGACTCATTGATATTGATACCAAAGACTGCATGATGTTAAGAGCCCACCAGTCGCTAAATAATAAAGAACTGAGTCTTAGAAACAAGACTATGGTAGATTTCTATATCAGCGTCATTAAGCGTTACCGCAAGGAACTTCTTAAACTCTCAACCCTCATAGTTGCAGATGCTTACTTCTCTACAAGTACATTTGTTAATGGGATAAAGAAAGAAGGTTTCTCTTTGATAAGCCGCTTTCGTGACAATGCTTGTCTCTTTTATGTCTATACTGGTCCACGTACAGGAAAACGTGATCGCCCCAAGACCAAGGATGGCAAGATTGATATGAAGAATCTTGACCTCACTCGAATGGAGAAGATGGAGATGAAAGATATAGAAGGAACAGCTTATACTTTGATTGCCTATTCCAAGGCACTCAGGTGTAAAGTTAGACTTGTCATCTGGCAGATGCCGAATGGCAAGAAGAAACTATTCTTCTCTACAGACACCTCACTTTCGGGTGAAGAGGTACTTCTTTATTATAGAACCAGGTTTCAGATCGAATTTTGCTTTCGTGACGCCAAGGCTATACTGGTCTTATGGACTGCCAGGCTCGCGATAAGTGGAAACTCGATTTTGCTTTCAATGCTTCGTTCACATCACTAAATGTTGCCAAGGTAACTATGAAGGAGATGGGAATGGAATATTCTATGTCTTCATTCAAGTCACTGATGACCAACATTTATCTGGTGCGACGAATTTTTAAAGCAAGCGGGTACACCCCGAACCGAACTTTAATTAGCAAGATTTTCAAAGATCTCTCGTGCTTACAGCGTATAGCTGCTTAGCACATTATTGAATTATTAACGAACTATTGTACAAAATCAAGTCCGTTTCATTGCAAAATACTGCATAAAAGACTATAATTCAACTGTTTCAAAGATCGAATTGCCCTTTTTTATTGGACAGTAGTGAAATCGATTGACAAGACATGGAATCAGATTTAGCTATCTTTGCATCCCAAATGCATAATATAAAAGTACGCAACCACATTGTGGGAAAACAAGAAGAGTTGCAAGAGATATATGACCTCTATCAGACTTTCATACAGAAAGAACGCCCTGCTATGGAAGAAGACGAGGCCGATGATTGGGAAGGAAACATCATCTTAGCTCTTGGTGTGGACTATGGGACTTGCAATGCCTTTGAGGAAATATCATTCCCTTGTCTCATCTGCTTGACTGCATCAACCAAGAACTTGCTTCGCTGCTCATTTTTGCCAAGTTCAACCTTAATAAGGTCTGCAAAAACGACAATGGCATCTCTTAATTTGGATATTTTACCTCTGACTTCCTCTTCTTTGATAAACATCGCATTGATTGACTTATCCAACTTGGTTATGTCATTACTTGCAGGAACGGTTTCCGCTCCTGCGTTCTTTGTGGAGGCAGAAAGTTCATCGACTTTCTGCTCCAATCTCTCAACTGTGCCATAGATGGCTTCCAATAGTTCTTCTTTCATGTTCGATTCTAATTTTAAGTTTGTAACTTGCATCAAAGGCTGAAGCCCTTTCTGCGTTTTCTCTTTTTCTTCTTGGCGGATTCATCCTCTGGGAATGGCTCATAAGTTTGGGCATTAGACGGAGCGAACAAGCCGATGGAAGAAATACCGTCCCAAGGGTCCTGGCTGCTCTCCGATAGGGATGGCTCATGGTTGCTCTTGTGATCGCCTTGCTCGTATTGCAGAGTAGAGTTGGCTCTTGAAGATACATGGTTCTCCGTTCGCTCAAATCTCGCATTCAGCTTGCCAAAGCTATAGTCTCGGCTAATCTGCGTACCCTTGAAGCTATATCCATCCTTGCTGAATCGGATGCCTTGAACCTTGGTTTGCTCTTTATCCTTATAGACAAGTTCCAAGTGAATACCTCGTTTTGCAAGTTCACTTTTGAACTCGTTCCAGCTATCTGCCATTCTCAATGCGCTCTTTACAGCATTGTGAATCTCGTATTTGGCACGTTCCGCATTGCGTAATTTGCGAGTGTTAGTCTTGCTCTTGTCCGTTCCGTAAGTCAGTCCATACTTGGATTTTAAAGCCTTGATCACTTGCTCATTACGCCTGTAATCATTCCTGTCTGATATGAGCTTGCCCTCGTTATTGATGCGGTTGTACACAATATGGCAATGTGGATTGTCCGTGTTGTGATGCCTTACGATGATGAATTGGGTATCGGTGATGCCCATCATCTGCATGTATTCAAGGGCTATCTTAGCCATGAGTTCATCCGTCAAACGAGGCTTGTCCTCGGGCTTGAAGCTCAAGGCGATGTGTCCCACAGGCTTTTTAATCTTTGGATTTAGTTGCCTTTGTAGCTCAAAACTTTGCGCCATCTCAGTATTTGTACCGAGTAACACACCATCCGAGGCGATGATTTTCGCCTCGTCCTTGCCTGTAACATAGCGGATGCAACCACCAAATGAGCTGCCCTTCTTTAGCTTGCCTATCATGTGGTATCCTCCTTTCTGCCCATACTACTTGGCTTCGGTTTATAACTTGCTTGGCGATACTCGCCAAGGATTACTTTCAATCTTCTCAACAAGTCCACCACATACACATGAGTTTCATGGAAACCTCTCTGATGCGACAGCTTGGTAAGTTGGTTGAGGTTGTTCGCCATGCCGATGAGATTCTTGGCGATGGCTACCGTCTCTGCATTGTGTCCGCTGACCACCTCGCCGTTCAAGGCGGACTCACGGATGTACTCCGCCAACTTGCGGTTGGCTTTTCTCGCCCTCAGCTTCAGAGCCTCGTAGCTTGGCTTCGAGAACTTTACCGTGACAGACTTCGACAGCTTGCGAACCCTGCCCGTGGGCGGTCTTCCGCCCTTTCTCTTGTCTTGTTCCTGTACGTTTGTCATTCGATACACTGTTTATAGTTGGTACACTCACTTTCTGCGACCGTCGGGAGCAAAATTCCTCCGCCCTCATGGTGGAGCGAGGCGTTTTGGGGTTCCCAAAACATAACCTCGCTCCCTCTCAGAACACGTTAGTTGGAACTACAGCCTTTCAGCTATCCACGTCCAAGGTCGCAGACCTTAATTCTCACAATTTGCGCCAAGCCTCGAAGTCCTCTTCATAAAGGCTTAGGTGGTGGCGCACGATGTTCTCGATGATGCCCGATACGCTCATGCGTCTCCCTCCGAGGATGCGGACGACACGATCAAGACGGTCTCGTACATCGGAACTGACGAAGACTGGCTTGCGGTCGTCAATCCTTGGAACTTGGAGGAAGGTCTGCTGATACTCCTCTAATGTCGCCTTGCGCTGCTTGCCACTGATGCGCTTCTGTGGATTCGGTGGCGATAGAGCTTCGTTCGTTGGCTCGTCCTCCATACAGGAGGTTGTTGCAGCCACATTCTCTGTCACAACTTCTAAATCGGAGTTCTCCACCTCTTCAAAGAAAGAGCTATGTTCTTGGGCATAGTCTTTACCATAAGTGGATGATTGAAGCGAAGCCATCACCTCCTGTGTCATTTTCTCCTGCTGTTCAGGATACATTTTCGTTTCTTTCGTTCTTGCCATAGCTTATGCTGTTTTATTTGTTAGTATAGTGGTCACGGTATGCACCATTGACCGATTGTCGGGTGCAAAGTAAGTGTACTGAGTGCAGCCATGCAACTGATTGGGTGTAACGTGGCAATTTAGTTGTGGCTTGCTTGTGGGTGAATTAGAACAGCTGCGATAACTTCAACATATTTCTCAACTCATCATTGTTCATGTATTCGTTGCAGTCGTGCAAGTTTTTCTTGTTGTTTTTGGCGTTGAAGTCGGCAAACCCCAGCAACATACTGCCACAGAAATTGAAAACGCTTGTTTTTAGATTGCCGTGCCTTATCTTTGCACTCACAAACGTGGAGCACAGCATATGCGTGGAGCTTTGCGATAAACATAGTATTAACTTAGAAAAAAGAAAAGTATGGGATTCATCGTATTCGAGGAAGAGGCATTCAACTATCTTGATGCCCAGTTGGAGAACTTCGTGAAGCGCATGGACAGAATCCGTGAGCGCAGTGAGGACAAGACCATGAACAAGTGGCTCGACACGCAGGACGTGTGTCAGACGCTCAACATCTGCCCACGGACAGTGCAGACGCTTCGGGACAACGGAACTTTGGCTTATACGCAAATCAGCCACAAGACCTACTACAAGCCGGAGGACGTGATGGCTATCGTAGCAGTAGTGGAGGACAGGAAAAAGGACATGCGCTTTCGCAAGTGCACAGGTTAGGCTGTCAATATACAACAGCCACTTTATCCAATGCAGCAAGTAAACCGAGTAACGTAAGTATCAACAATAAAACGAGACAACTATGAGCAATGAAGTAATGACAAGAAACAGCGAGTGGATGAACCACATCGTGAACCACCTCAACCGAATGGTTGACAATTTTGAACGTGCCGTGATGAACTACCGCCCCATGCTTGACGGTGAGCGCTTCATGACGGACAAGGAGCTTTGTGCCAGGCTGCAACTGAGCCGAAGAACCCTGCAGGACTACCGAAACAACGGTGTCATCCCGTATATCCAGCTTGGCGGAAAGATACTCTACCGCGAGTCCGACATTCAGAAGATTCTGATGGCTAACTATCGTGAGGCGTACAGAATGAAGGGCTTGTAGGAGAAATACATGTCCTTGATGAGTGGGGTGAAATGAACAAGGCGACAACGTATAACTTACCGAGCGTGGTTGTTATAGGTTGTCGCCTCGTTTTATTGGCTATACCGAGTTGTTCGTGTTTGCCGGGTATCATTTGTGTTACCTGTATAAATCTAATACCATGCTAAAACACACTGCGGTGGTTCGCCCAAGTGGCTGGAGGCGCAAAGCCTCCAAGGAACGTTGCTTTATGGCAGGTCTATGCCATTGCATTCTCTGTAAAGATACAGACCAGTTTAGTGCGGCTTGTCTGCTTGCCGATGACGGACTGCATAATGAACTCCCGAAAGGCTCTGCTCTCAATGCTGTCAATACGGAAGGCTACCGCAATGACGAGTTCAAGGCTATACACATCATAGCTGATGCGGTCGTTCTTCCTGACATGACGGCGCACACTATGCTCTTTCAGAATGCCGTCCTTGAATATAGCCTTGACAGCCTTGCGCACATAGCAGCCGAATACATTATACATGTCGGCAATCTCCTGCATGGTCATCCATACAGTATCGGTCGGCATGGATACCGTTCCGCTCTCGCTGATAGTTATAACTCCTCTGTTCATTTCCCGTCCTCCTTATTTTTATTCTGGTCAGTTTCTTTTGTTTCTCTGCGCTGCATCAGCTTGTCCATGTCCTTGGATATCTTGTCATCGGTGATGACGGCATAGACCTGGGTGCTTCGCAGGTTGGAATGCCCCATCATCTTGGCGATGCTTTCCATTGATATGCCCGAAGTAACCATGTTTACTCCGAATGTATGTCTTGCAACGTGTGCGGTAAGGTTCTCATTTATACCCAAAGCCACACCGAGTGAATGAAATTCAAACCACATGGAATCACGTGAAGAAAGAGGGAAAACAGGTTTGCTATCATCCGCTGTATTGTATAGCGACATTATTTGTTCAGCTATCGGATGCAAGGGAATGAACGCTTCGTTGTTGGTCTTTGCTCTTTTCTCACGGATGTATTTTCTACCGTCTGCCGTCATCCCGATATGGTGTGGATACAGGTTACGTAAATCGACATAAGCCAAACCTGTAAGGCTGGAGAAAACAAACATTCTGCGTGCCAACTCCAAAGCCTTATCCTCCATAGGAGTCTCCATAATGAGCAGCAAGTCATTTCTGGATATATGTCTACGCTTTGGTGAGCCTTTCTTTTCATATCCGACATCTTCCAATGGATTGAATTTCAGCAGACCTCTGTCAACAGCGATATAAACCAAGCGTTGCAGCCAACAAAGATTATGGTTCGTATTGGATGCACTATACCCTTTGCCAATCAAGAACAACTTATAAGATTTGCCAAATTCCTCAGTCAAATCTTCAAATGCAATGTCATTCATTCCTCGTAACCCGATGAACTCTCGCAAGTTGAGCTGCGATGTCTTAGATTGGCGATAAGAAGATGTTGAGTTAATACGGATGGAGCGCAGCCTAAGGCGTTCACGCTCCTCCTCGCCAGTGGCAAGCAATGTCATCGGGATAGTATTTGCATCAACAATAACATTCTTCAGAATCTCGGCGGTAACGATGCCCTTTTCCTTTGTTGCCTGCTCGTAGGCTTCGTCAATTCTTAGTCTGAACGCTTGCAGTTGTCCGTTCACTCTTGCATTCTTGGCTTCACCTTTTTTCGTGTCCCATTCTTCGGGAGCACAGTAAAGACCTGTTGCTATGGCTGACACTTTGCCGTCAATCGTGATACGGCAAAATATAGATGTGGTTCCGTCTGCCTTTACTCTGCCACGGTTGATATAATAAAACTGCTTGTATGTACTTCTCATTGTTATGTTCCTTTCTTATTTTGTGATAATATTACAGGACAAACTTGAAGTCCTTGTTGACTTCGATGAACTTGTCCATATCCTCAAATAGCTTTTTCGGGGTGACACGTGCATAGATTTGCGTGGTCTGAATGTTGTTGTGACCAAGCATTCTGCTGATAGTCTCTATCGGAACACCTTCTTCGAGCGTAACGAGCGATGCGAAACTGTGCCGTCCAACATGATAGACCAAATCCATACTTATGCCAGATAGTACTCGGAGACTTTTCATGTTACCTCTCAGCACTCGAAATTCCTGTGGCGGTAAAAGAGTAGGTCTTGTCGGGTCTTTGTATTTCTCCAACATGGCAAGCGCCTCTGGCAGTAACTTCACACGTGCAAGCATCTTGTTCTTCTTTCTGTGGTATTTCAGCCAAAGGCTGCCCTCCTCATCACGAAAGAGGTTTTCTTCCGTGATGGAAACCGTATCGGCATAAGCCGTGCCTGTATAGCAAGCGAAAAGAAAAAGGTCACGGGTCAAAGCCAACGATTTTCTTCGCTCTGGTATTTCGAGGTCACGAATTTTCAAGAAGTCCTCACGTGTCAATGCCTTTGGTGGATTCTCTTTCTTTTGAGGTAGCTTGAAGTGCATGAAATGATAACGCTCGGAGTGTCCTGCCTTGAAAGCTATTCGGCAGGTCTTCTTCAATATGGCGAGATAGTGGCGGACTGTATCAAGTGCAAGACCTCTCTCGTCCAAGCAAAAGTCCATGTACTCACGGATAAACTGCTCGTCAAGCTCACCGAATGCCACATCGTCAGTTCCATAACGCTTCTTGACGAACAATCCCAATGTCAGGCGAGTGTACTGGTAGTTTGGGAGCGTGCCTTTCTTGTAGTCGATGCCGATTCTTGACTCAATGTCCGCAATGATGGCGTCAAGCTGCTTCAACAAGGTCATCTGAGTGTCTGCACTGCATTGAAACAGATCCTTTATCGCCTTTGCGTCAAAATCCGTCTTGCGCTCCACAAGTGACTCGTAGGCTGAGTTTATTGCCAGCAACAGCTTGTCAATCTTGGCGTTCACTTCCACAGCCTCCTTGCTCTTGCCGTCAAGTCTGCTCTCACGTGGATTCCATAACTTTGGCGTACATGACAACTTGCAACCGAACTGCGCCATTGTTCGGTTGAGGGTGATACGTCCCATGATTGGAGCCTTACCGTTCTTGTCCAATCCGCTCTTTTTGAGGTAGAGCAGCACCTTGAATTTTTCAACTTTCATCTGCTTACTTTTTTAGTTTGCAAAAATAATCAATCAGTAAGCATTCTCCGTCATTGAAAGTTGTGCAGAACAGTGCAACAAACACTGGTGACAAACTATTTGTTTTTCACCTCGTTAGCAGTGTTGGTTTCGGTAACTGACCGCTAACGGTTTGGTAACTGAAACAACTCAATATCCTGCTCGGATTTGCTTTGCAGCCAATTGGCAGAATTATGAAATATTGCTCATTCTCAACCACTTGCAGTTCATTTCTCTCATCTTCACTTTCCGTTGCTTTTGCTTAAATTGTGCATGGATAAAGACACACAACTTCAACCAATGTAGTCATATACAAGAAGATATTATCTTGACATACGAGGACGACTTTAGCAAATACAAGAAAAGAGTCTCTCCTGACCTGCTAAGGACAACGCTGCACGGCATCTGCCATCAGCCAGGAGAAAAAATCACATTCAAGCAGATTTCCGCGGACTACAGAAGTTCACAAATCAGAGAAGCAGTCCGACTTCTGACACTTGCCGGCCTCGTCGTTCCCGTCATCGCCACCTCGGGGAATGGCATTCCACTTGATGCAGAAGCGAACGAGAAAAACATGAAGATTCTGTTGCTTGACTCTGGACTTCTTCTTTCTGTTTTGCAACTTGAAGGAAATCTTGCGCAGCACCTTGTGGAGCTAATCATGACTGGCAGTCCACAAGATCTTGTCAACAAGGGGGGCTTGGTTGAGATGGTGGCAGGCCTTGAACTCTTGCGCAACAAACCATGTGTGCAGCGACAAAAGATGTTCTATTGGGAGAAAAGTGGGAATAGTATAGCCGAGATAGACTATCTTGACACATTTCATCTCAAAGTCACACCTATAGAAATAAAATCAGGCACACAGGGTGGCATGAAGAGCCTATGGCAATTCATGAGAGAGAAACGCCTTACAGAAGCTATCCGTTGTTCATTTGAAAATTTCGGAGAATTCACCTACACCGACCCGCAAGCAGACAATGCCGAGCGCCATATAACCATCATTCCGCTATACGCATTGGAAAATCTGCGGGAAATGAAGTAGCGAAATGGATAGTAGTCTCCGTCCTCCTCATGCTTCACTTGTGTGAGCTTTACAAAGGCATCATTGGATTTCAATATACCTAACGATGCTGAGTTGAGTATATCATTCAATCCAAGTTTGCTTCTTTGACAATACCTTGCCAAACAATTCCTACAAAATGGTAGAATAGAAAAGTATGCTGAGTACCTATCCAGTAGAACGCAAGTGACACTATAGTCCAAGCACACTAACACTCCAGTACCAGACAAGTGAAACTCCAGTACCAGGCACGTTGTACAAAAAGTGGTACCGAGAATAGATATCGACTGATGCGCTTACGCCAAGAAATCCAAACGTCCTATTATCTCGCCATCGTTACTTCTTTGAGTAATCTCTCCGATAATTCTTCAAAGGTGGTTCCTTCTGGCATTTTTCCACCTGCCAATTCATTAGCTACTTTTGACATGCATACTGCGCCAACTGCAGCTATGGTCGACAGATGCAGCTTATTGGCAATGTAAGTTGTCAGCCTTGACAGCAATTTCTCTATTTCAAATTTATCTGTAATCATAGGTCTAGTATTAATTGTTTAATTCCTTTTTCTGTACAAAAGCAGTATTGAATGTACTCTGGGCCGGGATATTTCAGTAGTTTTGCCAACTTGACGAGATTTGCACTATTGCCGTATGCATTGCCATAACTCCTACGATACTCCTGTAAAATGGCATCTACACGTGAGTCTGCAACAGGACCGATGACAATGTCATAGTTATGCTTGTAGGTATGAAGAGGGTCCTTTTCCCTGTTTTTTAGTACAAAGAGAGCCCATTCCGCAGTCCTACCATCAAAAATCTTTATTCTAACATCGCTGGGGCATCTTGATGGGTTGAAGATGAACGGTGACACTTCCGGACTCCCATCGCCCATAATGGCAGTCGTTCTTTGAGCCATGGCGACTGCACGCGCATAATCCTTAGTCAGATAGAAGCCACGACCAAAGTCTTTGAAGTTCTTGCTCTTCGACAAGTCTATTTTGGTTATCAACTGGTTACTGCCGTGATAGAGTATCATAGACGACCACCATTATTTGCACATACACGTGACACATCATTGACAATCTCATGATTGCTGAGCGTCTTCTCAATGTCTCGGTATTGACGCAGGAAGTCCATCCCCTTGAAAGTCACAATGTAGCTGTAAGCCTGAGTAAGAGGGATCTTCTTCTCATCTGCAAAGTTGTTGATAACAGACACTACAAATTCGCTTTCCTCTTGGTTAAAACCAACTTTGTCAACAACATGAATCTGCAATGCCGACCCCAACTTGCCGAGTATGAAAGATGCCACTTCTGGCGTTATCGGCGCGCCATGCTCAATCTTTGACACGCGAGACTCCTTCAGACCAATAAGCTTACCCAGCTGGGCTTGCGTAAGTCCCTTCTTTTTTCGCTCTTCGCGTATTATCATTCCCAAACTCTTGTTCTCCATATCAATCAGCTTTTGTTGTATAGCACAAAAATAATGCAAACGAGCGCAATGAGAACTTGTTCACAAATTGCCGAGTGCAGCTTATCTTATGCAAAGATACGCACATTCTTCTAAAGAG
>ENA-OYXS01000805-OYXS01000805.1-human-gut-metagenome-genome-assembly--contig:-NODE-805-length-11259-cov-4.932078_pt1 | contig 11259 bp, 6 predicted proteins | sample MGYA00243240_ERZ653429 | MGnify/ENA primary metagenome ERZ653429 (study PRJEB26926, sample SAMN06164958) | human gut metagenome | biome: ENVO:00009003; feature: ENVO:2100002; material: ENVO:00002003... | reverse complement strand
CGAAAGCTTGGGATTCTTTTCCAGCCGTTCCCTCCCTTCCCTGCCCTGGGCGCCGGCGGACCTCCCCATTCTGAAGGAATGGCTAGACCGGAACGCCCGCTGATGCTCCGGCATCGAACACCGTTTCCGCGCCGTTTTCTCCGCAGTCCCGGCATTTCCGCTACCCTGTTCAGGTTCAATTCCTCCTCCGCATGGCCGGGCTCATTCATCCGGCCCATGTCTGAAAAAGGAACCAAAAACATCTTGGATAATCAACCCGCATGGGGTATAAAGGGAATTGGCTGCTGCACTCGTCATCACCCGGCAAAGTGGCCCGAACCGATATTACAGCATAATGGGGGCAGCCCCGGCGCAGGGCTGACTATGTCCTATACGGAAAAGTCAAAACAGCGACGGAAGTCCCCGCTCTATTGAGACACGGGAACGTGGCTCATTGCCGGAGACGGTGCAGCGGTGTCTTTTTTAAAAATGGCGCAAAACCGCCGGACAGGAGGCGTTTAAAAAATTCCGCCCCATATCCGGCCCATCACGGAAAGCATGTTGGAAATGCTTTTCAAGTGCGCGTCCACTTCCTTTCAAGCCCTTGGCAGCCTGAATCCGCTTTCGCGGAGAAAAGGATGGAAGATAAGGACGTTTTTATTCCCCAAACATGGGACAGCCGTCCTTCATCCAATGCCAGACACTGAACGACCGGGCACGCTTCTTCCCTTCTGCGGGAATGTCTAACAAATTTTCCGCCGTGGCCGGTTTTTCCGGAGAAATGGCCGCCCGCTTTTCGGTGGCATATTGTTCCTTCACGGGTATTTCATTGTTCCCGTTTTAAAAGAGGCTATTTCTAGGCCGTTGATTACCTCAAAGATGAAACGTCCGAAACTCTCTCCATTGAATTGAAATGGCCCACAGTCATCCGGTTCCCTCCCCACAGGATTTCATGCAAGCACCGCGCTCCTGCTCCCCGGCATGGGGAGCGAAAGGCGGGCGACAGCGCCTCACTTATGTATCATGGCAGGGATGGGAAAAGATGAAGAAGCTCATTCACAGAGAGTTAACCGAAAATTCAGCAATGGATTCCCGCCCGGAATGCCGTCTTTGACCACATCAAAGACTCCCTGAATAACCAATGATATTTTCTCAATCATGAATTCCATCTGTTCTCAAAAACCAGAAGTCGCCGGTCTCTGGATCGGTGAAACCCTGCCGCCCCTGGCGGAATTATGCATCCGTTCCTACCTGAGCCACGGTATTCCGTTCCGGCTGTTCACTTACCGGAATTATGAAAACATTCCCGAAGGGACCATGGTGCAGAATGCCTCGGAGGTCATTCCCGAAGAACTGGTTTTCCAGCACGACAACGGCAGCCTTGCACCGTTTGCAGACTGGTTCCGCAATACGTGGCTTGAGAGAAAAGGAGGGTTTTGGACAGATCTGGACGTCGCCTGTCTTTCCCCAAACCTGCCGGAACAGCTTCCATGGTTTGCAGAGCAGGAACCCGGGCTGATTGCGGTGGGAGTGATCGGTTTTCCTCCCCACCACCCCGTTATGGAATGCCTGAGAGAGGTCTCGGAAGATCCGGCCGCTCCCATGCCCTGGGATACTCCCGGCGAACTGGTAGCCAAACGGCAGTTCAAAATTGATTTCCCGGATCCGGCTCTCCGCCGTAAACATGCCATGTGGGGGAATGCGGGACCGGAAGGTTTTACCCGGACTCTTTCCTATTTCCAATTGCTAGACATGGCCGATTCAAGTTTAAGCATTTATCCTCTGCATTACACAGTCTGGAGGAATTGCTACAACGGAGCCGTCAAGCTCGATAGCCCCGCTTTGCGGAATTCCTGGGCCATCCATTTGTGGGGCGAGCTGCTCCGGCGCGAACCTGACACGCTGGAAAACGTCCACAAGGAAAGCATTGTGGGGCAATTACTGGATTTGCACATGCCACGGCCCTCCGTTCCAACCTCATCCGGGAACAAAAAAAAGGTATCCATTCTCGTGGGCATCTGTACTTGCGCTAACGCGGAGAAAAAAAGGGAGACCATCCGGAAGACATGGATGGCACAGAGTGTTGCCGGAATCGAATGCCGGTTCTTTCTCGGGAGAAGGGAGGCTCTGGAGAGGGAGGAGGACGCCATCCCTCTCTGGGTGAATGACGATGACGACCATCTGCCGGAAAAAGTCCTGGCTTTTTTCCGGTATGCCCTTGAATATTACGATTTCGACTGGTTGTTCAAGTGCGATGATAATACCTACGTCGCTCTGGACCGTCTGGCGGAATTGGCCGATGACCAATATGATCTGATTGGCGATTCGTCGTTGAAGGCAAAAGGGGCCCCCAGCGGAAGAGCGGGATATTTTCTTTCCAGAAGCATGGTGGAAAACATCGTCGCCTATTCCGATATTCCATCTACCGGAGCGGAAAATCTTATTTTTGGCGAACTGGTCCAGCGGCTGGGGGCAAGGACGCTTGCCAGCGATCGCCTGAACATGAATACCACTCCGTATCCGATGAAGGACAACGATGTGGTCACCGCACGCTGGTCCCCTCCCGAACATTTCCAAGGCACGGAAAATTTTCGGGATTTCTTCCCCGTCACGGTGTATGAAGGCAGGCATGCCCACTGGACGGATTCCCTGCTTTTTTACCGGGACGGCACTTTCCGGAGAGAAAAAACGGGGTGTTCAGGGAAATACATTGCCTATGGCTCAAAAAAATTGACCCTTAAATGGTCAGACTGGCCGGAAGAAATCCTGGTCCGCGACGGGGAAAATTATTCAGGGTTATCTCTTACTTTGTCAAGAAAGCCGGGGCAGCCTGATTTGGCAGCTGTTTTATATCAGGGGCAGGAGTCCGGAAATCTGAACGAACTTTTTTCCGGGATGCTTCTCATCCAGATGGGCTGCGGCGCCAACATACTCCCCGGCTGGATCAATCTGGATCTTCCCCAATACGACATTACGCGTCCCCTGCCCTGGGAGGACGAGTGCGTGGACGCCTATTTTCTGGAACACGTGATCGAACATGTTCTGCCGGCGGAAGCATATGGCTTTTTCATGGAGGCATGGCGCACCCTTAAACCGGGAGGAGTACTGCGGCTGGCTTTCCCGGATTTGCTCCGCATCGCCAAGCAGTCCACTCCCGAATATATCAGCTTCCTGCAGAAAAAAAAGTGGGGAGACGGCTCCCCGGGAAGTGCCGTCCGCAATATTATTGTGAACCACCATCACAAAGCCATCTGGACAATAGACACCATGGTTGCCGTTCTCAAATCCCTGGGGTATGAGGTTTCCATCTGTTCCCTGGGCAAGTCTTCGCATTCCCATTTGCAGGGCATAGAATCGCATGCCTCCCAGCTGGGGCAGGCATTCAATGAGCTGGAAACATCCTGCGTGGAAGCGATGAAGCCTTTTCATTCCTAATAGACTGCCATCCTGTTATGAAATGTGTACTGCTCCAGGCTTCAGGAGAAATTCTTGAAGGAAGCGCCGAATTGAAAGAATTAGGATACCAAGCCGCCAGTTATCCTGTTTCCCAAAGAGTGGAAGAATTGCAGGATACGCGCTGCGATGAGTTTACGGATTTTCTCGGGGTACACGCAGAAGCTTGCGACAAACCCCATGTACGCTCGCTACGTATCTCGTTTGCCTCCATGATTATGGATCCTCAGTTCAACGAGGACGATCTCATCATCTTTGGAGAAAGTGACGCCGCCCCCGTCATCCCGGCGGAAAGGCTGCGGCCCGTTCTTGAGGAAATGGTCAAAAGCCATCCGGAAGTGGATGTTTTCCGTCTTTTTTACGAGCTCAGCAAGAGTCCGTCCAAGCCTCTTTCTCCGGAGGAAAGAATTGAGTTCGAACCTTACGCCACCTCCGGTCATACTGCCGATACCTCCTACGTCTGGGGAACGCATGCCCTGATCATTCCCGTTTCAAAGAGGGAAAAGGTCGCCCGGATTTTTTATACCTGCCGCCTTCCCATTGATATGGCCCTGGAGGCCGCCAATGGAAACGGAGAGCTGTGCATCATGGTGGCAACGCACAATTGCTTTTACCAAAAACCCAGAACCTGCCTTTTTGACAAATCAACCCTGTACAGCTGCAGGGACAGGAAAATGGCGCTCTGCCTGGCTTCCTACAAGCGGTTTGAAGATTTGCAGAGGCAGATTTACTGCATGATGCATCAGTCGTACCGGAATTTTCATCTGTTCGTCGCCGTTAAAGGGATGTCCAGCTTTATCTTCCAGTCCATTCTCATTCCCCAATTCCAGGAGTTCATTGACGAGGGTCGCCTTACTCTGAGATGGTTTCCCAACAAGAACCAGCTTTCCAATTTGGCGGACACCATACGCGGCCTGGACACAACGGATTATGAATTGTTCGTGAAAATAGACGACGATGATTTTTACGGACGGGATTATCTTCTTACCATTAACGAGTTTCATTCGGAAATCCCCCAGCACCATTGTAGTTACTTCAATGACTGGAACTGGGTTCATTACAAGTACGGCGGAATTTCCTCACTGCAAAAGGAATTTTACTACGTTTTCGGAGCATCCATGGTACTCACCCGTTCCGTGATGGAACGCCTCATGGCCTGTGAGGAACATCCCGAAATGATTCATCCCATCGTGCAACGGTGGTACCATATCCCCGGTCATGGAAATATCGGCTTCAGTGAGGATAATTTCATCCATAAGCTGATGCTTGAAAACGGGTACAGCAATATCGCCCCCTTTATCGCCAGGAAGAAGATCACCCATCATATCATCGTGCAGAAGGCCAATGCTTCCGTCACACGGGGATACATGCTGGACGGGGAATTCAGGAAAGCCAACACGAACGTTTCCCATGATGCCGATGCTTTTGAGTATGTTCTCGATCTCCGGCATCCGCAGTGGAACGGCGCCTTCCGGGTGTTCGGAGCACGCGGCAACAGGGTGGACAATGACGATTCGGCGGAGGTTCTTTCCTTTTCTACGGAAAAAATCGTGGTGAAGTGGGACAAGTGGGGAGAAGAGAGTTTTGTCCGCCAGGATGACGGTTCCTACGAATTTCAGCAGACGGAGAAATAACGGGAATCGTAGCCATTCGGTAGGAAACATTTCATGGAATTCCAAATATATCCATGTCCTGGGAAACATGCCTCCAGTTGAATTTTCAAGCCGGTATTTTATTTTCCACAGTTCGCGGCAATCAAATCAATGCTCGCTGCGGCCCATCGGAAGAATCCCATCCCCCGTACATGCCTACAACAGGGAAGCATCTCCATGAAACGGAAACGATCGAATGCGGCAGATTCATCCTTTCCCTGAATCGATTGTATTAACAGAGGAAACGGAATATTCCCTTATTGCAATAGATGCGGCAGGAAGGCCCTTGACTTAACTGATGCCTCCGGCACGGGAAGGCTCAAACGGCCTTTGGCCCGGAGCAGCTTCCCCGTTGTTCATCATGGTCCCTGACAAGTGAAATGGTGAATTCCCCCCTGCAGACTGTGGACGGAAGCGGCCTTCCGTTCACTTCAGAATGAGCGCATGCGGGCATGGAGAATCATGGATTTCAGATGTTCCGCCGCACGGCGTTCCCGTTCCTCCGCCGTACGGATACGGCCAGGACGATGAAAAAAATGAAGCAGTGCGGACAACAAATCAATTAAATCATTCTTGTACATACGGATGGATTGTTATTTCCGGATCAAGCGATCCCTTATCATTGGTTCAGCAAAAAACGTGCCAAATTTCAGAAAATTCCATAACATTTTTATTATGAATAATTGGTAGTATTCCAATCCAGAAATTCCACCTTTCCATGGATTTTCATTTTTGTAAGAAAGACTCCTTGCATTACAATAATGTAATATTATTAGTTAAAACACAATAACTGTTCACATTCGGAAGAGTATCCTTGACCCGCCCTAAAATCATGAGAGGATACCCTCCGTTACGAAAAAGTTTTAACATGTGTGCAACTTTTTCATTATTGCGAAGTATATTATAGTCGTGAAGGGATTCATCAAAATCATCATCGTCATTGCCGTCCTTGGAGGCGCCTGGTTCGCCTGGGAGCAATGGAAAGGGAACGAACCGCTCCAGGTGGATTATCAGACAGAGCCCCTCACGAGGGGAGATATGATGATTACCATTGATGCCACGGGCGTCACGGAACCGGACGAACTTGTGGACGTGGGCGCCCAGGTGAGCGGCATCATCATGGAATTCGGCAAGGATTTGAACGGCAAGGTGGTGGATTATTCCAGCCCGGTCAAGGCGGGCCAGATGCTGGCGGAAATTGACAAGCTGCCCGTACAGCTGGACGCGCAGAGGGCGGAAGCCTCCAAGGCCCAGGCCCAGGCCGGAATCGCCCGTGCCAGGGCGGACATCCAGCAGGCCAAAGCCAAGCACCACCAGGCCAAGCTGGACCGGGAACGTGCGGAAAAGCTGGGACCGGGGGACGCCTTGTCCAAGTCCAGCTACGACCAGTATATTGCAGATGAAGAGACCGCCCGCGCCAATGTGGCCGTGGCGGAAGCCTCCCTGCTGGAAGCGGAAGCCTCCCTCAAGCAGGCGGAAGCCACCCTGAAAAAGGAAATGCGGAACATGGAATACACCACTATTTCATCTCCCGTGGACGGGGTGGTGATCAAACGCCTGGTCAACATCGGCCAGACGGTGGTTTCCAGCATGAGCGCCTCCAGCCTGTTCTACATCGCCACGGACCTTTCCAAATTGAAAATATGGGCCGCCGTGAATGAAGCGGACATCGGAAGCATCAAGAAAGGCCAAGACGTGATATTCACCGTGGACGCCCATTCCGGCAGGAAGTTCAAGGGGACGGTGGACAAGATCCGGCTGGACGCCACGATGACGTCCAACGTGGTTACCTACATCGTGGACATTGACGTTCCCAACCCGGACAAGCTTCTCATTCCCTACCTGACGGCCAATGTGCAATTCATTGTCCAGGACATCAAGAATTCCCTGCTGGCTTCCAATGCGGCCCTCCGCTTCCGTCCGGATCCGGAACTGCTTACCGCCGAACAGAAAGCCGCTTTTGAAGAGATGCTGCCGGAACTGGCCGCTCCCGTCCAGAAGGGAGAGGAGAAAAAAGCCGTCATCTGGGAACTGAGGGACAATGTCCTTTACCCGCACCTGGTCACCAAGGGGGAAAGCAACGGCATGCTCACCCCAGTCCAGGGCAAGACGCTCCGGGAGGGCATGGAAATCGTATCCACGGCCCAGGTCTTGAACCGCTCCGGCAATTCCGGCGACGGAACGTCCGCCTCTGCGGGCGGGGAAAACCCCTTCGCGCCCAAGATGCCGCCGCGCCGCAAGCCGAGCACGGGCAACACCAGCCAGGCTGGCGGGCCGCCTCCGCGTCCCTGAGCCGGAGCCGCGCCATTGCCGCCTAACCATTCCTTTTACCGCTTCAAGCATTCAATAACGTGATCCGCTTACGTGACATAACTAAGGTGTACCACCTTGGAGAAATAGACCTTCCGGTGCTCAAGGGCATCACTCTGGACATCAAGGAAGGGGAGTTCGTCTCCCTGACCGGGGCATCCGGCTCCGGCAAGTCCACGCTGATGAATATTCTGGGCTGTCTGGACCGTCCCACTTCCGGCCATTATTACATAGCCGGGGAAGACGTAGCCAAATTCAACCCGGCGGAACGGGCCATATTACGGAACAAGCGCATCGGCTTCGTCTTCCAGAATTTCAACCTGCTCTCCCGCACTACGGCCCTGGAAAACGTCATGATGCCCGCCGTTTACGCCCACCCTGCGCTGAGCATGAAAGCCATGCGAGAACGCGCCACGGAACTGCTGAACCTGGTGGGCCTGTCCGACCGCATGGACCACACCCCGGCCCAGCTTTCCGGCGGCCAGCAGCAACGCGTGGCGGTCGCCCGCTCCCTCATCAACAACCCCGGCATTCTGCTGGCGGACGAACCAACGGGCAACCTGGATTCCACCACCTCCAAGGAAGTACTGCACATGTTCAAGGATCTCAACCGTCAGAAGGGCATCACGGTCATCCTGGTCACGCACGACCCCAAAATAGCCGCCTTTACGGACCGGGCCATCAATATGGAAGACGGCCTGATCTGCGAGGGGATTTCCGACAAGCTGAGTAAAGAAGACGTATGAAATTCCTTCCCCTCCTTAAGACCTGCATCAAGGCCCTGGTGCGCAATCCCATGCGTGCCGCGCTCACCATTCTGGGCATCATCATCGGCATTGCCGCGGTGATCGCCATGGTGGAAATCGGCCAGGGGTCCACGCTCCAGATCAAGAGCACCATCGCCTCCATGGGGGCGGACACGCTGAACATCCGCCCCGGAGCCATCTCCAAGAGCGGGGTCAACACCGGAGCCGGCGGCAGGGCCTCCCTGACCAACGCGGACTGTGAGGCCATCATGAAGGACTGCCCCATGGTACTCCGCGCCACTCCCGTGGTGCGCGCCAGCGGCCAGGTGATTTACGGCAATAAAAACTGGAGTCCGGAAACCGTGGAAGGCGGCTCCGTGGAATACCTGAAAATCAAAAGCTGGTACGACATGGAGCGCGGCCAGCCCTTCTCCGACGAAGACGTGGAGCAGGCCAGGCGCGTCTGCGTCATCGGTCAGACGGTTGCCAAGGAACTTTTCGGCGATGAAGACCCGCTGGGCAAGGATATCCGCATCAAGAACGTCATGTTCAAGGTGATCGGCATCCTGAAGAAAAAAGGGGCCAACATGATGGGCCGCGACCAGGACGACTCCATCATCCTGCCCTGGACGAGCATCCGCTACCGCCTGCAGGGCCTGGGGGGTGGCTCCGCATCCGCCTCTTCCGGCAAATCCACCGCTACCTTCAACCGGGCGGACAAGTATACCTCTTCTTCCGTGGCTTACTATACGGAGACGACGGACCAGCCGTACACCGACTCCCCGCATCCGCGCCGCTTCAACAACATTGACTTCATCATGGCCCAGATTGCGGACCCGGAACGCTCTTCCGAAGCCATCGACCAGATCACGGAAGTCATCCGCGCCAAGCACAGCCTGAAGGACGGCCAGCTGGACGATTTCCGCGTGTGGGACATGGCTGAAATGTCCCGCGCCATGAGCAGCACCACGGAAGTGATGACCAACCTGCTGATGATCGTAGCCATGATCTCCCTGGTGGTGGGCGGCGTGGGCATCATGAATATCATGCTGGTTTCCGTCACGGAACGCACCAAGGAGATCGGCCTGCGCATGGCCGTGGGCGCCCGTCCTCAGGACATCATGCGCCAGTTCCTGCTGGAAGCCGTCCTGCTCTGCGTGGTCGGGGGAGCCCTGGGCATCCTGCTCGGCAAAGCCATCTCCACCCTTGTCAGCCGGACTATGAACTGGGCCACCGCCTCCTCCCCGGAAGCCATGGTCCTGGCGGTAGGCGTTTCCGTCCTCATCGGGCTGGTCTTCGGCTGGTACCCGTCCTGGAAAGCCTCCAAGATGGACCCCATCGACGCCCTGCGCCACGAATAACCATTCACTCCTTCCCTTTTTCATGTCACCCATGTTCAAATACATCCCACTCCTGACCGCATGCTGCCTGGCTTCCTGCATGGTAGGGCCGGACTTTCAGCGCCCTGCCAACGACCTGCCGGCTTCCTGGGCGGCGGCCAAGCCTCCCCACAGTACGGACCAAGACCTGCGTTCCTGGTGGCGTATTTTCGGCGATCCCCAGCTCAACCGCCTCGTCTCCACATCCCTCAACAACAATCCGGACATGAAGGTGGCCCTGCTCCGCATCCGGGAAGCCAGGGAAAGGCTCCGCATCTCGCAAGCCTCCCTTCTGCCCTCCGCAGACGCCAGCGCCGGCTGGAGTCTGTCCCCGGACCGGGGCTTCCGCAGCTCCACCTCCCAGGATTTTACCCTGGGAGCGTCCACCTCCTGGGAACTGGACCTCTTCGGTGGCAACCGGCGTTCCATTGAGGCGTACCGCGCCTCCCTGATGTCCACGGAAGCTTCCGCCTGCGCTGTCCGCACCTCCCTGCTGGCGGACGTGGCTACGGCCTACTTCAACTGGATCACCGCCTGCGAACAACTCCGCATCGCCCGGGAACAACTGGAAATCCAGCGCGGCACCCTCACCATTGCGGAAAAGCGCCACACTGCCGGATTTGCTCCCCGGCTGGACGTGGAACAGGCAACTTCAAGCGTCGCCGCCACGGAAAGCCACATCCCCGCCCTGATTGCCCAGGTGGCCTCTGCAAAAAACCAGCTTTCCGTCCTGCTCGGCACTTACAACTCACGCATGGAACTGACCATGCCGAAGGCAACCGTCTTTGAGAAAACGCCCGTGGTTCCGGTAGGACTGCCTTCGGAACTGTTGCGCCGCAGGCCCGACGTCATCGCGGCGGAAGCGGATCTGCACACAGCCGTGGCCAACGTAGGCGTCGCCGTGGCAGACTTATACCCGCGCTTCAGCCTGACGGGTTCCGTATCCGGCCGCGGCAACGACTTCGCCCAGCTCTTCCGGGAAAACAACAATGCGTGGTCTCTGGGAGGCAACTTGGTACAGCCCCTGTTCCAGGGGGGCGCCCTGCGCGCCAACGTACGCGCCCAGCAGGCGGCGGCGGAACAGGCGGCGGAAACCTACCGCAAGACGTTGATCACTGCCGTCTCCGAGGTGGAAGAGGCGCTCATCGACTACGGCAACTACACCTCCCAGATGCCGTACCTGCAAAAGGAAAACGAAGCCAACAAGGAAGCGTTCAGGATTTCCATGGAATCCTACCAGGGAGGTGAAACAGAGTTCCTCAACGTAATTACCGCACAAAACTCCTGGCTCAGTTCGGAGGAATCCCTGGTCACCATGCGCCAGAATATCCGCAAATCCATTGTCCAGCTTGCCCGCGCCCTGGGCGGCGGATGGTAGGGAGAAACGCCTCAACGGCCAGCTTCCGTCCAAAGAGTATGTTCTGGCATAAAGGAACCCGGCTGCAACAGAAAAAACACAAATTCGTTATTAATAATTAATTATTAAATATTAGTTAAATACTATTTATTAAATCAAAGATTCAGGTAGGAGATTCCAAGAGATTCTTCTACCTGATTTTTTTAGAGATATGTGGTATCACACTGTGTAAAAATAAAGTTCTTTCTTTCGGAATCACGTGTTAGGAGTCTTTCATTGGAATAGCCGATAGTTCTACATTGTCTGCAAATCACTTAACAATCCTGATTTACAAGACAATGAACAATACCGACAACACCCTGGAACCCCGCTATCCCTTTGTT
>ENA-OYXS01000796-OYXS01000796.1-human-gut-metagenome-genome-assembly--contig:-NODE-796-length-11420-cov-6.147822_pt1 | contig 11420 bp, 8 predicted proteins | sample MGYA00243240_ERZ653429 | MGnify/ENA primary metagenome ERZ653429 (study PRJEB26926, sample SAMN06164958) | human gut metagenome | biome: ENVO:00009003; feature: ENVO:2100002; material: ENVO:00002003... | reverse complement strand
CAAGGGTAAATCCTCGAAGGCGGTTAGCAATCCTCCCGTAAAAAGGAGGTGAGGCGTATGAGAAAAGATTTTCTTTTGTTCCTGTCGTTCCTTGTGGACGCGGGGTACATAGTATCTTTTCGCGTAACAAAGGATAAAATCTTTATTACAGTACGAAAATAACCGCCCTTTGCGTTGGCACCGCAGGCGGTTATTGTAAAATAGCTGTTACGGGGCTAACCGTTTAGAGGTTTCGCCCTTGTTGTGGTTTTATTATAGCACTGCTATCCGAAAAAGTCAAGAGGTTTTCCGCAAAAAGTTTTGAAGTCCAAAACGGGCTTTTTTTCATGGACGTTAAAAAATCGATTTTGCCCACGGGGAGCGGACGGGGAGAATTAAAAAAACGAGCCTTTTTTGCCCGTTTTCCCTTAAAAATCCGCCGTTTTCGCTTTTGTTTAGTTGCTTCAATTCCTGTCGACCGCACCAAATATGCAGATTATCGAATAAAAATCCGATAATCTGCTTTTTTTGTGCTTGTTTTGTATAAATTTTGTATATAAAATATTTGTTTCTTGTGTTTTGTGATAGTTTTGGGGGGGAATTTGGGGGGTAAAATTAGGCTCTAATCCGCTAAATATCAAACAAAACCTTGTTCATTTGCTCCCTCATAAAGTCATCGGAAAAATGGGTGTATACTCTTCCGACAAGCCTTTCGGGACTGTCTCCCATCCAAATATCAACTATATCCGGCCGCACGTATTCTTGACATTTTGTTGCAAAGGTATGCCGTAAAGAATATTGAGTTACGTTTTTACCGTGAAAGATTTTCTTAAAAACTCGATTTAATACTTCAATATTGCCCGGAGGCGCAAAACTTTTTGAAAAATCTAACTTTTCCCGTATCCTATCGGATATGGGAATTTTTTTATACTCGATTTTCCCGTTCTTCCGTTTTGCGTTACGAGCAATAAGAAAATCTCCTTCTATTCGGGCCGTTTCCAACTCACATGGACGCAAGCCGAAATAAAGCATGGCAAGAATCGGCTGTCGAAATTCCTCATATTCTTTCGATTCAAGGATATGTAATAAAAAGAGAACTTCTTCTTTCGTCAGGTTTCTTCTACTTTTTCGCTCGGCTTTCTTGAATGGCACCAAAGCGACGGGATTATTAGAAATCAAACTTGTAAGTAAGGCATACTTAAAAATCGAATTCACAACGATTCTTAAATCCTCATAGATTCTTCCCTTAGTTTCCGACATGACTTTATCGACTTCAATTGTTTTTATTGTGCTGATAGGTCTATCGCCGAAAACGGGAAGAAGAAAGCGCTGATAATAACTATAATAATTGGAATATGTCCTTGGATTAAGTTTTGTTTTTTTATAGGAGAACCATTCTTCGGCAACTTCCCTAAAAAGATTTTTCCCGCTCGGATTCATTTTATCCGTTCGGTGTTTCTCTATCTCCCCAGGTTCGGTTTGTTGAAGAAATCTCTTTTTTGCCTCTGCAAGGTCTGTTGCTGCACCATACAAATCATAACCGTTTCGACGGTAACGAATTTCATAATAAACCCCGCGTTTTCCGCTAGGGCGTTTAATAATGTGTGCCGCAAGTCCGTTTGCAATAAATTCTTTTTTGAAAGTTTTCGACATCTTTGAAATCTCCTGTCTGTTGAATTTCAAAGTCGCCGATATTGATTTTTCTTTTTGATAATCTTTTGTGCTTTCCAGCTTGTCCACTTTTTCAACAAAAGCGGTCAGTTCTTGGGCGACGTTGAGAGTTTCCCTCCGTTCTTTCGCCAGCATAAGTCGCGTCGTTATCTGCAATAAGTCGTCTGAAAGTTTCATATTTTCCACCTCTTTTATCTTATAATACAAACAAATGTTTGTTTAATAAGATTATAACATAAAAAATATGACAGACGTCCGCAGGTTTTGAAAAATATTTTGGGAAATTTTTACTTTTTTTCTGGCAGTGCCGGAATCGCTTCAATCATTTCCAGCATTTTTTCCGAAAAGGCTTCACCTTTAACACGTTCTAACTCGTTAAAGGCTTCGAGAATACGCCATTCTTTTTCGGTGAGCTTTACGGAGTGATTTCCTACGCCGAGCGCTTTGTCCGCTTCCGTCCATTGAAGTGGAGCGGTATTAAGTCCGAGTGCTTTTTCAATAGCCTGCATTGTATCAATGCGCGGATATTGGGCAATCCCAGAAAAAATTTTTTTAATCGTACTAATAGAAAGTCCCGACCGTTGAGCAAGTTGTTCGTAGGTTATATGGTTGCTTTTCATATATTTTTTTATTTCTTGAATTTCCATAACCTCTACCTCCTTTTACAATCAGTATAAAAGAAAGTTCACAAAAAGTAAACTTTTTTTCTGAAAAGTTTGAAAAAACTCTTGACAAGTTCCCGAAAATATACTATAATACAGATATAAGGTTCATAAATGGGAACAAACAGAGGAGGTAAAACGTGACATTTGACGAATTATTAAAAAGCAAACGTTATAATCGGTCTACTATGGCAACAGCGTTGGGTTTAGCAAAGTCAACTGTATTTTATTGGGCAAAGAAAAGAAGTTCTCCTTCGCCCGAACAAGTTAAGCGCATGAGTGAATTTCTGGAATGTTCGACCGACGAGGTAATCAATTCGCTGTTGAGCGAGGAATAGGAGAAAGGGAAATGGAAATTATCATTAAAAAATCTAAGATGTTTTCGGAAATATTTGAAGAATTGAAAGGAGATACGGATTTACAGGAATTGAAAGTATCGGTATCAATAGAAGTGCCCATAAACGGTGCTATATTCAATAACGGAATAGAAGGGATAAAAAATAAATCCGCTTCGGAAGAAGCGGAAAAAGAGTATTAATGGAAGAGATAAAAGCCTTGTTTGAGATAGCAATAATTGGTAAAATAAAAAATAAGAAAGTCAAGCGAACTTGTTTGTCTTGTCTATTTTGTAACCTTAAGTAAAAATTACGTTTAAGGGACATGGAGAACGATTTTTTGTTATGGAGAAAACTTTTCATCGTTTCAAGGAAAAATAGAATTTTTGATTTTTACAAATCATTGCCTTGTGAGGCTGCCCGTAACGATTTTTTGAAAATTCAAATGTGGTTGAGTGAGTAACTACAGTTTTGCCATTAAAGTATATCATTGAAGAATTTTAAAAAAGAAATTTTGTACTAGTAATATATCAATTTTGTTATACCACTTTTGAAAAGGGAATGATATAATAAGCATATGGCGGGCTTTGAAAGGATATAGCTCTCAAATTTGCTTCTTTATACGAGGTCGTAAATATGAATAAAATGACGATTTACGTAATTCACCATTCTCATACAGATGTGGGTTTTACTGATACTCAAGAAAAGATCCGGTTTTCCCATATCGAATTTATCCGAGAAGCGCTGTCGCTTATCGAAAAACGTCCGAATTTTAAGTGGAATTGCGAAAGCTGTTGGTGTGTCCAACAATTTTTGGCAGAGGCGACACGAGCGGAAAAGAATAAATTCGTAAAATTCGTACAATCGGGAAATATAGGTCTTTCGGGCAGTTATCTCGATTTGGCCGAACTCGCAAGCGAACGGGTCATAAACGAGACCATGGATGTATGTACGGAGGAACTGAATTCGCTTGGCTTGTCTTACAGATATGCGATGACGGCCGATATCAACGGTTATGGCTGGGGATTTTCGGAGGCGCTCTGTCGCCACGGAGTACGGGGACTTTTGTCGTGCGTACATACGCACCACGGCTTTTATCCCGCATTCCGTAAACAACTCCCTTTTCGCTGGCGCACGCCCGAGGGGCATTCTCTGCTTGTGTGGAACGGCGATCACTACCATATCGGAAACGAACTCGGTATCGCACAGGCTTCCGAATTTGAATACATGATACAGGACGGGCTGACCCGTTCCGGGCTTTCGCCTTACGAGAAAGCCTGTGTACGTTTGGAGGCTTATGTAAGGACGAATCGGGAACAAGGCTACGAGTACGATTTTATTCCCGTATGCGTGAGCGGGGGCATGACCGACAATTCTCCTCCCTCCATAAAAGTCCTCGATTTTATCGAACGGTATAATGCGGAACATGAAGAAATCAAGCTGAAATTAGCTACTTTGAACGAATTTTTTGCACGGGCGGAAGAAATAGAGTCTCTTGCGGAATATGCCGGGGATTGGCCGGATTGGTGGGGGGATGGCATGGGTGCCGCTCCCGCGGATATCATGCACTATCGTGCGGCGAATCGCATGTACGACGTGGCGAGAAAACTGGACCCGGACGGAAAGATCGGGGGAAAAGAGAATTACCGCTCCGCGCTTTATAATCTCATGCTTTATTCGGAACACACATGGGGACATTCCGCGTGCGTCACGCAGCCTTATTTGCCGCAGGTAAGCAATCTCGATCAAGGGAAGCGGCTGTTTGCGTTAAAAGCCAACGAATCCGCGGCAGTGGCCTGCGGGAAGATACGCCGAAGTTATGGAGAGACTCCCGTTTCCTTTCATCGGGAAATCAAATTTCGTGCGGTAAATCCTCATGCTTTTGCGGTAAAGGATATACTGATACAAGATGTGGAATGTTTTTGCGGACACGAACGTTTCGACGTAGTGGACGAGGAGACGGGAAAGAGCGTTCCTTTCCAAATAAGCCGCCATTCGAGAGGCCCCGAGATGTGTATTTTTGCGGAGATGAAACCGAATGAGACACGCACGTTTGTTTTGAAGGAACTCCCTCCTCCGCTTCCGCCGAGCTGCGGACTTCGGGCGAGGGGCGGCGCGGAAGGAGTGGAGGATCTTTTCGGCGTCATCGACGCGGATCCGGAAGATTATGTGTATACGGATCGGATAGAGAACGAATATTTCCGCATAGAGATGAAGCGTCCCTTCGGAGTCACCCGGATTTACGACAAGAAGAGGGGAGAGGAACTTTTAAGGGCGGACGAGATACCGTTCCGTCCCGTTTACGAGGTGACTCCGCTGCGTCTGACCGACGATTATATGACGGTGAGACGGGACATGGGGCGCAACCGAAAGGCGGTGCGCACGAATCGGGATTTCGGAGAATTGACGGATATCCGAATCCTTGAAAACGGGCGGCTGTATGCTCGGGCCGAGCTCGTTTATCGGCTCGACGGCACGCAGTTTTGCAGTGTCATTCTCACGGTATATAAATCCCTGCCCCGCATTACGGCCGATCTGCGTTTACATAAAGACAGCGTATGGGAGCCGGAGAACCTCTATTTCGCGCTTCCCTTTGCCAAGGAGGGAAAGACGGTGTACATGGACAAAGCGGGCGCGGTATTCCGTCCGAGAATCGATCAGATTCCCGGTACCTGCGTGGATTACTACGCCGTGCAGAACGGCGCGGCCTTTGTCGGAAAACAGGGAGCGTTGCTGCTTGCCGCGCAGGATATTGCGCTGATGACGATGGGTAGCTTGGAGGCCCGTCCCGTGAAGCTGATGGGCGAGGACAGCCGAAACTCAGACGAAGTTTACTCTTGGGTAATGAATAATTTTTGGGAGACCAATTTCAAGGCATGTCTCGCGGGGTTTTATCAATTCCGCTATACTTTGCAGCTCACCGAAGAGACCGAACCCGAAAAGCTGTTCCGCCAAATGGAAGCCATCAACGAGGGGCTTTTGACCTTCTGTGCTTACGAGGGGAAAAAATTCTGAAAACAAAAAATATTCGATATATAAGGGCGTAGAAACAAAACAAGCGCCCCGAAAGACCTGTACGGCTTTCGGGACGCTTGTCATATTTTTGCCTTTTATTTTTTACGGTCGGTTACGGTTCGGAATGGATAAAAATTGCGTCGGAAGATTCAGTTTTTCTTGATTCCGTCCGATTTATAATTTGTATTGCGAAATTTTTTGACGTATTCGGAGGGCGGGAGGTTATGAAGCTGCTTGAAAGTGCGGGAAAAGTGGCTCATGTCGTAATAGCCGACCTTTTCCATCGCGCGGCTTATCGTGATATCCGTGTTTTCCAACAGCCCCATGGCGGTGTCGATTTTGATTTTTGTGATGAATTTGTGCGGCGTGGTACCCGTTTGCTTTCGGAAAAAACGTATAAAGTAATTCCCCTGCATGCAGGCGACGCGCGCCAATTCTTCGTTTGTGATTTGTCTGTCGATGTTGTCCTTGATGTATTTGGTAATTTTCAGAATAACTGTGTTTTCCTGTAAGTGTCCCGTTTCTCCTATAATTCCGAGGCCATTCTTCCCCCCCCCCGCAGATTTTTCGACATACAGCCCAAATAGGTTGAGTATGATTGCGGTCAGCTTGAAGCGGGCGGATAAAGTTGTCTGTGAGGCGAGTCGAAAGACGGTGTTGAACATTTTCTTTACGTCGGTCCGCAGTCCAATATCGATTTTATAGGGCAAGGATAAACGATCGAACAGGTTGGGTTCGGTCAGAGAAAGAAAATTGAAATGCATATATTGCTGGGAAACGTGCCTTACATTACCAATGTATCGCCGCGATTGAGGAATTCCGGCGGGAATAAAAAACATAGAACCGGCTTTTGCTTCGTAAGACTGCTGGCCGATCGTCAACTCGTATTCACCGTCGAGTACATAATAAAATTTACAGCAGGTACTGATTTCTGTTCCCGTTTCAAATTTATCCGTGTGCGTAATCGTTGCCCCGAATAGGTAGTTAAATTGTATTTTTTCCAAACATTTGCTTATGTCAACCATACTTATCAGTATATAGAATCACATCTTAAAAAGCAAGTATTTTTGTGACTATTTTCAGCCGTCGAGAAAAATTTCTTGTCGAAAGAGTTTCATTTTTTACTTCGATGAATGAAAATGGCGGATAGTTTTATACAAGTATATTATAACAAAATTTCCCAAAAAGAATGAAATTTAGGATAATTTTATGCAAGTATATGGTTAGATTTATTATAACGCTGTCAATCGAAGTGTGATAAAATTAATATAAAAAGAACGGGAAATTATGAGGAAAACACCCGCGTTTTTCCCGAATATATATGGCAAAAATTTTTTAAGGGAGGATTAAACATGAAGGTAAAAAGGAAACTGTTAACGGCGCTTTTAGCGCTAGGAGTGGCGGGATTTTCCGCCGCGGGAAGTCTGGCATTGTCCGTCCCCGCCCGTGCCGCGGATCCGTCGGAAGGGATAAACGTTTACGGGTTGACGGACTTGAACGGAGAAAAGTATACCGAGACGGCCTGGAAACAAGGGAACGGAAACTGGATGGGCGGCAATTTTAAGGACGAAGATAAGTTTGACGCCGCGTTCAAAACGCACGTTCTCATCGACAGCCCCGAATCGTCGGAAACGAAGTCTGTTTTGAGCTTCGGTATTTTCATGAACGATACGGGAGCCTTTTATTCGGACGGCGGAAAGAACGGTTATTTATTGACGTTCGATCAGAATTATGGTCTCGCCATCAGTAAGAATGTGACCAGCGGATTACTCAGTACTATCGGTTGGAGCGGAACCAACGCGCTGGACGTTATGTTCTGGGACGAGGACTCCAAAAAGGCCGTTTTGGACTTGGACGGTAAGGGCGAGGAGTGGACGTTCGATTTCTACGGAGAAGAATCGTATGCGTCCGCTCTCGACTACGACCTGTACGGCGAAATTTATTCCCCGGACGGCTTCGACCTCGAATTTGGCACCAAAGAAATAGAGGACGGAACGAAGGCGTATATCTATGTCAAAATTAACGAGAAGCTCGTTTTGGAATCAAACTATACGGGCGAATATAATAACGAGAACTATACTCCGCTCAATAATTATGCGGACATGAAGCCCGCGGGGACGGCCGTCGGGGTTCTTTCCACAGAAAGAGTTGTCAATGTGGATGACGATGGCAAGCTTAGTTACAGTTACCCGAACAAGAACGTGCGGCTGGCGGACAGCGATTATTGGAAGGAAACGATAGCTTCCGTCAAGTCCTACGGAATTCAGGATTTGATGGGAACGCACGTCGTCGATCCTCAGGAAAGAATGAATACGTCGTTTAATTACCTCGCGAGTTTCGATGACGAGGAAAATTTCGACGGCGCACTCAAAACGCACGTCGTGATCGACGCGAACGGCAGTTCGGTGCTGAGTCTCGGAATTTTCATGTCTAAGACGGAGAATTTCTATTGGGATCCCGCCACCGAAAACAACGGCTATATGCTGACGTTCGATGAAAAATACGGCATCGGTATCGGCAGACATACGTCCAGCGGTTTCAAAGGCCTTATTGGCTGGGGCGGAACCAATTCTTTGGACGTCATGTTCTGGGATCAGGCGGCGAAGGATGCTGCATGGGCAGCGGCCTCTCCCAACGAAGACGCAGATATCAATCACTACGGCATGGAGTCTTTCGCTGTCGATCTGGATTGGGATCTGAAATCTGCCATTTATGACGAGAACGGATTCGATCTCGAATTCGGAACGGTGGAAGTCAACGGTGGAGACAGAGCGTATATTTACGTCAAAATCAACGGTCAGACCGTCCTGAACGCTTTCTTCCACCACAATTTTGATGAAGGCGGTCAGGATTACGCAAACGGGCAGCAGCCCAAGGGCAAGGCCTCAGCGGTCATGAGTACGGGATATTCGAGACTGTATGACTGCGATACTTGGAATGAGTGGCAGAGCGCGGCAAGCGAGGAGTGCACGATAGTGGACTTGGCGGAACTTTCCGGTTCCATATTCAAACCCCATTACTCGGGCAAGCTGGGAGACCTTCCCTCCAACCAAAACGCGGGCGTCAAAATGCACGTTACCATGAATCTGGAAAAGTACGACGTCTATAAAGTGGGTATTTTCATGACGAATACGGGGGATTGGTATAATTCTACCGTCGAGTCCATGGGGACCATGAACGGATTTTTCCTGACGATAGACGCTCTGGACGGCTATAAGGATCCCGCCTTGGGACTGGACAGGACTATGGTACCCGGCATGGCGATCGCCACGGACGGAAACAACGGTTCCAATTCGGATAATCCGCTGGCTCGTCTGAGCTGGGCGACCTATTCCGACTTATATGCCGAAATCATGAGCGAAGACGGATTCGACCTCGAATTCGGCGCGGTGAATTATGGCTCCGAAGGCGAAAGGACGCACACATTGGTCTATGCTTCGGTGAACGGAGAAGTGGTTTTGAAGGGATATTATACCGAAGATCTGCCGACGGGCAAATCGGTCGCGGTAGGCGGTAAAGGCTCTTCTTTCCACGACGCATGGGGAATCACGAGCCGCACCGAATGCGACATTCGTACGACCAAAGAGGATGTGGTGTTTACGACCGCGGCGGACGAGGATATGACTTTTGTCGATTGGTACGAAGCGACGGGTCGGGCGGAAATCGATTTCAATACGGGGGACGGAGTGACCAACGCTTATACGCCGGTCGGAGATCTGAAAAAGAACAACAACGTGGCGATGCGTTTGTACGCCTATGTAGATCCGAATTTGCAGCAGGCCATTCAGTTGTATTTCTTCCTCGGCAAGCCGAATAACAACCATGTATGGGACGAGGATAAATTCGACGAAACCACCGGGTATCAGATAGAAATCGGCGTGAGCGGCAAGCTCACGGGAACGCCTGTCGATCCCGCGAATCCCGACGGAGATAAATATCCGCAGGGAAAGACGATGATGTATCGTTTGGGCGATTGGAGTTCGGACGGTCCGCTTTACGACGTAATGACGCCGCGCGAAGAGCCGTATCTGATCGAAATGGGTATCAGGGACGCATTCCTGAACGGCGAAAAGGTAGGCGCTTACGTCTATCTGAAAATCGACGGAGAGGAAGTCCTCGGCCTGCTCGACGATCACGTGAACCCGTTCAACGGAACCAACGTCATCGGCATGCGTACAAAAGATCCCGTGGGTTCCGTGGTATTTACCACAACCCGTACCCGCCTGAATATCGTCAACGACACCGAGCACGTGAATTTGCCCGCGCAGTCTCAGGTGGTATTGAACGAGGGCGCGACCGAATATGAGCTCCTCATTCCCGTCGAGGCCGGCTATGTTCTCACCTCCGTGACGTGGAACGGCACGGTATACGGTGCGGATAAACTCACGGAGACCGTGGGAGGCTATAAACTCACGGTACCCGTCGATACGACGAAGCCGACGATGCAGGGCGAATTCTCCGCGACGACCGAAGAGAAAACCGTCGGTCTCGTTCTTCCGAACGGCGACGGAGCGACCTATGAAGCGGTCGGCGCGACGGACGGCAAAATTCCCTATCGCGGGAGCGTGACCGTGATCATAACGCCCGCGGCGGGCAAGAAGCTCGTTTCCGTCAAAGTCGGCGAAACGGATATGACGGATAGCCTGACGCTCGAAGGCGGAAAATATACGCTTGTGCTCGACGGCGTTACGGCGGACGTCGAATTGTCCGCCGAGTTTGAAGACGAGACGTATACCGTTACGGCGAATGCGGCTTCGGGCGGAACGATAGAACTCAGCGCGGATACGGTTTCGGCGGGCGGGAGCATAACCGTCACCGTCAAGCCCGACGAAGGATATGTGCTGAAATCTCTCACCGTGAACGGTCAGGCCGTGGCGGTAAAAGCGGACGGTACCTATGTCATCGAAAATATTTTCGCGGATCAGACGGTTGCCGCCGAATTTGAAAAGAAGCAGGATACCTCTGTCCCGACGGATTCCGGTTCCGAGACAGATTCTGCCTCCGGTACAAAAGCCGGCTGCGGAAGCGCGATAAGCGGAGTTTTGGGAATGGGGGCGATCGTCCTGTCGGTCGGCGCGTGTCTGTTGACTCTCCGCGTCCGTAAAAGAAAGTAATTCGGGAAAATAAGGTATAAGAATGACGAAATCGATCTTGAAATCACAAAAGAAAAAGGCGAAGTGGGCAGAAATACTCTTTGTATTTCTGCTGATACTTCCCTGGCTCCTGAATACGCTTATCTTTTGGTTCGGCACAAACGTTCAGGCTTTCATCATGATGTTCACCTCCTACGACACCAAGGAGTTTACGCTCCAGAATTTTACGGCGGCGTGGGAGCTGTTCACCACGGCGAAGGACGCCAATCTTTCATTGGCGCTTCTGAATACCACAAAATTCTTTTTGGTTTCCTTCTTTACCATACCTATCCCCATCATCACGGCGTACGTGCTGTATAAAAAGGTATTCCTGAATAATTTCATTCGGATTGTTTTATACCTGCCCGGCGCGATAAGCGGTATCATGATGGCGCGGCTGTTCAATCAGTTCGTGCAAAGTCAGGGGATTTTGGGCGGTATTTTGGAGGCGTTCGGCTTACCGATGAAAAGCGCGTCTTTATTTACCGACGAGAGCACGGCACTCGGCACCATTATGTTTTTCGACGTGTGGATGGGGTTGGGCGGCAGCCTGATTTTGTGGCTGGGCGCCGTAAACCGCATTCCCACCGAACTCGTCGAATACAACAAACTGTTGGGGCTCGGAG
>ENA-OYXS01000793-OYXS01000793.1-human-gut-metagenome-genome-assembly--contig:-NODE-793-length-11480-cov-4.626958_pt1 | contig 11480 bp, 9 predicted proteins | sample MGYA00243240_ERZ653429 | MGnify/ENA primary metagenome ERZ653429 (study PRJEB26926, sample SAMN06164958) | human gut metagenome | biome: ENVO:00009003; feature: ENVO:2100002; material: ENVO:00002003... | reverse complement strand
CCGTCTCGTGGGCTCGGAGATGTGTATAAGAGACAGTAATAACTGTTTCTCTTCTTAGCCAACTTTTTTTACACTAGTATTCTCTTCCATTCGTCCTATATTGCTTTCGCTATTCATTAGCATATCACTTAGTTGACTATTTATATGTGATATACTAGATTCTTGTGAGAATCCCTGATTAATTTGATTTTTATTATTTGAATTTTTTCTATTTAGATAGCTTATTGTATATTTGGCTAGATAAGTTAAAACCTTGTTATCTGATTGTTGATATCTCATCATTTGTTTATTAATTAATTCCATATTTGGTCTTTCTATATTTTCTAACATTTCTACATAATAATATCCTATAAAAAAGTTATATAAGCTATCTACGTATGATTGGTCAAAATAATCATATCTTTTCTTTGCTGCTTCTAGTATTGTTGAAAATTTCATTAGTTGCTGGGAACATTCTATAAAATATCTATTATATACTCCGTTTAGACTTTCTTTTATATTACATCGTGAGCACGTTTCATTAAATGTATTTAAATCTGTCTTTTTTAAATCACGCATGGTTAGTGCATTATAGTGAGGAACTTGTACAAAATTTTCTATTAGATTATTTACTTGTCTAGCAGTATATTTTCCACTGTTTATAGCAGCTATTACTACTTGTTCTGGAATATTGTTTAAAATAAAATTACAAAATTCTCTTCCTGCAGGGGTTGGAGTAATTACATTGTTGAAAAGGTAGTCTATATTTATTTGTCCAGAAGTAGTCAGTATTGCTGCAAGATGAGGGTACTGTTGCAGACTCTCAGGATTTATTTTGATTGCTTCTAATAAGCGTTTTATATCATAATCAATATATCTATACAATCTTTGAGTAGTAGGATCTATTTTTACAGAAAAAGATCTTCTGCAATTTACGGCTTGCGCATTCTTAAAACATTTTGTCATTAATTCTTGTTTATCTTTTCCTTTATAATATTTCGATAGAAACTGTCTTGTTTTCTTCCATCCTCTTTCATCTGCATCAATTTCTATTTCGTCACTATCGTGGTTCCTTCCATAATCATTAAAAGTACTTCGTAGCATCAGATTTAATTCATAGGCTGCGCCTTCAAAGCTTTCTTCATTTTTTGTTTGTACTTCCTGTCTTTGATGGGATAATTCATGGTTCTCTACAAATAGTAAAAAGATTAAATCTTTTTCTTGATAAGTTCTTGAGCTGTTAGCAGAAGCAGAAGAATTCAATTTTATAGAATTAATGATATTATAGTCAAAACAAGTATATCCATATAGGCCCATGCTATGTGCCCAGTTGATTGGATTTCCTCGATCTTTTCCTCCAATAAATGTTCTAGCATTTTCTGTTCCTTCTTTATAATAATGTGGTAAAAAGGAAAGAATGGCAGATACTATTGCTGGTGTTGGTTTAATAGAATCTAGATGACTAAATATATAATTTATATATGTTTCATATTTTCCACTTTTAAAGTCTTTGACATTATCTAGATAAATACTCACTAAGGATAACTCTTCTGATGTTACCATTGCATTTTCTTCTAACTTTTTGAAAATTCTATCATATATTCTTTGGTTATATTCACGATGACTTTTTAATACATTGTTGGGATATATTTTGTTTAATGTTTGTTCATCTAAATAATTAAAGACAATATTAATATTTGGCTCTATATATAATGCTGTTCCCATATATTTTTCTTTGTTTTGTTGCACAAGTCTTTTCAAATATTGTGCATAATTTTTAAAATCTTCTGTTTCTATAAACCTTTTATCTTGGGCAATTCTCATTGCCACGTAATGATCTAGTGATTCTTTTAAAGCTAAATAGAAAACATCGGCATCTTCACTATATTTGGCTAGATATTCTTTTTCTAACATATTTAATAACTTAGGATTCTCTAATATCTCTCGATATCTTTTGTCACTTGGATAATTTGCTCTAAAGCTATTGATATAACTCCAATTATACATGTACTATCACCCTACTTTTAGATAAGTATATCATATTGGTTTATTGCACTGAATAGTAATTATCGATTTTTCGATTTAAAAGTACAGGATTTGCATAACTCTTCACACGGTTTTCTATCCTGAAAAGATTTTTTTAGTTTTTTATATCTTTCCTTCTTTTGAATTTCTTCTATTGATTCATTAAATATATTTCCTAAATTAATAATACCATCACTATCAAGACAACATGGTACTACTGTTCCATCTGCTAAAATTGCAAGTTGTGTTTTTAATGCATGACAATATCCCCAGCTTTTGTGACTTGTAATTTCTGGCCATTTGAACTCATTATCTTTATCCACATATATTGTGGAAGAAATTTTTACGTTATTTTCTGTTTTTAATTTTTCCACTGTTTCTGTGGATAAATTATAATACATTTTTAGCTTTTCCACTGTTTTTGTGGACTTTTTATCTAACTTATTATCTTTTAATGTCCATAACCTGTAAATAATCACAGTATCTGGGGATAGCTTCTCTACATTTTTAAATATTTCTTCTTCATAGTTTGGAATATTTTGTTCACAATGGAGAGAAAAATTTATTTTATGTAACACCTTACAATCTTTTAATTTATCTACTAATTTAGGAAATAATGTTCCATTGGTTGTAAGATTTACGTTTAGGTTATACTTTTCCGCTAAATTTAGAAATTTTATTATTTTAGGATGAAGTAATGGTTCACCTTTGACATGAAGATAGATAACTTTTGTTACTTTTGATACTTCTTTTAGAATATGTTCAAACTCCTCTTCGGTCATAAATCTTTTTTCTTTTTTCACAGGAGAACAAAAAGAGCAATTTAAGTTACAGCTATTGGTTATTTCTATATATACTTTTTTATACTTATCCATATTAATTTCCTGATTTCATCTCAAACAATATATCGCGTAATTCCATAGCACGTTCGAAGTCTAAGGCTTTTGCTGCTTCTCTCATTTCTTGTTCTATTACATCTACTGTCTTTGCGAATTCTTTCTTGGTCATCTTCTTTGGTTTTTCTGCAGCTTTTTCATCCACGTTACTAATTACTTCTCTAATTTCCTTATTAATTGTTTGAGGAATAATTCCATGTTTCTCATTATACTCTTCTTGAATCTTTCTACGTCTTGCAGTTTCTTCTATTGTCTCTTTCATAGAGTCTGTAATTTTATCTCCATACATAATGACATGGCCATTGGCATTTCTGGCACAACGTCCTACTGTTTGAATTAAACTTCTAGTACTACGTAAGAATCCTTCTTTATCTGCATCTAATATCGCAATAAGTGATACTTCGGGAATATCAATGCCTTCACGCAACAAGTTAATTCCTACTACTACATCATACTTTCCAACACGTAGGTCATGAATAATTTGTAGTCTTTCTAACGTTTTAATTTCCGAATGAAGATATGCTACTTTGATATCTAGTTCCTTTAGGTAATTTGTTAGTTCTTCTGACATACGAATAGTTAATGTTGTGACTAAGACTCTTTCATTCTTTTCAATTCTATCTTTAATTTCTCCTACTAAGTCATCAATTTGTCCTTCTGTTTTTCTTACTTCAATTGTTGGATCTAGTAGTCCTGTCGGACGAATAATTTGTTCTACAAATTTTCCTCCTGTATGTTCTAATTCTAAATCTCCAGGAGTAGCAGACACATAAATAGCTTGATTAATCTTTTTCTCAAATTCATCATATTTTAACGGTCTGTTATCAAGTGCACTTGGAAGACGGAATCCATACTCTACAAGATTCATCTTTCTAGCTCTATCTCCATTATACATTCCTCTAACCTGTGGTAGGGTAACATGAGATTCGTCTACCACTAATAAATAATCTTTTGGAAAGAAATCCATTAATGTCGTTGGAGTTTCTCCTTTTTTTCTACCAGCCATTGGTGCTGAATAGTTTTCAATGCCAGAACAGAAACCTGTTTCTTCTAACATTTCAATATCATAATTTGTTCTTTGCTCTAGTCGTTCTGCTGCTAATAGTTTATTATTTTCCTTTAATTCTTGTAATCTATCTTTTAACTCTTCTTTAATACGTACAATAGCAGCTTTTAACTTATCATCACTAACTACGAAGTGGCTCGCAGGAAAAAGACTAACATTCTTTTTGTTAGAAATGATTGCTCCTGTTAGAGTGTCGATTTCACTAATTCTATCAATTTCATTACCAAAGAATTCTACTCGATATCCTGTTGTATTTTGGTAAGCGGGAATGATTTCCACAATATCTCCACGTACTCTAAAAGTACCACGTTTAAAATCTAAGTCATTTCTTTCATACATCATTTCTACTAGCTTTGTTAATATTTCATTTCTTTCAACTTCTTCTCCAACAGATAAAGTTAGCATTTTATTTCTATATTCTTCTACTTCTCCAATACCATAGATACAAGAAACACTAGCAACAACAATAACATCATCACGGGATAATAAACTACTAGTTGCTGCATGGCGCAATTCATCGATTTCGTCATTAATAGATGAATCTTTTTCGATATATGTATCTGTTGATGGAACATATGCTTCTGGTTGATAATAATCATAGTATGATACAAAGTACTCAACTCTATTTTCAGGAAATAATTCTTTTAGTTCTGAATAAAGCTGGCCTGCTAAAGTCTTGTTGTGAGCAAGTACTAATGTTGGTTTATTTACTTCTTTGATTACATTCGCAATTGTAAATGTCTTTCCTGTACCGGTTGCACCTAAAAGAACTTGTTCTTTTTTTCCTTCTTTAATACCTTCTACTAGCTCTTTTATAGCTTCTGGTTGATCTCCGGAAGGCTTAAATTTTGATACTAATTTAAACATATTTTTCCCTCCTTTTTTATATCGACCGAATAATATATTTGTTTATATCTCTCGGAAATATTCTAGCATTTATTGCATAATAAAACAAGAAAGTACTTGTCATTTCTTGTTTTACTTTTACTTTCATCTTGTTCTTATTTTTATTAGTTCTTTTTCCATTTGATTAAACTGACTTCTAGGAAAAGTAAGCTTATTTAATGGTTCACTTAAATTTGGTATTCTATGTTGCCTTGCCCAGGGATTATGTTCTAGGTATTGGTCTCTTAATAATCTTTGAACCCTTAAGTTTAAATAATCATTTCTAGTATTTATTGACATGCAAGCACTTTCTATATCCATATCAAAATATACAGTTATATCTTCCGGAAGATATGGATTGCTGGTCTCTAAATGCAGATAACTACTACTTGGCGTTTTCATCCCTTGTAAATAAAACATTCCATTATCATTATAAATAGGATGATACCATAATAACTCTCTATTTTCTTTTAAGATTTCTCTTATCTCTTTTAATGTTATTAATTGATCCTTACTTTTACTTTCCGCTGTTAGTGTTTGTTCTATTCTTTTATACATCTGTTCTGCTAGAGAAGAATATCTATAATCCTTATTCATAACTTCGTTCCTTTCTTTCGGCTTTTTATTTTAACATTTTATGACTAACAATGCAAGAAAGTATTACAGTTTATGCAATTATAAAAGTACTTTACTTTTTTCTTCTGTTTATCTATAATGGAAGAACACGCAAGGAGGCGAATTATGAGACAAGATCATTCTAATTTAATTCAAGGTAGCTATGATTTATTACTATTAGATGAGGATGTTCCTAAAGAGTATTTTACTTCTAACACATCTGTTCATGCTAAAGCAGTGGAATTTGTCCCTGAGTTAAATAGAATAGAAATGGAACTATACTTAAAAAACAAAAAGTCTTCAGGTCAGCAAATGCTATATGTATCTCTTAACCCATTGCGATTAGCAATTGCTAATGAATACTCTGTAGATACTTGTTTTTTAAATAATGGTATCAATGATATTATGGATTTTGATAAAAGCTATGAGATTCCATATACTAAAGTATTAACATTAGAACATTCTGCTGAAAAACACTCTACCGAAAATAAGTAGAGTGTTTTTTATTTTATTATTTTTTATTTCGATTAGTTTTTTTTTGCTTATAGAAAGTTAGGGCTGTTTTTTTTACTATTCCTTGCAGGCATTCTGGAGTATAGCTTTTTAATAAGAAAAGACTATTAAACAATCTTGGAGTTGTGGATAAAAGTTTTTTCATTGAATCCAACTCTTGTAGTTCAAACTCAGGATTTACTTTATATAAATATCTTCTAAATATATCATTATATGGGTTAACTTCATTATCTGTCCATGGTTTTATTCCTAATAATCCATAACTATGTAATATTTTAGGAGCTTTTTTTGCAGCTATTATTTCTGCTGTATCTCTTTTTATTTTTTTACAATACAAATCAAGTGTTACTCCATTCATCATACTAACTGATGGTGGTAGATTATAACTCATTGGCATCTCTTCTATTTCTTTTCCTAATACATAATTTAATATATCCTGATCTGGATAAGTTAACTTTTTCGTTGGATTATCTCGAACAAATTTTATTATTTTTTCTTCACAGTTCTCTTTTTTCCACCAATTTGTGTTGATTTTCAATACCCCAGAATTAAAATATCTCGCCACTCCAAGTTGATCCAGATAGGAAGGTGCAGCATTGTCTAATACTGCATGAATTTTACCATTATATCTATTTAATTCTGCTAAATTATCAACTACTATAGTATCCGAATCTAAATATAGCAATTCCTCTATTTCATCTATTTGATCCCCTAATACTTTTTGAAAAAAAAGTCTAGCATTAGCAGCCTGTGTATTTTGCCAACCTGGTATTCCATATTTTTCTAAATGAAAACTTTCTATTGGATAGATTGATAAATGGACATTAGGATATTCTTTGACTATTTTTTCTATTAGAGCATAATCTTGTACGTTCAAATTTTCTGTCATAAAATAAATATCTAATTTTTTTCCGTTTACATTTTCTATTAATGAAAGCATCGAAGCTAATGTTATTGTTAAATAATCTTTATTTGTTGCATATAGTATTCCTGTATTTTTCATATATTCACCTGTCACATTATACTAACTAATTTTTTTTCGTTCGTCAACTAAATGTCTATATTTCGACATTTTTTCTGGAAATTAGTGATACAATAAGGAAAAGATGGTGGAAAAAATGGATAAGTCACAGTACTTACAAATCGCTAAAAAAATAAATTTAGCTAATTTTGATGATTTTATGGATCATTATAATTTAACGCAAGGACAATTACTTGGTATAATTGATAGTGCTCTTCATACTAATATTTCTTTATTGCAGGCTACTTCTTTAAAAAAGATTTTGCAGAAAAAACAGTCATTATTTCAACTTACTGATACTAAAGTTGGAATTGTTTCGGATATTCATATTGGTCATTCACAAATGAATTGGGATTATGTTTATCGTGCTTATGACTTTTTTGCTGAAAATGATATTTTTACAGTTTTTAATCTTGGAGATTTATTTCATGGGTTTTATTATAAAAGTAAGAATAATCCTAATCGTTCTGTTTTTGAATGTTATAGTCAATTAGTTGATTTTGAAACACATTATCCTGCTGGGTTTACTACGTTTTTAATACATGGTAATCATGAAAAAAGATTTGAAGAGGTTGGCATGGATTTATGGGAACATATTCCAGCAAGAAGAGATGATGTTTTTTCTATTGGTGAAGGAAGGTGTTGTGTTACTTTAGGTAAGTCTATTTTATCTTTAAATCATCCTACTTTAACAAAAGATTTTATTCCACCAGATAATAATGTACTTTTATCACTAGCAGGACATGGACATGCTTTTTATAAAAATAAAAAGCATCTTTCTGTTACCACTTGTAGTGATTTTGCTTTAGAAAAAAATTCATATGGGTTAGCAGTTCCTGGTTTTGCTATTTTAGAAGATAACGGAAAGCAGTTAAATTTTAAGGGATATTCTTTAGAGGAGAAAGAGCCCCGGGAAGTTCTACAGTATAGTTTTGTTAAAAAAAGATAAAGTCTACACTCTATCTTTTTTTCTTTAATGTTAATACAAATTCTGCAATACCATCTTCCTCATTAGAAGTTGTTATTGCTTTTGCTTGGTCTTTTACTTCAGGAAGAGCATTTCCCATGGCTACACCTAAACCTACACTTTCGATTATCTCCAAATCATTTAGCCCGTCTCCAAAGAAAATCATTTTCTCCGAAGAAACTCCTAGATTGTCGCCTAGATGCTTTAAAGTATGTGACTTATTTATATTTTTGGGATTAATAATTAACCATTGCCTATCGTCTTTTGAGTCCTGCATTACAAAACAATTAATATCCGGAAAGTTAGTACTTATCCATTTATAATGTTTTCTTGCTTCTTCTCCTGACTTTAGAAAAATATTCATTCTGGCAATTTTTTCATGTACTTCACTAACAGAATCGATATCGATTATGAATGGTAGATTACTTTTCTTTTTTTGCTTATAAATATAGTACTTGTTTCCTGATATTATATCTATTTGAGTAGCATATTCTTCTACCGCTTTCGTAATTTTTTCTGCTTCTTGTTGTTCTAAAAAACCCATCCATTCATCTGTGTCTTCCTCTGGATTATATATAGAAACCCCATTGTTAATAATAATATAGTTAAACATATCAATTGGTACAACATCCCTTAACCCATCTAAAGTCCTAGCTGTTGCTCCAACGATATAGTAACCTTCTTTTTTTAATTCTCGTAATACTTTTTCTGTTTTAGGGCTTACTTTTTTATCATCTGTTAATAAGGTTCCATCAAAGTCCATTGCAATAATTTTATATTTCATAATCTTCACTTCCTAACAAAAGTATAGCTATTGATACCTAATTTATCAAGTTAAAAGATGTATAATTACACTAAAAAAGAGCAAATATTAATTTTGCCCTTTTTGATTTCTTTTATATGATTTTACCATTCTATAAACCTGTCTATCATTATGACTGCTTAAGCAAGATGGTACATATTCATGATTACTGTTTAACTCTTGTAATATTTTTTTTACTTCTTCTCCTGCTTCATCTGGGTTATATCGTTGTTCTTGTATTCTATGTAATGTTTCTAATAAGTAGGTTCCTTCTAATGTCATTGAATCTGTTTCTATTTTACTCAATTCTGTTTTATTAGGAATGTAATAAGTAGATGTTGGCTCTTTTTGATTTAAAATATCATAAATTCTATGGGCTGTTGGTTTAGGAATTTTTGATAATATCTCACATGTGTTATTATGATTTCTTTCTATTAATTCTTCTTGATTTGGTATTGTAGATTTATAAATGAATGGAATTTTTCCTGCTTCTAAACGACTTGATATTTTTTTTGATAAATGACTAGAAATTAAATCCTTCATACTGCCTTGAAAATACTCATTATTTTCTGTTTCTGCATTTATTTGTAATAGTCTAAGCCAATTTGCCATTTCTTTTAGTTCAGGATATTTTCTATATTGTTCTTGGTCACTTTCACTGAAATAGTTTTGTATTAAGATATTCGCAGGAGTAATTTCACCGTGATATAATTCATTATCGTTACCAATTCCTGTTTGAAAAGAATATGTAGGATAGATTCTTGTAGTATCTAATTTAGGAACCTGTTCAGATCCTTCTTTTATATCATTGAAAAAGTCTGAATTCTCATTTACAATTCTTGTTGTATCTAATACATGAACCCCTATTTTTCTACTGCCATCCATTTGATATTCTATTGAAAATGCATAAGGCTCTAAGCCTTCCATTTGGAATGTTCTAATTGTATCATTTGGTATAAATTCAGGATAATTACGATTTCTATTTTGTGCAACACCTGTGTCTAAAGCATATTGATAGGTTTGTTCTTTATCTATTCTATTTTGTTCAGATTTAGGCGTACTCTTAGTTTTAGTTATAGGATGAATATAATTTATTTCATTAATATCTTGTAATACTTGATTTGTATTTTGATATCCTTTTCCTTTTATATATTCTCTAAACTCTTCTAGTCTTTGATTATACTCCATTAATTCTCTCGATGTTAATCTTGCTCCTTGTTTGATAAATTGTTTTAATATTTCTTTATAATAACTTGGTTCTATATAATCTTTCTTTTGATTTAGTAGTTTTAGTTTATAGTTTTTAATAAATTGATCTAGAATATATAATGTGACATGTTTTCTTTCAGTAATCCTTACTTTTTTTCTGCCTTTTCCTTCTTTTATTTTTATAGCTTGTCTCGCATTTTTAAACTCTTCAATTTCTAATAGTTTTTTAATATATTCATAATTTCTATCATCATTTAAAAGAACTTTTAAAATATCGAAATATGCTCTAGTATCTTCATCTTCTATATAAATTAGTGGTCTAGTGTCTTCAAACGCTGTCTCTAATTGCTTTAACAATCTTTTCTCTGTACCTTTAGCAGATGTATCACTTTTTCCTATTTGATTTCTTTTGGTTTTAATTACCTGTTTAGCTAATGTTATCATTTCATCTAGTTGAAACCTTGGTAGAGTTTTCATTTCTTTTAATAGTATTTTTACTTCTTCTGGTAGTCCATTTTGTAGGCTAGATATTAAAGATATGTTGTATTTTCCGTTATCTATATCCTGTAAAAATTTTTGATATCTTTCTTCAATTTCATTTGTTGGTATTATGAATTCTCTACTCTCTAATAATTCTTCTGTAGTTATTTCTAATCTATCTACTTTTGATAATTCTATACTTTCTACTTCTTCTAGTTCTTGTAGAAGTTTTATCATTGTTTTACTTCGATTTGCACGATTGATGATTTCTTTTAGTTTTTCTTCATAAGGTTGATACATTTCTTTCGTTGGAGGCATTGTTTTAGACCAAGGCATCAAGTATTTTCTCGTTGGATTTTTCTTCTCTGCTTCCATTTCTTGCATATTTTCCGTTGTAGATAATTCTATATCTAATAGCTCTGCTACATCCTCTAAATATCTAAAGGCTAATTCTCTTAATAGATCAATTCTGTCTCTATGCACTTTTGAAGTTAGATATGTATCAAATAATAACTTGGTTTCTCTATCTAACCAATAATTACTTTCTTCAATATTTTCAATTAATAATTGTTTTTGACTTTTTGTATCTGTTACTGTGTTATATGCCTTCTTACGTAACTGAAGAAATTTTTGATACGTAAGTTCTAGTCTCTTATTCGTAGCATTCTGTTCAGCAACTAATTCTCTTTTTCCTGTTGCGGCATATTTCCTTTTTGCAGTTGTTGCTTTTCTTTTTCTGTTATTTAATTCTTTACCAATTAATGATAATGTTTCTTTTGTTATCTTTACTCCTAAGATGTTTTCAATTTCTTCTACTGTTTCTACTCTGTCTAATAATTCAATTGATATCTTTACGATTTCTTTTTGTCCTAATTTCTTCTTTTCCATAAACTATAGTCCTTTACTTAAAATTTATCTATATAAAACATCTCTGTTTGTTTTTAAGCACACTAGTTTCTTTTGACTTTATCATACCTGTCTCTTATACACATCTCCGAGCCCACGAGACGGAGCTACATCTC
>ENA-OYXS01000789-OYXS01000789.1-human-gut-metagenome-genome-assembly--contig:-NODE-789-length-11504-cov-5.735261_pt1 | contig 11504 bp, 10 predicted proteins | sample MGYA00243240_ERZ653429 | MGnify/ENA primary metagenome ERZ653429 (study PRJEB26926, sample SAMN06164958) | human gut metagenome | biome: ENVO:00009003; feature: ENVO:2100002; material: ENVO:00002003... | reverse complement strand
TTATTATTCTGCGTGTATCTGTTATCCTGCCTGATAGCATAACATTTTGATAGAAATGTTATGTTAAAGAAAGGAAAAGTATGATTGAGAAACACATCATTAATTGTACAGACAAACGCACAGCTATTAAACATTTTATGGCAAAAGGTTTTTCTCTTGCAGAAGTTCTTATTGTTGTAGCTTGTGTAATAGTAATTGCATTACTGTGTTTACAGGTACTAAAAAAGATTATACCGGATAGAGAAGCTCGTATGTTTAAAAAGGCATATAACCTAACTGCACGTCTTGTACCTTCTATGGTACATGATGAGGATTTGTATCCGGAAGTTGACGGCAAAAATGCTCCTCAGTTTCTGGGCAATACTGAATGGGTTATTTATGAAGGCAAAAAATATGAAGGCACAACTAAGTTTTGTGGACTTTTTGCTGCAAAAATAAATGCGCTCTCTGAGGTAAGCTGTATTGCTAACGCCAGCCTTGATGGGAAAGCTACACTTAAAACAAATGACGGGATTGTTTGGGTTCTACCTGTTACAGATTTCAAAGAATTAAAAACACCTGGTATAATTCAGATAGACACAAATGGTGCGAAGAAACCAAACAAAGACGGTTATGACAGATACAAAATATATGTTTATCAGGATGGAACTGTTTCAGATAAACCTGTAAACATGCCGGATTTGCCGGTTATTCCGGATGAACCTGGCAATCCTGGTTCAAACACTTCTAGTAGCACTTCAAGTAGTAGTTCTAGTACATCTTCTACTACTTCAAGCAGTTCTAGCGGGACTTCTAGTAGCAGCAGCTCTAGTACATCTTCTGGCACGTCATCTGGTACCTCAAGCAGTTCTAGTGGTACTTCTAGTAGCAGCTCTAGTACATCTTCCGGCACATCGTCTAGTACTTCAACAACTTCGAATACTTCAAACAGCTCGATTACACCACCATTTATCCCTGAAAGAAATCTTGGTTTATCTTTAGATGGAAGTACCTGGATTTTATTCACTAAAAATATTGATGGGCCTAAAAAGAAAGGTTGGAAAAGAGTTTTACCTCAAAACTTGGCCAACGATACTTCACTGGTACTCAATTGGGTTAGCCATTATTACACTATAGCTTTAAATAGACAGGGGGTTGATCAGGATTGCCTTTACTCTGCATATTTAAGATTAAAATCGTTATATTCAGAAGGAATGCGCCAGATTTATACAGAATGCGCAAATGGAAAACCTTTAGAAAGAGGCAAAGGTGCAATGGTATCATTCACTTTTGAAAACAAAACATACCAGGCTGCTTATGCTCAGGATGATGATGGTAAAGAATTTAATAAAAGCTTAAGTGCAGCATACCAAACGGCAAAAGCTAATCAGCTGGGTTTGTGGTTAAGAGTTTTAAGAGATCGATATAGATATGAGCTTGAGATAAATACAAAATGTATAACCGGCTTACTCCAGAAATTCTATGAGGAAGAATTGGATAAAAAATATAAATAATCTTGTAGAAAGAGGAATTAATTGTTATTAATTCCTCTTTCTCTATTGCTATGAATTCATTTTTCTGTTATTCTTGAAACGTAGATTAGGAAAAGAGGAGTTTTTTATGGATTTAATGAAGGGTAAAAAAGGTATAATCTTTGGTGTTTCTAATACACATGGTATAGCCTATGGTATTGCAAAACAGCTATTTGACGAAGGTGCTGATATTGCATTTACATACGCCGGCGAAGCTATGGAAAAAAGAGTTAAACCTATTGCAGAAAGTATGAACGCTAAGCTTATTATGAGCTGCGATGTTACAAAAGAAGAAGAAGTTGAAGCAGTATTCAAAGAATGTGAAAAAATATACGGTAAATTAGACTTTGTTGTTCATGCTGTTGCCTTTGCTCCTAAAGAAGATTTGATGGGCAGATTTGTTGATACTTCTAAAGAAGGCTGGGATATCGCACTTGGCGTTAGCGCATATTCTCTTGTAAGAGTTTGCAGACATGCTGAACCTCTTATGAACGAAGGCAGCTCTATTTTTGCATTAACATATCTTGGTTCTGTATTATCAGTTCCTAGCTACAATGTAATGGGTGTTGCAAAGGCTGCATTAGAATCTGCTATGAGATTCCTTGCTGTAGACTTAGGCAGCAAAGGTATTCGTGTTAACTGCTTATCTTCCGGACCGGTAAAAACACTTGCATCAATGGGTATTGCAGGATTTTCTAAAATGCTTAAGGCTGCTACAATGAGAGCTCCAATGAAAAGAAATGTTTCTTTGGAAGACGTTGGAAAAGCAGGTTTATATCTTGCATCTGATTTATCAAGCGGTACTACTGGTGAAGTTATTTATGTTGACTGCGGATGTCATTCTGCTTACGCTTCAGCTGAAGAAATGGATGTTATTTCTAAAGCAGAGTAGAACTAATACTTTAAGCGGATTTGCATAAATATGCAAATCCGCTTTTATACAAAAGATAGGATGTACATATGAAAAAAATATTATCAACACTTTTTTTATTAACAGTAATTCTCTTTAATGCTTTGCCATCTAAAGCTATAACATACAAAGAAGCAAGCGAAAGTAATAAACCTATGGCAATACTCGTATATGCAAGCTGGGTTGATAATCTGGAGGATATCAAAAAGGCTTTTAGTAACATGGAAAATAAATATAGCCAGTCCTACAATTTCGTTTATCTAGATATTGCATCTGAAGATACTAAACTTTTCAACCAGAAGTATCATATTTATCCAAACTTGCCATATGTCCTTTTATTTAAAGACAGAGGCAGAATATCAAGATATCTTCAGAAAAACTGTATAAACGATGAAGCTTGTTTTACAGAAAAACTTAATTTCTTTGCTAATTAAAGATCGTTTTTAGTATAATCTATGCCGCCAACGGCATTATATAAAGATATTGATGAGATAACATTGTCGATTTTTGCGGCAATGTTTCTCTGTTTAGCGACGTATAGATTTACTTCTGATTTCATTTCATCAAGCATCGAAGAATCTCCAATGCTAAATTGTTTTTCTGCTAATATATGCTTTTCCTTTTCAATAGAGTAATCTTCATCCGACTTTATAAGATTTGCCTTTGTTGTCTTTGCTTCTGCAAGAGCGTCATTAACCTCTTGAATTGATGTCAGTACAGTTTTTTCATAGATCTCTACAGCTTTTTTATATTCGTACTTATTTATTCTATATCTTGCCATTTTAATTCCTCCGGTAAATATATCCCAACGAGGAGCTATCCCGGCATTAGCAAGAAAAGTTTCTCCTGCAAACATTCTATTCCATTTATAGGCATTAAAACCAAGATTGCCGTAGAGTATAAATTTGGGAAGAAACTCACGCCTTGCAACTCTTACATCAATACCCGACTTTTTCACATAATCTTCCGAAGAAATTAAGTCTGGTCTGAATTGAATAATAGTTGTAGAAAGAGTTTCAGGAGTTTGAGGGGAAGATATCGACTGATAATCAGAAAGCTCAATTGCTTTATCAGTATTGAGGCCTAGCAGAACAACAGCCTCATCATTCAATATTTTTTTGTTTTCCTTAAGCTTATTCAAATCTTTTTCAAAATTAACTAATATCTGCTTTTCATCTAAAACTTCGTTTATTGAAGCCAGTCCCGAATTATACTTCTTTTCAGTCATGCTTACAATATTTTTTTGTAAATCAATGATTTTTAAGAGATTTCTTTCAAGTTCATCCATTTTAATCAAATTATAATAATCAGCTGCAAAACTAGAGGTTATATAAATATATGCAGCTCTTTCCTGCTGTTTTGCAATTTCTGCCTGTTTTTTGGCACTCTTACGATTCAAATAATTCTGCCCCCATATATCAATTTCATATGAAGCATTCAGAGGCAAAAATATTTCATTTTGAATATATTTAGGAATTACCACAGAGCCAAATTGTGTTCGCGGTCCTCTGAAAACTCTGGATACACTTCCGTCAAAACCTAATTGAGGAAGCTGATTTGCTCCGGCTAGTCTAATATTTTCTTCAGCTTGCTTTGTTTTTAAAGCTGCTATTCTCAGGTCATGATTATTTTCATATAATGTCTGGAAATGATAAATTAACACTTCATCATTATAATTCTTCCACCAGTCCATATTCATATAATCCAGACGGTTTGTACATTCTTTTGCACCAACCGGGAGTGAAATTAAAAATAAACTTATAATTAGAATTTTTTTAAATGTCATATTTACACTTATCCTTCTTGTGTTATTATGATAACACAAAGGGATTTTATGAAACAAGATATTTTATTAGAACAAAAAATTGGCTTAAGACTCTCTAGAATAGGGCTATTATCTAAGATTTTTGCAGGCCAGCAGTTTGTAAAAAATTGTTTTGATATTACTCCTGAACAATTTACTGTACTATATACACTTAAAATAAATAATGGTATGTATCTGCGCCAGCTTGCATGCGTTACTCTTAAAGACAGACCCAATATAACAAGAATTGTTTCTATACTTGAGGCAAAAGAATACTTAACATCTGCAATAGATAAAGAAAAAAGAATGGTGAAAAAGTTATACATCACTGAAAAAGGATTAGATGTGTGCGAAAAAGTACTTCCTTCAATATTAAATATCTGGCAGGATACAGTGGCAAATATTTCAGAGGAAGAAATAGAAAAATTTTTGGAAACGTTAAATAAAATAGAAGTTAATTTAAAAGACAAGGTTGTAATACAAAATTAGGTGAGATTATGGCTAGAAAACATGAAGACAAGAATGATAAAGATTTTATAAAAAAAGCAAAAGCAAGATTAAAAAAAAGACGTCCGGAATATAAGAAAAAACGTGTAATAGTACCATCCATAACAGGTGTTATATTAATTATACTAGGTATTGTAGCTGCAATACACTCTACTTATTTTCAGTCAACAGATGATGCATTTGTAGAAGGAAGACTTGTGTCAATTGCTCCAAGGGTTGCAGCACCAGTCGTAAAACTGCTTGTAGACGATAATCAGGAAGTTAAAACAGGCGATTTACTGGTAGAGCTCGATCCGAAAGACTTTGAAGTTGCATTAGATCAGGCAGAAGCTAAGCTTGCAGAAGCAAAAGCAGGTTTAAATATTGCTGTTAAGCAGGTTGATGAGAGTTCATCCAAAGTTAACAAGTCTTATGAAGATATTACATCTGCCTCTTCAAAGCTTGATTTTGCCCAAAAAGATTTTGCAAGATATAAAGACCTGTACAAAGATGGAATTGTATCAAAGCAGGCTTATGAAAGAAGTAAAACTGCTCTAGAAGTTGCAGAGGCAGAGTTTAATGCAGCTCAGGAAAACTCTATGGCCTCAATGCATGCTCTTGATTCAAATAGAGCTAAAACACAGGCTGATGAAGCACTAATCAAACGTCTTGAAGCAGAAGTAGAACAAGCAAAATTGAATTTGCAATACACCAAGATTTACGCCCCGCAGTCCGGTAAAATTGCAGCCAGAAGTGTAGAAAAAGGTAATTATGTTAATATCGGTCAGCCTTTAATGAATATTGTACCGGAGCAGGTTTGGGTAGTTGCTAATTTTAAAGAAATTCAGCTTACTCATATGAAGGAAGGGCAAAGCGTAAGGATTAAAGTGGATACATATCCCGGCAAAAGATTTAAGGGCCATGTTGAAAGTATTCAGCGCGCCACAGGAGCTAAATCAAGCTTATTTCCGCCGGAGAATGCTGTAGGCAGCTACGTAAAAATCGTCCAGAGAGTTCCTGTCAAAATATTGTTTGATGAAGATATCTCAGGTTATAACATTGTTCCTGGTATGTCAGTTGTACCAAAGGTAAGAATTAAAGATGGAAGAAAAGAAAATTAACCCGTTTATAATAGCTATCGCAGTACTTCTACCATCATTTCTGGCACTGGCTGCGTCATCTGGAACTAATGTAAGCCAGCCGCATATAGCAGGTTTTTATGGTGCAACTCAATATGAAGCAAATACCGTTATCACCTGTTACATAATATCAGGAGGCCTTATGCTTCCGGTTACAGGTTATCTTGTAAGGCTTATAGGCAAAAAGTTATTATTTATATATAGTATCATTGTATTTGCTATAGGCTGCCTGCTCTGTGTAATTTCGCCAAATCTTCAGGCGCTTATTGGTGCACGAGTTATTCAAGGTATTGGAAGCGGCTGTATATTGCCTTTATGTCAGGCAGTTCTACTTGAAGTTTTTCCAGAAGAACAACGCGGGGTTGCTATGGGATTATTCGGAGTTGCAGCAATGTTTTCACCGCTTGCAGGCCCTTTTATTGGAGGTTATTTAACTGATAACTACTCATGGCAATGGATTTTCATTATAAATATCCCATTGTGTCTTTTATCTTTATTATTAGTCAAACTGTTTGTTCCAGATGAACAGCCGGTTAAACAAAAATATAACAAAAAATTTGATATCTTCGGGTACGCTTCTATCGTAATAGCAATGGGATGCCTGCAGGTTGTACTTGACAAAGGACAGCAGCATAACTGGTTTGATGAAACCTGGATATGCTGGTTATCAGGTATTTGTATATTTTCCTTCGTGTTTTTCTATGTTTGGGAGCTTGAATATAAGTATCCTGTAATTGATATCAGAGTATTTAAGGACAGAAATTTTCTGTTCGGTACCTTTGCAAGCGCATTTATAAATGTTGTTTTATATTCTACTCTGCTGCTTGTACCAATGTTCGTGCAGAGTTTAATAGGCTATAGTCCTTCTATGTCAGGACTTTTAATGTTTCCAAGAGCAGTCGTCTGTTTTATTGGCTTGATTGCAGCTGGAGAAATATCAAAATACGTTGAAGGCAGACTGCTTGCCATAATAGGATTTATAATAATTGCAATTTCACTTCTTATGCTTACACAAATGAACCCGAACTCTTCTATGGAAAGCATAATTCTGCCTAATATACTGCTTTGTATTGGAGTTCCTATTGCATTTGTACCAATTACAGCGCTGTCGTTTCAAACTTTGCCGGCGTCTAAAAATGCTGATGCAGCTGCATTGCATGCTCTTTTTAAGAATATATTAACAGCAATGTCAACTTCAATATCTTCTACATTTATTGCAAGAGTATCACAGGTTTATCAAAATTACTTTGTAGGGAATTTATCACCACATAATCCAATGTTCCTGTGTAAATTTACAGCACTTCAGCACAAATTTATGCGGTATTATCCGGAAGTTGTGGCTTCCAGAAAAGCTGACGGAATGCTGTATAAACAGCTTTTAGCTCAATCCCGGCTTGCTTCCTTCTTTGATATTTTTACAATCCTTGCACTATTAATGCTCTTTGCTATACTGTTAGTGCTGCTTCTAAAAAATAAACCTAAAAATGTAAAGAATTGTAAATAAATATTTAAAGACTGAAATTCATCCTAAAAATATTACTTTATTAATATATAAAGTTGAAGATACGATGATATAAGAAAGGATGGCAATATATGGTTGCAGAAGCAAGCGGAGCTGGCAAAACGAATGGTGCAAATCCTGTATGGTTTGATTTTGCTCAAAAAGATGCAGCACCTAAAGAAACTGAACAGCAAAAATTACAAAAAACTAACGTATGGGACTATGCAAACGCAATGCAAGCCGGTGCCTATATGGGCTAAAGATTAAGAAAACCTGAAGTTAAACTTCAGGTTTTTTATTATATAATACACATATGAGAGAATATGAAAAAATGATTGCCGGGTTAGATTATTACCCGATGAATGACGAAGAGTTAGTAGAATTAAGAAGAATCTCACTGGAAAAGACCAGAGAATTCAATGCTGAGCCAGATGCTGACAAGCGTGAAGCTATTTTGAAATCTTTTTTAGGAAAAATGGGAAAAGGGTGTTATATTACTCCAAGCTTGTTTTGTGATTATGGCTGCAATCTTGAACTAGAAGACAATGTATATTTTAATGCAAACTGTGTCGTTCTTGATTGTGCTAAGGTTAAAATTGGTGAAAACACATTTGTTGGGCCGAATACACAATTTTACACACCTATACACCCGCTGGATTACAAAACAAGAAATACTTTTATTGAATCTGCAAAGCCAATAACTGTAGGCAAAAACTGCTGGCTAGGGGGAAGTGTTGTTTTACTTCCCGGGGTTACAATAGGTGACGGATGCGTTATAGGAGCCGGAGCAGTTGTCACAAAGGATATTCCGGCAAATTCTCTTGCGGTAGGAAATCCTGCAAAGGTAATAAAAACTATTGAACAAAACTAAGACCGGTAAAATACCGGTCTCTTTTTCGCAATTTATTTAATGTTTGCTTAGTCATGGACTTTTTGTTTAAAAGCGTGCTCTTTTCTGTCATTTTCCAAATTTGGTGTGTCTATTTCGAAGACATAAGCATCTGCAGGTGCAAGATTTACTCTTAACTCGTTTTCGCTTACCTGGAATTCACTTGTTTCGCCATATTCAGGCACCATATTTTCTAATTTCTGTGTTTCTTTTAAACCAGGTATTTCGATAATCCCTGTTACATTTCTATTTGGATTTTTGTTTGCAACTACAAGTATAGTTCTGCCATTGTTATGTCTAGCATATGTAATAATCTGGTCATATTTATCTTCACGTTTATCAAGTTCTATAAAACTGCTGTTTCTATCTGCCAGTACGTCCAGATTTTCACTTCTCATCTTGAGAGCACCTTTCATGACTCTTTCTATATCAGGACAATCACCACCAGGCTTTCTAGAAAGATTAAACAGAGCTAAACGATATCTATGCTCGTTCATCAATGTTTTTTCAGTATAGGTTTCAATATTTTCTGTATCTCTATATTTATAATCATAATAGTCACCAGTCTGGAAACCATCAATAAAATACGGATTACACATTGGGATTGTTGACTGTAAAATTGTAGTTAGCTTACAGAAATTTTCTCCGCCGTGAATCATTGAAGAACTGTCATCGTGTGTCAAGAATGAACCAATTACACTCTTCCCTGCCGGTAGTCTATGAGATAAGTCTAAGTTTAATTTTACATAGTCATTAAAATCCGAACAATTTCTCCAGTCATGGAATATATGATACTGTCCATAATATTCATCAAAGCCAGCTTTTAATAAATCTTCCGGTCTATCATAAGGCATATTTACCATTGGAGAAGCACATTCATATGTATAGCTTTCAGCAAGCCACGCAAATTCTGGATCTCTTTTTCTTGAATAATTAATTAAAACATCCCAGAATTCAGGCGGTTTTGCTCTTGCAACGTCAGCTCGTATACCATCAATACCAAGGTCAATACAAGCATCTACATATTGCTTATGCATTTCCAATAATTTTGGATTTAAAGTTCTTTCTGCCTCATCTGCCCATGGCTCAAACATTCTAATATCAGCCCAGCCTTGAGGAGTTTTATCTTCACCGTTCCTTCCATATGCCATAAGTTCAGGTTCTGCTTCAAACATATCAACAGATGCGCAGCTTGGAAGATCTAACATAACTCTGATACCGCGTTTATGGCATTCATCAATTAAAGCTTTGAATTGTTCATCCGGTGTCCTAGGATCATTCTTATCAACAATCATTGGATCTATAGCAAGATGTCCGTCGTCAGTTACATATTTTGCAGGAGAATAAAGCGAACCTGCAGTACCCATTGCATTCTTCTTTCCTGGCGGATGAATTGGAAGAATATGTATTGTATTAATGCCATCAGCTTTTAATTCGTCCAACCTTGAAATTGCACTTAACAAAGTACCGCATTTTTCACCTGTACTCAACGTTACTTTATCATCGCCGTTTAAATCCTGAGCTGTAAATGTTCTTGGGACAATTGCCATCATTACGGCTTGATTATTCTGAATCATTGTCCTCAAATTATTTTTATAAGGTGCTTTATTAGCAGCTGCTAAATCAATCTTTTTAACTGCAGGAGCATTTAAGCGCGCCAGATTTTCAAGATATTTTGCAGATACATTACTATCTGCATTCTTTTCTTCTGAAGGCTTACTAACCAACGGCTGCTGTGCTGCAGCAGCTCTGAAATTAACTGGCATAATTTTAGCTATTTGCATCATCATTCACCTGCTTCTGTATATTTTGAGGATTTCTTATTTTACCAAAACCAAACTGCGCCAGAATAGCTGTACCAAAGACTGCCCCTCCAATGCCTGATGCTATTCTTAGCCATTTTTGATTTCCATATCTTTTTCCTGAAGCTTTCATTATTAAATCCAACGGACTTTGTGCTACAAGATTAAATTTAGCCATTCTTGTACGGGATGATTTTGTATAGTTGTTAACTGCATCGCCGTTTAAAATATGCTGAGGTTTTGTAAAATCTATATTATTATTGCCCATAATATCCTGAAATCTTTGAATATAAGATTTTAAACGACCTTGGATATTACCGGAAGCTAAATCTTTTGATGCGTCTAACCCTTTCTGAGTAGTATTATCCAAATTAGGAAGCCAAATTGTACGCATCAAATCTTTATAATACTCAGGATTATTAATCGTATTAAGCTTCAATGTATGATCTGAAGATGTTGCTGTCATTAAAGCTTCTTTACCTTTTGCAAGAATCTCTTTGTCATATCCACCTCCTGAAATTGGACGTTTATAAACATCAAATAAATGTAAAATTCTATTGAATGAATTATTTGCACCTTGATATCTTTCAACTATTCTTGAAATTTCAAGATTTTTAGAAGAACCGACTCCTTTAGAGTTATATTTTGCATATTCAAGGCGTCCCGCCTCATCCAGGTCATTCCAATAGTTGAGACCGGCATACTTATCTTTTCTTACACCATCCAGAAATTCATACAAATCTTTTCTTGATTTCACTGAATTTGAAAGAGTTGAAACATCTTCTTTCACAAGTCTGTCAATTGTGTTTTGGAATTTACCAATATTATTGAGACGTTTTGCAGTATTATTGTAATTATTCTCAATACCTGATATCAAATCTTTCATATGAGAAGCTGTATCATTTTTGCCATTGAGGTTAACTTCCATCTCTGACATAACTTTAGAAAGTTTTTCAATAGCTTTTTGATATTTTACTTCATCTTTTGTCAAAGCTTCAAGTTTTTTTTCAAAAATTTCCTGAGCATATTTATCAGACTCGCTGATTTGTTTTAAATCTTTATATTTAATATCAAGTACATCTAAGAGCGTACTTTCAAATTTACCGTAAGAACGAGCAATTACAGTTTCTGGAGCATACTCAATCTTGAATGATTTACATTTATCCAGAACTTTTTGATTTTCTTTAAATTCTCCCATAACTTTGGCAAAATCAACAACATCTTTGATATTGTTTTCACTTACATAATTTGAAGAATTACCTTTAATCTTTTTAGATATGGAGTCTAATACTTCATTTTCATAAGCTTTAAGAGCAGATTTAGAAACACTCGCCTCATTTTCCATTTTCTTTTCAAATAGTTTCCTAAACTCACCCTTTATATTTTGCAGCTGTTCTTCAGTTATTTCTTTTGAACCGGCTTTTCCTAAGATTTCATTTATTACAGAAGTTGATGGAACAAA
>ENA-OYXS01000788-OYXS01000788.1-human-gut-metagenome-genome-assembly--contig:-NODE-788-length-11529-cov-4.597699_pt1 | contig 11529 bp, 9 predicted proteins | sample MGYA00243240_ERZ653429 | MGnify/ENA primary metagenome ERZ653429 (study PRJEB26926, sample SAMN06164958) | human gut metagenome | biome: ENVO:00009003; feature: ENVO:2100002; material: ENVO:00002003... | reverse complement strand
CGGCAGCGTCAGATGTGTATAAGAGACAGTATCAAAACCCATCAGCGGAACTGCATTGCATACTCTCGGGTCGTGAGCGTCAACGGTGACAACGTTGGAAACGCCCATTCTCTGGAGCTCCTGAAGCGCTACTGCGCAGTCGAGTGACTCACGATAGCTTCTTCTGTGCTGGCGTCCGCCGTAAAGCAGAGGCATGATCACATTGATACGGTGGGGCTTTCCGCTTGCCGCCTGGATAATTCTCATCAGATCCATGTAGTGATCGTCGGGGGACATGCAGTTCTCCTGGTCGAAGAGCTGATACTTGCAGCTGTAGTTTCCTACGTCTACAAGGATAAACAGATCCTTGCCGCGGACGGTGCTCTTGATAAGTCCCTTGGCGTCGCCGGACTGGAAACGCGGGCACTGGCACTCGATCATGTAATCGTCGTGGGGCATGCCGTTACGGTCTGCCCATCTCTCGAGGTAGCTGTTGATCTTTGCGCCCAGCTCCTGGGTGCCGTTCATGCAGATAAGTCCAAGCGGAGCAACGGAATTGTAGTTCTGATATAAAACTTCTGTATTCTTAACAGTTGTCATTTGTATTTTTCCTCATCATTCAGTTTGTTGATAGCCCTTGCTAACCGTATTTCCTTTAGTCCTCCCCTGCCGCCGGGCAAGGGAGAACAGAAAATCAAATTACTCGTAGAGCGGATATTTTTTGCAGATTTCTTCAACGCCTGCTCTAACCTTTTCCTTGCTGTTTTCATAGTCGTTAAGAACGAGGGTGATGTACTCGGCAATCTTGTCCATATCTTCCTCGTTAAGACCTCTTGTTGTAACAGCGGCAGTACCGATTCTTACACCGCTTGTTACGAACGGTGAACGAGGTTCGCCAGGAATTGTGTTCTTATTTACTGTGATGTAGCAATCGTCAAGACGAGCCTCAAGCTCCTTGCCGGTTACATCTGTGTCACGGAGATCCATAAGAAGAACATGGTTGTCCGTACCGCCTGAAACAAGCTTGTTGCCTCTTTTGAGAAGTCCGTCTGCAAGAGCCTTACAGTTAGAAACAATCTTTTTGCCGTACTCCTTGAACTCAGGCTTTAATGCCTCGCCGAAGCAAACAGCCTTTGCGGCGATGATGTGCATAAGAGGACCGCCCTGTGTACCGGGGAAGATAGCCTTGTCAATCTGCTTTGCAAATTCTTCACGGCAGAGGATAAGACCGCCGCGAGGACCACGGAGAGTTTTGTGTGTTGTTGTTGTAACGAACTCACAATACGGAACAGGGTTCGGATGAACACCTGCGGCAACAAGACCTGCGATGTGAGCCATATCAACCATAAGATATGCGCCTACTGCGTCGGCAATCTCACGGAGCTTTGCAAAATCAATGATTCTTGGGTAAGCAGACGCACCTGCAACAATCATCTTAGGCTTGCATTCCTTTGCAATTTCAAGAACCTTATCATAATCAATTCTGTGCGTTTCGGGATCAACACCGTATGGAACAAAATTGAAGTATTTACCTGAAATATTAACAGGTGAACCGTGTGTAAGGTGACCGCCTTCGTTAAGGTTCATACCCATTACCGTATCACCAGGATTAAGCATTGCAAAATATACCGCTGTGTTAGCCTGAGCGCCTGAGTGAGGCTGAACATTTGCGTGTTCGGCACCGAAAAGCTCACACGCACGCTGACGGGCAATTTCTTCAACTACATCAACGCACTGACAACCGCCGTAGTATCTCTTTCCCGGATAACCCTCGGCATATTTGTTTGTGAGCAAGCTACCCATTGCAGCCATAACTGCCGGAGAAACGATGTTTTCACTTGCGATAAGTTCAAGGTTTCTGCGCTGTCTTTTAAGCTCGTCTGTCATTGCGTTACCGATTGCGGGATCGTACTCGTTGAGGTAATCAAGAGTAGCGATATTTGTTTTTTCACTCATTGTTACATTCCCCTTATATTTTTATTTTAGAATACTGTGTATCCTGTTTGAATTTATGTCATTGCAACGAAAGGGCTTTTTGCCTTAATTCGTACAAATCATCAAGCGTTTTAATTTTTCCTGCTTCGTTTCTCAAAGCTGCCGCACCCTTTATGCCCTTGAAATAGCCGACTACAAGTTTTCTTGCCTGAAGCATTGCCATATGCTCACCCTTGTATTCAACCATTTTGCCGATATGTTCAATCATTACACCGAGCCTTTCTTCAAGGTCGGGAGTGTGAATTTTAACATTCGGGTTTTCAAGGTATGCGTTAATCTGCGAGAAAATCCACGGATTCCCGAGCGTTGCCCTACCAATCATAACAAGGTCACAGCCCGTGATGTTCATAACCTTCTTTGCCCTTTCGGCACTGTCAATGTCTCCGTTTGCGATTACGGGAACGCTGACGGATTCTCTTACAGCCCTTATGATATCGTAATCAACGGGAGGCTTGTAATACTGCTGTCTTGTTCTGCCGTGAACGGTGATTGCCGCCGCACCTGCCGATTCGCAGATTTTTGCAACTTCAACGGCATTTACGCTGTCATCATCCCAACCCTTGCGGATTTTTACGGTTACGGGTATGTCGGTAACGGCTGTCACAGCCTTGACGATTTCTCCGCAAAGCCGAGGATTTTTCATCAATGCACTTCCGCTGCCGTTTGAGCTTATCTTCGGAGCGGGGCATCCCATATTGATGTCAATTATATCGGGTTTGTTTTCAAGTGCGTGCTTTGCGGCATCAGCCATACATTTCGGGTCATCACCGAAAATCTGGATTCCGCAGGGACGCTCCAAGTCTGAAATTTCCATCAGCTCCTCGCTCTTTTTACTGTTGAAAGAAAGCGCCTTTGAGCTGACCATTTCGCTTACGCAGTATGCTGCACCGAATCTTACGCAAAGCTCACGGTAAGCCCTGTCGCTTACACCTGCCATAGGTGCAAGAACTGCGTGGGATTTCAGCGAAACGCCGCCGATGTTGAGATTGTTCATATTTTTATTTTTACACATTTAATGCTGTTACCTTATTCTTTTTCTTGCACCGACTTTTGTGCTGATCATCACAACCGCAATTACAACTATCCCAAGACCTACGCAAATCCACGAAACAATTCCCGCCGTGTAGCTTGTGGAATACTTTTTTTCGCTGACTGTTTTTGCGATTGTCGGCGCCTGAAATTCCGTTGAATCGGGCGCCTGAGTTTCAACATACTGATTCTGATACTGCGTTTCTTCCTGTACCGGAGCTTCTGTTGTTTCAGGCTGAACATACTCAGTTGTGGGTTCTTCCGTTTCGGGCGCAACATACTCGGTCGTAGGCGCTTCGGTGTAAACAGGCTCGGTATAAACAGGCTCTGTGTATTGCGGTTCGGTTTCATCGGGAACATACTCCGTCACAACAGGCTCTGGCTGTGAGTCGGGGACCTGCGGATCGTCCTCTCCTACCGCAAAGGCTGTTATTGAACAAACCGACAGTGCAAGAACCGCAAGCAAGGTCGGAAGTATTCTTTTCCTAAAAATTTTCTTAAAATCTGACTTCATATTTAATACCCCGTTCATTCTGCGTGGCACATATTTTCATACATATACTACGATTATAACAAAAGCAAGCGTTCATTGCAAGATTTCAGACAATTTTTCTGCACACATTTAATGCTCAAACAACAAAAAGTCGGAAAACCGATTGCAAAACCGATTTTCCGACTTGATTATTATGTCAAATTTTTGAGCGTTTTTTAGCCTTTGGCATAACAAGGCTGTAGCTTTCGTCAATCAGCGGAAAGATTTCTTCCTTGCTCACAGAGCCGTCAAGCAGAATACTTATCCACTTGTCCTTGTTCATATGATAGGCAGGCAGAAATCCGTTTTTTAATCTGAGCGAGCCGACAAGAATCGGGTCGCACTTGACATTCATCACATCAATAAAGCCCTCGCCGTCAAGCCCTAAAATCTGCCTTTTGACACGCATAACTATTGCGTACCATTTGCCCGACATCATATTCCGCAGAACCGCATTATCGGGACTGTTCTCCCACGGATATTCGGGTTCTGTTCCGTATGTGCTAAAGGCATAATTTAAAATTACATCTCTGTTCATGGAATTGTCATTGTATGCCATTAAGCCTTAACTCCTGCTTTTTTCTTAACGAGTGAAATATATTCCTGCATTGTGATTTCGTTACGCAGTAATTTTTGACACCATTCTTTGCTTTTGCTGTCAATGGTATAGCCTTCCATTTCAACTGATGCGGCAGCATTTTCTATTATCTGTTCAATCGGCTTATTACCGTTCACAGTAACACTCCCTTTCGTGAAATCTGAACTTCATATCATTTTATCATAACAAAGGCATATGTCAACCAAAAGGTGAAAATTACTCGCCAAAGCTGATGCCCATTTTTCTTGCTGTTTCAACAACCTCGCTGTCTTTCGGAACGCTCTTGAGCTTGCCTGCGATGTCCTTAAGCGGAACGGCAACTACCTTATTATTTACAAGGGCAACCATTTTGCCGTAGTCTTTATTGATAATAAGCTCTGCGGCTTTAACACCAAAACGAGTTGAAATCACACGGTCATAGGCATCGGGACTGCCGCCTCTCTGGAAGTGACCCGGTACTGTAACCCTTGTTTCCTGACCTGTTGCCTCCTCAATATCGTGGGCAATCTGATAGGAAATTGACGGATATTTCATCTCTGCAACAGCAGCTTTTCTCTGCTTTTTAGGCAAAGCTGCAATTTCTTTTGAAATTGCACCCTCGGCAACTGCAAGAATTGAAAAGTTCTTACCGCCTGCGGTTCTTGACTTGATTGTCTTTACAACCGAGTTGATGTCGTACGGAATTTCGGGGATAAGAATAATATCCGCACCGCCTGCAATACCAGCATAAAGTGTGAGCCAGCCAACCTTATGTCCCATAACCTCAATAATGAAAACTCTGCCGTGAGATGTTGCGGTTGAGTGGATACAGTCGATTACATTTGTTGCAATATCAACGGCACTCTGAAAACCGAATGTCTTGTCTGTACCCCAAAGGTCGTTGTCAATTGTCTTAGGAAGCGAAACCACATTGAGTCCCTCTTCACGAAGAAGATTTGCGGTTTTTTGAGTTCCGTTGCCGCCGAGTACAACAAGACAGTCAAGGCCAAGCTTTTTGTAGTTCTTCTTCATAGCCTCAACCTTGTCAACGCTGTTCTCGTCAACAACACGCATAAGCTTGAACGGCTGTCTTGATGTGCCGAGAATCGTACCGCCCATTGTGAGAATACCCGAAAAATTCTCGGGTTTCATCTTTCTTGTTTCGCCGTAGATAAGACCTCTGTAGCCGTCAATAATGCCGATGATTTCAACATCATTGCCAAGCTGATTATAAAGTGTTTTTGCAACGGCACGGATTGTTGCGTTAAGTCCCTGACAATCACCGCCGCTTGTTAAAATGCCTACTCTTTTCATTGTTCGGAGTCCTCCTTTTTCACTTCAACGGGTACAATCGGAGTTCCGACAGTGCTCGCATATGTTTTTTTCATTGCCTGCTTTTGAGCCTTTAACGCAAGCTTTGAAAAGAATTTCTGACAATTCATCTTATGCTTGCCGCGCTTGTCAACAGACTTATATACACCTGTTGAAAGCTGTTGGCGTGCATTTACGGTATCCTTAAATGAAACCGTGATAACCTCCTGCACACGCTTTTTGATATCCTCGTCCTCAACAGGGAACACAAGCTCAACTCTTCTGTCGAGGTTTCTCGGCATCCAGTCGGCACTTCCCATATAATAAAGCGGATTTGAATTGTTTTCAAATATGAATATTCGGCTATGCTCCAAAAGCTGACCGACAATTGAAACTACTCTGATGTTTTCGCTGAATCCATGAACCCCCGGAACAAGACAGCAGATACCTCTTACGATGAGGTCAATTTTTACGCCTGCGTTTGATGCATCGTACAAAAGACTGATGATTTCAGGGTCAACAAGCGAGTTCACCTTTGCCGTGATTTTGGCAGGAAGTCCGAGCTTTGCGTTCTCGGTTTCCTGAATAATCATAGCCTCAAAGAACGGACGCATTCCGTGAGGTGCAACGATAAATTTGTTGTATTCAGGCGGAGTTGAGTAACCTGTCAATACATTAAAGAGTGATGATGCGTCAACACCGTATTCTTCACGGCAGGTGAACATACCGATATCGGTATAGAATCTCGCCGTACTGTCGTTATAGTTACCCGTACCCATATGCAAATATCTTCTGATTCCGTCCTTGTCTTTTCTTACTACAAGACAGATTTTGCAGTGAGTTTTAAGTCCTGTAAGACCGTAAATTACATGACAGCCCGCCTTTTCAAGCTTTGTTGCCCACTGAATGTTGTTTTCCTCGTCAAATCTCGCCTTGAGTTCAACAAGAACAGTTACCTGCTTGCCGTTTTCAGCCGCCTTGATAAGAGCCGCAACAATCGGTGAATTTCCGCTGACACGGTACAAGGTTTGCTTGATGGCAAGAACATTCGGATCGGTTGCCGCCTTTTTGACAAAATCAACCACAACATCAAAGCTTTCATAAGGATGATGCACAAGTCTGTCCTTTTCACGGATAGCCTCAAAAATATCGTCATAACCGCAGAATTCCGCAGGCGGATTTACGGGAACGATTGGTTCAAAGCACATATCCTCACAGCCCTTAATGTGAGCAAATTTTGAAAGGAATGTAAGGTCAAGAGGACCTCTCTGAAAGTAGATTTCACGCTCCGTAACATCGAGAGCGTCAACAAGAAATTCACGAATTTCTCGGTTGCATTTCTTGCCGAATTCAAGACGAACAGGTTCTCCTCTCTTACGCTTTCTGATTGACTTTTTAATTTCAGCCATAAGATCCTCGGTATCCTCGTCAATGTCAAGGTCGGAATCTCGGGTGATTCTGAAAGGATCGTACTGCTTAATGTTGTAAAGCTCAAAAAGCTCGCCGAGGTGCATTGCGATTATTTTTTCAAGCAGAATAAACGCTCTGCCCTCGTGAGTCGGAAGCTCAAGAAATCTCGGAAGAATTGACGGAACCTGAACCAATGCGAAAAATTCTTCATTCTCGGCATTTGTAAGGCGAACAGCAATGTTAAGGCTTTTGTTTGCAAGCATCGGAAACGGACGGCTTGTATCGACAGCCATAGGCGTCAATACGGGGAAAACTACTTTTTCAAAGTATTCCTCAACAAACGCTTTCTGGTCGCCGTCAAGCTCGTCAGCCTCTTTGAACACAATGCCTGCCGAACGAAGTGACGGAATTATTGAACGGTTGTAACAGCTGTACTGCTTTTTGGCAAACTCGTGAATTTTTTCAACAAGTCCGTCCATAACCTCTGTAGGAGTCATGCCCGATGCGTCACGGCTTGTTCTGCCGTGATGAATCTGGTCAAGCACACCTGCAACACGAACCATAAAAAATTCGTCAAGGTTCGACGCCGTAATTGAAAGGAAGTTGCATCTTTCCATAATTGGGTTGGTCTTTTTGAACGCCTCTTCAAGCACTCTTGCATTAAAGTCAACCCAGCTTAATTCTCTGTTAGTATAAGGCATCTTTTGCCATTTTGACATAAGCTTTGCTTTTTCGGATGCTTTTTTATTGTTGTTTTTTGAATTTGACATATAATTCACCACCATAAAAACTGATATATAACCCAATTTAATATATCTGATTAAGTATAAAATACGAAACGGATTATTTCAAGCGAATTGCACTAAATTTTACCTTTGGCAACGCATTCTTTACATATATTTTACAATAACACAAATAAAATTGATTTGCAATAGATTTGACAAAATTCGCAAAGATAAAACCAAAATTTTCTTTTTGCAAAATATTCAAAAAATCTCAAAAAATATTGTTTTAATCTCTGTATTATGTTATACTTGCGTTGATTGTTTTATTTACAGATTTTAAAAAACTCTAAAGAAAATGAGAGGTAATTATCATGAGTAAAAAAAGGGGAAGCTTTTCCGGCGGACTCGGATTTGTATTTGCCGCTGCGGGAAGTGCAGTAGGCTTGGGAAATCTCTGGAGATTTCCGTATTATGCAGCTAAGTACGGCGGCGGAACATTTATCTTTATCTACATAATCCTTGCGCTTACATTCGGCTTTTCACTTTTGACTGCCGAAATCGCAATCGGCAGAAAAACAAAGCTAAGTCCGATTCTCGCCTACAAAAAGCTATGCAGCAAATTTTCGTTTTTAGGCTACCTTGCAACGCTTGTTCCTGTAATCATTATTCCGTACTACTGCGTTATCGGCGGTTGGGTTACAAAATATATGTGCGTTTATGCACAGGGACTTGTTGCCCCTGCGGCACAGGACAACTTTTTCTCGGACTTTATTTCCGACCCGTTGTCACCCATTGTGTTTTTCTTAATATTTATGCTGTTGAGTGCAGTGGTAATTATGCTCGGAGTAAACAAGGGCATTGAGCGACTGAGCAAATTTTTGATGCCTGTTCTGCTTGTTCTGACAGTCGGAATTTCAATCTACACACTCACGCTCCCAAACGCAATGGAGGGTGTTTCGTACTACCTCATTCCCGATTTCAGCAAACTGTCAATTTGGACATTTGCGGCGGCACTCGGTCAGCTGTTCTTCTCAATGAGCATTGCAATGGGAATTATGGTAACCTACGGTTCATACACAAAAGATGAGGTAAACCTCACAAGGTCGGTTAACCAAATTGAGATTTTCGACACAGCCGTTGCACTTCTCGCAGGTCTTATGGTAGTTCCTGCGGTTTATGTATTCAGCGGTGAAGAAGGTCTTGGCGCAAGCGGTCCCGGACTTATGTTCATCACACTTCCAAAGGTATTCAACGAAATGCCTGCCGGCGTAATCATCGGATTTTTGTTCTTTGTTCTTGTATTCTTTGCAGCTATCACAAGCTCAATCTCCGTAATGGAAGCAATTGTTTCTTCGCTTATGGACAAGTTCAAGCTTACACGAATCAAGTCCTGTCTTATCGTTATCGGCATCTGCCTTATTATGGGTATTCCGTCGTCACTCGGCAACGGTATATGGTCAAATGTTAAGATTCTCGGAATGGACTTCCTTACATTCTTTGACTTCTTGAGCAACAGCATTATTATGCCGATTGTCGCACTTTGCACTTGTATTCTCATCGGCTGGGTTATCAAGCCAAAGACTATTGCAGACGAAGTCACAAGGAACGGCGAGCGTTTCAGCAGAAGGGCTTTGTTTGATGTTATGATTAAATATATAGCTCCAATCTGCCTTGTGTTCATCTTAATTTCCTACACACTTGCGCAGTTCGGCATTATTTCACTTTAACCCGACACTTTAACACGATTATTTATCAATTCAGACAGTAATATCACCGAAATGAATCATAAGTAATTGTCTTTAAATTAAGCATACAACAATTAACTATTATCCGTTTATCCCATGAACTCTTGAAATTATATGCAATAATTGGTATAATTACAGTTACAGCTCATTTGCTGAATTTTAGGGAGGACAAATACTATGTGTCAGAAAAAACCATTTTACATTACAACGCCTATTTATTATCCGTCAGGCAATCCCCACATCGGTCATTGCTACACCACCGTTGCGTGCGATTCTATCGCCCGTTACAGACGAATGCAGGGATACGATGTTATGTTCCTTACGGGTACGGATGAACACGGTCTTAAAATCGAACAGAAGGCTGCCGAAAAGGGTGTTACTCCCAAAGAGTATGTTGACGAAGTTGTAAAAACCTTTAAGGGCTTATGGAAATTTATGAACATAAGCTATGACAGATATATCCGCACAACAGACGATTATCACATTGAAACAGTTCAGAAAATTTTCAAGGAGCTGTATGACAAGGGCTACATCTACAAGGGAGAATACAAGGGCAAATACTGCACCCCCTGTGAAAGCTTCTGGACAGAAAGCCAGCTTATTGACGGCAAATGCCCCGAATGCGGACGAGAGGTTACAGAGGCAAAAGAGGAGGCATACTTCTTTAAGATGTCACCTTTTGCCGACAGAATTGAAAAGCTTCTCACGGAAACAGACTATTTACAGCCAAAGACAAGAGCTGTTGAGCTTGTAAACAACTTTATCAAGCCGGGACTTGAAGACCTTTGCGTATCGAGAACAACCTTCAAATGGGGCATTCCGGTTACATTTGACGAAAAGCATATTGTTTATGTTTGGATTGACGCACTTTCAAACTACATCTCCGCTCTCGGCTACAAGAATGAAAAATTTGACGAATTTGACAAATACTGGCCTGCCGATGTTCATATGGTAGCAAAGGACATCATGCGTTTTCACGCTATCATCTGGCCTGCAATGCTTATGGCTCTTGACCTTCCGCTTCCAAAGCATCTTGCCGTTCACGGCTGGATTACTTTCAACGGACAGAAGATGTCAAAGTCACTCGGCAATGTTGTTGATCCGTTTGTTCTCGGTGAGCGTTACGGCGCTGACGCAATCCGTTACCACATTATGCGTGAAATGGCTCTCGGTGCAGACAGCTCGTTTTCAAACGAAATTATGATTAACCGTATCAATTCCGACCTTGCAAACGGTCTTGGCAACCTTGTTTCAAGAACGGTTGCAATGGTTCAGAAATATTTCGGCGGCACACTTCCCACAGAGCGTGAGAGCGGCGAATTTGACGATGACCTTATCGAAACCGCAACATCGCTTCGTGCAAAGGTTGACGATTTCATGGACAAGACTCAGCTCCAGAACGCACTTGCCGAAATATTCAAGCTTGTTTCCCGTGCAAATAAATACATTGACGAAACCGCTCCGTGGGTTATTGCCAAGGACGAAACAAAGAAAGCAAGACTCGCAACGGTTCTCTACAACCTTCTTGAGGCAATCCGTATTGCCTGCACCCTCCTTTCGGCATTTATGCCAACAACAATGCCAAAGGCTCTTGAGCAGATCGGTGCTTGTGAAAAATGTGCCGGCTACGAAAACTGCGACAAGTTCGGTGTACTTCCTGCTGATGTCACGGTTCACAAGGGAGATGCACTCTTCCCACGAATTGATGTTGAAAAGGAAATTGAAGAACTCAACAGCATTATCAAGAACAACGAGGGTGAAAGTGAAGAAACAAAGGCACTCCGTGAAGAGCTTGAGGGTGTTGCACAGATTGGCATTGATGATTTTGCAAAGGTTGACCTCCGTGTGTGCGAGGTTAAGACCTGCGAACCCGTTAAAAAGAGCAAAAAGCTTTTGCAGTTCACAATTTTTGACGGTGTAAAGGACAGGACCGTTGTCAGCGGTATTGCAAACTACTATAAGCCCGAAGAGCTTATTGGCAAGAAGATTATTCTTGTTCAGAACCTCAAACCTGCAAAGCTTTGCGGTGTTGAAAGCTGCGGTATGATTCTTTCTGCAGTTCACGGCGATGATTTAAAGGTTGTCTTTGTTGACGATATGCCTGTCGGCTCAAAAATCTGTTGATTTATGTTCGTGTAGACAGTTTAATAAATTAAAAACTATCAATGCCCGAGCGTAACTGTAGGAGCGGATGCTGTCTCTTATACACATCTGACGCTGCCGACG
>ENA-OYXS01000776-OYXS01000776.1-human-gut-metagenome-genome-assembly--contig:-NODE-776-length-11616-cov-5.261137_pt1 | contig 11616 bp, 7 predicted proteins | sample MGYA00243240_ERZ653429 | MGnify/ENA primary metagenome ERZ653429 (study PRJEB26926, sample SAMN06164958) | human gut metagenome | biome: ENVO:00009003; feature: ENVO:2100002; material: ENVO:00002003... | reverse complement strand
CGTGAAGAGTATGGATATTCCATCGAGGGCGATGACATCGGAGAATGCTGGGGAATCGCAGCACATCCAAACGGAACCTGTACGATTGCAGACGGTGCGTATAAGGGAAAGAAATTATCCGATCTGTGGGAGGAACACAGAGAACTCTTTGGAAATACACAGGGGAAGGTATTCCCGCTGCTGATCAAGATTATTGATGCAAAGGCGGATTTAAGTATTCAGGTACATCCGGATGATACCTATGCTGCAGAGCATGAAAAAGGTTCTCTTGGCAAGATGGAGTGCTGGTATATCCTTGACTGTGAGCCGGATTCCAAGCTTGTTATCGGACACAATGCAAAGACACACGAAGAACTTGAAGACATGGTACACAACGGGCGCTGGAGTGAGCTGATCCGCGAAGTTCCGGTAAAGAAAGGTGACTTTATTCAGATTGATCCGGGTACCGTGCATGCGATCAAAGGCGGTATCACCATCCTTGAAACCCAGCAGAATAGTGATATTACGTACCGTGTTTATGATTATGACCGTCTTTCCAATGGGAAGCCGCGTCAGCTTCATGTACAGCAGAGTCTCGATGTCATCAAAGTGCCGGCAGCACCGATGTCCGAGTGCATGATCTTGCGGGTTTCGTGGTACATTTTCATCTCCTCCTTGGTGTAGTCGTTGTCGGTGAAGACGTCGATATGAGGTATCAGGTTGTAAGCCAGTTGATACGCAAATTTTTCCACACGGGGTTCGCCGCCTTTTGCCAGAGCCGCGTGCTGCTCTTCCAGTTCGGCCATCCCCTGTGCGCCGGCGCCGCTGGCCGACTGGTAGGTGGCTACGTGCACGCGGCGGATGTGCGAGAGTTTTTCGAGCGCGTTGAGTGCCACGACCATTTGAATCGTCGTGCAGTTGGGGTTGGCGATAATACGCCGGGGGGCGTTCAGGGCGTCTTCGGGGTTTACTTCGGGAACCACCAGGGGAACGTCTTCGTCCATGCGGAAAGCGCTCGAATTGTCGATCATCAGCGTGCCGTGCTTGGTGATCGTTTCGGCGAACTCCTTCGAGGTGGAGCCGCCCGCCGATACCAGCGCGATGTCCACGCCGCAGAAGTCGTCGTTGTGGGCGAGCAGCCGTACGGTGAGTTCCTTGCCCCGGAAGGGGTATTTGCGTCCGGCGCTCCGCTCCGAACCGAAAAGCAGCAATTCGTCGATGGGCAGACGGCTCTCTTCCAGAATGTTCATAAATTCCTGGCCAACGGCTCCGCTGGCCCCGACAATGGCTAATTTCATGGCTTTCTCAAAGGTGTTATAGGTTGTATTACTCAAAAAATTCGTCTTCTTCGTACCGGGTTGCACTGTCGTCCGTTTTCTCGGTTTCGTCGCAATCGTAAACCGGCATGACGGCCGGACGCGTGAAGAGATCCTGCTTGCTGATACCCGTCGAAGGGTCGGCGTAAATCCGGTTGAGGAATTCGCCCACGATCGGTAGGGCGATTACGCTGCCTTCGCCGCGCGATACCAGGCGCACTGCCTGATCCTCGCCGCCGACCCAGCAGCCGGCTACCAGTTTGGGAAGGACGCACATGAACCATGCGTCGCGGTTCTTCTGCGAGGTCCCCGTCTTGCCGCCGACTTCGACATTCTGCATGTTGTAGGCCCATCCCAGGCGTCCGCCCGTACCCGAACGGATCACTCCTTCGAGCATCGTGAGCATCGTGTAGGCCGTGTGTTCGCTGATCGCATCCTGCGTCCGGGGGGCGAAGCTGGCGATCAGGTTGCCCTGACGGTCTTCGATGCGGGTGACGAAGATCGGAGTGGTATAGACGCCTTCGTTGGCGAAGGTCGAGAAGGCGCTCACCATTTCATAGACGTTGGATTCCGAGGTTCCCAGGCAGAGCGCAGGCACAGGATCGATGTAGCTGTGGATGCCCATGTTGTGAATGAAGTTGGCCACGGCCTGCGGCTGCTTGGCCTGTTTCATGATCCACGCCGAATAGTTGTTGCGGCTGCGGGCCAGGCCCCAGCTCAGGGGGTGCAGCTCGCCGTTCTGTTCGACCTTGCCGGCCTCCTTGGGCGACCAGGGTACCCCGTTGGCGGTTTCGATCGTCACCGGCAGGTTCGGTACGGGCGTGCAGGGACTCAGTCCCAGGTGGTCGATGGCGAAGGTATAGACGAAGGGTTTGATCGTCGATCCGATCTGCCGCTTGCCCTGCTTGGCCATGTCGTATTTGAAGTAGCGGAAGTTGGGACCGCCCACGTAGGCCTTCACGTATCCTGAGCGGGGATCCATCGCCACGAACGAGGCGCGCATGATCCGCTTGTGGTGGAGGATCGAGTCCCGGGGCGTGAGTACCGTGTCGCGTTCTCCCTTGTAGGTGAAGATCTTCATCGGACAGGGCTTGTCGAAGCTCGCCAGGATGGTCTTTTCGTCCACGCCTGCCTTTTGCATCTGGTAGTAGCGGTCCGAGTAACGGATCGCGTTGCGCATGATGCGCTCACGCTCCTGTCTGTCTGCGTCGATGAAGAGCGTTTTGGTGCGTTTGAACTGTGCGTCCATCTGGGGCTGGATCACCGACTCCATCTGCTTTTGAATGGCCTGCTCGGCGTATTCCTGCATCCGGGAGTCGATCGTGGTGTAGATCTTCAGACCGTCGCGGTAGATGTCGTAGGGCGTGCCGTCGGCTTTGGTATTCTTCAGGCACCAGCCGTAGATCGGATTTTCGTCGTACTCCTTGACCGCCTGTTCGTAGTCCCAGTCGTTCTGGAACTGGCGGCGCTTGGGCCGTTCGGCGTTCATCGTCAGGCGGAGCATCTCCCGGAAATAGGTCGCCGGGCCTTCGTTGTGCGAGACCGGCTTGTAGTTGAGCAGGATCGGCAGGGCCGCGATCGAATCCCGCTGGTGGCGTGTGATGGCGCCTGCCGATGCCATGCGGTCGAGCACCAGGTTACGGCGTGCGAGGGCATTTTCCGGGTTACGGCGGGGGGAATACATCGTGGGACCCTTGACCAGTCCCGCCAGCAGGGCGGCTTCCTGGATGTTGAGTTCGTGGGGTTCCTTGTTGAAGAAGGTGTGGGCCGCCGATTTGATGCCGTAGGCGTTCGAGCCGAACTCCACGGTATTCAGGTACATGGCGGCGATCTCCTCCTTGGTGTAGTTGTATTCGAGTTTCAGGGCCGTGATCCACTCCTTGAGTTTGGATACGACCAGCTTGGTCGTGCGGGCGATCTTGCCCCGGTTCTCGTTGATGTCGCGGGGAAAGAGGTTTTTGGCTAATTGCTGGGTGATCGTACTGCCGCCGCCCTGCGAGGTGTTCTGCATCAGGACGGTCTTGACGCCTACGCGTACCAGCGACATCAGGTCGATGCCCGAGTGTCCCCGGTAACGAACGTCCTCGGTCGAGACCAGGGCCGCGATGATCGGCGGCACGTCGTATCCGTCGAGCCGGAGCAGCTGGGCGGAGTCGAGCGGGAAGAGTTCGTCGTACTGTACGTAGGAGCGGTTCTGCACGAAGAACGTGCCCAGTACCTTGCCGTCCGAAGAGAGAATCTCGGTGGCCAGGTTGCTCTTGGGGTTCTCCAGCTCCTCGAACGACGGCAGCCGCCCGAACAGGCCGGCGGCCGTGAGCAACAGCAGGAGCAGCAAGAGTGCGAAAGGGGCGAATACGATGCCCCAGAGCCATTTGACGGATTTGGGCAGCGGTTTATGCGGGGTCTGTTTTTTCATCGGTTCAATTCAATATGCCGCAAAGATAGTGAAAGGTGAGGGCAATTGTGAGAACTTGTTCTCGAAAATTGCCGAACCGCCTCCTATCTTCTGCAAAGATAGTGAAAGCCGAGAGAAAACGGGAGCTTGTTCCCAGTTTTCCGAGGCGCTTCCCATCTTCTGGAAAGATGGCGCAAGCCGAGGGCAAGGACAAATTTATTCGGTTATGCCTCGGCGAAGCCTGTCTAAATGAAAGCATTCGCTTTCGCAAAGGTATGAAAAATCTCGGATTATACGTTCCGGTTTTCTGCGGGTCGCTTGCTGATTTTATCGGTTCTGCCGCCCGGACGGATCAGAACGGCAGCTCCAGGCCGAAGCCGAACCAGCAGCTCCCCTCGCTGGGCTTGTAGAGCGAGAGCTTTACGGTCGCTGTGGCGGCTGCCGACATACGCAGGATGTTGAGGTCCAGAAGCAGGTCGCCGCCGTACGAGTAAATGTCGCGCCATGTTTTGCCCCGGCTGCCGAACTCCTGGAACCGAGCGTAGTCGGCCCCGACGTTCAGCCGGATGCGTTTGAAGTAGATCACGCCCGAAATTCCACCTTCGGGATAACAGAGCGGGAACTGATAATCAACGGAGCCGGCCAGGTAATTATTGCTCGAAATGTCGGACGAGGAGAAGCCCCGGGGCAGCAGCCGGGTCGATTTGTAGCCGAGGAATCGCAGACCCGACGGGAAGCGGTAGCCGCCGACGGAGGTTTGGTAGGCCGCCGCTACGGAGAGGGAGTTGTGGCGGAAGAACCCGGGGGTGTAGATCCGGGCGTAGGCCGATACGAGGTCGCTGAAGTTGCGGTTTTCGGGGTTGAGGTCGTACCCGGCCCAGAGCGTATAACCCCAAGGGGTCCCGACGTCGCGGTAGGCGGCGCGCACCACGTCCGAGAAGCCGATGCCCAGCGAGAGTTTGTGGAGTCCTTCGCGGTAGCCGAGCGTTTGCAGGTTGGCGATGCGTCCCTCTGCGTCGTAACGGATCGCATCCACGTCGGCCACCATTCCGTTCGAATACTCCCAGCCCGCCGAGAGCGAGAGCTGTCGGATATGACGCCCCCGGTCGAAATAGAGGGGCAGTGTGGCGCCGGCCGCCGCCGACCAATATTTGGCATGAGCCGGGGCCGGTTGGCGCTCGGCCTTGCCGTCGGCACCCCGCTGGGCGATGCCGTAGGTCATGCGGTCGCCGCCGTAGGTGGCCCGGGCTTCCAGTCGTACGCCGAGGCCGCTATACCGGATCGTACCTTTCAGCACATGGCCGTCGGACCGGCTCCAGCCCCACGATGCGAAGGCTTCGGTGCTCGACAGCAGATTTTGGGAGAGAACGGTGGCGCCCCACATGAGCCGGGGGTTGAACTCTTCGATGGTCTTGAACGGGTCGAACGATACGGGGGCCCAGCTGTGCGCCCGGAGCAGGTGCAATCCCTTGCGGTAGCGGCGTGCCGGATATTTGCGGTGCAGGGAGGCCGAGTCGGCGGGGGTATAGCGTACCGTGTCGAGATTGACCACGTTCCAGCGGCGGCGGGGCGGATTGACCAGATCGACGGGCAGTTGCGACGGGGCGACCGGAATCGGTTCGATGTTTTCCTGACGGGTGATGCGGTAGCCCTTTCGGTCGTAGGTGGTCGTCCAGACGGCTCCGCTGTCGGCGGGAGCCGGGGCGAAGCTGCCGTAGGTCGAAGTCGAAAGACGGTATTCGCGCCCTTCGCCGAGGTCGAAGCAGTGGGCTTCATCGCGGCCCGAGGCGATCGAGCCGTAGTAGAGCTTGCCGTCGGCGGCCCGCAGGTCGCTCAGCGTGATGTAGGCGCCTCGGGTGACAGCCTGCAAGCCCTCGCCGGGTTCGATCCGGCCGATCCACATGCCCGAATTGTCGGTGACGAGCGTGTAGAGCCGTTCGGTCGCATTGTCCCAGGCCAGTCCGTGCACTTCGGAGAAGCCCGGCATGGGCCAGGCGGTGCGCTGCCGCAGTGAATCTTCGGCGACGATCGTGTAGTGTCCGTCGGGCGTATATTCCACCCAGGCCAGGGCGCCGCTTCGCCCGATCGGGGTCGGGTAGAGGACATTGCGCAGTTTCGGTGCGTTGCGGGGGCGTTTTTTTCCGGGGGCGAGGACGACGAGCCGGGAATTGACCCGCTCGGGGAAGAGCAGCGAACGCCGGTATTCGGTCCACCAGACCCGTTGTCCGTCGGTTGTGGGGCGGCTCGAGACGAGTCCTGTCCAGGTGCGCCGCCTCTCGCGTCCCGTTCGGGAATCGACCGCAACGAGCCGCGAAGGGCGGTCGAAGTCCGTTTTCAGCGCTACGAGCGTCGTGTCGTTCAGGGACACGGGATGAGTATAGGTGGTGTAGTTTTTCTCCGGCAGCGGCGTGAGGGTACGGCCCGAATCCGTGACCTTCGGCAGCGAATCCCAGAAACGGTTCAGGTCGGCGAAGGCGTCCCGGAAGAGGATGCCCTCGCCCGTGCCGTAGAATTTGCGCAAGGCGACGCTGGTGCTGAAGGTCAGCATGTAGGCGTTGCGGACGCCGTAGCGCAGGGTCTTGTCCCAGATTCCGTCCCCATAGCGGTCGTAGCCGTAGGCGACCATCTGATAGCCCATTTGGTAGTGGTCGGGAACGAAATCGCGGAAGGAGCCGCAGAACCACTTGTCGCAGTTGCGCCTGCGGAGCACCTCGTAACCCAGGGCACGATATTCGATGGTGAAGCGCGGCTGGCGGCCCCGGCCGTAGGAGGACATCTCGGTTTCGTTCATCACCGCATCGCCTTCGAGCGCCCAGAGGGGCATGAAAAGCAGTCCGACGGTCGATCCTTGCTGCCCGATCAGGTAACTCAGGATGCGGATCAACCCCCGGTTGAGGTTGTTGTACTGAACGGCGTGGCGGTATTCGTGGGCTACGAGCTGCTTGACCCAGGGCATCGAGTAGCTATCGACGGAGGGCGTGGTGAGAAATTCGATGCGTTTGGGCATCCACATCACCAGACCGTTGGACTGGAAATTTTCGGTATGCAGCACGAAAGGGATTTTCAGCGGCGGGTGGCTGAAACCGTGTGTAATCGTGGGGCGTACCGCCTGGATATAATACAGGGTTCGGTGCGCCAGCGCCGATGCCGTGTCGGGAAAGACGACCCGTACGTCCTCGGTGCGCAGGTGTTTCCAGCGCAGCGCAGCCGCATCCGCACCCCACGAATAGTATTGGGCGCGAACGGATTTTCCTCCGATGAAGAGGAATCCCAGCAGGAACAGAATCGCTGCGAAACGGCGCATGGGAGCAGGCCGGGTCATCCGCCGGCCTTTTTGCATTTGTAACCCGCTTTGGCGAGGATTTCGACCACCCGGTCGCGGTGGTCGCCCTGGATGATGATTTCGCCGTCCTTGGCTGCCCCGCCCACGCCGCAGCGGGTTTTGAGCAGGCGGGCCAGTTCCCCCAGGTCGGCATCCGAGCCGACGAAACCTTTGACGAGCGTGACGGTCTTGCCGCCCCGCTGCTTGCGGTCGAGCCAGACGCGCAGGTCCTGTCGTTCGGGGGCGAGGGTTTCGATCTGCGGAGCCTCCTCGGTGTCGTATTTGAAATTCGGGTTGGTCGAATAGACCATTCCCAATCTCGCTTTCCAGTCGTTCGTCATGTGTGAAATATGCGGTCGTTGTTCTTTTTGCCGGAAAAGCTGGCACTTTTGCAACGAAATATTTTTGCAAATATAGTGTAAGCCGGGGGCTGCGCCAAATTTATTTGAGTCAGGACGGGCGCCGTTTGTTTTAGGTGTCGCCGTATCGATCGTCCGGAATGTCGGGGTGATTGGGTGGGCGCAGAAAAAACTCTTTCAATCATATTTCGGCGACTGTTAAGGAGTTTGCGCTTATTGCCGCCGGTGCACGGATAAAATGAAAAAACCGTCTATCTTGTTGATACACGGTTTTCAATTTTTCAGGTAGCTCCGTTTGCAGAACTTGGTGGGAGCTGAGGGATTCGAACCCCCGACCCTCTGCTTGTAAGGCAGACGCTCTGAACCAGCTGAGCTAAGCTCCCGAAAGGCAAGAAGCCTTCTTAAGCGCCTGAACAAGGACTTGAACCTAGGACCCCATGATTAACAGTCATGTGCTCTAACCAACTGAGCTATTCAGGCTTTTTCGAAAACCCGGGTTTACCCCTGTTTTCGGAGTGCAAATATATAGCATTTTTTTATTCCTGCAAAATTTGTCCCGTTTTTTTTGCAAAAACCTCGTATCTTTACGAAGAATTAATCGTATTACGAGATGTTTCGAAAAACCTACCAACTGACTTTTGTGCTGATTTTGAACGCTTTGTCGTGCCTGGCCCAATCCGGGCTGGTATTCGACCGGCCCGCGTGGGATTTCGGCACCATCCGCGAAACCGACGGCCCGGTTACGCATCGTTTCGTCTGCCGCAACGAAGGGGAACACCCCGAAGTGATCCTCCAGGTCACTACGACCTGCGGTTGCACCACACCCCGATATACGCGTAAACCGATTCTCCCGGGCGAGGAGGCTGAAATCACGGTAACTTACGATCCTGCCAACCGCCCCGGCAACTTTTCGCGGAAATTGGCCGTCTTTACGGCCGACCGCCGCATCGCCGCCAAACTGCGCATTACGGGTTCCGTCATCGGTCGTCCGAAGACCCCCGAAGAGCTCTATCCCATCGACTGCGGCGACGGACTGCGACTCGAAGACAATTTTCACGCTTTCACCTATATTTATAACGGCCGAACTTCGGTCGCTACCATCGGATATGCCAACCTTTCGGACAAACCCCTGACTTTGGAGCTGCGTCCCGAAGAGGCGAGCGGACTTCTTCAGGCGGACTATCCCCGCCGGATCGCTCCGAACGAACGAGGAGTCCTTACCTTCAGCTACGACCTGCCGGCGGACAATCCCCGTTACGGCACGTTGAAAGAGTTGCTCACGGTTTGTATCGACGGTCGTCCTACACGGACCGACATCTTTCTGCACGGCTTTGCCGTGGACGATCCCCGCCGGGTGGAACAAGAAAACGCCCCAAAGTGGCAAGTGAACAAAAATATTATTAATTTTGGCCCCGTGAAACGGACAGGAGCTCCGGCAGAGCGATCTCTGACACTTGGTAATTACGGCAAATCGACCCTGATAATCCGGGCCGTAGAAACTCCGAAAGGTGTCGGATGTTCGCTTCGCGGCGGAGAGCGGATCGAACCCGGCCAGGCGTGCGAAATCGTGGTGACATTCGATGCGTCGCGGCGGGATTACGGTCTTTGGTCGGAGCGATTGATACTTATCGCCAACGACCCCGCGCGTCCGATGCAGAGCATCCGCCTGATGGCCGCTGTCGAAGAGTAAGGTACGAAGAGACCCGGCCGAAACAGGAGGCCGGACGGAAAAAGACGGGAACTCCGACATTTTCCGGCAGACAGGCGCGGTACCGACCTGTACGGACGGAGCCGAGCGGAGAGAACGGAAACAAATAGAACCTTTTATAAAAAAGTAATGTACACAATCCTTGAAAAAAGAGTGCTCGCGGAGAACATTTATTTGATGCGCATTCATGCGCCCCGCGTAGCACGAGCGGCAAAACCCGGACAGTTCATCATCGTTCGCATCGACGAATTCGGCGAACGAGTACCCCTGACCATCTCCGATTACGACGCCGAGCAAGGCTCGGTAACGATCGTCACGCAGGCTATCGGAGCCTCGACCCGCAAGCTCTGCGCCCTGGAGCAGGGCGATGCGCTGGCCGATTTCGTCGGTCCGCTGGGGCACCCCTCGGAGTTCATTCACGAAGATCTCGACACCCTGCGCAAGAAACGCTTCCTGTTTGTAGCGGGCGGCGTGGGTACGGCTCCGGTCTATCCGCAGGTAAAATGGCTTCACGAACACGGGGTGAAAGCGGATGTCATCATCGGTGCCAAGACCAAGTCGATGCTGATCTATACCGAGGAGATGGCCCGTGTAGCGGACAATCTCTACATCGCTACCGACGACGGCAGCGAAGGCTTCAAAGGTATGGTAACGGCCCTGATCAAAGACCTGATCGACAACCGGGGCAAGCAGTACGACGTCTGCGTGGCCATCGGTCCGATGATTATGATGAAGTTCGTGACGCTCACGACCAAGGAGTACTCCCTGCCGACGGTCGTATCGCTCAATACGCTGATGGTCGATGGTACGGGCATGTGCGGCGCCTGCCGCGTCACGGTGGGCGGCAAGACCGTCTTCACCTGTGTCGATGGCCCCGAATTCGACGGGTTCCAGGTCGATTTCGACGAAGCGATGCGCCGTCAGGGTATGTACCGCACGCAGGAAGAGCGTGCCCGCGCCATCGAGCAGGAGCGCGAGAACGGTCACAAATGCCGTGTCGGGCTCGACAAATAACTACCGATCCACACACAACCGGACGTTTCCGGCAGACGAGTATGGAGCGATGCTCTGCGTCCGAATGCCGAAGGCGTCCACAGAACAATGAAAGCAAACAACTATGGCAAATAAAATTCCGCGCGTTCCCGTGCGCGAACAAGATCCGAAAGTCCGGGCCACCAACTTCGAGGAGGTGTGCTACGGTTATAATGTCGAGGAAGCCACGCTCGAAGCGTCCCGCTGCCTGAATTGCAAGAATCCCCGCTGCGTGGCGGCGTGTCCGGTGAATATCCGTATTCCGGATTTCATCCATCAGGTCGTGGAGGGTAATTTCGCTGCGGCTGCCGCCGTTATCTCCGAGGACAGCTCGCTGCCGAGCGTTTGCGGCCGCGTCTGCCCGCAGGAGAGCCAGTGCGAAGGCTCCTGCGTTTTGGGAGTCAAGGGCGAGCCGGTGGCTATCGGCAAGCTGGAGCGCTTCGTCGGCGACTGGAAAATCGAGAATGCCGACAAGATGCCCGCTCCCGACATCAAGCGCAACGGACACAAGGTAGCGGTCATCGGCAGCGGTCCTTCGGGACTGGCCTGCGCGAGCGACCTGGCCCGCATGGGGTATGAAGTGAAGATTTTCGAAGCGCTGCACAAGGTCGGCGGCGTATTGGTGTACGGTATTCCCGAATTCCGTCTTCCCAAGGAGAAGATCGTAGCCAGGGAGGTCGAGGCCGTGAAGAAGCTGGGTGTAGAGATCGAAACCGACGTGATCGTCGGCCGCACCGTGACCATCGACGAACTGATGAACGAAGAGGGTTACGAGGCCGTCTTCATCGGTTCGGGTGCCGGCCTGCCCCGTTTCATGGGCATCCCGGGCGAAAACCTGAACGGCGTGGTTTCGGCCAACGAGTTCCTCACGCGTACCAACCTGATGAAGGCTTACGATACGCATTACGATACACCGATCTATGTCGGTCAGCGCGTAGTGGTGGTCGGCGGCGGTAACGTGGCGATGGATGCCGTACGTACGGCTAAGCGCCTGGGGGCCGAAGCGACCATCGTATATCGCCGCAGCGAGAAGGAGCTGCCCGCCCGCGTGGAGGAGGTCCACCACGCCAAGGAGGAGGGGATCGAATTCCGCATGCTGACCAATCCGACTTCGATCATCGGCGACGAGAAGGGCTGGGTCGTAGGTATCAGTTGCGTCGAGATGGAGTTGGGCGAGCCCGACGAAAGCGGACGCCGCTCTCCGATCGAAAAGGCCGGTTCGGATTTCGAAATTCCGTGCGACGTGGTGATTATGGCGCTCGGCACTTCGCCGAACCCGCTGCTCAAGATGACCACCGAAGGGTTGGAAACCAACCGCAAGGGGTGTCTGGTGGCCGATGAAAAGGGTGCGACTACCCGTGAAGGGATCTTCGCCGGCGGCGATGCCGTAACCGGAGCCGCGACGGTCATCCTGGCCATGGGCGCGGGCAAGCACGCTGCCAAGTCCATCGACGAGTACATCAAGAGCAAGGGCTGATCCAAAGTCCATAGACAATGATGCGGGG
>ENA-OYXS01000754-OYXS01000754.1-human-gut-metagenome-genome-assembly--contig:-NODE-754-length-11874-cov-3.155597_pt1 | contig 11874 bp, 10 predicted proteins | sample MGYA00243240_ERZ653429 | MGnify/ENA primary metagenome ERZ653429 (study PRJEB26926, sample SAMN06164958) | human gut metagenome | biome: ENVO:00009003; feature: ENVO:2100002; material: ENVO:00002003... | reverse complement strand
AAACAACTTGAACAACTTTTACAACTATGAACAACGCTTCGCGGGGATATTGCCTGTCGACAATACGTGAACATATAGAAAAACAACTTGAACAACTTTTACAACAAGTTACAACGCTTCGCGGGGACATTGCCTCTTCGAGGCTCATGCAGACCAAAGGTTGCTTGTAACGAAACAACAAAGAACAACGCTTCGCGGGGACATTGTCTCTTCGAGGCTCATGCTGACCAAGGGTTGCTGCAAGCGAAACAACTAAGAACAACGCTTCGCCCCGGACAAATATTTCCAGCTGACTGTCCTGGCGAAGCGTTCCATCTCATGATACCCTTTCTCCCCATAACATAACTCGAGCAAGCACGGTTTGCAAGCGTTGTATCATGTTGTTTACCTTGCAGCAGGAATGTGTCACACGCGTAGCGTGTAGGTTGTTATATGTTGTAAATATTGTATTTGTTGTTTTTCATTATACAAGCTGATGCTCGCCCCTAACAACTAAATAAAGCAAAAGAAAACCCAAACAACGCATACAGGATGGACAACGGCAGCCGACGAGGCAGGGTTGAACTGTATGGGTTGTTTGGGTTTGTCGTTATAGGGGACCGGTGGCTTAGAGCGTCTGCAGATAGCGCTCAGCCTCGAGGGCAGCCTTGCAGCCTGCACCAGCAGCCACGATGGCCTGGCGGTAGGTCGGGTCGCAAACGTCGCCAGCGGCATAGACGCCAGGGATGTTGGTGGCCTGAGACTTGCCCTTCGTCACGATGAAGCCCATCTCGTCGAGGTCGATCTGACCACCGAGGAAGTCGGTGTTGGGATGGTGGCCGATGGCGAGGAAGAAGCCATCGATCGGGAGGTCGTAGCGTGACTCGTCGGCCTCGCCCTTGCGCTTGACGAGGTGCATACCCTCCACGCCATTCTCACCAAAGAGGCCGATGGCGTTGTGCTCGAAGAGAATCTCGATGTTGGGATGGTTCTTCACGCGGTCCTGCATGATCTCGGAGGCGCGCAGGTAGGGCTTGCGAACCACAAGATAGACCTTCTTGCAGAGGTTGGCCAGGTAGAGGGCGTCCTCACAGGCAGTGTCGCCACCACCGACAACGGCCGTGACCTTCTTGCGATAGAAGAAACCGTCACAGACGGCGCAGGCAGAGACACCCTGGCCGGCATACTTTTTCTCGTCGTCGAGACCGAGATATTTGGCGGAGGCTCCCGTGGCGATGATGACCGTATCGGCCGTCATCTGCGTGCCATCAGTGAACTTCACGCGGTAGGGACGCTGGGAGAAATCGCAGCTCTCCACCTCGCCGTCGCGGATGTCGGCACCGAAACGCTCAGCCTGCTCTCTAAACTCGAGCATCATCTGGTTGGCATCGACTCCCTGGGGATAGCCGGGGAAGTTTTCGATCTCGGTGGTCTGGGTGAGCTGGCCACCCGTCAGCGGGCCACAGTAGAGCACCGGCTGGAGAGAAGCGCGACCCGTATAGAGGGCGGCAGTGTAGCCGGCGGGGCCGCTTCCGATGATAAGCACCTTGACGTGCTCCATCTGATTTGTCTGTTCTGTCATTATTGTATTCTATGTTTCAGTTGTACGCGATTATTCCTTGAGCCACTTCTCGATCTCCTCGGCGATGAGGCTAAACTGGGTGGTGGGCTCGAAGCGGGCAACAACCTGGCCCTTCTTGTTGATGAGGAACTTGGTGAAGTTCCACTTGATGTCGGGCTTCGACTGGTAGTCGGGGTCAGCTGCTGAAAGGGCCTCGTGGAGAGCCGGGTAGATGGGGTGGCTCTCATCCCATCCGGCAAAGCCGCGCTGCTCCTTGAGGAACTTGAAGAGGGGCTCGGCATCGTCGCCGTTGACCTTCACCTTCTTGAAGCGCGAGAACTCCGTGCCGTAGGTCAGCTTGCAGAAGCTGTGGATGCTCTCGTCCGTACCCGGGGCCTGCTGGCCAAACTGGTTGCAGGGGAAGTCGAGGACTTCGAAGCCCTGCTGATGGTACTTCTCGTAGAGCTGCTCCAGCTCCTCATACTGAGGAGTGAAACCACAGCGCGTGGCCGTATTGACGATAAGCAAGACCTCGTTGGCATACTCCTTGAGGCTAACCATCTTGCCCTTTCTGTCCTTTACAGAGAAATCATATACAGTTCTCATTTCGATTCGTTGTAAAATTAAAAGATTAACCGAATGCAAAAGTACGAATTATATTTTGAAAAACTTGCGTCATATCCTTAAAAGTACTAAATTTGCAAACAAAATCATCAAGCAAAGACGTTATGAAACAAATGAGATCCATCCTCGCGCCCCTGCTGATGCTCCTCACAGGGGTGCTGATGACCAGCTGCGACGACGAGCAGGAGACAGCCATGATGCTCTGGGGCACATGGGAGGGACAACTCTCGACGGAGTTTTACCAGGACCGCTGGGGCGGCTACGGACAGACCTACTACACGGTGTGGCACTTTGAGGGAAAACCAGGATCGCGCCACGGAAAGGGCTGGGAGATAGACTATGTGGGGCACCAACGCTACGCACAACACTTCGACTGGCAGGTGATAGACGACGGGCGCACCGTGAGACTCCACTATGCTGGCGCATGGGACGACGAGTGGATCTACAACTTCTATCTCGACGACAGCTACTTCACGGGCTACATCGACAGTGGAGACGGCAAGCAGTCGTTCTTCCAACTGGAGCGCGTAGAGGACAACGGCTACGACCACGACTACGGCTGGGACTTCCGTGCGCAGAGGCCGCTGCAGACCAAGGGAACTGCCGAGAAGGGGAAATAGGGATTTCTCCCCCAAAGAATAGGGATTTGTTCAACTTCGATGTCAGGCAATTTGCCTACTTTTGCACAAGAAACCATCCAACGTAAAGAATATGAGCATCAGAAAATTATCCCAACTGTTGGCCTTGATGGCCCTACTGGCCGTCCCGTTTGCCCTGACGAGCTGCGACGACGACGATTGGTACTACGACGACTATTGGAACGGATACTACCCCGACAATGACAACAACGGCAGCGAGGCCGACCAAATGGTGGCCGTGCTGAGCGGACGGTGGCAGGGAGACATGGTCTATACCTACACCGACGACAACGCCAAGCCGGGGGAGAAGAAACGGGTGTCGGAGAAATATGCGGTGGAGATGACATTCTACCGGAGCGAAGACGCCAAGGACCGCTATGCGGGACAGGGCGTGGAGGTCGATAGAAACGACCAAGGAGACACGCAGGCGCTAAACTTCACCTGGTGGATCGACACGCGCAACGGAGACATCTACATAAAATACACCGACTCCAACACGATCTTCCGCATGGATGCCGCCAGCACGGACTACGGCTACCACCTCGGATGGGAGACAAGCCGCAACGCCTATACGTTCTTCGGCTATCTCGTCGGACAGAGCAATGACGACGAGATCTATATCGACCTGGAGCGCGTAGAGACACCAAGGAAGGCAAAGGCCGCCACGGAGACCACACCGCTCGGCGCGCAAAGCTTCGGCAGCACGGTCGATCGATGGACACCGACATGGACGCTGACCAGCAGCAAGGGGTTCCACCGCCGCTGACCTGCCCCACCCGATTGGGGAAAGAAACAAATCCATAGATAGACGCCCTGTAGGGAAAGCACCGGATGATGCTTGCCGCTACGGGGCGTCCGCTTGATAGAAAGCGATTCTATCCAATCAATAAACAACCAAGTATATAAGTACGTAAGTATGAAAGAGTATCAGACGTATATTTTCGACCTGGACGGCACGCTGCTCAATACGATCCGCGACCTGGCGGCCAGCGTCAACTATGCCCTGCGCTGCACGGGAATGGCGGAGCGGACACTGGAGGAGGTGAGGGAGTTTGTCGGCAACGGCGTGAAGAAGCTCATGGAGCGGGCCGTGCCAGGAGGACTGGACAACCCACAGTTTGAGGCAGCCTATGCTACCTTTCGCCAGCACTACCTCCACCACAGTCTCGACACCACGGCACCCTATCCGGGCATAGAGAAACTGCTGAGCGAACTGCGCCGCAGAGGGAAGCGCGTGGCCATCGTGAGCAACAAGTTTTATGCTGCCACGCAGGAACTGGCGCGCCACTTCTTCCCTGACACCGTGGAGGTGGCCATCGGCGAGCGAGAGGACATCCGCAAGAAGCCAGCGCCCGACACCGTGCTGGAGGCGATGAAGCAACTGGGCGTGGAAGCCGAGGGGGCCGTCTATATCGGCGACAGCGACGTCGATATAGAGACGGCACGCAACTGTTCCATCCCCTGCATCAGCGTGCTCTGGGGATTCAGGGACCACGACTTCCTGCTGCGCCACGGCGCTACTTGTCTCGTCTCGCGTCCTGAGGAGATACTGCCCGAGGAGTGAGGCCAGCTCCTGGGAGTCGTCTCCCAGGAGGGCCTGCCCAAACTAAGGGCTTACTCGTACCGGATGGCTTCGATGGGATCGAGGCGGGCCGCTTTCTTGGCGGGATACCAGCCGAAGAAGACACCGGTGAAGGTGCAGACGGCGAAACTCATGATGATCGTCCAAGGCTCGATGGCGATGGGCCAGTGGGCAAAGGCCTTGATGGCGTAGGAGGCTCCGACACCCAGCAGGACTCCGATGATGCCACCGGTGACGCTGAGCAGGATGGCCTCGATGAGAAATTGGTTGAGGATATCGACGCCACGGGCGCCGACACTCATGCGAAGGCCGATCTCGCGCGTGCGCTCGGTGACACTGACGTACATGATGTTCATGATACCGATGCCACCCACGACAAGGGAGATGCCGGCCACGCAGCCAAGGAGGATGGTGAGCATGCCGGTGGTGCTGTTCATCATATTGGCCAACTCCTCCTGGGAGCGGATGTTGAAGTCGTCCTCATCGCCCTCGGCTTGGTCGGTGGCATCCTTGAGTTTGTGGGTGCGGCGCAGGATGGTGGTCATCTCGTCGGTGGCCTGCTCCGTGACACCTTCCACGACAGCCGAGGCCAGGATCTGATGGAGGTAGTCCTGGGCGAGGATGCGCTTCATGACGGAGGTGTAGGGAGCGAGGACATAGTCGTCCTGATCCATACCCATGGAGTTGTAGCCTTTCTTCTTCATCACACCGATGACGCGGAAGGGGATGGAGTTGAAGCGAACGACCTTGCCGATGGGGTCGGAACCGTCGGGGAAGAGGTTATCGACCACCGTCTGGCCGAGGAGGCAAACCTTGGCGGCCGACTTGATCTCGGCCTCGGTGAACATCTCACCCTCGGCGACGGACAGCTGACGAATCTCCAGGTAGTCGAGGTTGGCACCGTAGATACTCGACGGCGTGTTGTTGTTGCCGTAGATAAACTGGCCGGAACTCTGGACGAGGGGGGAGATGGCCTTGATGAAATGGCACTCGTCCTTGAGGGCCTGGTAGTCGGTGAGTTTCAAGGTCTCCATGGAGGAGGCGTCTTGTCGTACACCGCCTCGCATGTCGGCTCCCGGACTGATCATGATCATATTGGATCCCATCTCCGAGATGTTGCTCTGGATACTGTTTTTGGTGCCCTGGCCCACGGCGAGCATCGTGATCACCGACGCGATGCCGATGATGATGCCCAAGGCGGTGAGAAAGGACCGCATCTTGTTGGCCGCAATGGCGCGGAGGGCTATTTTCAAAAGATTGCTGATATTCATAATATGATACGCTTGATATAAGACTCAATGATCACTCGTCGGTGTTCTTGGGCAGGGCGGCAAGGCCCTCGGCGGCACTGAGGATGTGGTCGTTGACCTCGTTGCGGATGATGCGTCCGTCGCGGAGCTCGATATTGCGCGAGGCGTAGTGGGCTATGTCGGGATTGTGGGTCACGAAGATGATGGTTCTCCCCTCAGCGTGGAGCTTTTGGAAGAGGACGAGGATCTCGAAGGAGGTGCGCGTGTCGAGATTGCCCGTAGCCTCATCGGCCAAGATGACGGCGGGATTGTTGACCAAGGCACGCGCAATGGCGACGCGCTGCATCTGACCACCCGACATCTGGTTGGACTTATGGTAGAGGCGCTCCCCCAGTCCCACAGCCTTCAGGGCAGCCACGGAACGGTCGAAGCGCTCCTGCGGCGTGATGCTGGGGTTATACATCAGCGGCAGTTCGACGTTTTCCACGCTCGTGGTCTTGGCCAGAAGGTTGTAGTTCTGAAAGATGAAGCCGATCTTGCGGTTGCGCAGGACGGCACGCTGCGACTTCGACATCGTGCGCACGGCCACACCATCGAGGAAGTAGTCGCCGCTGGTGGGCGTGTCGAGGCAGCCCAACTGATTGAGGAGGGTCGATTTGCCTGAGCCCGACTTGCCCATGATGGTGACAAACTCACCCTCGTAGATTTTGAAGGAGACACCGCGCAGGGCGTGGACGGTCTCCTCGCCCACAAGGAAGTCGCGCTTGACGTCGCGCAACTCGATGACTACTTTCTTTTGACTTTCATCCATCATGCTTTCTCCTTTTTGTTGTCGCGCTTCGGACCGGGGGCGAAGGGACTCTGCTCCTGGTCGTCAGATTCTTTGTCTTCTTCGGGTTCGGTGACGGTGATGCCAGTGATGACTTTCAGTCCGGCCTTCACACCCGAGAGAATCTCAGTGTTGACGCCATCGTTCATGCCCGTGCTTACACGGTGGGCCTGGAGGACATTGCCCTCGAGGGTCCAGACCTTGGCCTTGGCGTTGGCGACATCCTGTATCTTATACTGCTTGCCGACGGTCTCGGGCGTGGGGGTGAAACGGAGGGCCTTGGTGGAGACGCCCATCACGCCCGCACGCTCCTGGGTATAGATGGTGACGTTGGCCGTCAGTCCGGGTTTGAGTTTGAGGTCGGCATTGGGGGCACTGATGACGACCTCGTAGGTGACGACGTTGTTGGTCGTCGTGGCCTCCTGGCGCACCTGCTTCACCGTACCGGTGAAGGTGCCGTCGGGATAGGCATCGACGGTGAAGGAGACGCGCTCGCCAGTCTTGACCTCGCCAATGTCGGCCTCATCCACATTGGCTACCACCTGCATGTTGGTCAGATCCTTGGCAATGGTGAAGAGTTCCGGGGTGGAGAAACTGGCTGCGACGGTCTGTCCCTCCTCCACACTCTTGGATAGGACCACGCCGTCGATGGGCGAGGTGATGGTGGCATAGCCGAGGTTGGTCTGGGCCTGCTTCACCTGCTCCTGTTGCTGGCGGACCTGCTCGCGGGCCTGGGCCACTCCCTGGCGCGCCGTGGCGATGGTCTGGGCTGAGGCGGCAAGATTCTGCTGGGCCTGCTGGTAACTGAGGCGGGCGCTCTCGAAGTCGTTGGCACTGATGAGGCCCTTCTTGTAGAGCGTCTGGTAGCGACTGAAGTTGCTCTGCTGGTAACTGACACTCGCGCGCACGCCATTGTAGTCGGCCTGGGCCTTCTGCACGTCGCTTTCTGCGGAGCGCACCTGTGCCTGCGCACTCTCAAGCATCGCCTTGGCCTGGTTGAGGGCCGAGAGGAGGTTGGTCTTGTCGAGTTCTGCGATCACCTGTCCTTTCTTCACGACCGAGTTGTAATCGACATAGAGTTTGCTGACGATACCCGAGACCTGTGTACCGACCGTCACCGACGTGACCGGTTCGATGGTACCCGTGGCAGTGATACTGTTCTGGATGTTCGTCTGTCCCACGGTGGCCGTGTCAAACGAGACGGTCTCCTTGGTGTCGGGTTTGCCGAGGAAGTAGGCGGCCACACCCAACACGACCAAGGCGACCACCAGATACCATACTTTCGAAATCTTTTTCATATCTATCTTTTATTATTTTCCGTTGTAGAAATTGAGCATCTGCATATTGTACAGGGCGAGGTACTTGCTCTGCAGTTCGTTCTGCTGCGCCACGAGTAGGTTCTCCTTCGCCTCGCGCAGTTCGGTGATATTCTTCAGTCCGAGGCGAAACTGCTCCGAGAGCAGTTCGTAGCTGGTCTGCTGGCTCTCCGTATTGGCCAGGGCACTCTTGTATTTGGCCTGGTTGTTGACGGCCTGTATCCAGTAGCTCTCGATGGTGGAATAGAGCGTGGTCTGCTGCTCCTCGAGGGCGAGGCGGCTCGTCTCCATGGCGATATTGGCCTTGTTGATCGCCGTGCGGGTCTCGCGGCGGTCGAAGATGGGAACGCTCAGCGTCAGACCTGCCGACGTGGTGAGGTTGGTCTTCAACTGCGATCCGTAGGCAGCGTCGCTCATCGTCGTGACATTGGTGGAGACGCCACCCTGCATGGAGACGGTCGGGAGGCGGCGGGCCTTGGCCATCCGCACACTGAGTGCACCACTCTCGAGGGCGAGGCGCTGCTGGCGGAGTTCGGGACGGGAGGCGAGCGCATGGTTATAGACGGTCTGCAGGCCGGGGATCTCGGACAGGGCGTCACCGATAACGTCGTCGGGAATGCTGACTTCAAAATCCTCACCGTCGTCGGTGAGCTGGAGGATCTGCTTCAACTGGCGTGTGTAGTCGCGGAGGTTGCTCTCCTGGGCCACGACATTATACTCGTCGGAAGCGCGCTGGGCACTGAGCTGGGCGAGGTCGGCCTGGCTGAACTGCCCTACCTCGACCATCTCCCTACCGCGCTGTTCGTTGGCCTGGCTATACTCCAGGCTCTGGCGGTTGACCTTCAAGGCCTCGTGGGTGTAGAGAATCTGGACGTAGATCTGCGCAATCTGCTCCTGGATGGAGTTGGCGGTGATGGCAGAGTCGAGCTCGGCCTGCTGTTCGGTGAGTTGGTTCTGCTGGATCTTCATGCGGTTTTGGTTGCCGTTCCATATCGTCCAGTCGAAGCTCACGGCGTAGGATCCGTTGTAATAGACCTTGTCGGTAGTCATCTCCACATAGCCATTGGCAACCTGCTGGCGCCCGCTCTCGGGGAAGGGGTTGTAGGAGACGTTCTGGGAGGTAGAGGCCGTAAGCGAAGGCAGCAGTTCGGCCTTCGACTGCAGCACGTCCTCATGGGCTGACTGTCGCGACAGGAGGTTGCGGCGAAGTTGGATGTTGTGTGCCAACGCATAGTCGATACATTCTTGCAGCGTCCACTTCCGGGCGTTGGCAGAAGGGGATGCCAACAGGAGAAGGGCAGAGATGAGGGTGGTGGTCCATCGTGTCTTGTTCATATCTATCTTTGTTTTGTCTGTATCCTTTATATTATGCAAAAGTTTGATTTTACATCTTTTCTTGGTGCAAAAGTATACAAAACCCCAAAGATAAGGCAGAATTTGCGGTGAATTTGGATTTTAGATTCAGCTAAAATCCTTTTTCTTTCAATGAAAAAAATGGGGTTAACATTAGTTTGCGCAGCCCATTGCTCATTTCACAAAAAGAAACGAGGGAGGAAAACCTCCTCCTGACAATGGCGGGCATGGATAACAAACACGCAGACAGGAACAATGCGTCCGGACGCATGATAGGCGCCAGACTACCCTACTGAGTGAACTATATTCTATGTACCTGTACTTATATAATTAGAGGGAGAGTTTGCGGTAAGCCTTGCGACTGACGAATATGTAGCTGACGCAGACCATCACACCCGTGAGAATCCAGGATATGGGATAACACAGCATCAGTTCGCGGAAACCAGGCCAAACGGGACAGACGAAGAACACCCAGGCGAAGCGCAGGACGCAGGTGCCAAGGATGGTGAGCAGGGTCGGTTCGATACTGTGGCCGAGACCGCGCATCGAGGCGGCAGAGATTTCGTAGGATGAGGCCAGGGCCTGGAAGACAAGGACGGTGGCCATGCGCACCTTGGCATAGTGGATGACGGAGGGATCGGTAGTGAAGAACCACAGGAAGAAGTCGGACTGCGTGAAGAAAAGCATATTGGCGAGGAAACAGGCCAGTGCACCACAGCCCATACAGATCCAAAAGACGCGGCGGCAGCGGTTTATCTTTCCTGCTCCATAGTTTTGTCCCGTGAAGGTGACGGCGGCACCACAGAAGGAGGTGAGCAGGAAATAGCAGTAGGTGTCGAAGTTGAGGGAGATGGCAGCGCCTGCAATCGCCGAAGGTCCATAGCCGTTGATGGCGCTTTGGACAAAGATGTTGCTCAGCGAGAAGACCATGCTTTGTACGCCTGCGGGCACTCCAATGAAAAGGATCTGGCGCAGGGCTGCCCGGTCGATGCGAAGACGGAGGCGCGTCAAGCGGAAGGGGCCTTTCTCACGGCGGAGAAGGCGTAAGATAGCCAAGGCGGAGAAGACGTTGGCGCAGCCCGTAGCGGTGGCTACTCCTGCGACTCCCATGTGGAGGACAATGACCAACAACAGGTTGAGCACCACATTGACGCAGCCGGCAAGGAGCAGGATGTTGAGCGGGCGCTGGGTGTCGCCTTTGCCTCGGAGCACGGCCTGGCCGAAGGTGAAGACCATGAAGAAGGGAATGCCAAGGAAATAGACTCGCAGGAAGAGGGTGGCCTGGTCGAGGATGGCGGCAGGCGTGCCCATGAGGCGCAGCAGACTGGGAGCAAAGATCTCGCCAAAACCCAGCAGCAAGATGCTGGCAAAGATCGGGAGCATCATCGTCGTGCCTACCGCGTCGCGAACACGATGGCGGTCGTTGCGTCCGATGAAGTTGGAGATGACGGCATTGGAACCAATGGAGACACCCACAAAAAGGTTGATGAGGAGATTGATAAGGAAGGTATTGGCGCCCACGGCAGCCAACGCCTCACTGGTGGCAAAGCGGCCCACCACGGCCACGTCGATGGTGACGAAGAGTTGCTGCATGATGCCGCTTGCCGCAAAGGGAAGCGCAAAACGCAGAATCTTGCCCAGCAAAGGGCCTTGGGTCATATCCACTGTATTTCTTTCTGCCATAGTTGCCAATTTGGGTACAAAGGTACAAAGAAACTTTTGAATGGACTTCGTTTTGCAGCAGTCTTTCACCTCCAAGGGCCATAAAAGGCTCTCAACTTTCGGTATGACATACATACGAAAGTCAGCAAAACATCCACAAGGTATTCGCATAAGACCTGCAAGAGTATGTGTGTTCGTACACACGTGTTGATTTATGTCAAGAATAGGGAGAAAAATCGAATTTTTACTTGCTATCATTTGGTGGTCAAAACGAAAGTGCCTACCTTTGCATTGTCAAAAGGTTAATAGATTGTTTAGGTTAATAGTAATTGATTTAGGTTTTTAGTTATTTTTAGGGTAATTGAACAAAGTGTTGTTCAGGTAACAAAATAGGTTATGGTCTAAGGTAAAAGATGTTTAGGGTAACAACGATGCACGATTGAGGGGATCACCGATGAGGTGTGAACCTTTAATCACGCATTGAAAAGTAGTAGTTTGAAAGAGTTTTATAGTCACCGCATGGCAAGAGTGCCATGCTTTTTTTGTTTTTAGCCCTACCCTCATTATTCCATGCTAAATTTGCACACGTCGCCTCTTTTTCTTACTTTTGCATTCGCCTTTCTCCAGCGGAACGACCCGCTGGAGAGTAAACGCATCATCAACACTGGCTATCATGACAACGACCACCAAGCAGCGCCGCCCGCTGACCGTCTATAAGGCTTCGGCAGGATCGGGAAAGACCTTCACACTCGCCGTGGAGTATATCTCACTCCTCGTCAGCGACCCCGAGAACTACCGACACATCCTTGCCGTGACCTTCACCAACAAGGCCACACAGGAGATGAAACTCCGTATCCTCTCGCAGCTCTACGGCATAGCGAACAGTCTGCCTGGGTCGGACACCTATATGGAGAAGGTGATGGAGCAGACGGGGCTGGGGGCGATGGCTGTGCGAACCAACGCGCGACAGGCACTCTCGCTGCTCACCCATCACTACAACTTCTTTCGCGTGCAGACGATCGACGCCTTCTTTCAAGGCGTGCTTCGCAACCTCTGTCTCTTATACACATCTCCGAGCCC
>ENA-OYXS01000732-OYXS01000732.1-human-gut-metagenome-genome-assembly--contig:-NODE-732-length-12081-cov-6.273491_pt1 | contig 12081 bp, 9 predicted proteins | sample MGYA00243240_ERZ653429 | MGnify/ENA primary metagenome ERZ653429 (study PRJEB26926, sample SAMN06164958) | human gut metagenome | biome: ENVO:00009003; feature: ENVO:2100002; material: ENVO:00002003... | reverse complement strand
CGAGATGTAGCTCCGTCTCGTGGGCTCGGAGATGTGTATAAGAGACAGCAGTCATTGTTCCAATTAATATTCCAGATGTAGAAAATGCGAATTCTTTTGAAAAATATCTTAATAATAATGGACTTTTGTTTGGTACCTTGTATTCGTTACAAGATAGAATTTTATCTAATAATACACTCGGTAGATTGATATTGGGAACAACGGATAATGCTACGAATACAGAGTCCCCTGATACAACGGGAATGACTGAAGCAGAGATTCAACAACAAAAGTTGACTAGGTCTTCTAGAATTTTCACTTCTACTATTTTGAAGGCATTTTTGAAAATAAATTTACTTCCTCCTGAAGTTCGTGAAAATGATGATGAGACTAATAAAGAGAACTGGTACTGTGGTTCCAATTTGGATGATGATGGAAAAAATGCTATTGCATCTTATCAGGAATTAGATGTTGATCCTACTACTTTACTTAGTATGGAAGTTCTTACTGCAGATTGTAAGGTTAATGATAGTATTTTTGATCATTTACGTAATGCTGTTTCATGGATACCTATTCTTGGAGGATTTGTTGAAAATACACGTTATGTTTTTGCTTTTAACTGGTTAGCTTCTGCTATTGTCGGAATTGTATTTTTGATTATTTTAATTGGATTTACCATTGATATTGCAGTACGTTCTATAAAGCTTGCTGTATTACGTTTATTGGCACCTATTCCAATTATTAGTTATATTGAACCGAAATCATCCAAGGATGGTGGAATGTTCTCTTCTTGGGTAAAAGCATTGACTTCTACTTATTTAGACTTATTCTTACGACTTGCGATTGTATATTTTGTAATTTTCTTAATTCAAGATATGATTGCTAACGGTATCATAATTAATGAAACTGGTGGTTTAGTCGGAGGATTCTCTATTATCTTTATTATGTTAGGTTTATTCTTCTTTGCTAAGATGGCTCCTAAGTTTATTAAAGATGCCCTTGGATTAAAAGGATCTATGTCTAATATTGGTCTTAGCGGTATTCTTGGTGGAGCAGGAGCATTGGTTGGCGGCGGAGGTCTTGCTGGTGCTGGTGCTGGTATGCTTACTGGTATGAATAATGCTGCTATGGCTGCAGCACAAGGTAAACAAGCACCACCTGCTTGGCAGACAGGAGCAGATTTGGCGGCCCAAATTAAGACTGGTGATCCTAAAGCTAAAGGTGGTCTTGTTAACTCTATTAATGATAGATTAATGAGAGAAGCTGGAATTAATCGTGCTAGAAAACTTTATGGAGTTACTGCTAATGGATTATCTATGGCAAAAAATAGAATGTTTGATGAAGAAAGAATACTTAATGAAGCACAAGATACATATGATCGTTTTGCAAGAGGTCAAATGTCTGCTGCTGAACGCCAGAACTATATAAATAGTTACGGTTCTGAAGAGCAAGCAAGACAGGCATTATGGCAAAAAGTTCAAGCTCAAAAGAAAACTTATGGTTCTGCTAAGACTAATTATGAAGATGCAAAGAAGTTTGCGGATTCTCATCGTATTACTCCATCTTTCGAAGAAGAACATCGCTGGAGTTTTGCTGAGCGTATGGGCTTTGGTGATGCTCCTAGATATCGTGATGATTATCGAGCTAGAAGTGGTCGTACTAATGCTCATCAAACAATGGGAGATCGTATGTTTGGCTCACCAGAAGATTGGGATAAAGCAAATAGTCCTCGTGTTGATAATCGTTGGAATCCTGGTGATAGCGCAAGTGAAAGAAATGTTAATCAAGATAATCCAGATACAACTATTAATACTCCAGGAAATTCATAAAAAGTTTGATATGAAAGAGAGTGTGATATATAGTGAATTATTTAATACCTGCTAATACAAAGAAAGGTCAATTAATCTTAGGATTATTTCGACCTTTCGACTTAATCTTATTTTTATCCGGGGTTATGGTTACTGTTATATTACTGGCTTTTTTACCACTTACTAATACGTGGCTTACTATTCTAATAATTAGTCCGGCGGTTATTTGTGGATTTCTTGTAATGCCAGTACCTTATTATCATAATATTTTAAATATTATTGTTGAAATGTATGAGTTTTTTTCTAATACTCAGACGTATCACTGGAAAGGTTGGTGTTTCATGAATGAAAAAGAAAATCGTAGGAAGTAATTTTACGGAGAATTGGTTGCCTGTTAAGGCGATTCAAAATGGTATGATTATTACGTATGACAATTTAAAGGTTTCTGGAGTTAAAATCTCTCCACGAAATATCTTTATTTTGGACCCACAAGCTCAAGACAATGTATTAATTAGTTTAAAGAATTTTTATAATATGATTGATTTTGAGTTTTGGTTAGTAGTTGCGGATAGGCCTGTAGATATTTCTGTTTATATGTCTCAGCTACAACTTTTATATAATGAAACACAGTCTCCTGCTATACGTAAATTGATTATGCAAGATATTGATAAGGGAAATACATTTATTAATAATAATATTGTTGATACTGAGTATTATTTCTTATTTAAAGAGAAAGATCCAGATGCGGTTCAAAAGAAAGTTCGTATGTTAATACAAGGACTTGCTAGTTGTGGACTTAATGCTTCACAAACGACGAATGATGATTTAAGAATTATTTTGGATAATTTCTTAAATGGGGGAAAAACTACTGAGTTTGGGACGGTGATGCCTGTATGAGTACCAGTTTAAGAAGTCAACTAGCTCCTAAGGGGCTTAGTTTCAATCCTAGTGATTTCTTTATTAGTGATAAGTATGCAACTATTCTTACAGTAGTTTCTTATCCTAAATATATTACACCAGGATATTTGTCATCTTTAACTAATATGCCAGGAATTAAAGTTGTTGTTAAACATATTCCAGTTCCTTTTCAGACCATGTCTAAGATGTTAAATAGACAAGTTGCTGATTTAAAGGAAAAATATCAGCATGAAAAAGATCAGACGATGCGTGAAAGATATCGTCAAGATGCAGAGAGCTTGGAGTATTTTACTTCGATGCTTGCTGGTAGTCAGGCTCGTATCTTTGATTTTCAAATGCATATTATGATTACTGCTGATACTAAAGAAGATTTAGAATTAAAGAAAGTAAATGTTAAAAATTATTTAGATGCGATGGAATTAAAAGGAATCTCTTTACGCTTTGAACAAGAAAAAGTTTTGAAGAGTATTTTACCTATTTTTCCACCTCAAGATATAGAACAAAGAATTGGTACACCAATTCCTTCTGTAACTATAGCAGCTATGTATCCATTTATTTTTGACAGTATTAAGGATCCAGGACTTGCTACTTTATTAGGAGTAGATTTCTCTGGTGGTGTTATTTTATTTAATCAGTTCTTATATAAGATTCGTAAGGAAAATAACCGTAATAATGCTAATATGATTATTCTTGGTACTTCTGGATCTGGTAAATCTACAGCTGCTAAAGTTATGCTTCGTACACATATTCGTAATGGGTGTCAGATTGTTGCTATCGATCCAGAGGATGAGTTGCGTGAAATTACGCAAACTTATGGTGGAGATACTATCGATATTGGTAAAGGTGGAGAATTTGGTTTAATTAATCCTTTGGAAGTTGTTATTGATGCAGATGAGGAGGAGATTAAGCAGGGACTTGGTTATACTGTTTTGACTCGTACTTTACAATTTTTAAAGGCTTTTCTAAAGTATTATGATCCATCTATTACAGAAGATGTACTTACTATGTTTAGTGATGTTGTTCAAGATACGTATAAACGTTTTGGAATAGATTTTAATACTGATTTCTCTCAATTTACATCTAAAGATTATCCGACTTTTTCAGATGTTTATGCTACTATTAAAGGACGGTTAATGTCTATGACAGAACAAACACAAGAACGTGATGTTATGGAACGATTGGAGTTAAAGATTCGTCCTATTACTAAAGAACTACGTTTCTATTTTGATGGTCATACTACCATAAGTCGTGATAGTGATTTTATGGTATTTAATATTAAAGAGTTGATGAATACAGACTCTAATATTCGTAATGCTTTGTTCTTTAATGTTTTAAAGTATGCATGGGGACTTTGTTTAGACTTTAATGTTGATACTATTATGATGGTTGATGAAGCACATGTATTGCTTGGTGCTAATAATGTACTTGGTGCTGAATTCTTAGCTCAGGTACAAAGACGTGCTCGTAAATATAATACTGGAACTATTATTATTACTCAACAACCTAGTGATTTCGCTGATCCTGGTGTTATTATGCATGGTAAAGCAATCTTTGATAATGCCTCTTATTATTTAGTAATGGGATTAAAGAAACAGGCGGTTGAAGATTTGAGTTTACTAATTGATTTAAATGATAGTGAAAAAGAGAGTATAAAACGTTATTCTCAAGGTGAAGCATTATTTGTTTGTGGAAACAGACGTATGCGTATTAATATTGCAGTTACTAAAGAAGAATTAGATTCCTTTGGTTCTGGTGGAGGTTTTTAGAAGTTTAGAAGGTGGTGATGTTTAGTGCCAGTAATGAATAATAAAAATGATTTACATGGAAATCGTGTAGTACATGGCGATGATCAAGGTCAATCAGCTGATCAAACTGGCACTGGCGCTGCTGAAAGTTATGCTGCTAATCGTGCTAATAAGAAGGAACAAGAAAAAGAAGCAACGAAGAAAGCATTGAAGACTACTGCCAAAGGTGCTGCTACTGCATTTGGTTCTCCAGCAGCTGGGAAAGCTGTTGATTTGGCTAGTAAGACTAAACTTGGAGATAAAGTATTAAATAAAGGGGCAGAGGCATTAAATCGTATTCCTGGTATGGGAAAAACGATGAAAAAATTGGATGATAAAAAAGTATTAGATGTTGCTGATAAAGCAGTTGATGTAGCAAGTGCTAATCCTCAAAATGCTGCTGGTGGAGCAGCGGGTGCTGGTGCTAATGCGGCTAAAGAAGGTGCTGCCGGAGCTGGTGAAAGTGCTTTAGATAAACCTAGTAAACCATCTAAACCGGATTTTTTGGGTGATAATAAGAATGATTCTGGCAAAGAGCAATCTACTGCTTTAGAAGGAATGTTTTCTGGAAGTATTGCTGTAAAAGTTGGTGTTATATCTTTTGCGGCAGGTTTTATTTTTATTGTTGTAATATTAATGGTTATAGCTCAAGGCAGTGGTGTTATTTCTGGGTATGATGATGCTTTTGGTGTTAGTGCTGCTACTGGTGGAATGACAGGGGAAGTGGATTATGAATCTTCCGATCCAGAAGCTCAAGCCTTTTTTGATCGCGTTGCTGATGTGAAAAATTCTTTTCAATCACAAGGAAAAACTTTAGATGCTGTTTACATTTCGGCTGTGTTTAGTGTTTTAAATCAGCACGAAGCTAAACTTTCTTATGATGATATGACTACGGCAGTTATTACCGAAATCGCTAATGCTATGTTTTCTGGTAATAGCTTTAGCGAAGAAACTTTTAGACAAAACTTAATAAATAATATTTTTCCTAAATATCTTCCTGGTCAAAGTGAAGATATGTACGAAGCAATGGCTGATGAAGTTTTTGACTATTATGATAGTTATTTTAGTTTGATTGGTGCTACTGCTTCTAATTGTGCTAGTTTAGGATCTTGCGTTTATGAAATCAAGGGATTTTATATTGAAGGTCGTGGGAATGTAGCAAAAGCTATGTCTATTACCGATTTGCAAGTTCGTTTGATGCAATGTGGTGGAGAATTTGGTAGTGGAACCTGGGGAGAACCATTAGAAGGAGAGGAACTAGTTCCTTTTGAACAATATATTTTAGGAGTTGCTTACCAAGAAATTGGTCCTAGTGCTCCAGATGAAGCGATTAAAGCACAGATGGTTGCAGCTAGAAGTTATGCTCTTGCGAGACCTACAGCCATGGGAAATGCACTTGGCAAAAAATTAGAGCAGGAGTCAGACGGAAAATGGATTTTACAAATGGCTTCTTGTGTTGCAGATCAAGTGTATTGTAATCCAAACTTGGGATGTTCTGCGATGAATGATGGGGAACAGTATGGTACTGTTCGCAGTGGAATTGATCACGGAACCAAGTTTAAGGATCCTATGCCTGCGGATCATAAGATGAGAACTTTAGCTAATGAAACTATGGGAGAGGTTTTAGTTAATGATCAGGGATATATTATATCCGCTGGATATGTTTCTACTGAACAGAGAAAGTTTACTGAGTTAGCTAATCAAGGCCTTAATTATAAACAAATACTATTACAAGTATATAATTCTGGTAGCAGAAATTACGGTGCCACTGATATTGATGAAATGAGTTGTAATACTGGTTCTGGTAGTGGTTGTAATAGTACTGGAAGTACAGGTCCGTATGCTGGCTGGAAACAAGGTGATCCTGCCTGGGCAAGTATAACGATAGGAAATACAAGTTCTACGATTGGTGGAGTTGGGTGTCTAGTTACTTCGGTTTCTATGTTAATAGCGAAAAGTGGTGTTGATGTTAACGTGGATGGTGATTTTAATCCAGGTACATTTGTTCAAAAATTGAATCAAGTAGGAGGATTCCAAGGAGCTAATTTTGTCTGGGGTTCTGTTAGTAGTGTTGCACCAAACTTTCAATTTGTAAATAAAACTTATGTTTCTGGGCAGTCACAACAACAAAAATTATCTACACTTCAAGGCTTGCTTGATCAAGGATATTATGTAGTTGCTGAAGTAAAAGGTAATACAGGACAACACTGGGTTGCTATTGATGGAATTGATGGTAATACCATTCTTATGATGGATCCAGCTAGTCAATCTACTAGTATGTGGCAACAATATAACTGGGCTAATACTAGTCAATATGCATATTTTAAAGTAGTATAGGAGAAAGATATGAAAAAGGGAAAATTAAAGTATATTATCATTATTGCTGTTTTAATTGTTTATGCGGTTGTGATGTATCTTGCTTTTGGTGTTAGCGAGACTCGAGAGAGAAAAGCAACTACTACTTTATTAGTAGGTAATTCCGCTGTTTGGAATTATTCTTCTAGGAATTGGTTTAATATGAACACCTCATCTTTACTTTCTACTTTAAATTGGCAAAAATTTAATATTTATGTTAATAATCAATATTTTGGTAAGTATTTGGTTTGGCAAGATGATCAATGGTATTTATTTGATAATAATCGAAATGCGATTTCTTACGATGGTAATCTTTTCGCCTACCAAGCAGACTTTGATATGGATATTTTAAATTTTACTACTAATAATATTACAGATTACACTTATGTTAATCAGGTATTACAGGAACATGGTTTTGATACTAATGTGAATTATACATTAGCAACAGTTTCTGATGTGGATTTTGATAAAGATGGTATTGCGGAAGAGTTTTATGTTGTTAGTAATGTTTTTGCTATTGACTTTTTCCCAGATAAATATTTTTCTTTTGTATTTATGGTTGATAACAATAAAATATATATGCTTTATGAAGATGTAGATACAAATGAAGGGGTTAATGGTTGTAAGCCTAGTTTGTATACTGTTGCAGATGTCGATAATGATAAAGAATATGAGTTAATCTTAACTTGTGCAAAATATAGTAATCAGACACCTCTTACTATGTTATATGAATTCCGCGATGATGCGTTTGAAATTGAAATTTCTAATCAATAAATAATGACGATATGAAGTTTTGATGTTATAATAGTTGGCGAAAGGGAGTAATCAAATGAAATTTAAGTTTAGAGCAGATCCAGAAGATATTTTAATGTTTGTTTTATTTGCAATATTTTTATTATATATTGTATGTATTGGTGTCTTAAATTTATCTTCTTTTGCCACAGAAGGTTATTTAGTAGGTCTTAACCCATTTCCTGCTTTCGGTTCTAAATATATAGCAGCTACTTTAGTATTTTATTTTCTTGCCCTAGGTGGTTTGCTTGTCAGTGTTAGTTCTTACTTTTTTGAACGTGAGAAGGGTTTTGGTATTACTACTGATAAAAAAGATAAAGGGTATTCTAGATGGGCTAAGGATAAAGAAATTAAATCAGAGTTGGATCGTGTAGAAATTAAACAGGAAAACTCAACCTCTGCTGGAGTACCACTTATTTTAAATGAAAATGAGATGTGGGTAGATAATAGTGAGTACCATTCATTAGTTATTGGTGCTACTGGTTCTGGTAAGACTCAAACTGTTATTTTGCCTCTTGTTCATAGTTTGGCAAAGGCTAAGGAGTCAATGATTATTACTGACCCTAAAGGTGAAATTTATGAAAAGACTAGTAATATGTTACGTTCTCGTGGATATCAGATCTTACTTTTAAATTTCCGTGACCCGCAAAATGGTAATGCTTGGAATCCAATGTCTTTACCATATCAAATGTATAAATCAGGAAATCAAGATAAAGCTATTGAGTTGCTTGATGACTTAGCTTTAAATATCTTGTACGATGAGTCCAATCAGAATGCAGATCCATTCTGGGAAAAAACTTCTGCTGATTATTTTTCAGGAGTTGCTTTAGGTTTATTTGAAGATGCTAAAGAAGAAGAAATTAATATTAATAGTATTTCTTTAGCAACTACTGTTGGTGAAGAAAAGTTTGGTGGTAGTACATATATAAAAGAGTATTTTGCAGCAAAGGATCCTGCTAGTGCAGCAGCTATTAATGCTTCAAGTACAATTATGGCACCTACTGAAACTAAAGGTTCTATTTTATCTGTATTTAAACAAAAAGTTAAATTATTTGCATCTCGTGATAATTTAAGTGAGATGTTATCACATAGTGATATTGATTTAGAGAGTATTGGTCAAAGACCTACTGCTGTATTTATTGTTATTCAAGATGAAAAGAAAACATATCATTCTTTAGTTACAATTTTATTAAAACAAATTTATGAAACATTAATTGGTGTTGCACAAGAACATGGTGGAAAACTTCCTGTTCGTACAAATTTCTTACTTGATGAGTTTGCTAATATGCCACCTTTGAAAGATGTTACAACTATGATTACAGCGGCTCGTTCTAGAGCGATTCGTTTTACTATGATTATTCAGAACTTTGCTCAGCTTGATCAGGTTTATGGAAAAGAAAATGCAGAAACTATTCGTGGTAACTGTGGTAATATTATTTATTTGATTACTACAGAATTAAAGGCTTTGGAAGAAATTTCTAAGATGTGTGGTGAAGTAAAATCTAAGAAAGATGAAAAAACTGCTTCAACACCACTTGTTACAGTTTCTGACTTACAACGTATGAAACAATTTGAGGTTATTATTCTTCGTATGAGAAAGCAACCTTTTAAAACGAAGTTTACACCATATTTTAAGTTGGATTGGGGAAGGACCTATCCTAAAGCTACTTATCCAACTCGTGAAAAAATTCCAGTTCATACATTTGATATTAAGGAATTTGTAAAAGCACAGAAGAAGAAAAAATTACTTGAAATGATGAATTCTGCTGATAATCAAAATTCAGCAGGTGGAAATAATATGTTTGGTGCAGGTATGCCACCTATGGGAGGAGCTAGAAATCCATTTGCACCTAATGCAGGTGGTATGACTGGTCCTAGACCTAATGCTATGCCTAGAGAGAATATGCCTAGTGGCATGAATCCATTTGCCCCTGTGGGAAATGGGCAATCGTCAGCAATGAATCCGTTTGCGCCTATGGGTTCTCCAATGGCAACTAACCATAACTCTAGTAGTAATTCGTTACCTAGAGAAAATTCTGACGCTCCTTCTATGCGTCCAGCAACTTCTCCAATATCATCAAATCCGGTACCTGCTAAAGATGATGGACTTGGTTTTGATGTAGATGAGCTAATGAAGAAGATTGATGCGAAAATTGCTGAACTTGAAGAAGAAGAAAAACAAAATGCTGCTAAAGAGAAAGCTGTTTCTCCTAAATCAGAATCTTCTAAAGTTGAACAGAAACCAGTTACTAGCAAACCTGCTTCTTCTGATGCAAAAGAGCCAGAGATAAAAGAAGCAGAAAAGAAAGAGTCAGCTAACGTTAATAATAATTTAGTATTAGATGATGAAGATGACGATGAGTTCTTTGATGACTTTTTTGATAATTAGGAGGTATATTTATGGGTACAAATTTTAATGTAGGTAGTTTTAATGCTATTAATACTAATGAGACAAAAGATAAGAAAACTAGTAGTTCTCATAGTGTTAATGATGATTTGAAAAAAAGATTACTTATCTTTGGTGGAGTTATTGTTATTGGTGTTGTGTTAATTGCTGTAGTATTACTTCTTTTTTCGAATAAGACTTATAGTTATGATGATATTGAAAAAATTATGACTAATGCTGCAGAGGCATATTTTGAAGATCATCCTAAGCGTTTACCTGCTACAGAATCACATCGCGTTGAGATTGATGTAGAGACATTAGCTGCTTCTGAGTATATGAAAGAAATGGTTGAATACACAGGTGAAGGGAAGTCTTGCTCTGGTACAGTCACTGTACAAACGAATGGTGATGGATATTTATATATTCCAAGATTAGATTGTGGTGAGGATTACATTACGCAATCTTTAAAGGAAGTAGTTACAAAAGATGTTGTTACTGAAGGATATGGATTATATGAAGTAGGAAATGCTTATGTATATCGTGGTGAGACTGTTAATAACTATTTAGAACTTGATAATGCGGTTTGGCGAATTGTTAAGGTTACTGCCGATGGAAACTTTTTATTGATTTTGGATACTGATATGTCTGAGTCTGTTCCATGGGATGATCGTTATAATTCTCAAGTTGGATATAATATTGGTATTAATACTTTTTCTGCTAGCCGTATTAAAGATTCTATTTTAGAATACTATGATACAACCGATGAAGATAAAATTATCTTAAGTGACGATGATAGAAGTAAAACTGTAGCTTTTGATTTATGTACTGGAAAGAGAAGTGTTTCTGATACTGCTACAGATAATTCTATTGAATGTAGTGAAGTTTTGGAAAATCAAAAAATTGGATTGCTTACTGCTTCTGATTTTATGATGGGTAGTGTTGATCCTAATTGTAAAACAATTGTTGATTATTCTTGTCAAAATTATAATTATTTAGCAGCCTCTTATAAATGGTGGTTAGTTACTGCTGTTAAAGACAATACAGATGAAGCTTATGGTGTTAGTTCTAGTGGTGTTGCAGAAGCTACTACAACATCTAGCTATATGTATCCTAGAGTAGTTATTATGTTAGATGGCAATGTATTACTTAAGAGTGGTAAAGGTACTGAGGCAAAACCTTATAAGATAAAATAGGAATCTATTATGATGATAGATTCTTTTTTTTCATAGTTTATATTAGGTGGTAAATATGAATATTACTTTTAGAGATTTTTTTTCTCTTCCTAGTAAGGGAATTTTGATAGATATTAGGGATAAAGAAAGTTATCTTCAAGGTCATGTTCCCGGTGCTCAAAATATTATCAGTTCTGAACTTTTATATCATGCTAATTCTTATTTAAATTATAAAGATATTTATTATTTGTATTGCGATGTTGGTTATATTAGTGCTGATGTTTGTAAAAGGCTGAGAATGCAAGGTTATCATGTGTTTTCTATTATTGGAGGATATCAGAATTACTTGTTAATAGATTAGTTTTGTACTATAATATTAATGGGTGATGCCAGTGGAAGCAATTCAGAATTTTGTTGATTTTTGCACTAATTTTATTAGTCAAGGAGGTTTGCTCTTTGGTTTTTTATTGATTCTTTTGGAGTCTTTTTTGCCAGTTCTTCCTTTAGGTGTTTTTGTTGCTTTAAATGTAAATGCTTTTGGTGGCATTGTGGGTATTTTTTTATCTTGGATTGCAACATGTCTTGGGTGTTTTATTTCTTTTACCTTTTTTTCTTTTCTTTCTGAAAAGTTTTTGGTAAAGGTACTTTCGAAGAAAACATTGCAAAAGGTTGAAAAATCTATTACTAAGTTTCGTGATATTTCTTTTCCAAACTTGGTATTGGTTGTTGCCTTACCCTTTACTCCAGCTTTTTTAATTAATATTATTTGTGGTATCGTTCGGATGAGTCGCAGGAAGTTTTTGGCAGCAATTATTATAGGAAAGATTTTTATGCTTATTTTTTGGGGATATGTAAGTAAGAGTTTTATTGAAAGCTGTCTCTTATAC
>ENA-OYXS01000709-OYXS01000709.1-human-gut-metagenome-genome-assembly--contig:-NODE-709-length-12343-cov-5.630859_pt1 | contig 12343 bp, 8 predicted proteins | sample MGYA00243240_ERZ653429 | MGnify/ENA primary metagenome ERZ653429 (study PRJEB26926, sample SAMN06164958) | human gut metagenome | biome: ENVO:00009003; feature: ENVO:2100002; material: ENVO:00002003... | reverse complement strand
ATCGTCGGCAGCGTCAGATGTGTATAAGAGACAGGGCCTCCTCCGTCAGGCTGGCGCGTGTGGTTCCCCTTTGGATCAGGGAATCGAGGTAATGGCGGAAAAGGCTGTTCGGCGTGGAGGTCATGGGAGGATAAGGCCAGATTAGTCCACGGAAGGCCGTCTGTCACGACGATTTGCAGCCTCTCCTTTTCTCCCGGAATCCCGCCGCACCGGGAAATGACACGGTAAAGGATGGAATCCCCGGCGCAGAAGGGAGCAAATTGGGCTTTTCCGGCCCTTGTGCGGAGATTCCGCACCGGGACCGCCCGTCTCTCATTCCTGATTAGTTATCTTATGTCCTTCTCTGAAGAATTAAGCGCCCTGACGGCCCATCCCTCTCCCCTCGTGCGCCGTTTCATGTCCCTGCTGGAACCTGTGGGCGACGCCCGGCTGGAGGCGATGGCGCAGGAGAGCCGGCGGCTGACCCGGTTGCATTTCGGCAGGACGATCCGGCTGTTCGCCCCCATCTACTTGTCCAACGAGTGCATCAATAATTGCAAGTATTGCGGCTTTTCCCGGGACAATCCCATCATCCGCACCACCCTGACGGTGGATGAAGTGGTTCAGGAGGCGCGCTACCTGCACGGCCTGGGGCTGCGCAGCATCCTGCTGGTGGCCGGGGAGCATCCCAAGTTCGTTTCGGACGGGTACATTCAGAAATGCCTGGACGCCCTGCATCCGTTCATCCCCTCCCTGGGGCTGGAAATCGGCCCCCTGCCGGATGACCGTTACGCGGAAATCGTGCATCACGGGGCGGAACAATTGGCCGTCTATCAGGAGACCTATGACCGGGAAGTTTACGAAACGCTGCATACGGCGGGGATGAAGAAGAATTTCAACTGGCGGCTGGACTGTCCGGAACGGGCGTACCAGGGCGGGTTCCGGCGCATCCAGATCGGCGCGCTGTTCGGGCTGGCCCCGTGGAGGCGGGAGGCGGTGGCCCTGGCCGCGCATCTGGATTATTTGCAGAAGCACTGCTGGAAAGCCGCCCTTTCCGTGGCTTTTCCGCGCATGCGGCCCTATGCCGGGAATTATGAATATGAGCCTGACCCGGAACTGATGCTGGATGACCGCCATTTTGTCCAGCTTATGACCGCCCTGCGCATCTGCTTCCCGAAGATAGGCATGTCCGTGAGCACCCGTGAGCCGGAGCCCATGAGAAACGCGCTGATGCATCTGGGCATGACCCATATGTCCGCCATTGCCCGGACGGAACCGGGCGGTTATACGGGGGTGGGAACGGCCACGGCCCACCTGACGGTGCGGGGGAACGTGGTGGATTTGCCGGAGGAAAAGAAGGGGCAATGCAAGGCGACGGAGCAATTTGAGATTTCAGACCAGCGTTCTCCGGAACAGGTGGTCTGCGCCATCCGGGGAGCCGGACTGGAACCCGTCTGGAAGGATTGGGATTCAGGGTTGGACGTGGTCTAATTCCAGAATTTTCAAGGCAGTCTGCCGGGCGTTCCTGCCTTCCGGCAGGGGAGGAATGCTGTGCCCGAGACCGGATGACAGCCTTGCCGTCCTGATGTTGTAATGTGGCATTGACGGCTTGTTTTCTCCACCATATTTCTGGAGGCCATGATTCGTTATTATTGGGGCAGGTTTTGGCCGTTTCTCCTGTTTGCGTTCGGGATTGAAGTGGTGGAAAACCTGTTTACGGTGTTCTTTGAATACCGCAACATGGATTTTGGTTTTCTGCCTTTGCTGAAAACGGGGTATGTTTTTGTAACGGAGTTCCTGATCACGATGTGCTACTGGCTTCTGCCCTATGCCATTTATCTGTGGCTTCTGCCCCGCAGCAAGGCCGGGGGCAGGGCGGACCGCTGGATCACCCTGGCGTGGTTTTTCCTGTTTGCGCTGGCCAGCCTGTTTGAAGACGTGGCGGAAGCTTTTTTCTGGAACGAGTTTGAGGCCAGCTTCAACTTCATTGCGGTTGATTATCTGATTTACACCAAGGAAGTGATCGGGAACATTTACGAATCCTACCCCATTATTCCCATTCTGCTGGGCATTCTGGCCGTCTCCGTACTCGCGGCGTGGGGCATGCGCCGCTTCCTGATTCCCGGGAATGCTGAAGCTCCCCGCGGATGGAAGCGCGGCTGCGTGGTGGCCGCCCTGCTGCTGTGTGTTACAGGCGGTTATTGGCTGGTGGATATTAAGGACGCGGATGCCGTAGGCAACCGCTATAATTCGGAAATGGCCAAGGACGGCCTTTACAGCCTGTTCAGCGCTTTCATCAAGAATGAACTGGATTACCGGACCTATTACAAGACCCTGCCGGACCAGGATGCCGCGGCTTTTCTGGCCGGGGAGTTCACGGCGGACGATACTTCCGTACCGGATGCCGCCTCCGGAAGCGTGAAGAGGCAGGTGCGCCCCGCCGCGGAGGCCATCCGCCCCAATGTGGTGGTGGTCATTATGGAGAGCATGGGCGCGGAATTCCTGAATGAATGCCGGAAGGACGGGGAGGACATCACCCCATGCTTGAGCCGTCTGGGCCGGGAGGGAATCTTTTTCCCGAACACGTATGCCACGGGCACCCGCTCCGTGCGGGGGCTGGAGGCGGTGAGCACCTCCATTCCGCCGCTGCCAGGCATGTCCATCGTGCGGCGGGAGGGCAATGAAAACCTCCGGACAATCGGTTCCATTTTCAAGGAAAAGGGATATGACCTCAAATGGATTTACGGGGGGTACGGCTATTTTGACAACATGAATTATTTCTTCGGCAACAACGGGTTCCAGGTAATGGACCGCAACTCCATGGATGATTCCGAGGTGACCCATTCCACCATCTGGGGCGTCTGTGATGAAGACTTGTTCCGCCGCGCCGTCCGTGAGGCGGATGAGTCCTGCGGACGCGGAGTGCCGTTCCTGCAGGTGGTATTCACGACGTCCAACCACCGGCCCTATACGTATCCGGAGGGCCGCATTGACATTCCCTCCCACACCGGACGCCTGGGAGCCGTGAAATACGCGGATTATTCCGTGGGGGCCTTTGTGGAGGAAGCCAGAAGCAAGCCCTGGTTTGACAATACACTGTTCGTTTTTGTGGCCGACCACGGCGCCGGGAGCGCCGGAAAAAAATCGCTCAATCCGGAAACGCACCGCATTTTCTCCATTTTTTACGCTCCGGCCCTGCTGAAGCCGGAACGGCGGGAGACGGCGATCAGCCAGATAGACGTGCTTCCCACGCTTCTGGGCCTATTGAAATGGCCTTATGACGCCTCCTTCTATGGCAAGGATGCCTTGAAACCCTCGTACCGTTCCCGTTACTTCGTGAGCAATTACCAGTACATCGGCTACTTGCGGGGGGACGACATGGTGGTGCTCAAGCCCCAGCGCGGCGCGGAATTCTACCGGGACGGGAATGAAGTGGCCCCGGACGACCGCATGAAGGAGCTTGAAAAGGAAGCGATTTATTACTATCAGAACGCTTCCGACTGGCGAAAGCACCTGAAGGAATAATCACTGGTTCCCCTGATGTGCGCCAGGATGAATGCACGGTTTTCCGGAGACGGAAGATTCCGGGAGCCGTCCTGCGCCGCCGGGTGCATGCGCCTGCCTGGTGAAGGCCTGGGTCGGGTGTTCGGCCTCTGGCGGGGAGAATGAATGCCCGTAGAAGGAATCTTTTTCTTTGATTCAGCTTGCTGTCCGCCCATACGGAGGGCGCAGGAACCAGGATTTAATCAGGATTTGTCCGTGTCCTTGTAGTCCTGGAGGGCGTCCCGCAGGAACTTGAAGTGCTTCTGTATCTGCTGGCCGTTGGCAAGCACGAACATGAGGGAAATGCGGAATTCGTTGTCTTTCAGTCCATCCAGTTCCTTTCTGTCGATCTTCATGGAGAACTTTCCGCTCTTTTTCCCGAGGCGTTCGGAGAAGGAGACGGCATCGTAATCCTGGTTGACGGCGTAGGGAGGGTCCTGGACGTAAACGTTCAGGGCCTTGACGGTCTGCGGGCTCTTGTAGTTTCCGGAAATCAGGATCTGGTCCCCCTTGAAGGAGATGGAAATGTTCTTGGCTTCCACTTCCGGTTTGCCTTGGTAGTATTGCTGGCCGGGTGTGACGGAAAACACCTCGCAGGCGTCCAGCAGGGCGCAGCTGGCGGGGGTCAGGAACGTGGGGCTGGTGCCGAACGTGTAGTTGCCCGCTCCCATCAGGGCGGTGCCGTACTTCTTGCCGTCGGACGTGGTCTGGTGGTTGTGGGGCAGGTTGAGGCCGTGGCCCAGTTCATGAGCCAGGCCGCCGTACCATTTGGTCAGCAGCCTCCCTTCCTTGGTCGGCTGTCCCAGGTGCTTGATGTCGAAGGCCGGGTAGTCCAGGGCGAAGCAATAGCGGCCCATGCCGTAAAAGGGAACGCCTCCGGGATTGTCCGGGCCGTTCTTGTCGTCGTTCCATGTGGGCATGATGATCAGGGTGTGCTGGCTTTTCTTTTTGTCCGGATTGGCCTTGAAAAACTTTTCAATTTCCTGGGCCGCTTTCCATCCGCCGCCGTTTTCGTAGGGGTAATGGCTGGCCGGATTCTCGGCCTTGTATTCAATGATGTTGACGCGGCCGGGCGACTTGATGTCCATCCCGAAGGCCCTGGCTCCGTAGCCGTGCCTCTGCATCTCCTTTCCGTAAAACTGCTGGAGGTAAAGCATCAGTTCGCTGATGCGGCGTTCGTAATCCGGCACGGGGGCCGTATCGCTGCCCAGGAAATAAACGATGTTGAGCTGGTGCTCCGTTTTTTTCAGCGGAATGCGGTTTTTCAAAATATCCGGGACTGGAACTTTGCCATCGGCCAGTCCGGAAGAAGCTCCGAGAAAGAGAAGGGAGAGAAGAATGGAGGCAAACCGTTTCAACATGATGGTAACGGTATGAAGCCTCCGGGGAAAGGCAAGGAAATTCCCTGCCCTCTTTTTTGCAGGAAAGGCGCGTACGGAAAGGGACTAAAGACTGGATATTTCTCCCTCGGAACAGTTCTGGTCTTTTTTTTGACGCATCATGAAGAAAGCTGAAAGATAGAGATTGCAGGAAGGGTACTTTTATGACAGTCTAATTAAAGCAATGCATCTTCAATCCCTTCTTTTCTCCGCTTTGTCCGTAAGTGCGGTATCGCTAGGCTGGAGCGCCTTGGACAAACCTTCCGCCTCCAACCTGATCTGGGACGACAAGCCTGCCGTGGTCGTCTATCCTCAGGCGGACAAGAACCCCGACGGCAGCTTTGGCAAGTACAAGAAGCCCTCAGCCGTATGGGAAGCGGAAGGCTATCCCATCGGCAACGGCCGCGTGGGCGCGATGATTTTCAGCGCCCCCAACCGTGAACGTTTTGCCCTCAACGAGATCAGCCTCTGGTCCGGCGGCCCCAATCCGGGGGGCGGCTACGGCTACGGTCCAGATGCAGGAACCAACCAGTTCGGCAACTACATGCCTTTCGGCGACCTGTTCGTGGACTTCAAGAAAGGGGACCAGCCCGCCTCCGTGTCCGTGGAGGACTTCACCCGCGCCCTGGATCTGCGCGACGGCATCTACAAGGTGAATTACAAATCCGACGGCGTGACCTATGACCGTGAGGCTTTCGCCAGCACTCCCGCCAATGTTCTGGTGATCAACTACCGCGCCAGCAAGCCCGGCAGTTTCAATGCGGACTTTTCCGTGAATTGCCAGGTGGATGCGGACATCTCCGCCAAAGGCCCCATACTCACGTGGAAGGGAACCCTGAAGAACGGCATGAATTTTGAAGGCCGTGTTCTGATACGCACGAAGGGCGGCACCGTTTCCGCCTCCGGGGACAGGATTTCCGTAAAAGACGCGGATTCCTGCACGGTCGTCATCGCCATGGAAACGGACTATCTGATGGATTACAAGAAAGACTGGAAGGGGGAAGCACCCTCCAGGAAGCTGGACCGTTACGCGGCTAAATCCGCCTCCACGGATTATGCCGCGCTGAAACAGGCGCATATCGCCCAGTACAAGTCCATGTTCGACCGCGTGAAAGTGGACTTCGGCAAGACTGAGCCGGAGGTGGCCAAACTTCCCATTCCGGAACGCCTGAAAGCCTACAAGAATAAGCCGTCCGATCCCGACCTGGAGGAAACCATGTTCCAGTTCGGCCGTTATCTGCTGCTTTCCAGCTCCCGGCCCGGAACCCTTCCCGCCAACCTCCAGGGTCTTTGGAACGAGTATGTGAAGCCGCCGTGGGCCTGCGACTATCACAACAACATCAATGTCCAGATGGCCTACTGGGGCGCGGAACCCGCCAACCTTTCTGAATGCCACCAGGCGCTGGTTGATTACGTGGAAGCCATGGCTCCCGGCTGCCGGGACGCCTCCCAGGCCAATAAAAAGTTCAATACCAAGGACGGAAAGCCGGTGCGCGGCTGGACGGTGCGCACCTCCCAGAACATCTTCGGCGGCAACGGATGGGCCTGGAACATTCCGGGCAATGCCTGGTATGCCCTGCACATATGGGAACATTATGCCTTCACCGGGGACAGGAAGTATCTGGAAAAACAGGCCTATCCCCTGATGAAGGAGATCTGCCATTTCTGGGAAGACCATTTGAAGGAATTGGGCGCGAAAGGCGAAGGCTTCCTGTCCGGCGGCAAGCCCCTGAATGAAGAGCAGCAGAAGGAACTGGCCGATATCAAGGCCGGCACCCTGGTGGCTCCGGATGGATGGTCTCCCGAACACGGCCCCCGTGAAGACGGCGTGATGCACGACCAGCAGCTGATTGCGGAGCTTTTCACCAACACGATCAAGGCCGCCCGCATTCTGGGCAAGGACGCCTCCTGGGCCAAGAGCCTGGAAGGCAAGCTGAAGAGGCTGGCCGGCAACAAGATCGGCAAGGAAGGCAACCTTCAGGAATGGATGATCGACCGCATTCCCAAGACGGACCACCGGCATACGTCCCACCTCTTTGCCGTTTTCCCCGGCAACCAGATTACCAAGCTCAAGACGCCCAAGCTGGCGGAGGCCGCCCGCCTTTCCCTGGAATGGCGCGGCACGACCGGCGACAGCCGCCGTTCCTGGACGTGGCCCTGGCGCACGGCCCTCTGGGCGCGCTTCGGGGACGGAAACAAGGCTCATGAAATGTTTGAGGGCCTGCTCAAGTACAATACTCTTCCGAACATGCTGACGACGCACCCGCCCATGCAGATGGACGGCAACTTCGGCATCGTGGGCGGCGTGTGTGAAATCCTGCTGCAATCCCACGCAGGCGGCATTGAAATCATGCCTTCCCCTGTGGATGCGTGGCCGTCCGGTTCCGTGAAGGGGTTGAAGGCCCGCGGCAACATTACCGTGGATTTCTCCTGGAAAAACGGCAAGGTGGGCAACGTGAAGCTTTATTCCGAGCAGCCCAGGGTGGTGCCCGTGCGCGTCAACGGAAGCGTAACCCGCGTGAAGACCCTGCCGCTGCAACCCAAGGCGGCGGTAGTGCCCGCCGCAGACAGGAAGGGCTAAAAGCTGGGATTTCAGCAAAGGCGGAAGCGGCGCGTGGAGAATTGACGGCGCGGTGTGCCGGGGATTTCCCTGTCCGGTTTCCGGTTTTCATCATTACCCTGCGGGTTGGCCCGCAGGGTATTTCTTTCCGGGTCATTCATTAAGGGCATCAAGAAGACGCGGCCTCAAACCGGGATGATGGGAAGCGCTCCATCCGGAAGCAGGAGGATGGATGGATTCTGCGGTGCGGCCGGATCAGGGACGGGTCAATTTTCCGCACCTGCGGATAGGGGCAATGGGCGCGCCTTCAGGATTTTTTCCCCGGGATTCGCTGGGGACTCATCCTGCCGGTTTGCGGCAGAGCACGGAAACTCAACTGATGCAACGGTGGTAGTAGTCCACGCGGGAGATGAACCAGGACCATTTGAAGCCGGGCTTGCCGTTGTCCAGCAGCAGATGGGGGCAGCGCTTGCCCGTCCAGTAGTAGTGCGGCACCACGTTGCGCAGCGGGATGTTCTGGGAGTACATCGTGTAGGCGGCCAGCTTGGCGGCGCGGTCGAAGGTTTTGACGATGCTTTGTCCGCGCTTTTCACACATTTCAATGCCGATGGAGTACATGTCTCCGGGGCCGCCGCGGTCCGCATGGCGGCCGGTTTCGTTCAAAGGGAGGTGCTGCATGGTCACGTACGGGTCCACCGTGTAGTGCCAGTTGCACCGCAGGGCTCCGTTGTTCAGGGCGCGGGCGTGCTGCATGGCGTCTGCGGACGGGTTTTCCGTGTTGTGCATGGTGATGAAGCGGGGCTTCATGCGGGAGGAACGCCGGCGCAGGGGGGAGGTTTTGGGCATGAGCATCGGCTGCACGTTGCATTCCGCCAGGAGCTGGCGCGGGGAACGCTTCACCAGCGGAACGCTGGAGGGGGTGAAGGAGATCATGGGCGCCGGGCCGGCCTTGCCGGAGGTTTCCGCGCAGCTTGTCAGGGCGAGCAGGGCGGCGGCTTCCAGCAGGAATGTCCTGCGGTCCATGCCCTGGACTTTTTCCAGCATGGGCTGGAGCTGGCCGGAAACACGGGAAAGATACGTGGCGATGGTGGAAAGGTTGTTCATACGACCTTCGGAGGGCAAGGAATGGTAGACTGGTGCAGGAAAAGTTTAGTCCAAACTAAGAGCCGCCCTCTTTCTTTGCAACGAAAAAGTGTGAAAGCCCCGGCTTTGTGCGGAATTCTTCACCCTTTTTGTCATATTGGACTGTTCAAACCGTCGTTGAGAGGAGAACCGTGTCCCGTTCGGCGGCCGTTACGGCGGCGGACCGGACGGGGGAGAGGATGAATTCCCCCTGCCTGGCCTCCCTGCCGTCCCAGGCCACGCCGCCCCGGAGCACCGTCAGCACGGCAAAGCGGGAGGGGTCCTGCGGGATGAACCGTTCCCCCCTGTCCAGGCGGTATTCCCGGGAGGTGAAGTGGGGCGTGTCGGACAGGTAGCGTGGATCGCGGCTGAGTTCCCTGAATTCACGGATGGAGTCCAGGGCCTGTTCCAGGTGTAGTTCCCTCCCCCGGCCGGAGGCGTCCGTCCGGTTCCAGTCGTAGAGACGGTAGGTGGTATCGCTGTTTTGCTGGATTTCCGCGATGAGATGGCCCGCGCCGATGGCGTGAACCAGTCCGGCGGGAATGTACAGGTGTTCCCCGGCATTCAGATGGGCGGAGCGGATGAGCTGATCCATCCGGCCCGCGTCCGCCGCACGGTATATGTCCTGCTCCGTGGCGGATTTCTCCATGCCTCCGTAGATCAGGGCGTCCGGTTCCGCGTGGAGGACGTACCAGACTTCATTTTTTACTTCTCCTCCCCATGCCTCCGCCGTGCGTTCCGGAGGATGCACCTGGACGGAAAGGTTTTCGCGCGCGTCCAGTATTTTGCACAGCAGCGGAAAACGCGGGAAGCGTTCATAGCCGGGGCCGAAGATTTCCTCCCGGTGTTCCTCCCACAGCCGGTGCAGGGGCAGGCCCTCCCATTCGCCTTCCTTCACGATGCTCATGGCTTCCGGCCTGTCGCTGATTTCCCAGGCTTCCCCGTAGGCCGTTTCCCGGTCGGGAAGGTCCCGTCCCAGCAGGGTTCTCATGTGCTGTCCGCCCCAGATGCGGGGCTGGTAGATCGAATGGAAGCGGAAGGGCTGCATCATGTCCGGAGGCTAGGGCATCCCCGGCCTCCAGACAAGCAAAATGCCCGCAGGAGGCCTGCGAGCATGAATGTGGGGGAACGAAAGGTTTTCCGTGCGTTATTTCACGGATTCCCAGACGATGCCGATTTCGTCGAAAGGCACGTGTTCCTTGTTCTTGTCCGGCTTGGGCACGCCGTAATTGGTCCGGAACAGCGGCAGGATGGGGGCGCCCGTCTTGGGGTCCTTGCTCATGGGTTCCATGCCCACTTCCTCCAGCAGCAGGGTCATGCCGAATTCCCCGCCGGGGATTTCACTGATCAGGATTTCAATGGGATAGACATCTCCCTGCTTGACGGTGAACGTCTTCCCGGCGACCACGCCGCCCATGGTGTCATTCCAGTGCTTGGTGGTGGAGTATTTGTAGAAGGTGGAGGGCGGCACGTTGATTCCGGCGTCCCTGAGTTCCTTTTTCAGGGCGTCGTTGCCGGGCTTGTTCTGCATGGCGTTGATCCATTTCATGTCCTGCGCCGCCGTCATTTTGCCCAGGGAGGCCTGGAACCAGCCGTAGTCGAATACGTTCTGGTTGTTGAAGCGGACGGCGATTACGTCGTCCCCCGCGCCCACAAAGCGGAACGTTCCGGATTTGGGCGCGCGCACTTTCCCCCGGTAGATGGCGATCCACCGGCTGGGCTTCACCTTGTCCGCGCAGCCGTAGGCCTTGGGGGCCTCACTGGCGGAGGTCCGGGGAACGTAGAACTGCGCGGCGTAAAGCTGCTGGGGGGATTTGTAAAACCGGTTCAGGTCGGCTTCATTCCAACCCCGGTTCACGAAGCGGGAAAGAATGGAGCAGAATTGTTCCTGGGACAGGTCGGTGGGGCGTCCGCCCTGCGTCTGCTTGGTATCGTAAAAGGTGCCTACCAGCGTGCTGCCCGCGGGTTCCTTGGAACCGAAGGCGGAGGTGGAGTCTCCCAAATCCGGGCCGAATCCGTTCCCCATGCCGAGCATGTTCCCTTCTTCCAGCATGACGGGTTCGTCGGGAGGGTCAATGTCGATCTTGGGCAGGTTCACCGGGGCGGCCGCAGCGGCCACCACTACCTTGACGGGAGTTTCCGCATGGGATGCGGAGGAAGTTTCCCTCTGCACTTCCGGCGGGGGCGGCGTATCTGAAGGCGGCGCGTCGTCAGGCGTGATGTAGCCTACGACCTTGGGTTCCTCGGGCGCGGCGATGATGATGGTCAGGGAGTAGAGGATGGCCCCGGCAAGGACTACGGAGAGAATGGATGTTGCCAGTGCGGCAATGTAATTTTTTCGCCTTTCCTTGCGCAGGGTTTCTACTGCTTCTTCTGTGGGTTCTATATGAAGGCTCATGAATGTATGATAACATGTTTGCCCCATATGTTGAGTAACATGCGGATAACAAGAGTAACATGTCGGTAACAGGAACCCTTTTCCCCCGCGTTCCGGGAGAGGGATTTTTCCCGAATGCCTAGGCCGGATTTTCCGGGCCGGCGGCATGTTTCCGGTCCGCCCTCCCGCCGAGAATGATGGCCGTCACGGAGCAGGCCCCCAGAATCAGGGGGTAGTACAAGTATTTCATGATCAGCAGGGGGGAGACCTGCGCAATGCCCGCGGCCATGAGCATCTGGGCACCGTAGGGAATGACTCCCTGGACCAGGCAGGAGAAGGTGTCCAGAATGCTGGCGCTGCGCCTGGGCGGGATGTTGAAGCGGTCGCTGATGTCCTTGGCGATGGGGCCCGCCGTGATGATGGCGATGGTGTTGTTCGCCGTGCAGAGGTTGGCGAGGGAGACCAGCGCGGCAATGCTGAATTCCGCTCCGCGCCTTCCCCGGATATGGCGCGTGATTTTTTCAATGATGTAGGCGATGCCGCCGTTGAAGCGTATCATGGCAAGCACGCCGCCCGCCAGCAGCGTGACGATGATGAGTTCCCCCATTCCGGTCATGCCGTCGCCCATGGAGCGGAACCAGTCCATGCAGGAGAAGTAGCCCATGCCTACGCCGACCGCTCCCGTGGCCAGCAGCCCCAGGGTCAGTACGGCCATCACGTGGACACCCGCCAGAGCCGTGGCCAGCACCAGCAGGTAGGGGAGCACCTTGAGCCATTCTATCTGCACGTCCGCGCCTGCCGCCGGCGCCTGGACATTCCAGCCCGCCAGCATGTAGCAGGCCAGGGCGAGCAGCGCGGCGGGCAGGACCACCTTGACGTTGGCCCGGAATTTGTCCCGCATGGCGCAGCCCTGCGTGCGGGTGGAGGCGATGGTAGTGTCTGAAATGAAGGAGAGGTTGTCGCCGAAGAAGGCGCCCCCCACCACGATGGCCGTCATCATGCCCGTGTTGACGTTTGTGGCTTCCGCCAGTCCCACGGCTACCGGGGCCAGGGCCACGATGGTTCCCACGGACGTTCCCACGGAGAGTGAAATGAAGCAGGAGGCGATGAAGACGCTGGCCAGGAGAAGGTTGTCCGGCAGGAGGTGCAGGGTGAGTCGGACCGTGGCGTCTATGGCCCCCATGTCCCGCGCGGACTGGGCGAAGGCCCCCGCGAGCACGAAGATCCAGATCATCATCAGGATGTTCCGGTTGGCCACTCCGGCGGAGAACAGGTCCACCCGTTCCGTGATGCTTTTCCCTTTCGTGATGGCTATGGACCAGATGGCCGCCGCCGTAAACGCCACGGTGACCGGCACGGCGTAAAAGTCCTGCACCGCCACGG
>ENA-OYXS01000694-OYXS01000694.1-human-gut-metagenome-genome-assembly--contig:-NODE-694-length-12526-cov-4.527384_pt1 | contig 12526 bp, 24 predicted proteins | sample MGYA00243240_ERZ653429 | MGnify/ENA primary metagenome ERZ653429 (study PRJEB26926, sample SAMN06164958) | human gut metagenome | biome: ENVO:00009003; feature: ENVO:2100002; material: ENVO:00002003... | reverse complement strand
GCTCGGAGATGTGTATAAGAGACAGGTACCCTTCCTACATTAGTCAAATATACTTTTATAATACTTTTATAGGATGTTTCATTCTCTATTTTTTCCAATGTAACATCCAATGACCCAACAATTTTCTTTTTATATGGAATTTTCGCAATTGTAATAGTTAACGTCAACGTGCATATCGATAATATTACATTTAAAAATCCAACATTTCCATCACACCACTGAATAACTTCATTAAATAATTTAAAAATATTCATTTATTCCTCCCACATACATTTTCTTTTATAATACTACAAAACGCCCTATATTTCTACAGGACGTTTTTTTTAATGTATGTGGTTTGAATTTCTCCATAGGAGAAAAGCAGAACATCAGGATTCGAACCTGCGGCTCCATAGCTCACGCTCACTCCCTCTCGGTGAGATGTTCTGGTGATCTGCCAGGTGGGTACTGGCAGTCATCTAAGGGAAGGAGAACTCTGTATAATCTTCCACTGAGTTCAGTTTATACTATAGCATATTAAAATCGGACATATCGGACAAAACGGACAATTTTACTTTTTTTCAAAAAATCTATTAAATTCTTTGCGAACGCCTTCTTCAGTTGCTCTTCTTCCCATCTTTCCAGCTACCTGCTGCCAGGTCAGTTCTTCAAAGACCTTGTATTTTATGATTCTCTGCATTCTTGGAGGAATTGTATTTAGCCACTCTTCCACGTTTATTTTTAACTGCTCTGCCTGGGATTTTCTTTCTTCCAAAATCTTCTTCTGATATCGAAGCTGGCTGTCATCTGCATAGTTAAATGTTGTTCCCTGGATTTTAAAATGTTGTGGGTTATAAGGAAACTCAGGGTTGCTCCCGGACACATTTGTCTGTATCACTGTCTTTTTCTTTCTGTTTAGCTTCTTGATTTCCTCTTCTGTTTCTTTGATCAGCTCACAGGCATCTATGTACTGACTTAAGATATTCTTGTCCATCGGTATCGCTCCCCTTTCACAAATTCTTCAAATCTGTATCACATATTGCTCACATTTTCTGGATATATTATTACCTGTACAGAGCAAAGAGTAATTGCAAATAAAACTTTTTCTTTTTCATACTTTTAGCCGGGAGCTGTTGATAGTTCCCGGCCTCCTTCTTTTTATCGGCTCCATTCCTTTCCAGATCCTAAATCTTTTATCCTGGTTATCTTTAATCCCATGCGGTATGCCATTGCTCTGAGTATGCAATAATCTCTATATGTATGCTCTGGCATATGATCTGCTGCCTGAATTGCTTTGCTGGCTGTCGGATCCGAATAGCCTTCTTTGTTCTTTCCTGTCATTCTTATGTCCTCCCACATAATTTTAAAAACCAGTTTCTTCGCATTTCCCATTCGGTCCATATTGGATCCTGTTTTGCAATGGCTGTATCTATCACTTCTATTGCATATCTATGACCAATTGCATAATTTCCATAATAAGCTCCTGATACTGCACTTCCGGAACACTTCAGTCTTTCTGCTGCCTGTTTCAGCGTAGCCGCCGGTTCTATAGTCTTTCCTGTCTTTATGTCTGTGATTTCATATAAATTCATTTCCTCTCCTCATAGAATCTGCATTCCTTGCAGTTCGTTCTGGCTGTAACATATTTGCCTTTGATGATGTGCATGTTCGGACAGGTGGGACGGGTGTATACTGCTACAGCTCCGATGTGTCCTGTACTATGTTTACATATTTCTGCTCTTGTGCTCATTTTCATCCTCCAGATAGTTTTTACCAAATAGTTTTACAAATTCTTCTCTGCTGCCACACTTCTTTTCGAATGTCCTCTGGCCGATCCGCTGCAAGGTGGTTCGGACTTCCTTGTTTCTATGTACAGCTATATCTGATGTTCTGTGGCATTCCGGGCAAAGATATACGGTTAAGCCATATTGCTCGGAGTATTTGCGATTTGCACTGCCATAGATGTGATGGCGTTCTGTATAGCCTGTTTTTCCGCAGATGAAACACTGACCTTTTGTATCTCTGTCTATGATACTTTTGTGGTGCTTCTTTCGTTTTTTTCTAATGGTTCCTTTTGGGAATAATAATCCTTCCTGATTCATACCCAGCATCCTTTCATTGACGGTACATCAAATTCTGTTCTCCGGAAGAATATCCCTATCCAGTGTGTCTGAATATCTTTCTGTAATTCTTCCAGTGTATCTTTTACGATCACGGTATCTGTTGGTTTGGTTAATTCAAATATTCTGCCTACAGATTTCGTCGGATAATCTTCCGGGTGTTCAAATACTGCAATGATCGGGAATCTGATGTCCTCTAAATTTATCTCCTGTATCGATGTGACGATCTTATCCATTCATTTCTCCTTGAAATATTCCAGTTAAAGCCTTCTACTGCTCTGGTGGCTGCCTGTTTCTTCAGCTCTGCCAGACCGCCCCAGGGTTTGCAAAGAAAATTATGGAACCGGCGGCTACTGTAATGCATCCATCTCGGAGGATTCTGACCGGTTACTTTTCTAAATAATTTCTTTTTCTGTCTGAGATTCATTTTTCTCCTTTCCCCTTCCTGTGATCTGACAGGCTCACACAGGAAGGATGTATCTATGTGAATTTTAGGGCACCCTTAATCTTCCCAAGGCCTTCCGTTATGGTCTACTTTTCCGTTTAACCATTCATTCCAGAAGTCCGGATCCAGAAGTGTATTGTATGTCTTGTTTGCAAACTGCCGCATGGCTCTCGCTATATACTCAGCTGTGCCATAAGCTGTTAACGTATCTATATACTCTTTTCTGGTCTTAGGTTCTGCTGCCAGTGGCTCTGATCCGGATTGCGCCGGCGCAATTTCCAGTTCTTCCGGCACCATTTCGTTGGCCTCACCAAGATGGTCTTCCTGCAATTCTGGTTTCAGGTTGCTTTCTGGCTGTTCTTCCGGTTCTGGCATATATTCCGGATGGTTTTCAATGCTGTCCTGGCCTGGAATTTGTGGTTCCGGCTCTGGAAGTGCTGTTTCTTGACTTTTTTCTATGTTTTCCGGCTGAGATTCTGGTGCTTCAGAATAGGAATCTGCTTTAGGCTTTCCTGATACGGAGTCCTCTTTTTCTGGAACTGCTGTTTTTTGACCTTTTTCATGGTTATCCACAGTTTTTTCCACATTCTCCACCGATTCTGGCTGTTGCGCCGGCGCAATTTCCGGTTCAAGGCAAACATCATGTTTGGGTATCGGATTCGATACGGGTTTTGGCGCAGGTTTCGGAATCTCTTTTGGCGTTGAGTCATGAGTTTCCTCTGGAATCCCAAAATAATTCTCATATGTCTCCGCTCCTGCTGCCGCTTCCGCAAATATCTCCTGTGTATATGTAAAAAACTGGTCCCAGGAGATATTCCTCATCTCTCCATTGAATATCTTGACTGTGATATCTTCCTGATGGAACATTAAGAAGACCGTTCCTTTTCGATAACTCATGCTGTCACCAGGGTTGACGATCTGTGCCATTTCCTTGATGTTTCCGGACTGGTATGCCTCACTGCTGTACAGGGCATTGAGGATTCCTGTCTTTTCCCGGAAGAATTCCTGGATCGTGGCGTGGAGCTTGTCCTCTGTACTCTGTGCAGATTTCCAATCTAAGAGATTCATCGGATTACTTTCATTTTCTTTGTTGAAGTCTTTTAATTCGCGGATGTCCTCTCTTTTATCCTCCGGATGAAAGATCTGTTGGTCTTCTTCCGGAAGCTGGAGCATTTCTACCAGGTTATTGAATTTGAATTCCCTATACTGTTCTTTAAGCTCTGGTGTATCTCCCGGAATGGAATATTTCTCATATACTTTCATGAAACGGCTGACTCCTGATGGATTCATGCCATATTCTGTTCTGGCAAATTCTGCAATGGTGTTGTATCCATCGTGTTTATAGGCTCCTGACTTATCTATGCGGGTCAGCTGCCATCCGATCCGCACGAAGCTTTTTACGATCCCTCCCAGTTCCTGTTTGATCTCATTCTTGCTCTGGATATAGTCATCCATACTTAACTGCATATATTCCATAGTATCCTCCTTATGCTATGCCTGCTGCCGGTACCTGAATCTTTATCTTCTTTTTTCGGATGCTCCGTTTATACCGGTTCAGGACATCATTGATGGTCTCTTTATCCGGCTGTCGGTCATATTCTGAATAGAACTGGATGATATGGTCGTTCTTCAGGCTGATCTCTATGGTGTAGTAGGGCTTTTTCAGTTCTGATTTTTTTCGCAGGAACAGGATCCAGCTGACGCCATCTGCCATCTTTCTCATGTAGGTGTCACTGCTTCCCACGCAATGGTGAAGGGTTCTTCCTTCGTCCATCAGTTCTTTACATGTTCCTGCCGGTATGATCATGTATTCCCGGTCTTCCCAGAAGTAATCTTTCATGTCTGGAAGCCTTTCTTTTATCCGGTCATCCAGTTTCTTATATCCTTCCAGCCGTTTATCATCCTTCCTCTGATTTCTCACTTCTACCAGCTGATCGTGCCTAGCCTTTAAATCCTTTGGAAATCTCACAATATCGTCAGTGGTATCGTATCCCTCTTCTCTTGCCATACGCAGGTAGTCTCTCCATATGATCGTGAATTTACTTGGAGCTATTTTCTGTTTCTTCAGATAGTTGACCATCCGGTTTACGCTTTCAAGTTCATTAAGGATATCCTGGCAGTCACTTATTTTTAAATTCTTTCCGGCAATCCATTCCAAGCTTTCCTGTGTAATTCGGATGTCATTGTCCTGTTCGTACCTGAGCCATCCCAGGATGGCGGCTCCACCGTTTATCGTTTTCAGCCTGTTTAAGTGGTTTCCGTCCAGCATCAGTGCTTCCCTGAGATTCCTTCCGTTTCTGTTGATCTCTACCCAGTGACCATTTACGATATCTGCTGCAAGTCTTGTCAGACCGGCTTTTGTCAGATATTCCAGATAAGGGTGGTTGTGGAAGGATATGATATAGATGTTTACGTTGAATTTCATGCCTGCATTTGCAAGGATATCCATTCCGCTGTGTTCCAGTCCTCCGGCTTTTAACACTTCCGGAAGATTTCCGGGATACAGGTATGACGGAACGAATCTCTTTCCATGTGGTTTATCCCAGAACTCCTGTGCGAACTCATCTGCTTCCGGAATTGTGCCGTACCACACTTTCCCCCAGGTTTCCCTTAGCGGTATGATGGCTCTGATCTTCTCGAACAGTTCTATGTCTTTCTTCCCTGCTGTCCATCTGCAGACTGCCCGGAACTGACGCTCCACCCACTTTTTTCCATATTGCTGCAAGATGGTTACCATGGCTTTGGCTGTCTTTTCCTCCTGTCTGTTGTTTGTCGTTACCGGTGCCTTGCATTTCGGGCATATGGTTTTTTCTCCATGCTTCCATCCACTCTTTCTCCAGCCGGCATAACCGCAGGCGGTACAGCTGAATACAGTCCGTTTCTCTTCTTTCTTAAAAAACAGGATGTTTCCCGGAAATAGTTTATCTTCTACCCACCTCTCTGCTTCCTCCGGCACACAGGGGACTTCTGCCATCATTTCATTGATTCTTTCCTGCTTCCGGATGTATGCCATGTCTCTTTTTGTTTCATTCACCGTGGTCTCATAGCTGCCGATGCTGTAGGTATCCAGAAAGTCATATACCCTGTCTCTGTCTTCCTGTGCAGCCCACTCCATATCCGGGGAGCTGTGGTAAAAGTCATTTTTCAAAACCGGCTGGCCCATACAAAGTCTGAGTACATTTTCGAGTCTGCAGGTTGTCCATGTTTCATTTACCCATGTACTGTGGTTTTTTTTATCTGCGAAATACCGGGCTTTCAGTTCCCCTTTTACGAATAGGCTGATTTCTACTGCCCGCTCTCCGTCCGCCTCAAGAAGCTGGCTTGCAGCGATCACGCTGTCGGAATCTTCTACTTTTGGAACTGCACATGGGATGCAGCGTAATAATTTTGTTCGCTTCATGCCTTTGCTCCTCCCATGTAGTAATCCCGGATCAGTTCCTTGGCTTTTGCCATACCGGGAACTCCAAATGTCACCTTGCCGGCACTGGCTCCTGCTGCCTTTACAATTGCCTTATCTATCGTAATCTGGTTTTTAAAAGCATATTCCAGCAGAACCGCCATGCATCCCTGCAGAGTCTTGCCTTTCTTGCGGACCTGGTGTGCAATCATCTTATTCTCCATGCAGAGTCCCTTGATGTACTCTACCCAGTCCAGCATCAGTTCCTTAGGCTTTAGTTTCATGCATTCCACATCAATCTTTCCAATAGCTGCAGATGTGGAATCGCAGAGGGATGGGATGGCTTCTTCCAGATACATCTCTACATAATCATCCGGAATGCCGTTTTCCTTTGCCAGTTCTTTTAAGCTGTCCAGATCTCCTTCCTGTAGAAGATTGGCTGCCAGTTCATTGATCTCTGTGTATGAATTCATTTCTCCAAATTTATCAAACATTGTGTTCTCCTCTCCTTGTGTTAAAATTCCGTCTGGAATCTTACTGCATGACCGCTGAGCTGTTTATCTATCTCCTGCCAGAGGTCTGCATTTTTTAATTCCCGGTCCCCGCTTCTTTTCCATCCGTTTGTCTTCCATACGTTAAGGTTCTTATGACCATTTGCAAGATATTGGCAGGTTGTATGGATTGTGATCAGGGACGGTCTGCGTATTCTTTTCAGGGCAGCGATCAGTCCCAGCATGACAAGGCGGTGTGGTGTGGTATCTTCTGCTTCTTCTCTGCTGCTGATCGGATTCCCCGGACCTTTGGGAAAATCCTGGCTGGCAATGATATATACACACCTGCCCTTCTTTATCCTTGCGCTTTTATCCCTGACAATAAGGGAAATATCTACTCTTGTCATTTTCTGGTCCATCTTCAAATCCTCCTGTCTATCTTTACAAGTGTGTAATGGCGGTATGCGTATCCTGTCACAGGATTGATCCCTTTTTTGATGGAATCCGGATCCACATAGTAACCTTTGGGGGCTTTGGGTTCTCTGACTACTCCATCTTTGTCTATCAGGGAACGTCTTTTTATTTCTTTTCTGGCCGGTTCTTTGCGGATCAGGTTTCTGGACGGATGATATGCTTTTGCTTTTTCCGGTTCCCATTCCTGTAAAGGTGTTGCTATGTACTCTGCCAGATCTCCGTTCTTCAGGTCGTATACCACTTTCATGTTCGGATTCCCATGTGTCCAGAGTTCCCTGACAATCTTTTCTGTCCGGGTCTCTGTATTTGATTCGGCATTTAAGAGAATATGGATGTGGATCGCACCTCTCTTTCCTATCTGTGGTCTCCAGATATACTTTAAGGTCCAGCCATATTTCCGGTATCTGGTCTGAAGCTGCCTTATGAATTTCTGCATATGCTTTATCATCTCTTCCCAGCTTACCCTCTTGTCTTTCTGATAGGTGAGTGTGATCCAGCTGTCTCCGGTTGTGAAGTTCCACTTTACCAGCCTCCTGAGTTCTCTCACCCTCTTCCACTGATTCTGCCTTATGATGTCTTCCGGGGTGGGTTCCTTCTTCGGTTCTCTCTTCTGACCCCTTGCACCATATCTTCCTGTATGCTTCTCCTCTACCTCTAAGGTTTCCCCACAATCCCATGTATCTCTTATGTATCCGCACTTCATATGTCACCCCGGTGTCGTAAGTTTAATACCCTTAATCAAGCCCTGAAGGGACTTTCCTGTCCCCTGAAAAAGGTTAAAAATATAGCAGGTTTTCTCCTGCTTAAATCTTGACTTTTCGCCACCTGGATGTTATATTTTTTATAGGTTTAATATCCAAGTGGCAAAAGTCACCCTGGCTCATGTATTTGCGTTACATGAGTCTTTTTTTATTCTATGTGTTCGATCGGTCCGTAGAGGCCCTCCATTTCTTTTGCTTTCCGGAGCGCTTCTTCCATAGTTCCTACGTAACTTGCAAGTGTCTTGTTTCTGAACCTGACAATTCGGATGGTTTGTTGCTGATCCGGAGGAATCTTTACCGATTCCTTGGTTCTTCTGGAAATCTGTTCTACTTCCCTCATTCTTTCTTCTTCAGTCATTCTGTTCTCTCCCCGATCAGGTTTTTGAGATACTGAATGCATTCTTCTGACCATTCTTCTATATACTCATTGTCTTCAAAGGCAAATACCTTTGTGTTTGTTATAATCGTTAATGCTTTTGTGTTTGTGTCATAGTTGTATGCCACATAAATATTCTTTTCTTCAGCTTTGAGTACAAGTTCCAGAATCTCTCTTATTTTGTCTCTGAACATGTTTCTTCCTCCTGAACTCTCCTGAACTGATCTACCGCCCAGTATGCGGATACCCCAAAGAGGATGTTAAACCAGACTGGGATGTCCACATATTTCCCTGCAAGGATGCAGAGGGCTATGATTATGTACTGTTTCATAATGCTTGTCCTTCTTTCTCCGCCTTAACCAGCGGCTTTTCTTTCGTAATTCATGCTCAGAAGAATTTCATCCTGTCTCTGGATGAGCAGGCATTTGATTTCTTCTTCTGACATATCACTGGCTTTATGCTGAATTCCATTAATACGGATATTTCTTGTTACCAGCTTTAATTCTGGCATCTTCCTCACCTCTTCTTTATGGTATGGGAAATGATATGTATAGGTTACTGTTTATAAAAATTTAAGCAGTTTGTCGAACAGCCTTTGTTGACTTCTCTTTGTTTCTCTCCTATTCTTGTATTGCAAGACACTGGTAATCTAATCATTAAAGAAAGGAGTTTTTATGACTATTACAAAATACTACCTTCGTATTCTCCGATACCTTTATCGTCAAAAATCCACATCTTACTTTAATCTTAGTAAAAAATTTAAAGGACCCGAACTGCAAGAAACACTGGATGCTCTTATTCGCAACGACTACGTTGTTCAAATCGGTGGATTTATTAATGAATATGGAGAGCCTACCCCAATCCTTGACGATACCCTTTTTAAGCTTAGCGATCTGGGTATTGCAGAAGTTGAAAGTAAGCAATGGTTTAATCTGCAGTTTGTTCTGCTGCAAATTGTTCTTCCCATCGCTATCGCGATCATCACAACCTTGATCACAATATCCCTAACAGCACTGCTATCCCCATCCCTATAAAACTTCCTATGATGCCACTAATGATGGGGATTGTGGCATCTTCAAGAAAGAATTTTATCTTGTCCAGCACTTTTCTCACCTCTTTTTGGATATCTAACTGTTGACTTTTATTTGTTGCGCTCCTAGAGTATCCTCATGGAACTCGTTAAACAAACAGCTCTTAAGTATTTCTTGGGTTAAGGATATTTCACTTCCATTTTTATTGAGAGTTCAGCTGTTCCTGTGACAACTGCGCTCTCAATTTTGATTTCTTTTATGTGGTGGAGTAACTTGTCGTCCAGATATACGTCTGCTCCTTCTGGTGTTTCTTCTGTATGCAAATGGATAAGATCTCCCTTCTTCATCTCAATCACCTCCTATACGGCCTTGCGGGCCTACACTTGACTTTTCTTTTTGGTCCTCCTATTCTTTTCTTACAGGCACTGGCATGCCGAGTATCTAAGAAAGGAGTATCGTTTATGGAACCTATTTCAATAAATATCAATGGATATGATACTTACTTTACTGAATGTAAGGATTCTGCCGGAAATTATCTTTTAATTGCTATTCCGTCTAATGCTGGCAAAGATATTTCCGAAATCTGTGGAACGATCATAAACGGTCATTTCATTAAAATGATTGATTATGCTGTATCCAATAACATTCGTTTTATCAAAGCTTATTATTGATAGTGACTGTGATACGTCCATACTCTTCATAGGGTTTGATTTCCGGGTTGAACATTTTCTGTATGGACCATCCATCAGGCCCTGGGAGAGTTACAATAACTGGCTTCTCTGCTTTCTTTCCATTGATTTCTAATATGTCTTTATCAAAGTCAATTTTTATAGATCGAATTTCCATCTCGCTCCACCTTCCCCCTCTATGCTGTCTCATTCTGGTCTGACAGCTATTGGCTTTTCTTCTTTGCTCCTTTGGGAGAGAATTTCTTTGAAGTTTGTGTAAAATAGCTAATGCATCCTCATTACTTTTAGCTGTCATTTCACACATTTCTTTAACATAGCCATCTACTTTCTTAAAATAGTAGGTGGCTACTATTTTGGCGGTAATTGCTGATACAATTATGGATATCGTAATTGTTGACATTTATCTCACCTCTTTCTGGATATCCAAATTATTCTGTTGAGTTTTTCTCAACTAAATGAGTAAAAAAATAAGAATGAATATCGGAAAAAGGAATTTCTAATGCAACTATCGCACTTTCCATTTCATCCTGTCCCCAATCCACTACATTATTTAATTTATTGCTGACAGATACTTCTGATAATCCAATATTCCTTGAAAATTCAGCTTGCGTGCCAAATTTTTCTCTTATACGCCCACGTAATTTTCTGTAATCGTAAGGCATTTTCTTTCACCTCCTACAGTTGAGTTTTTCTCAACTATTTGTATGATAGCATTGCCTCATAAATATGTCAATGGTATTTTTTAAGTTTTTCTCAATTTTCATAAATAATCATTGATATTTTCTCAACTCTGCTTTATAATTCTATTAAAGAAATCTTTAAGGAGGATTTGCTTTGAACAAGGTTGATATAAAAGAAAGAATAAAACAAGGTTTGGAAATTCGTGAAATTACTCAAACCCAGTTAGCAGCTAGAGCCAATATTGATAAGGGACAACTTAGTTCCTATATATCAGGGAAGTATAAGCCTCGCCAGAATAATATAGATGCTCTTGCCGCAGCATTAAATGTAAACGAAGCCTGGCTTATGGGTTTTGATGTTCCCATGGAAAGAGTTTCAAATAATGTAGAAACAGATCAGTCAGTTTCCAAATCTGTAGAATGTAAGGAAATCCTTGAAATATGTGAACAGTTATCTACACATAATCAAAGAAAGGTACTCACTTATTCAAAGAACCTCCTCTCCACTCAGCAGATGGAAGAAGATCTTCTTGCTGCTCATGCCAGGACGGATGTAGAACAGACTTCGGAAGGCATTCAGCATGATCTGGATATTATGAATGATGATTCAGAATGGGAGGAATGATATGGCATTAGATATATTGGAATTGCGTAAACTATGTATACCTAAAAACATTCGTATTACACTCCACGCAGCTAAAAGGCTGGAACAGCGTGGAATATTCTTAAAAGATGTAATATCCTGTATTACGAATGGAGAAATCATCGAACAATATCCAGATGATTATCCTTATCCCAGTTGTTTAATTCTGGGGATGAGCATCGAAGATAAATATCTTCATGTAGTCATCGGGAATCACGAATCGGATTTGTTCCTTATAACAGCTTATTTCCCCAGTTTTGATAAATGGGAATCTGATTTCAAGACCAGAAAGGAGAACGCATAATGACTTGTTTTTACTGCAAAGGTAATATTGAATCTTCTACAACAACTTACATGACTGATTATCAGGGATGCTATATCATTATCAAGAATGTTCCTTGTGAAAAGTGTTCTCAATGTGGGGAAGAATACTTAAATGGTGAAACACTTGAACGAATTGAAGAAATTATTCAAAAAGTTAAAGGTATGCTGACTGAAATTGCAGTTGTTGACTACAAGCAAACAGCTTAGAGAGAACCGTTTTATTTTAATCGCTAAAGGGGTGATCCCAATTGAATTACGAACAATTACTGACTGCTGCCGATCAGGAAGGATTGCTTGTCAAAGAGCAGCCACTTACTGGGCATGACGGCCTGATCCGCGGCAGTCGGATAGCAATCCGAAAGGATATAGAAACACAAGCAGAAAAATCTTGTGTGCTTGCCGAAGAAATCGGGCATTATCGCACCAGCTCCGGAAACATTTTAGACCAGAATAAGGCAGAAAGCCGAAAGCAGGAATATCGAGCTCGGCTTTATGGGTATAATCTAAAGATTGGACTTACCGGTCTGATCAGTGCTTATGAAGCAGGATGTGGGAATCTTTATGAGATGGCTGAATATCTGAACGCTACGGAAGAATATTTAAAAGAGGCTATACAGTGTTACCATTCTAAATACGGTGTATACGCTGTTGTTGATAATTATGTCATTTATTTCGAACCATTTGCGGTGATACATATGATTTCATCAACAGGTTAAAGAATGGAGCTATTATTACCAGATTCGCTATTGGAAGAATATAAGGATTTTACTATTGAACAGATATCTCGAATGACGGGGTATCATCAGAAACTGATTAAATTACACATTTCGAATTAATTCGCTTCGGCGTTTTAATAAAATACACTTTTTGAGGAGGATGAGCATATGTCTCAGGAAACAAAATTTTGTAAACATTGTGGGCAAGTAATAGACGCTGATTGCGTTGTTTGTCCAAAATGCGGTAAACAGGTTGAGGACTTAAAAACATCGCATCCCGAAAACATTATTATCAATAATAATAACAATGCCAGTTCTTCTGCTTCTGCCGTTGTTAACGCTTCAGGATATGGTCTGTCTCTTATACACATCTCCGAGCCCACGAGACGGAGCTACATCT
>ENA-OYXS01000674-OYXS01000674.1-human-gut-metagenome-genome-assembly--contig:-NODE-674-length-12731-cov-4.157226_pt1 | contig 12731 bp, 10 predicted proteins | sample MGYA00243240_ERZ653429 | MGnify/ENA primary metagenome ERZ653429 (study PRJEB26926, sample SAMN06164958) | human gut metagenome | biome: ENVO:00009003; feature: ENVO:2100002; material: ENVO:00002003... | reverse complement strand
CGGCATACGAGATGTAGCTCCGTCTCGTGGGCTCGGAGTGTGTATAAGAGACAGCTCCCCGGATGGGGATATTGTGTATTTTATCGTATTCAAGACAAAAATGCAAGGGTTTTATGCGTTTTCACAGCCGCATCTCCACGCCGCTTGCGTTCAGGTACTCCTTCAGCTCCCGGATACCCAGCAGCTTCTGGTGGAAGATGCCCGCCGCCAGCCCGGCGTCGATGCCCTTGTGGTGGAACAGCTCCAGAAAATCCTCTTTTTTGCCCGCGCCGCCGCTGGCAATGATGGGAATATTCACCCGGGCAGCCACCGCGTCCAGCATTTCAAGGTCGAAGCCGTTGCGCACGCCGTCGGTGTCGATGCTGTTCAGGCATATTTCGCCCGCGCCGTGGGCGGCGCACCAGCTGATCCAGTCCAGCGCATCCCGGCCGGTATCCTCACGCCCGCCCTTGGCGAATACCCGGAACTGTCCGTTCACCCGCTTCACGTCTGCGGAAAGCACCACGCACTGGTTGCCGTAGCGCTGCGCGGCGGCGGGGATGAGCCCGGGGTCTTTCAGCGCGCCGGAGTTGACGCTTACCTTATCCGCGCCGCATTTCAGCACCCGGTCAAAATCCTCCAGTGTGTTGATGCCGCCGCCCACGGTCAGGGGGATAAAAATTTCTCCCGCCACCCGGGTCAGGATATCGGTAAAGAGGGCGCGTCCCTCAAAGCTGGCGGTGATATCGTAAAACACCAGCTCGTCCGCCCCGGCGGCGTTGTACAGCCGTGCCATCTCCACCGGGTCGGCTACGTCCCTGATGCCCTCAAAGTTCGTGCCCTTGACCACGCGGCCATTGCGCACATCAAGGCAGGGAATAATGCGTTTGGTGATCATGTCGTTTCCCCTCCGTTCACTCCTGTACCAGCTGCACGCAGCGCGCAAGGTCCAGTGCGCCGGTGTACAGGCTCTTGCCTAAAATGGCAGCGGCAGTGCCCATTTTTTTCAGTTCCAGAAGCTCTGCTTCGGACGAGATGCCGCCGCTGGCCGTAAAGGCCACGCCGGGCACCTCTTTGGCAAGCGTGCGGTACAGGCCGAGGTTCGTGCCCCTCATGGCACCGTCGCAGGCAATGTCCGTGTAGATGATGGCGGTGCATCCGGCATCTGCCAGCCGCTTGCAGAAGTCCACGCCCGGCTCGGCGCTCACTTCCTTCCAGCCATGGATGGCCACATAGCCGTCCTTTGCGTCCACGCCCACGGCAATTTTATCGCCGTATTTTTGCAGCATCCGGGCGGTAAAGGCAAAATCCGTTACCGCCACGCTGCCCAGAATGCAGCGCCCCACCCCGAGGGAAAGGTATTTTTCAATGCGCTCCTCGGTGCGGATGCCGCCGCCTACCTCGATGTACAAACCGCCCTGCTTTGCCAGCGCGGCAATGGTATCGTAGTTGGAAAGAGTGCCGTCCTTGGCACCGTCCAAGTCCACCACATGAAGATTTTTTGCCCCGGCGGCCACAAAGCTGCGTGCCTGTGCGCAGGGGTCCTGCCCGTAAACGGTCATGCGGTCGTAGTCGCCCTGTGTCAGGCGCACCACCTGCCCGCCGCGCAGGTCAATGGCTGGAAATAGCTGCATAGTTGTTTCTCCTTTAGCGTCCTCGCCCTCTCAGTCAAAGCCTACGGCTTTGCCAGCTCTCCCAAAGGGAGAGCCTCTGGCGAAGCCACACACTTTGCGGTTTGACCGGAAACCTTACCGCTACCGCCAAAAGCCGTCCCCTTGAGGGCCGACTTCCCCCGGCCGGGGGAAGATGTCGCGTAGCGACAAAAGGGGGAGTGTGGCTGCGACCAAAGGGAGCAGACGGAAGGGGTGGCTTTGCATTTTAGCGGAAACTTTGCCGTACTGCCAAGGGCTCCCCCTTTGGGGGAGCTGTCACCGAAGGTGACTGAGAGGGCAAGCCCGTGACTGTAAAAAGCAGAACCTAAAGGAGAAATGATATGCAAGACCAGTATTCCCGCACCCAGCTGCTGCTGGGCGCGGAAGCAATGACCAAACTGCACGATTCCCGCGTAGCCGTGTTCGGCGTGGGCGGCGTGGGCGGCTACACCGTCGAGGCGCTGGCCCGCAGCGGCGTGGGAGCTCTCGACCTGATCGACGACGACAAAGTCTGCCTCACTAACCTGAACCGCCAGATCATCGCCACCCGCAAGACGGTGGGCAGGTTCAAGGTGGATGTGGCCGAAGAGCGCGTCCACGACATCGACCCCAACATCAAGGTCACCACCTACAAGACCTTCTTTGGCCCCGAGACGCAGGACAGCTTCGATTTCAGCCAGTTCGACTACGTGGTGGACGCCATCGACACTGTCACCGGTAAAATTGCGCTGGTCATGAAGTGCAAGGAGGCGGGTGTCCCCATCATCTGCTCCATGGGTGCAGGCAACAAGATGGACCCTACCCGCTTCGAGGTCACGGATATTTATAAGACTTCCGTCTGCCCGCTGGCCAAGGTCATGCGCACCGAGTGCCGCAAGCGCCGCATCAAGCACCTGAAAGTCGTTTACTCCCGGGAGCCTGTCATGACTCCCATCGAGGATGACTCCATCAGCTGCAAAGACCACTGCATCTGCCCTCCGGGTACCCAGCGCAAGTGTACCATCCGCCGCTCTGTTCCCGGCTCGAACGCCTTTGTCCCGTCGGTCGTGGGCCTCATCATCGGCGGCGAGGTGGTGAAGGACCTCGTGGGCTTTGTCCCCATGAAGGGCTGATATTGTAAAAGCAAAAACCAGTGCATCAAAGATGCACTGGTTTTTTGTTATTCACGAGATAATCTTCTCTGCGCCAGCCCAAAGCCGACGGCGCTTGCCGCAAAGACGGCGTAATAGCTGGCCAGCCGGTAGAACATCAGCAGGCTCATGGACGAAGCATCGGGGAGGAAGCTGCTGTACACCAGCAGGAAGGCCGTCTCCACCGAGCCCATGCCCGCCACGTTGGGCAGGGCGTTGGAGACGAAGAGGGTCAGCGACGTCAGGAGCTGCACCTGCCAGAAGGCCAGTCCGGTATCCAGCCCCATGAACCGCAGCCCCATCCAGGGCAGGCAGAAGAGCAGGAACAGCTTGACGAGATGCACGCCCAGAATGGCGGCACAGCGGGGCTTGTCCGCCAGCAGATGGCGGCTCTCGGTGCTCAGGGTGTCCAGCTGCTCCAGCCAGCTTTCCCGGCGCTCGGCCCAGCGGCCCGTGTCGGGCAGAAAATGCAGCAGCCAGCGGGCCAGACGCTGCACCACCGGCAGGGCGCAGAGGGCGATGAGCCCCACGATGACGCCCGCCACGACAGCGTAGGCCCCGGGCAGATACCGCAGCACGCCGTCGGAGTGGGCCGCCATCCAGGGGCGGCCCGCCAGAAGCAGCACGGTGGCGTAAAGCAGGACGGCTGTCTTGTGGAAGACGTATTGCAGGGTCATCAGCCCCACGCCGGGGCCGACGTCCAGCCCGCGCCGGTGGAGATACCACGTCTGAAACGGCACCGACCCTGCGCCGAGGCCCACCACATTGCCGAAGGTCCCCATCCATGCGTTATCGATGCCCTGCCGCAGCGGGAAATGGGGCAGGCGGCTGCGGACGATGAGCCAGCTGGATACGCCCTCGAGAAGCGGGTAGCTCAGGCCCACGGCCAGTGCCAGCAGCCCCTGCCCGAGGGTGAGCCGGCTCAGCGCCTCGGAGATCTCGGCCCAGTGCTCCCGGAAGATGAACACCACGATGCCGGTCAGCAGGGCCAGAACGCCCAGCGAGAGCAGGGTCTTTCGGCGCGAAGGGGCGGGGGAGGCGGACGAACTCATGCGGGGACTCCTTTCAAATTTCAACAAAAAACGGACTGGGATAAACTCTTAGGAGAGTATATCACAGTCCGGAGATGTGTTTGTGAACAACTGCCAAATTTTTTGCCTCAGTTTCGGCAGAGTGATAAAGAACGGGGAGCTTATTCGCCGGTGAGCTCCTTTACAGCTTGTTGTAAACTGTCGGAAAACGCCTGCTTGGAGTAATGACTTTCGTAAAGCTCACGGCAGGCGGGGCGCATGGCAGCCAGCTTTTCCGGGTGCTCGATGGCCCAGGCCAGCCGCTCGGCCAGCTTTTCGGGGTCGTCGTCCTCGTAGACGAAACCGTCCACGCCCTCGGTGATGAGCCCGGCGGTGCCGGTGTGCTCCGACACGATGGCGGGCTTGCCGAAGATGAGGCCCTCGGTGACGAAAGTAGGCATGGGGTCGTCGCGGGAGGCGCAGACGAGGCAGGTACACTGGGCCATCAGGCTCTTGATCTCGTCGCGGGTGAGCCGCTTGACGTAAAAGACGTTGTCGGGGCAGTCAGCGGTCAGGCTCCGCACGGCGTCCATCATCTCAGCCTCTGCGGCCTTGCCCACGAAGAGGAAGGATGCCTTCTTCATGGTCTCAGGCGGCAGCAGCCGGATGGCCTTGCAGAAGATGTCCTGGCCTTTCCGGTTCTCGAAGGAACCCACGGTGGCGAACAGAGGCCGCCCGCCCGCATAGCTCAGATCGTAGTGGGAGAACTTCTCGGCGGCGTAGTCCGGCAGGCCGTAGATGAGGGGCCGGATGTTGAACTCCGGCCGCACCGAGTGCATGGCGTTGGCGGCGTGGCTGCCGACGGAGTAGAGCCGGATGTTTTTGCCCAGCTCTCTGGGGATCTGGTGGGCGATGTGGGGGTAGCCTGCAAAGGCATCGTGGAGCCACCAGAGCACCGGCACCCGCGCACCGCTCAGGGCGCGGACGGCCCGGGCCTCCACGACGGTGTTGGCCAGAACAAGGTCGGCGCAGAGGGCCAGCCCCCAGAGCAGGGGCGACTGGACACAGCCCTTGCGGGTGATGACGGTAGCTCCCGCCTCGAGGAAGAGCGGCATGGAGCCGCCGTCCTCAGGGCCGAGGACGACCACTTCGTAGCCCATGCTGCGCAGCACCGGCACGGCGCTCACCAGCACGATGGGCGCACCGGTCATGTCCAGCAGGTGGCTCATGATAAAGACGCGCTTCCCCTTTACAGACCAGACGTCTTCGGCGCAGATGTCCCGCTCATAGTGGGCCAGCGCCAGCGGGAGGCAGACATGGCTGCGGCTGAGCTTCGCCGCCAGCGTCAGCAGTTCGACGGGATTTTCCGGGTCGCGGGCTTCCGCCTGACAGCGGCGCAGCAGCTCCCGGGAGACGAGGGCGCAGCCCGGGCAGGCTGCAAAGCCCTGACTGTGGTAGAGGGTGGTGACGCCTGAGTAGCCGAAGACGGCGTCGCTGGTGACGTAGTCTGCGCCGCTGCGCAGTGCGTCCGCAAAGCAGGAAAGGGCCGTGGGCATCAGGAAAAGGTCTTCCCTGACCAGAAGCACACCGACGGCGCTGCCGAGGGCTTCGGGGCGGAGACTGTCCGTCAATAAAAATTTGCGGTGGAGCTGGTCCTGCAGGGAAGCTTTCAGGGAGGCGTTCCGCCCCGGCGCATAGACGCCGAGAAAAACTTCCTGGGTGTCGAGATATTCCTGTTTGGCGAGCTGAACCCGCTGCAGAGTGGTATAACTGCTGTACATCGTATCCTCCTCTCCGCAGGCAGGCTCAATGGCTGCGATGGAACAGCCCCAGCAGGCGGCGCAGGGGCAGCGTGAGTTTCCAGCTGCTGGAAGAGAGGACGTTTTCCAGCGAGCTCTCGTAGGCTTTGCTCCGGGCGCTCAGCTCGGCGTTGGCCTGATGCAGCTCGGAGAGATTCTTCTGCAGGGCCTCGATGGTCTGCTTCTGGTCAGCCGTAGTCTTTTCCAGCTGGTCGAGGTGCTTCTGCTCGCAGACGCGGGTCTTCTGGAAATACTGTACGCCCTCGAGAACGGCGGCGAACAATGGGTCGTCAGCCAGCGGCTCCAGCGGGAAGTAGCAGTAGCTCACGCCCAGCTCCATCCCGGCGGGGAAACGGTTCAGACCATCCAGCATGAAATTCGGGTCGTCGTTGAGGAACAGGATGCCGTCGCCGTGGAGCGGCACACCGTTCACCGGGCGGCAGAGGATGCGGTCATCCGAGAAGACGAAATCGGTGATGCAGCAGGGCAGTTCGCCGGGGTCGAGACGGAGATTGAACGCGGTCTCCGGCAGCTCGAAGGTCGCTGTCACCATGCCGTTCAGCTCGTCGTATTCGTAGTCCGGGGCTTTAACGGTGTCTTTCTGGGAAAAGCCGAACCCGGCATCATAGTAAAGCAGCGGCTGCACCAGAGCAGGCGAGTCGGTCTGCCTCTCTTTCTGGGGGTGGGCAGCATAGAAGGTCTGCAGCTGTTTTTCCAGCTCGAGGCAGCGCTGGGCCAGCCGCGAAGTGCCTTCGTCTGCAAGTTTGAGCTGTTGTTCAAGGTCCGCAATGCGGCTGCGCAGAGCCGCTTCAGGAGTTTCGTTCATCATTACCGGGGCCTCCTCCGATTTATCGCAAGGCGTACAACCCGCGCTGCAAGCCCATGCATCAAAAGTAACTATAGTCTGCCCTCAAAATGGCTGGATACCAAAGCGCAGGAATTTCAGTGTTTTGCCGCATAGCGGCGGGTCTTGTTCCGCTGCCGGGGCTTGTCCGCAGGCTTGCCGCCCCGAAGCTTCCGGCCAAGCTCTTTGCGGCGCATCAGAAGTTCAGTGACGGCGAAGATGGAGACAAGCGAGAACACGAACTGCAGCAGCATCCCCTGCACCGGATGGTCAGCATACTTTGCAGCCATCAGATACCACGGGATGGCCGTCAGCTCCACAGTGTGGATGCAGAAAATGAAGAGCGAGCGCCGACCCACCCACTCGATGGCATGGGAGATGGGGCCGTCCACTCGGCGCTGCCATTTCAAAAAGAGCCGGATGATGCCATAGCCCACTGCGCCATCCAGCAAGATGCTCAGCGGCCCCATCGTCCACTCACCCATCGAAACGCAGTCGGTGCTCTGGGTCAGCAAAACGCCCGCGACGACGCCCAGCGCGGACGCGATAAGTCCGGCTTTGGCTCTGCCGGAAAGGGGAGTTTCGAAAAGGCGGCGCTTCTTGGCCAGATAGCCGATGTAAAGGTAGGGCAGCGACACCATGCCCTGTGCGATGCAGAAAGGAGCCTCCCACACCAGCGTGACGCCCCAGCCAAGCAGGGTGACGCCGACGACTGCGGGGGTTATGTACCGCTCGGGGAAGATCTCGAGCAGCACGTCCAGAAGCACCCACGCCAGCATCAGAGCCACTAAGTACCACATGGGGCCGCAGGAGAAAAACTGCTGCCCGAAGTAAGTGGCCGTGTGGGGCAGGCCTAACAGGAAGCCGCCTAAGACCTTGGCCGATTCTGAGATGGCAGCATCCCACGAGCCGAAAGCTGCGTGGTGAAGGAAAGCGTGGAGCACCGTGGTGGCCAGTGCAGTATAAAGGTAAGGCTTGAGCAGGGTCTTGAGCTGCTGCTCGATGCATTTGTGGATGGAGCGCTTGCGGAAGCCGTAGCCGCTGGCAATAAAAAAGGCGGCCATCAGCGCTTCGCGGTAAGCGAACAGCGCGAACGCGAAAGGGGTGACGTCGTTGGTGCCGAGTGGGTAAAGCTCTGCCGTGTGGGCAAAGACGATGGCCAGCATTCCGATGCCTTTCAGCAGGTCGAACATGCCAAGGCTGCTTACAGTGCGGGGCTTGGTGCCTTCCATGAAAAGGGTCCTCCTTGTGCGCCATTCGTCCCGGAGGCCCCGGAAGGCCGTGTTTTAGGCGCGATAAATAAAAATATGAAGCTCGGCGGGGAGCTTTTTTGCCAAATGATATAAACAGTATAATGCTTTTTGGGCTTGCTGTCAATTTGATAAGGACTCGACCTCCGGGTGAAGTTTCGTCCTGACGAAAAAAAGTGTATCACAGCTTTTCGCGCATCGCAACAAAAGGAAAGAATTACATCTGCCTGCACAAATCGAACGCAAGCTTAAATTGCATATTTGTGCAATTAAATCTTGCGTTTGTGCTCTGCTTGCGGTATACTGTTGCCATGAGGAGCCGTGCCAAAGTTTTCCTCGGACTGCCAGAGATTCGGAATGACTCTGGAAGGTAAATAAAAAATGCAGAGCTGAAAATTTGACAAAGAAGGAGAAAGACCGATGGCTGAATACATCAAAGTACCCGCAGGCGTATACGACATGGTGACCCGCTGCATGGAGCAGGAGTTCCCCGATCATGTGGCCATCCGCTATGTGGCCGAGGACGGCAAGACCGTTGTGGAGAAGAAGTATCGCGGGTATGCGCAGGACATCCGCCGGATGACGGCCTATCTCAAGGCCGAAGTGCCGGACATCAAGGGTCGGCGCATCGTTCTGCTGAGCCGGAACTGCTATGAATTCTGCGTGGCGTCCTTCGGCATCATCCTCGCCGGCGGCGTTCTCGTGACCCTGAACCAGAAAAAGACCTGGGACGAGCTGGAATATGAGCTGGGCCTTGTGGAGCCCGTCCTCATCCTGAACGACGGCATCGACTACGGCTGCCGCGCCGAGCTGGAAGCCGCCTACGGCCCGAAGCTCCGCCCCATGGACTGTTATAAGGATACTGCCCCCGGCGAGCTGACCAACTGCGTGGGCCACGATGATCTGATGATGCTGATGTTCACCTCCGGCACCACCGGCCGCAGCAAGGGCGTCATGCTCTCGGAGCGGAATATGTGCGCCAGCCTGCACACCTATTCGGAGGTGGCAGAGAACTGGATCACCGACCGCCTCCCGGCAGGCCAGAAGCTGCCGCTGAGCCATATGACCCTGCTGCCCCTCTTCCACATGGCCTGCTTCGTCTGCGTCATGTCCTACCCGCCTGCCGGCTGGGCCCTGAACCTCTGCGGCGACATCCGCGACTTCTACCGCGACCTGGGCCTGATGCACAGCGATGTCATGGCCTCGGCCCCCATGCTGGTGGAGACCATCTACAATGACATGAAGCGTGGCCGCGTCAGCCGTCTGAACGGCCTGTGGGACCTGTGCTGCTCTTCCGCTGCCCTCGACCCCAAGATGCTGCTGGAGCTGGCCCAGAACGGCTTCGTCGTCAACCAGTGCTACGGTATGACCGAGACCTTCGGCGACGGCATCCTGAACTTTACGCAGGTCGAAAAGCAGATGAGTGCCGTGGGCAAGCCCGACGACCACGTTCAGTATAAGCTGGACGAGACCGGAGAGATCTGCATCAAGGGCGACTGCGTGATGCTGGGCTACTACAAGGACCCCGAGGCCACGGCAGAGGTCATCGACGCCGACGGCTGGTTCCACACCGGCGACCTTGCCCGGATGGATGAGGAAGGCTTCTATTACATCACCGGCCGCAAGAAGAACCTTATCATCCTCGCCAGCGGCGAGAACGTCAGCCCCGAAGAGCTGGAAAAGAAGCTGGCCCTCTGCCCGGCCATCACCGAGTGCATCGTGAAGGAGAAGAACCAGAAAATTTGTGCCGTCATCTACTGCCCTGAGGATAAGCAGGAAGAGGTCAGAGCCTTCGTCACCGAGGTGAACCGCAGCCTGCCGCTGTATAAGCGCATCAGTGCCGTGGAGTTCACCGCTGAGCCCCTGCCCCGCAACGCTCTGGGGAAGCTGCTGCGGAAGTAACAAGTAAAAAGAAACAGTGAAAAGGATACGCCGCGTGGTTGCATTTCTCTGTCGAAACAGGTATTATTACTCTGAGGCAGAAAATGTCAGCTGCCGGCGTTTCGCTGCAAGAAAGAAGAACAGCAAGGAGCGACAAAAATGATAAATACTGTATATGAGCTCATCACGGACGTCATGGCGAAGCAGTACCCCGACCGGGTGGCGTTCCGCTATGTGGCCGCCGATGGCAAGACTGTGGTGGAAAAGACCTACGCCCAGTATGTGCAGGACATCCGCAGGGCCGTTACTTATTTTAAGGAGAATATCCCCGACATCAAGGGCAAGCGTGTCGGCATCATGAGCCGCAACTGCTATGAGTACGGTGTCAACAGCTTCGGCGCGATCCTCGCCGGGGCCGTCGTCGTGACCATCAACCAGAAAAAGACCTGGCCCGAGCTGGAATATGAGCTGGGCCTTGTCGAGCCTTCCCTCATCGTCAACGACGGCATCGACTATGGCTGCCGCCCCGACATCGAGGCCGCCTACGGCGATAAACTCCGCCCGATGGACGCCTTCAAGGACAGCGCGCCTGCAGAGCTTGTTGACTGCGTGGGCCATGATGATTTGATGGTGCTGATGTTCACTTCCGGCACCACCGGCCGCAGCAAGGCCGTCATGCTCTCGGAGCGCAACTTTTTTACCACGGTGGAGTGCCAGGTCAAATTCGGCGACGCCATGCTGGACTATAAGCACGAGCATATGCCCGAGGACAAAAACGACGTCCTGAGCAACTTCGCCATCCTGCCCCTGTTCCATCTGGGTACGTTCATCTGTCTCTTCGTTTGGGCCTGCAAGGGCTGGGCGCTGAACCTCTCCGCCGACATCCGCGACTTCTACCGCGACCTCGGCCTGATGCACAGCGATGCCATCGCTGTGGCTCCCATGCTGATGGAGGCCATCTACAAAGACGTCAAGCGGGGCCGCCGCGCCCGCCTGAACGGCGTCTGGAACCCCTGCGGCTCCTCTGCCATGTTTGACGGCGCCATGCTGGCCGAGCTGGCACAGCAGGGCATGATGATCACTCAGGTGTACGGCATGACCGAGACCTGCGGCGACGGCATCATCAACTACGCACAGGACGCAAAGCACATCGGCGCTGTGGGTCAGGGCAACGATTATCTGGACTACAAGATCGCCGAGGACGGCGAGCTGTGCATGCGCGGCGACAGCATCATGCTGGGCTACTACAAGGACCCGGAGGCCACCGCCGAGGTCATTGACGCGGACGGCTGGTTCCACACTGGCGATCTGGCCCGCAAGGACGAGGACGGCTACTATTTCCTGACCGGCCGCAAGAAGAACCTCATCATTCTGGACAGCGGCGAGAACATCAACCCCGAAGAGCTGGAAGGCATCGTGGGCAAGTGCGAAGCCGTGAAGGAATGTGTAGTAAAAGAAATGGGCAAGAAGATCGGCGTGGTGGTCTATTGCGACGAGGACAAACAGCAGCAGGTGCGGGACTTTATCACCGAGGCAAACCGCACCCTGCCGCTGTACAAGCGTATGAGCGCAGTGGAGTTCAGCACCGAGCCGCTGCCGCGCAACGGTGCAGGCAAGCTGCTGCGCCAGTGATACGGATGCGATCGAATGCCCGGATGCATAAATGGGCCGGCAGACCGGCAGACTGAAAACAGGAGTTCCGACAAAAAACAAAGCTTTGTTGCCGGAACCCTTGCGCACAGGAGAGAATCAGGGTATTATTATGGAAAGGCATAGGAGATTGTGCCTATTATCCGTCACGGAAAGGAAGAAAATTTCTATGGAACGAGCAGAGATCATTTCCCAGATCCTGGCCATCCTGGAGGATGTTGCCGAGGTCTCTCCCGAAGATGTGAATGAGAACAGCGTCCTGATGGACGATCTGGATCTGTCCTCAATGGAGATCCTGACCATTGTGGCAGACCTTGAGGAGACCTTCGGCCTGCGCATCCCTGAAAAGGAGCTGCGCAACTTTGTGACCATAGGGGATCTGGTGGATTATCTGGCGGCAAACGCGGGGTAACAGTTCATGAATGAGTCGCAGCGCTCGACGGAGTACATCTTTCAGGGAACGATGTACTTCTTCCGTCGGGAGAAGATCCTGTGTCGGTACCAGTTTGCGCTGCAGGATGCGGTGGAACCCGCTCTTTTGCAGCGCGCACTGGAGGCGGCGCTTTCGGCCGCACCGTACTATCGGGTACAGCTGGTGCAGGAAAAGCGGAGCTTTTTTCTGGAGCCGAACCCGAACCACTGCCTTGTGTATCAGGGCAGTGCACAGCGCGATATCCCGGAGGAAACGAACGGCTATCTTTTCAGCGTGAGCTGTGAGGGGGACACCGTCTATTTTGACTGGTATCATTTCCTCATGGACGGCCACGGGGTGTCGCCCTTCCTCACCCGCATTCTGGAACAGTACTGCAACCTGCGCTATGGCACGGCGTTTGCAAACACGCCCATCGTGTGCAGCCCGGCCTATGACATCGAGGCCATGATGGAAAAATATCCACCCCTCACAGCCACCGAGAGCACGATGCAGAGGGATGTGGTGCAGACCTACGAGGGCAGGATGCGCCGCACCCGGGTGCGGCTGACCAAGCAGAGCCTTGTGGACAGGGCAGTGGAGAACGGCGTCAAGCCCTTTACAGCGCTGGCCGGTCTGCTGAGCCTTGCGCTGCGCAGCTATCTGGGCAAAGACGAGATCCAGTATTCCTACTCGGCAGATACCCGCAGGGAAGCGGGCGTGCCGGATGCCCTTTACAACTGCGTGTGCTCCTTCCAGAGCGGCGTGAAGCTGAACGATGACACCCGCCTTGCGGACATCGTGCCGGAAATGGATGCCGAGGTGCTCCGCACCCTGCAGCCGGAGGCAAAGCTGCGCCAGATGGTCCAGCAAATGAGCTGGGTGTACAAGGTAGACCAGCAGAAAGCGCCCCTGCGCATCAAGCAGAGGGTGTTCCAGATGGGTGAGTACATCAGCGGTGTCCCGGCGGATTTCTGGCTCAGCTATCTGGGCAATCCGCTGCTGCCGGCTACGCCGGAGCTTGAGCAGTACACCAAAGACTTCAACGTCTGGGTCCCGCCGGATGGCGGCTCCATGGGTGTGGAAGCCTCCAGCCTGAATGGCATCATCACCCTGTGCATCGAGAA
>ENA-OYXS01000671-OYXS01000671.1-human-gut-metagenome-genome-assembly--contig:-NODE-671-length-12769-cov-4.551675_pt1 | contig 12769 bp, 9 predicted proteins | sample MGYA00243240_ERZ653429 | MGnify/ENA primary metagenome ERZ653429 (study PRJEB26926, sample SAMN06164958) | human gut metagenome | biome: ENVO:00009003; feature: ENVO:2100002; material: ENVO:00002003... | reverse complement strand
GAATCTGTGTCAATCTGTGTAATCTGTGGTGAATTAATTCATAACCGAAAAGAAATGAATTCTTTAATGCAATCAAAATATGAACAAAAGAACCCCTGCATACTTGGTGTTGAAATCAGCAGTCTTGTTTTTATCTCTGCTTTGTTTTTATCCCTTGTCTGCAACTAACCCCCAAAAGAAAGAAATGAAAGAGTTGAATGTAAAGAAAGTGAGTCTGGCTAATGTGGCGGTGGAGAATGTTCCTGCCTTGCTGGACAAAGAAAAGGTGGATTTTCAGTTGATCAATACGGTGAACTGGAAAGCGTTTCCTTATCAGCCGGAAGTACAATTTCGTATTGCCCATACAGATGATGCGATTTTGATTCATTATAAAGTAAAGGAAGCTAGTGTGCGTGCTATAGCAACGGGAGATAACGGTGCTGTGTGGGAAGATGCTTGCGTAGAATTCTTTTCTATTCCTGCGGGAGATGGAATTTATTATAACGTAGAGTGTAACTGTGTGGGAACTTTGCTGATCGGTGCAGGTGGCGGACGTAGCAATCGCGAACATGCTCCGCAAGAAGTAATGGATAAGGTGCAGCGTTGGTCTTCTCTGGGACGCGAATCTTTTGAAGAACGGGTAGGAGCGTGCAACTGGGAATTGGCATTGGTCATTCCTTATTCTGCTTTCTTCAAACATCAAATCACCAGTCTTGACGGAAAGACGGTTCGTGCTAATTTCTACAAATGCGGAGATAAGTTGCAAACGCCTCATTTCCTCTCATGGAATCCCATTAATCTGGAAAAGCCTAATTTCCACTGTCCCGAATTTTTCGGTACATTGAATTTTGAGTAACTATTTCCAGTCTTTCAAATTATAGCTTGCTTCTACCGCCTTTTCTATATCATCGGGAAGGGCGGGGAAGAAGTCTATCCCTGTGATCCGCTCCACTTCGTCCACAGTGTTTACATAAGAGTCCAGTGGATTATTTCCTTCGTTGTTTTTATAGATAAAGCCGATAGCTTTCGGCCTTTTGTGCAGAGAAAGTATCACTTTAAAGAAAGCATCCGGTACAGCTACTTTATGCTCACCTATAGTCTGTGGCTTTCGGTCATAGAAGATAGGGCCGGCTACAATGTAAAGACAACTGTCTTTTTTCACCCACTTGCGGCATTTCTGCTCCAGTTCGTTCCAGTCGCCCCGGTTTAGATTGTGGTGCTGGGGACAGATGTTGGTCATGTAGAAACTTTCTATCATGGCTTCACGGTCCCATTTGTTGTCACCTGCCGGACAAAGATGCCCGCGATCCCAACCACTACCTTTATAGTCTTGTGTGGTGACGGCTTTACTTTTAGGCAGGTCAGGGTCAGGACGAAAGTTATTGATTCGCTCGGTATTTTCCTTTAAACGTTCGGGAGTCAGTTTCCAAGCTACCCAGTTGGCTATGCGGGTGTTAGAGTTATAGGATACGAGGTATCCGGTACGTTGCAGAAGAATTTCAGGAGTACCAGGGGTAGTCGTTTGCTTGATGTATATATCAGAATTCAGGGGAAGATTCTGAACGATGGTTTCTGTTTGCTCAGTACCAGTAGCCTTTTCTTTAGAGTTCGTTGTTTGATAAGTGGTGACGATGCCGCATATGATCAGGACAGTCAGGAGCGTCAGTTGTTTCTTGCTATTCGTTTGTATTTTCTTCTTCTTTCTCATAATTGAATGGGTAAGGTGGTGCAAAGATAACAAAAAAGGCGGACGAGTAAACCCGACCGCCTTCTGAATAAGGAGTATTCCTTTATTTTACAATGCCTTTAGACTCGCGTACGAAATTAAGGATATTGTGTATCTCATCACTCATCGGTACCTGATCCTCAATCTTTTGCAAAGCATCCTGTATGCTGAAGTTACCTTGGTAAATCAGTCGGTAAGCATTTACAATATGACGCAGAATGCGGTCTGTTACCTGATGCTTATGTTGCAGTACAACAGCATTAATGCCATGATAACTTGCCGGATTACCATTCATAATAACATAAGGAGGAACGTCTTTCGCAATGCGGCATCCTGACTGGATCAATACCCAGCTTCCGATGTGGCATTGTTGTTGCAAAATGACGTTACTGCTCAGAATGGTGCAGTCACTGATACGGCAATCACCGGCTACAATAGTCTTAAGTCCTAATACGCAGTGGTTACCTATCTGCACATCATGGCAAAGGTGTACACCATCCATCAGGAAGTTCTCGTTGCCGATACGTGTGGCATCTCCTTCATGTGTAGCACGGCTCACAACTACATTTTCGCGAATGTCGTTCTGGTCGCCGATGATCAGCAGACTCTTCTCGCCCGTATAATGGAAATCCTGCGGGACGGTACCGAGTACGGCGCCATGATGCACTTTGTTCCTTTGCCCCAAGCGTGTACCGTCGAGGATACGCGCACCGGACATGATAATACAATCATCTCCAATCTCTACATCGCCTTCGATATATGCAAAAGGCTGAACCGTTACATTCTTGCCGAGCTTTGCGGCAGGATCTACAAATGCTAATGGACTTATCATAGTAATTAGTTTTTAGTTATTACTTTCTGCCTCCTCCGAGCGCTTGGTACAGGCTGATAACAGCCTGCATGCGGTCGAAAGTGTCGGATACCTCGGAGGTTTGTGCACTGAGGTAAGATTGCTCAGCAGACAGAACTTCCAGATACGTTGACGTGCCTAAGTTAAACAATTCTTTTGTATCTTCCGCAGCTTTGCGGGCAGAATTTACCTGAATCTCGCGAGAAACGGCTTTTTCGGAGGTCATTTGGTATTGATACAAGGCGTTGCTCACTTCATTTCCAGCTTTCAGCAAAGTGGTCTGAAACTGGATTTTGGATTGCTCTTCCTGTGCTTTGGCCTGTTTCAGACGGGCGATATTAGCACCGCGATAGAATAGCGGTTGTGTCAACGATCCTATGGCGGAAGCCAGTAACTTGCCTGGATTTACAATTGCAGAACCTGCACTGTTAGTCCATCCTGCCGAACCACTCAATGTAATTTGCGGATAGAAAGCTGCACGTGCGCTGTTAGTATCGTAATAACTTGCAGCAAGAGACATCTCGGCAGCTTTTACATCGGGACGGTTAGATAACAGTTGCAAAGGAATACCGGCAGAAAATTCTGTTGGTAATTGCTGGTTTTCCAATACCCCACGTTCTATTTCCTGTGCCGGTTGATTCAGCATCAGGCAAAGAGCATTTTCTGTTTCACGAATACTTTGACGCATACTGGGCAGAGAAGCCAGCACCTGTGCGTAGGCGGCACGGGTTTGTTCTACTCCGGCAGAAGTCGTATTGTAAATGCCTGCGTCCTTCATTGCTTCTACGGTTTCCACATTCTTTTTAAGAATATCGGCAGTGGATTCTGTAATCTGCAACTGTCGATCGAGCATCAACAATGTGTAGTACATATTGGCCACATTGGCAATTACCTGAGTTTGTACGGCTTGTTCATAGAACTGTGTTTGTTTCAGAGATACCTGTGCACCACGTTTCGGGTTCAGTATCTGACCGAAGAGGTCTATTTGCCAGCTTGCTGTGACAGGAAGCGAATAAGTTTGCGTAGCCTTTCCCTTATCCCAACTGCTTACAGTTCCCTGCGGAGACAGTGCAAGCGTGGGAGCATAAGCCAGGCGTGCAGACATCAGTGCAGCTTCCGCTTTCTTCACGTTCAGAGCGGCACTGCGCAAATCTGGATTATTGGCAAGTGCTTGTTCGATGAGCGCTTGCAACTGAGGGTCGGTGAATACTTCCCTCCAAGGCAGGTTACCGAAGTTTGCAGTATCCGCTGCCAGTGTATCGTTCACAGCTGTCGTGTCGCGATACAGTCCGGCAGCCGTAATATCTTCGGGTCTGTCGTATGATTTGTAGATATGGCAACTGCTTAAAAGAGCAGTTGCACACATCAGAGTTATAATTTGTTTCTTCATAATGATAAAAGTATTTATACCTAATACTTATTTAGTGTATTGCTCAATTTCAGGTTCTGCATCAGAGTTATCCACATCAGTCCATTCCATCGGTTTAATCTTCTCTTGCAGATATTGGAATGCAACGAACAGGGCCGGTACGATAAAGATCTGAAGAATCATACCGATTAACATACCACCGATGGCAGAGGTACCCAATGTACGGTTACCATTGGCACCTGCACCGGATGCCATCATCAACGGAATCAAACCGACGATCATGGCCAGTGATGTCATCAAGATAGGACGCAAACGGGCTGCGGCACCCAGTACGGCTGCCCACGTAATACTCATACCCATTTTGCGACGGTCGAGGGCAAACTCAATAATCAAGATGGCATTCTTCGCCAACAGACCCATCAACATGATCAATGCAATCTGCATATAAATGTCGTTGGACATAGACCCCATTATCATTTTCAGAATGGAGATATTACCAATGGCGCTCATGCCGTTGACGAACAGGAAGCTACCCAACAGACCAAACGGAATAGACAACAGTACGGCAAGCGGCAAGATGTAACTTTCATATTGTGCACTCAGCAACAGGTAAACGAATACGAAGCAGAGAACGAAGATCAATCCTGTGGTGCTACCACTGGTTTCGGCCTCTTCACGTGCCATACCTCCCAATTCGTAAGCGAAACCGGCAGGTAGGTTCTCTTTGGCAACTTCGGCGATAGCGGCCAGTGCCTGACCGGAAGTATATCCGGAAGCTGGGGCAACCATCACTTTCATAGAAGTATACAAGTTGAAGCGGCTGATAATATCGGGTCCGTATACCTTCTTGATGGAAACGAACTGAGTTATCGGGGCCATTTCATCGCCGTTGCGCACCTTGATGCTGGACAATGACTCCAGATTCTTGGTTGCTTCCGGTTCTGCCTGAACCATTACACGGTACATCTTACCGAAACTGTTGAAGTTAGAAGCATACAGACCGCCGCAGTACCCCTGCATAGTGCTGAGGATGTCGCTCGGACTGATACCTGCCTTCTTACAGGCAGCAGCGTCAATGTCCAGCATATATTGTGGGAAGCTCGGATTGAAGGTCGTCTTTGCCGAGTTGATTTCCGGGCGTGCTTCCAATGCGGCATTGTAAGATTTCACTACATCGAAGAAGTGGTTCAGGTCACCACCAGTCTTATCCTGCATGTTTAACTCGATGTCGCTGGATGCAGAGTAACCAGAAATCATCGGAGGAGCGAAGAACAGTACCTGCGCTTCCTTGATAATCTTTTGTGCACGCATAAAGAGCGTGATGTAGACGATGTTTGAATTCTGCATTGTGGAACGTTCGTCCCAGTTTTTCAGCTTGATGATGATAGAACCGTAAGAAGGTCCCTGTCCACCGATGAAGCTATAACCGGAAATCACTGTACGGGATGCAACAGCCGGTTCGGCGGCCACAAGGCTATCTACACGGTTCAGCACCTCTTGTGCGCGTTCCTGTGAAGTACCCGGAGGCAGAGTTACTACACCCATGATGGTACCCGTATCTTCGTTAGGCACCATACCCGTCGGAGTAATCTTCATGAAGAAAATCAGTAATACGATGGAACCGACTACAAGACCGAAACTCAACCATTTCTTTTGGATGAAGAATAATACATTATTTTTGTATTTCTTCAGCATCTTGTCATAAGCTACATTGAAGCCTGTATGGAAACGACTGATAAATGTCGATTTCTTTTCACCATGCTCGTCATGCGGTTTCAGGAAGATGGCACACAATGCCGGACTCAACGTCAAAGCGTTCAATGCGGAGAAACCGATAGCGATAGCCATCGTCAGACCGAACTGTCGGTAAAATATACCTGCCGTACCCCCCATGAAACTTACAGGGATAAATACAGACATCATGACCAGCGTAATAGAAACGATGGCACCACCCAATTCACTCATGGCGTCGATGGAAGCGGCACGGGCAGACTTATACCCCTGGTCCAACTTCGCATGGACACCCTCGACGACGACTATGGCATCGTCGACCACTATCGCAATGGCGAGCACCATGGCTGAAAGGGTCAGCAAGTTGATACTGAAGCCGATTAGTTTCAGTACGAAGAATGTTGCAATCAATGCTACAGGAATAGCGATGGCGGGAATCAACGTAGAACGGAAGTCCTGCAAGAAGACATATACCACGATGAACACCAAGATAAAGGCCTCGATCAATGTCTTGATTACCTCATGAATAGAGGCGAACAAGAAGTCGTTGGCACTCTGTGCAATATTGATATGCAAGCCTGCGGGCAGTTTATCGGAATAATCATTCAGCAATGTTTCCAGGTCACTGATGGTTTGTGTAGCGTTACTTCCGGCCATCTGGAATACAATACAACTGACGGCCTTATGACCGTTAACGGTGTTATTGAAACTATAGGTCAGACGTCCCAGCTCGATATCAGCGATATCCTTCAGACGGAGTACTTCTCCGTTCTCCATTGCTTTGATAACGATGTCCTCAAATTCTTCCGACTGTTGCAGACGTCCTTTGTAACGTATTGTATATTGGAATGTCTGATTACCACGTTCACCAAACTGTCCGGGGGCAGCCTCGATATTCTGTTCTGCCAAAGCTGCTGCTACATCATTAGGTATCAATTTATACTGAGCCATCACGTCAGGCTTCAGCCAGATACGCATGGAGTAGTCAGTACCCAACACCATTGCATCACCTACACCGGCCACACGTTTTACTTCAGGAATAAGGTTGATGTTGGCATAGTTTTCGAGGAATTCGATGTTGTATTGGTCCGTCTCATCATAAATAGAGAATACCATCAACATGGAAGTTTGTCTCTTTTGTGTCGTCACACCTACCTTGGTTACTTCGGCAGGCAGCAGACCTTGTGCCATAGATACACGGTTCTGTACGTTTACGGCAGCCATATCCGGGTTGGTTCCCTGTTTGAAGTAAACGGAAATATCGGCGGAACCACTGTTGGTGGCATTGGAAGTCATGTACATCATGTTCTCTACACCGTTGATCTGGTCTTCCAGCGGTGCAATAACGGAGTTCAACACCGTTTGGGCGTTGGCACCCGTGTAGGTGGCACGCACCGATACGGTTGGCGGTGCAATGTCCGGGTATTGGGTGATAGGCAAGGTTGCCAGACCAATAAGACCCAGGATCACTATCAGCACGGAGATTACCGTAGATAGTACCGGACGATTAATAAATCTATCTAATTTCATGTTATTTAGTGATTAGGGGTTAGTGATTAGTGATAAGTACCTGCGGTATAATAGCGCAGCCGCTTATCACTGATCACTAACCGTTAAACGTTAATTGAACGCAGTTTGGATATTACCCTCTTTCTGGTCTTTCAGTGCTTTCTGATATTCAGCTTCTTTTTCGGCAGGAGTGATAGGAGTGATAGATGCTCCGTCTCTCAGGTTTTGCACACCTTCCATTACTACTTTATCACCGGCTTTCAGACCTTCGGTTACGTAGTAATACTTGCCGTCGTTCAGCTTAAACACCTTAATTTCCGTATTCTTCAGGGTGTTGTCAGGCTGTAGTACGAATACGAACTTCTTGTCCTGTATTTCTGTAGTGGCCGATTGAGGTATCATAATAACATCCGTCATCGGATTGGGGAATACTACATTACCGGTACTTCCGCTACGCAGCACATTGTGCTTGTTGGGGAAGAGGGCACGCATAGTTACCGAACCGGTAGTCTGATCGATAACGCCGCTGATGGTTTCTACGCGGCCACTGTCGGCATACATGGTTCCGTCGATGAGTTGTAATTGTACATCGGGCATTCTTTCCAGAATTTCCTTGATGCTACCACCCTCGCGGATCTGAGACAGCAGTTGTCTTTCGGTCATGGAGAAGTAAGCATACATTTCAGAAATATCGGCTACAGTAGTCAGCGGGTTGGCAACGGAAGGGCTAACCAAACTACCTACACGGTAGGGGATGTTACCTACTACACCATCGCTGGGGCTGGTTACACTGGTGTACGACAGATTGTTCTTGGCGTTTACTAATTGTGCTTCAGCTTGTGCTAATTGTGCTTTTGTTTGTGCCAGTTGATTCTCTGCCATCTGCAAATCATAGTTGCTGATGATATTCTTTTTGTTCAACTCACGCTTGTTGTTTACGGTAAGTTCCTGCGTGTTTACGGCAGCTTTGGCTGTTTCAACAGCAGCTTTGGCTGAGTTCACGGCAGCTTGATACTGTACGGGGTCAATGCTGAACAATACTTGTCCCTTGCGTACTACTGAACCTTCGTCTACATGCAGTTTGGTGATGAAACCGCTTACCATGGGGCGGATTTCAACATCTTGTTTACCTCTGATCGTAGCCGGATAGCTGTTCGTTAAGTTGGCAGTGGTCGTTTCTACTGTAATCACTGCAAATTCGGGCGCTTTACCCGTAGTTTTGTCACTTTGTCCGCAACTGAACAGTGACAGGCAACATGCCAATAAAATCAATCTACTCTTCATACTTGTAATTATTCTCTGTCTTTTGGTTTATTTTTTCATCTTGGTAAAAAAGGCTTTTTATGTTTTGTCATAGTTGGATAATACGGAGGACAAAGGGGAAAACTAAAAGCACTCTTCGGGTTTTCCGGCTGCAAAATTATCTATTTTTGAACAGATTAGTTCTATTTGCGTCTATTTTTAACTATGTTTCATACATATCTTATATATAAGTCTCCAATATGCCATTCTAATCAGCTTTTACCTCTCCGGTTTCTATATTACAGAAGGGAATAATATTCCCATTACGAGTGAAGCTATTTCCCACTACGACTGAGGCTAGCTCCCACTACGACTGAAGGTACTTCCCACTACGACTGAACTCGTGTTTCATTGCGACTGATTGTTGTGGAACACCCAGTGGGTTGTCACACAGATAGTTGCCCGCTTTCTCAGGGTCTTGCTGAAGTATCTTCTCTTTCATCCTCCCGATTGAACCTTTCCTTTGTTTTATCTGTTTTTACTGTCTTCTTGCTCTTTTTTGATTAAAATACTGTAAAGCATTCTGTTTATTAAGGGATAACCTTTATTTTTGCAGCATATTACGTAATAAATATTTAGATATGAAGTCTCTTTTCAATCGTCTGGCAGGTGTTGCCGTTGTTGGTGTCGTGCTTTATTCTTGCGCCAGCATCGGTCGTCCGGAAGGTGGTGCTATTGATGAAACCCCTCCACGCTTCGTAGGTAGTACGCCTGCGCCGGGCGCGCTTAATAATAACCGGAAGAAAGTTACGATTGAATTCGATGAATTCATCAAGCTTGAGAAACCCGGGGAGAAGATTGTGATTTCTCCACCCCAGGTGCAACAACCGGAGATAAAGGCGAATGGGAAGAAGGTGGTAATCACCTTAAAGGATACCCTAAAGCTGGATATGACTTATTCGATAGACTTCTCGGATGCTATTCAGGACAATAATGAAGGTAATCCGTTGCCCGATTTCGGGTTTACTTTCTCCACGGGTTCCGTTATTGACTCGATGGTGGTTTCCGGTACCGTGCTGAATGCAGCCAATCTGGAACCGGTGAAAGGTATGCTGGTAGGTATGCATTCCAATTTAGCTGACTCGGCCTTTACTACGATACCTTTTGAACGTGTAGGTCGTACCGACAGTCGCGGACGTTTCACAATTCGGGGTGTTGCTCCGGGTGAATACCGCATCTATGGATTGCAAGATGCTGACCAAAACTTCTATTATAGTCAGCCCACTGAAATGATTGCTTTCGAAGACTCCCTGATTATTCCTGCCATGGATGAACGGACACGTCTTGATACACTTTGGAAAGATTCTCTGACGATAGATACGATCATGGAGAGAGCTTATACTCATTTTTCTCCGGATGACGTTATATTGCGCTGTTTCAAAGAACGGGTTTTGTCGCAACGTCTCATCAGGAGCGAACGTCCCGAATCCCGGAAATTCTCTTTCTATTTCTCTACCCAGGCTGACAGCCTGCCGTTGTTGAAGGGACTGAATTTCGATGAAACCAACGCTTTCATCGTGGAGAAGCCTACCGGACGCATTGATACGCTTCATTATTGGATAAGAGACTCTTTGATCTATAAGATGGATACTTTGAAGATGAGTCTCACTTACCTCTATACGGATACGCTCAACCAGTTGGTACCGCGTACGGATACTCTGAGACTTGTATCGAAAATTCGGCCTAAGTCCGAGAAAGAACTTGAAAAGGAACGTGAGAAGAAAGAAAAGGAACTGGAAAAAGCCAAAAAGAAAGCGGAGAAAGAGGGTAAGGAGTATGTAGAACCGACGGTATTCTTACCTGTAGATGTATATGCACCGGGTACGATGGATATCTACGACTACATCTCTCTTACGTTTACTGAACCGTTGGCAACTGCTGCTGATGGTGCTATTCATCTGAAACAGAAAGTAGACAGCTTGTGGAATGATGTCCCTTACGATTTTGTTCCGGACTCTCTGAACCTGATGCGCTATAATGTTTATGCAGATTGGGTGCCCGGTGAAAGCTATGCTTTTGAAGTCGACTCGACGGCTTTCCATGGAATATATGGCCTTTTCACCGATAAGATAAAGAAAGAATTTAAGGTGAAGAAACCTGAAGAGTATGGGCAAATATTCTATAATGTGACGGGAGCGGATTCGATTGCTTTTGTAGAATTGCTGGACGCACAGGATAAAGTGGTACGTACAGTGCCGGTTGTCGATGGTAAGGCAGATTTCTACTTCCTGAATCCCGGCAAATATAGTGCGCGCCTTATAAATGATACGAATGGAAACGGTGTGTGGGACACCGGAAAATACGAAGACAAACGGCAACCGGAGAAAGTGTATTACTATCCTCAGGTGATAGAACTGAAAGCTAATTTCGACTTGACCCAGGATTGGAACATACATGAAAAGCCGCTGGATAAACAGAAACCGGATGAACTCAAAAAACAAAAACCAGATGAAGACAAGAAAAAGAGAAACCAGAATAACCGCAGCTCCGGCAATAACCGGTAAGCGCGGATGGGTGTTCTGCCTGTTGGGAGCACTGTTACTTACGATGATGTCCACGCCTGCCAAGGCACAATGTACGGCTCAAAACACCGCATTTCAGTCCGGCGAGCACGTGATGTACGATTTATATTTTAACTGGAAGTTTATCTGGAAGAAGGTGGGGCTGGCAAGTTTGACCACCTTCTCCACTACTTATCAGTCACAACCTGCCTACCGCTTCAACCTGCTTTCAGTAGGAAGTAAAAAGACCGATTTCTTCTTTAAGATGCGTGATACGCTGACTTGTTATGTCAGTGAAAAGCTGGAGCCGCTCTACTTCCGTAAAGCGGCCGAAGAGGGTGACCGCTATACGGTGGATGAAGCTTGGTTTTCATATAAGGATGGCGTATCCAACGTGAAACAGAGGCGTATCTGGCACAATCCGGTCCGCGATCCGCAAGAGATGGAATACAGTGACAGCCGTTGCATCTTCGATATGTTAAGTATCCTGGCGCAGGCGCGTTCTTACGATCCGGCAGATTATAAAATAGGCGACCGGATTCTTTTCCCTATGGCCACCGGACGTAAGGTAGAAGAACAGACGCTGATTTACCGGGGCAAAGAAGATGTAAAAGCCAATAATGATACGATTTATCGTTGCCTCGTATTCTCTTTTGTAGAATATAAGAAAGGAAAAGAAAAAGAAGTGATTACTTTCTTTATCTCAGATGATAAGAATCATCTCCCGATTCGTCTGGATATGTATCTTAACTTCGGGTCGGCAAAGGCTTTCCTGAAGAGCGTACAAGGAAATCGTTATCCGATGACGTCGGTGGTAAAGAAGAAATGAGATAGTTGCGAGCTACGAGCTACAAGCTGAACGGCAGCGGATCCCCTTTTCTGAATACGCTGGACTCGAATGTAGCAATCAGTTTTCCGTCCTGGTTCGTGATATCTATCTGATAATATCCGGTAGTACGTCCGATGTACCGTTCGCGTGCTTCGGCATACAGCGTGTCGCCCGGTCCGCTGGCGCGCAAAAAGGTGATATTGGAAGACAGGGAGAAAGCCAATGTACCATGTGAATTAGCAGCGGCGGCCAGTGCCAGGTCTGCAAGAGTGAAGATGGCTCCGCCTTGGGTGCGATGTCCTGCGTTAAGGTGATTCTCCGTGATAACGAGGCGTGCCTTACTATATCCTTCGCGTACTTCCAGTAGTTCTACACCGGTTTGTTCTGCAAAGAGATCCTTCTTGAAAAATTCTTGTGGAGTCATGTTTTCAATATGATTAAAAAGTTCAATCTGTATGATTTATGTGCAAATGTAACAATTTTGCTCTTTTCCTGTATAATTTAGGAGGGTCTTTTCTGTAAACCTGCGCTACTTTTGCTGACGAAAGAATACGAAACTTTAATAAACAAATCATTATTATGAAAACAATCCTCACGACATTGGGAATATCCCTCCTAGTTTTGGCGGGTTGCACAAGTCAGAAGCAGACCGAGAGCAACTTTATCCAAGAGAATATTGATAATGCGGTGGCGCAGGAGACCATTCAGACCGACATTATCGAAAAGTCAGGGAAAATTCTGAATCCAAGAACTATCAACAAAGACGGTAGCATTTCTTACATACCTATTGATGACTGGTGCTCCGGTTTCTTTCCCGGTAGTATATGGTTGACTTATAATCTGACGGGTGATAAGAAATGGTTGCCGCTGGCTGAGAAATATACAGAAGCTCTTGATTCTGTGAAATATCTGAAATGGCATCATGCTGTCTCTTATACACATCTCCGAGCCCACGAGACGGAGCTACATCTCG
>ENA-OYXS01000630-OYXS01000630.1-human-gut-metagenome-genome-assembly--contig:-NODE-630-length-13261-cov-11.130774_pt1 | contig 13261 bp, 8 predicted proteins | sample MGYA00243240_ERZ653429 | MGnify/ENA primary metagenome ERZ653429 (study PRJEB26926, sample SAMN06164958) | human gut metagenome | biome: ENVO:00009003; feature: ENVO:2100002; material: ENVO:00002003... | reverse complement strand
CGCTGGGCACGTCGGCCACCAGCCGCTCGATGGGCTCGCACTTCTTGCCGTCGATGGTGCGGTACAGCACCCGGGGGGGCGACACCTGGAACTCATAGCCCTCCCGGCGCATGGTCTCGATAAGGATGGACAGGCTCATCTCGCCCCGGCCCGCCACGTTGAAGGCGTCGGTGGCGCCGTCGATCTCCGTCACCCGCAGGGACACGTCCTTCAGAGTCTCCCGGAACAGGCGGTCCCGCAGCTGGCGGGAGGTGACGAACTTGCCCTCGCGGCCGGCATAGGGAGAGTCGTTGACAGAGAAGGTCATCTCCATGGTGGGGGCGGAGATTTTCACAAAGGGCAGAGGCTCCACGCACTCCGGGGCGCAGATGGTGTCGCCGATGGTGATGTCGCCGATGCCGGACATGGCGATGATATTGCCGGCGGTGGCCTCGGTGATGGGCTGCTTGCCCAGGCCCTGGAACTCGTACATGGACACGGCCTTGGCCTTCTTGGCCGGTGCGTCGGGGTCGTGATAGTTGCACACGGCGATCTCCTGGTTCTGCTTCAGGACGCCGCGCTCCACACGGCCGATGGCGATGCGGCCCACGAACTCGTTATAGTCGATGGCGGACACCAGCATCTGGAAGGGCTGGTCCAGGTCCGCTTCGGGAGCGGGGATATAGCTGAGGATGGTGTCGAACAGGGGCTTGAGGTCCGTGCCCGGCACGTCGGGGGAGTAGGACGCGACGCCCTGGCGGGCGGAACAGAACAGCATGGGGGAGTCCAGCTGCTCCGGGGTGGCGTCCAGGTCCAGCAGCAGCTCCAGCACCTCGTCGATGACCTCATGGATGCGCTGGTCGGGCCGGTCGATCTTGTTGACCACCACGATGACCCGGTGGCCCAGCTCCAACGCCCGGCTGAGGACGAAGCGGGTCTGGGGCATGGGGCCCTCGGCGGCGTCCACCAGCAGGATCACGCCGTTGACCATCTTCAGGATGCGCTCCACCTCGCCGCCGAAGTCGGCATGGCCCGGGGTGTCCACGATGTTGATCTTGGTGTCGCCGTACTGGATGGCGGTGTTCTTGGCCAGGATGGTGATGCCCCGCTCCCGCTCCAGGTCGTTGGAGTCCATGACCCGCTCCACCGTCTCCTGGTTCTCCCGGTACACGCCGCCCTGCTTGAGCATCTGGTCCACCAGGGTGGTCTTGCCGTGGTCCACGTGGGCGATAATGGCTACGTTTCTCAGTTTTTCGTTCTGCAAAGGAAAAACCCCTTTCTTTTGGGTATAAAACTTCATGCGTGAGCACTGCACCACGAAAATGCGCAAATGTTAGTGCATGAAGTTTTTGTGCATCATTTCCGGTTGCCCCACAGGGGCGAGGAAATGGCACATTTCTTGTTTTGCTATGCTTTTGCATAGCAAAATTCATGCACTGTGCGGCGCACCACGAAAACAGGCAAACTCTTCTGTGCATGAAGTTTTGTGCATCATTCCCGGTTGCCCCGAAGGGGCGAGGGAATGGCACATTCTATTTTTTGCTATGCTTTTGCATAGCAAATCTCTCAACCTTCACATTATATCCCCTGATTTTTTCAATTGCAAGAACTTTTTGCGAATTCCGGCGTTTTTATGGATTTTGCTTTTTCTTCGGGCCGGAATGTGGTATAGTGGTGGTGAAAAGGGGGAAGAAGCATGGATGAACAGGCGCTGCGGCGCAGAATGGCGGCCCACCGCACCACCCTGCAGCAGGCACGGGGGGAATACGCGGTGCTGGTGCCCCTGGTGGAAACGCCCCGGGGGCTGAGCCTTTTATACGAGGTGCGCCCGGCGAAGCTGCACCACCACAGCGGGGAGGTGTGCTTCCCCGGGGGACGGATGGAGGCCGGGGAGACGCCCCGGCAGTGCGCCCTGCGGGAGACCTTCGAGGAACTGGGCCTTCCGGCGGAGGCCATTGAGATTTTCGGGGACCTGGACTTTCTGTACCTGCGGTCCGAGGGGCTGATGTATCCGGTGCTGGGCCGGGTGGACCCGGCGGCGGTGCTGCGCCCCAGCCCCGACGAGGTGCAGGACACCTTCACGGCGCCCCTGTCCTGGCTGGCGGCCCATCCCCCGGCTATCTACCGCTATCCCCTGCGGCCGGAGATCGGGCCGGACTTCCCCTATGACCGGGTGGGGGCCTCCGCCGGATATCCCTGGCAGGCCGGGTGCATGGAGGTGCCGGTGTACGAGGGGCTGCCGCATCCCCTGTGGGGGCTGACGGCCCGGATCACCTGGTGGCTGCTGGAGCAGTACGGGGACATATTGACAGATATGGTATAATATATCCTGGCTGAATATATAGAAAACGAGGAAACTGCTATGGAATTTACACAGGGCGCGCCCTTTGACAGCTTCGGCCTGTCCGAGGCCACCATGCGCGCCATAAGGAACAAGGGATATGAGATCAGCACCCCCGTCCAGGCCGGGTGCATCCCCCCCATGCTGGAGGGGAAGGACGTCATCGCCAAGGCCCCCACCGGCACCGGCAAGACCATGGCCTTCGGCATCCCCATCATCGAGCGCATCGACCCGGAAAGCGAGGAGGTCCAGGCGGTGATCCTGGCCCCCACCCGGGAGCTGGCCATGCAGATCACCGACGAAATGCGCCAGATCGCCGTGTGCCATGAGGGGGTGCGGCTGGTGTGCCTGTACGGCGGCCAGCCCATCGGCAAGCAGATCAACGCCCTGAAGCGGCGGCCCCAGATCGTGGTGGCCACCCCGGGCCGCCTGTCCGACCACATGAAGCGCCGCACCGTCACCCTGGGCCAGGTGCAGACCGTGGTGCTGGACGAGGCGGACCGTATGCTGGACATGGGCTTTATCCACGATGTGACCCGCATTCTGGACAAGATTCCCCACCGGAAGAATCTGGGCATGTTCTCCGCCACCATCTCCCGGGAGGTCATGGACATCTCCTGGGTGTATCAGCGGGACCCGGAGGAGATCACCGTCCAGGCCACCCGGGAAAACAAGCCCGATATCCTGCAATACCGCATCGAGGTGCCGTCTGACAAGAAGGTGGACGCCATCGCCTCCATCATCCGCGCCCAGCAGCTGGACCGGGTCATCTGCTTCTGCAACACCAAGGGCTCCACCGAGCGGCTGACCAAGTTCCTGCAGCTGCGGGGGCTGGACGCCCAGTGCATCCACGGCGATATTCCCCAGCGCAAGCGGGAGGAGGTCATGGCCCGCTTCCGGGATGGACAGCTCCGTGTGTTCGTGGCCACGGACGTGGCCAGCCGGGGCATCGACGTGGACGACGTGGACGCGGTGTTCAACTTCGAGGTGCCCGAGGAGAATGAATATTACATCCACCGCATCGGCCGCACCGGCCGGGCCAAGAAGCACGGCGTGGCCTATACCCTGCTGTCGGACTTCCCCTCCCGCATGCGGCTGGACGACATCGCCCGCAACACCCGCAGCCAGATCATCCCCGCCACCCTGGAGGAGGACGGCCGGGTGACTCCTGCGGAGCCCAAATCAAAGTAAGGAGCGTGGCCCCTATGAAACGACGGATACGGTACATGGCCCTGTTGCTGGTGCTGTGCATGCTGGCTCTGACCGGCTGCGCCCAGCCGCGGGACACCATGACCCTGCGGGTGTGCCTGGACGCCGCCCCGGCCACCCTGGACCCCGCCATGGCCTCCTCCGATGCCGAGCGCACGGTGGTGGCCCACCTGTTTGAAAATCTCATGAAGCTCTCCCGGGGGGAGGACGGCGGCATCCAGCCGGTTTACGCCGCCGCCAAATCCTACACCGTGGAGGACAACCTGGACGGCACCGAGACCTATACCTTCACCCTGCGGCAGAACGTCCGCTGGTCCGACGGGCAGACCGTCACCGCCCACGACTTTGTCTATGCCTGGCAGCGGCTGGCGGACCCGGCCACCGGCTCCCCCCATGCGGCCCTGCTGGACATGGTGGCGGGCTTTGACCAGGTGCAGGCCGAGCAGGACGGAAGCCTTCTTCAGGTGTCCGCCCCGGACGACTTCACCTTCGTGGCGAAGCTCTCCTACAAGTGCGCCTATTTCCTGACGGATGTCTGCGCCGGGACGGCCACCATGCCGGTGCGCAGCGACGCGGCGGAGCGGGAGGACTGGTCCCTGCACTCCGAGACCCTGCTGACCGACGGCCCCTATCGGGCCACCGGCTGGGACGAGACGGGCCTCACCGCCCAGGCGGCCGACGGGTACTATGATGCCCGCCGCCTGGGGCCGGACGTGCTGGAGTTCCGGTTCGAGACGGACGGCCAGGCCCGGGCGGACCTGCTGTCCGGCGGCGACGTGGACTTTGCCATGAACCTGCCGGAGGGCGACACCTCCGATCCCTATCCCCAGACCACCCTGCTGCTGCTGAACCAGCGGACCGGCAGCCTGGAAAGCGAGTCCCTGCGCCGGGCCCTGGCCCTGGCCATCGACCGGAACGCGCTGACGGAGGACCAGCCTCTGGACCCCGCCCAGGGCATTGTCCCTCCGGGGCTGCGCAACACCATGGGCGGCGACTTCCGCCAGGGCAGCGGCAGCCTCATCGACAACGAGCCCGATAACTACGAGGCCCTGTGCCAGCAGGCCAGGACCCTGCTGGAGGAGGCAGGCGGCGTGGGGGCCGCCGGGCAGATCACCCTGCTGTATGACAGCACCGACGAGACGGCGTCCCGGACCGCCGCCGCCGTCCAGGACGCCTGGAAGCAGAAGCTGGGGCTCATCGCCATCCTGCGGGGGGCCACGGCCCAGGAGCTGGCGGACGCTCTGAACCAGGGCGAGTTTATGGTGGCCCTGACTACCGTCACCGCTGACCGGGGCGACGCCTCGGGCCTGCTGTCCCTGTGGGAAAGCGGCAATGGGTACTTCTATTCCACCGCCTATGACATGCTGCTGCGGGCGGCGGACGCCTCCGGCCATGTGGAGGTCCGGGACGCCTATCTGGAGGACGCCGAGGCCATGCTGGTGGAGGACGGCTGGGTCATCCCCCTGTACTATGTCCACCGTCACAGCGGCCTGGCCCAGCAGCTGACGGCCCCGTTGTACGACGGCGCCGGCGTGTACCGGTTCTCCGCCGTTGTGCGCCAGGCCGCCCAGTGACCCTGAATCAAATTTCGGTATCGGGAGGAAGCATCATGAAGGAAACCGTACTGCTTACCGGCGGAGCCGGGTTCATCGGGTCCCACATCGCGGTGGAGCTGCTGCAGCGGGACTATGACGTGGTCATCGCCGACGACCTGTCCAACAGCCGCCCGGACGTGCCGGAGCGCATCGAAAAAATCACCGGCCGGGCCCCGGTGTTCTATCGGATGGACGTGTCGGACCGGCAGGCCCTGGACCGGGTGTTCCGGGCCCATGACATCGCTGCGGCGGTGCACCTGGCCGGATACAAGGCCGTGGGCGAGTCCGTGCAGAAGCCCCTGGCCTATTACCGGAACAACCTGGACACCACCCTGGCCCTGCTGGAGGTGATGGCGGACCACGGGGTCCACCGGCTGATCTTCAGCTCCTCCGCCACGGTGTACGGCAATGCGGAGGCCCCCTGCCGGGAGGATATGCCCACCGGCGGCTGCACCAATCCCTACGCCTGGACCAAGCTGATGATCGAGCAGATCCTGCGGGACGCCGCCAAGGCGGACCCTTCTCTTGCGGCGGTGTGCCTGCGGTACTTCAACCCCGTGGGGGCCCATGAAAGCGGCCTCATCGGCGAGCTGCCCAACGGCATCCCCAACAACCTCATGCCCTATATCACCCAGACCGCCGCCGGCATCCGCCGGGAGCTGACGGTGTTCGGCAACGACTATCCCACCCCCGACGGCACCGGCGTCCGGGACTATATCCATGTGGTGGACCTGGCCCGGGGCCATGCGGCGGCTCTGGACTACTCCCGGAGCCATCCGGGCTGGGAGGCCATCAACCTGGGCACCGGCCGGGGCAGCAGCGTGCTGGAGATCGTGGAGACCTTCCAGCGGGTCAACGGCGTGGCGGTGCCCCACCGCATCGGCCCCCGCCGCCCCGGTGACCTGCCCACCTGCTATGCCGCCACGGACAAGGCCGCCCGCCTGCTGCACTGGCACGCGGAAAAGGACCTGGCGGATATGTGCCGGGATTCCTGGCGCTGGCAGCAGAGCCAGCAGTGACCCCATCTGTTCCCGGGCCGGTATAGGCGCTGCCTGTACCGGCCCGCAGCGCTTTCGAAAAAGGAGAATTTTGCTATGCCCATTCGTTCCAGGGCCGCTGCTGCGGCCGTGCATATCCTGACCGCCCTGTGCGCCGCCGTGGGGGTGGTGCTGCAATGCGGCTTCTTCGGCGGAAGGCTGAACCTGGCCGCCCTGCAATACTTCACCCTGATGAGCAACATCCTGTGCGCCGTGTATTTTGCCGGAGCCGCCGTCCGCACCCTCCGGCGGGGGGGCACCTGGCTGCCGGTGTGCAAGGGAGCCCTGGTGATGGCCATGGCCATCACGGGCATCACCTTCCACCTGTTCCTGGCCGCCGGGGACTTCAACATGGGCCACACCCAGCTGATTACCAACCACCTGCTCCACACCGCCGCCCCGCTGCTGACGGTGCTGGATTGGCTGCTGTTTGACGAAAAGGGGCATTATCGCCGGTTTGAACCCTTCCTGTGGGGTATTTTCCCGGCGGCCTACTTCGTATACACCATGATCCGGGCCCGGGTCAGCAGCTTCCGGTTTTACAACGGCTCGCCGTACCCCTACCCCTTCATGGACGTGGACGCTCTGGGCTGGGACAAGGTGCTGCTGATCTTCCTGGCCATGGCCGCAGCCTTCCTGGCCCTGGGCTATGTGCTGGTGTGGATCGACCACCGCCTGGCCCGGCGGCAGAAGCGATGACCGGCCGCGGAGACCCGGCCCGGGATATGGAGGCCGCCCGGGCCATCGCCCGGCAGGCCGCCGCCCTGGGAGGCCGGGCCTACTATGTGGGGGGCTTCGTCCGGGACCGTCTGCTGGGCCGGGAGAACACCGACGTGGACATCGAGGTCCACGGCCTGACCCCCCAACAGCTGGAGGAAATCTTAGACGGCCTGGGAGGCCGTCTGGAGATGGGGGCCAGCTTCGGGATCTACGGCCTGAAGGGCTATGGCCTGGACATCGCCATGCCCCGGCGGGAGCGGGCCATTGACCGGGGCCACCGGGATTTCGACGTGACCGTGGACCCCTTTCTGGGCACGGAGCAGGCCGCCCGGCGGCGGGACTTCACCATAAACGCCCTGATGGAGGACGTGCTGACCGGCCGGGTGCTGGACCATTTCCACGGTGTCCGGGACCTGCGCCGGGGCGTGCTGCGGCATGTGGATGACCGGACCTTTCCGGAGGACCCTCTGCGGGTGCTGCGGGGGGCCCAGTTTGCCGCCCGGTTCGGGTTCACCGCGGCCCCGGAGACCATCGCCCTGTGCCGGGGCATCGACCTGTCCGCCCTGCCGCCGGAGCGGGTGGAGGGGGAGTTGCGCAAGGCCCTGCTTCAGGCGGACCGCCCCTCGCTGTTTTTCGAGACCCTGCGGGACATGGGCCAGCTGTCCCACTGGTTCCCGGAGGTGGAGGCCCTGATGGGCGTGCCCCAGGAGCCGCGCTTTCACCGGGAGGGGGACGTCTGGACCCACACCATGCTGGTGCTGGACCAGGCGGCGGCTCTGCGCAGCCGGGCCCGGCAGCCCTTTCCCTTCATGCTGGCAGCCCTGTGCCATGATCTGGGCAAACCGGCCGCCACCGAGTATGTCCGGGGCCGCATCCACGCCTATGACCACGAGTCGGCGGGGGTGCCCCTGGCGGACGCCCTGGTGCGGCGGATCGTGGGGGAGAAGGCGGCAGCGGCCTATGTGCGGAACATGGTGCAGCTGCACATGAAGCCCAACGCCCTGGTGGGGGCCGACGCCTCCGTCAAGGCCAGCAACCGGATGTTTGACCAATCACTGGAGCCAGAGGACCTGATCCTTCTGGCCTCGGCAGACGGCCGGGGCACCCATAGCCTGTGGCCCTGGGAGGATACGGAGCCGTGGCTGCGGCAGCGCCTGGCCCTGTACCGGGAGCTGATGGCCCGGCCCCAGGTCACCGGGGCGGACCTCATCGCCGCCGGTCTCACGCCGGACAGCCGCTTCCGGGAGCTGCTGGCCTATGCCCACAAGCTCCACCTGGCGGCGGTGCCCCACGACAGCGCCCTGAAGCAGACCCTGGCCTATGCCCGGAAGCTCCGCGTCACAGAAAATTAACTTGCAAAAGAACCCCTCCTGTGGCATGATAAACAAGATGTTATCATGCCGCAGGAGGGATTTTTATATGCGCATCACCGTCATCGGCTGCGGGCGCTGGGGCTCGCTGATCGCCTGGTATCTGGACCGCACCGGCCACGCCGTCACCCTGTATGGCCGCCCCGGCTCCCGGCATATGCAGCGCTTTCTGGCCACCCGCCGCAACGACCTGCTGGAGCTGCCGGAAAGCATCCGGCTGTCCACGGACCTGTCCTGCGTCCGGCAGGCGGAGATCGTGGTGATCTCCATCGGCTCCCAGGGGCTCCAGGGCCTGATGGACCAGCTGCGGCCCCTGGCCCTGCGGGATAAGATCTTCGTTTTGTGCATGAAGGGCCTGGAGCAGGGGACAGGCCGCCGCCTGAGCCAGATCGCCCAGGAGAATCTGGACCCCTCCAACGCCGTGGCGGTATGGCTGGGCCCGGGCCATGTGCAGGAGTTTTACCGGGGCATCCCCAACTGCATGGTCATCGACAGCAGCCGGGAGGACGTGAAGCGCCTGCTGGTGCAGTCCTTCTCCAGCGACCTGATCCGCTTTTACTATGGGGAGGACCTCATCGGCAACGAGGTAGGGGCCGCCGCCAAAAACGTGGTGGGCATCGCCGCCGGATTTTTAGACGGCAAGGGCCTGTCCAGCCTGAAGGGGGCCCTGATGAGCCGGGGCACCCGGGAGGTGGCTCGTCTCATCCAGGCCATGGGCGGCAGCCGGCTGTCGGCCTATGGGCTGTGCCACCTGGGTGACTATGAGGCCACGGTGTTCTCCCGGTACAGCCACAACCGGCAGTTCGGCGAGTCCTTCATCCGGGGAGAGACCTACACGGACCTGGCGGAGGGGTACTACACCGTGGAGGCCCTGGTGCTGCTGGGGGAGCGCTATGGCGTGGAGCTGCCCATCTGCCAGGCGGTGCACCGCATCCTCTACTGCGGCGCGGACCCCATGGCGGAGCTGCGCACCCTGCTGGACCGGGACCTGACCCGGGAATTCGGCGAATCCTGAACAGATGGCTTTTCCCAAAAACCTCGCAGAGTTTGCCGCCCGCAGGCTGCAAGCTGCCCGAACCCCCTGTATCCCATGGGATACAGGGGGTTCGGCTTTATGCTTCTTCCCCGCTGAGCTTTCCGTCCTGCATATGCAGCCGGATATCGGCGGCCTCGGCCACCTGGGGATCGTGGGTCACCACGATGACGCAGCGCTCCTCCTGGTGGGCCAGCCGCTGGAGAGTCTCCACGATCATCCGCCCATTGTCGCTGTCCAGACTGCCGGTGGGCTCATCGGCCAGGATCACCCGGCTGCCCGCCGCCAGGGCCCGGGCGATGGCCACCCGCTGCTGCTCGCCGCCGGACAGCTGATTGGGCAGCTTCCGGAAATACGACTCCCGGATGCCCATATCCGTCAGCCGCTGCCGGGCCAGCTCCAGGGCCTTCTCCTTGTCCATTTTCTGCAGCCGCAGGGGATAGCACACGTTTTCCTCCGCCGTCAGCAGCGGAAACAGGTTGAAATCCTGATAGATCACCGACACCGTGTCCCGCCGCAGGGCGCTGCGGTCCATGAGCCGGATGGGCTGCTCGTCCAGGGTGATCTCCCCCTCCGTGGGCAGCTTCAGCCCCGCTAAAAGGCTCAGCAGCGTGGATTTGCCGCTGCCGGAGGCCCCCATGATGGTGTACAGGGTCCCGTCATGGAAGGTATAGCTGACGCCGTCCACGGCGGTGACCCGCTGATACTTCCCGGCATAGGTATAGGTAACGTTTTGCAGCTGGATGTTCATATTTATTCCCTCCCCAGATTTGATTCCAGAAACTTTCGCCGCATGGTCAGAAGATACGCCAGAGCCGTGCCCGCCAGATTCATCACCCAGAAGCCCGCCACCGGCCCCCAGGCCGGGGCCGTCCGGAAGGCCAGCCAGAAGCCCCCTGCGCCGATGATCGCCCCCAGCAGGCTCAGCAGCCCGTGCTCCGTCAGGGCCCACACTAAGATGCTGCCCCGGCTCTGGCCCAGGATAAACTGCAGCTTCAGCTCCCGGCTGCGGTGGCGCAGCAGCAGGATGCTGAACACCGCCCCCACTCCGAAGGAGGCCAGCCCCAGCAGCCACGACACCAGCCCCAGCAGCCGCTGGTTCTGCTGCAGCTGTTCCACGGTTTTCACCAGCACATCGTCATAAACGGCCAGGGCGAAGGGATAGGTGCGGTACAGCCGGGACCCCTCCCAGGGCACCGGGGTGCCGTCCTTGGTGGGGGCCACGAAATAGCGGCTGGCGTACCCGTCCCAGAACTCGCCGATCTTCCGGTTGTCCGCCATGGCGGCGGACAGACTGTCCAGCGTCAGACCGCCGTAGGTCTCCTCGCACAGCTGCCGCACCACCCACCAGGAGCAGTACAGCCGCCCGGACCCGCCGGTATAGGTCCCCGCCGCCAGGAAGCGGTGCTGGATATTGTCCCCCTCCACCCCGGTGAACTCCAGGGTCACATAGCCGTCCCCGTCCACCAGATGCGCCTGCTCCTCCGGCAGCAGCAGGGAGAAGCCCCGCCCCCGGAACATATCCTCGCCGAAGCCCTCCCGCCAGATGACGGTGCAGCCCGAGGAGGCCAGCAGGGAGCTGTCCGCCTTCAACCCGGTGACGCCGCTGAGGGTCAGCCGGTCCTGGTCGCCGGGGGTGGTGCAGTACACCGTGGACCGCACCTGCACATCCCGGACATAGGGGGCGAACAGGTCGTTGTCCTGGAAATTGCCGTAGGTCTTTTCCCCGTCGAACAGCCGCAGCACCCAATCCGGCAGGTTCAGCTGGTCCGACTGGGTCCCCGTGAGATTGGTGACGCTGCACCGGACCTCCAGATGGTCATAAACCTCCTCAATGCGTGCGGCCATCTGGTCCCGGGACCGCTGGAGCATACACAGGGCCAGGGAAAACGCTAAGGCCGTCAGCACCACCACCAGGCACAGGCTGGTGCGCTTGCGCATCTGCTTGAAAAAATAGGGCGTCATAGGCGGTCCTCCTTTCGCCTTTTGATTTGCTTATTCCGCCTTGCGGATACCCCGGCGGGCGGTGGATACGCTGACCAGGGCAATCACCGCCAATGCGATGGCCAGGGCCCCGGCGCACAGGGCCACAGTCTGGCCGGTAGATACCTTCAGCGTTAAATCAGAGCCGGTCAGGGCCTGGATTTTGTCCGTGGCCCAGGACATACCGGGAATGCTGACCGCCAACGCGATCACCGTCCCCGCAGCCGCCATCAGGGCCGAGGGCGTCCAGATTTGTCCCGCAATATCCCGGCGTTTTGCACCCAGTGTCCACATACGCAGGGCGGTTTTCCCCTCCTGCATGGGAAGCAGTACGCAGTACGCCGCCAGCACCACCGCCCACAAGGCCAGGCCCACATAGAGCACCGTCCGGGACACCCGGGTGTAACCGTCCAGGCTCTCCACAATGTCGCTGTATCCCTGGTCATAGTAGGTGACCCGGCCGCCCAGATTTTCCGCCTCCAGCCGGGCCTCCACCTGGTCGATGGCGCCGTTTTGCAGGATCAGGCTGGACCACACGCCCAGGTTTCCGTACACCGTGGGGCAGTTGACGCTTTTCTCCGGCACGAACACGCTGTTGGGGGTGAAGCTGGTGGGGGTGGTCACCCACTCGTTGCTCTGGCGGTACAGGCCGATGATGGTGTACTCCGTCTCCTGCCGGAAGCCCTGGTCCGGCAGATAGCAGGTGGGCCGGGGGTTATACTCACACACGAAGTTATACCACAGGTCCCTGTCGAACTCATACAGGGACAGGGGCAGAGGGTCCCCCACGTTCAGGCCGTTTTCCCGGGCCAGGGACTCGGAGATCAGGCACACCGGCGCGCCGGAACTGTACTCCTTCTGGGAAAAACTGCGGCCCTGGGTGACCATGGCGGTCCCGGCGGCGAAATCCGCCATAGCCTCTAAGTGATTCACCGCCAGCACCGGCACGCTGTGACTGCTGACCCGGATGGATTCCATGGCCTTCTGCCAGGTGGGGGAGGAGGCGATCATCTCCTCCGCCGTGACGCCCTCCGGCAGAACGGTGAAGGACGCCTGGTCATACTCGGCCCCGTAATCAAAAAAGCCGGTGGTCTCATACCTGCCATCGCCCGTCTCCTCGTCTATCACGAATTCATGAAGGGCCCAGGGCTGGGACCGGTCGGTGACATTGAAGGAAATTTCGTTGAGATATCCATTCAGAAGTATCTCTTCCCTCCCGCTGGCGGGGTCCCTATACATAGGTGCGTCGTCCGGCCAGGGCTTTCCCTCGCCGTCCGTTATGTTGCTGCCGTTGGTGCGGTCGGCATAGCGGATCAGGTTGTTCTCAATATCCAGGCTCCGGGGGTCGATCTCCCGCGGGGAGCCCGTCGCCCACTCCAGGTCCCGGGCGATGCGGCAGCGCTGTTCGAAATCCAGATCCCGGTAATGGTGGGCAAACACCAGGATCCGCTGTCCGGCCTGCAGCGCCTTGCCCTCCGCATCAGAGGATCCGTCGATCTGTAGAGAAAAGTTTGTGTTTCTGCCGGTGGGGTCGTCCCAATCGCCGCTCATGGCCTGCACCCCCACCACCTTGCCGGTGATCTCCCAGGTGAAGAAGTAATTGTTTTTTTCGCTGTATACATCATCCAGGTTTTCTTGAGAATAGATACTCTCCTCCCCCACCTCCGTGATCTCGATCTCCAGGATGGCGAAGTTATAGGGGGCATCCTCCTCGCTGTCAATGCGGGTATCGGACTCCCTCAGGTCCGTCCGGTAAAAGGTGGTCAGCGGCGTAAGCGCCGGGCTGTACCCCCCGGCAAGGCTCATGGTGGCCTGACCGCGGATCACGCTCCAGCCCTCTCTGGCCCAACGCATCAGGCAGTTGTCGGCCTCATAGGCGCTGACGGGAACGGTGGGCGACCCGGGACTGGTGGCCTTCAGCCCGCCGGTGACCACCGCTACGGTGGTATAGGTCTCCTCCACCCCGGCCCGGGTCTGGACCGCCGCCCAGAACT
>ENA-OYXS01000629-OYXS01000629.1-human-gut-metagenome-genome-assembly--contig:-NODE-629-length-13299-cov-5.515932_pt1 | contig 13299 bp, 9 predicted proteins | sample MGYA00243240_ERZ653429 | MGnify/ENA primary metagenome ERZ653429 (study PRJEB26926, sample SAMN06164958) | human gut metagenome | biome: ENVO:00009003; feature: ENVO:2100002; material: ENVO:00002003... | reverse complement strand
GTCTGAAAATGACTGCCAAGTCTGGAATTGGGACAGTTGCATACAATCAGATCTGCCTGACCCTTTTCCAGAAGCTCTGCACAGCCGATGGAGGTACTGTTTGTGACTTTAATGCGGACATCAGGATAGGTCTGATGGAATTTCTGCAGATAATCAATGAGAAAATACCGGCAGATCGTATCGCTGGCAGCAATACGCAGCTGGCCTTTCAGCAGATTGTCTCCGGACAGGAGAGATTCTCCCTCATCCAGAAGCTGGAGCGCCGGTTTTACATGCTGGAGCAGAAGTTCTCCTTCAGGAGTTAACAATACTTTCTTGGTACTGCGGATAAAAAGAGGATGATTTAGCTTCTTTTCCAGAGTTTTAATGGACTGGCTGACTGCTGACTGGGAGATAAAAAGCTGGCGGGAGGCCTCTGAGAAGCTGAGGGTGGTGGCAACATAGTAGAATACTTTGTATAGTTCAAGATTAATATCCATAGAAATAAATCCTTTCATAAAATAATGTGATGATACAAATTGTCGGCAACAATGGAACTTTAGAGCATTTTTCAAACATGCTTTAGCTTGTATGTCTCTGGATTTTGGCATATTCATTCCAAAACATTTCACGGATAGCGATTAATTAGTTGTATTAATAAAAAATATAAGATATATTAATTTTACTAATGATATTTCCTATGATACTATAAAGGAAGCAATAGTTCAAGCAGCAGACTCACTGGAGTCGGGTTGCAAGATGCTTTAAAAGCATTTTTTCAACAATGCATACATAAGAAAGGAGTTTCTATGAGTAACGTAAGACGTGTCTATGTAGAAAAGAAACCGGCCTTCGCTGTACAGGCAAAGGAATTAAAACATGAGGTCAGCAGCTATCTGGGAATTAAATCCGTAACAGCAGTACGTGTGCTGATCCGCTATGATGTAGAGAATATTTCTGATGAAGTTTTTGATAAAGCATGCAAAACTGTTTTTGCAGAGCCACCTGTAGACGATTTATATCTGGAGAATTTTGAGGCAGCAGAAGGCTCCCGCGTTTTCTCTGTAGAATTTTTACCGGGACAGTTTGACCAGAGAGCAGATTCTGCTGTTCAGTGCGTACAGTTCCTGGATGAGAATGCACAGCCTATCATCCGTTCCGCAACTACTTATGTAATTGAAGGAACTATCACAGATGAAGAATTTGATGCCATCAAGCATCACTGTATCAACCCTGTAGATTCCCGTGAGACAGGTCTGCAGAAACCGGAAACACTGGTAACTGTTTTCCCGGAACCGGAAGATGTAAAAATCTTTGACGGATTTAAGGAAATGCCGGAAGCAGAATTAAAGGAACTTTATGATTCTTTAAATCTTGCCATGACATTTAAGGATTTCCAGCATATCCAGCATTATTTCAAAGAAGAAGAGAAACGTGACCCGTCCATGACAGAAATCCGTGTACTTGATACATACTGGTCTGATCATTGCCGTCACACAACCTTCTCCACAGAACTGACAGATGTAAAATTTGACGAAGGTGATTACAAAGCACCGATCGTAGATACTTACAAGAAATATCTTGCTGACAGAGAAGAACTTTACAAAGGCCGTAAGGACAAATTTGTCTGCCTGATGGACCTGGCTCTGATGGCTATGAAGAAACTGAAAGCAGAAGGAAAGCTTGCTGATCAGGAAGAATCTGATGAGATCAATGCCTGCAGTATTGTAGTTCCTGTAGATGTTGACGGTAAAGAAGAGGAATGGCTGATCAACTTCAAGAATGAGACACATAACCATCCTACTGAGATCGAGCCATTCGGTGGTGCAGCTACCTGCCTTGGCGGTGCGATCCGCGACCCGCTTTCAGGACGTACCTATGTATATCAGGCAATGCGTGTAACTGGTGCGGCAGATCCTACTGTTTCTGTAAAAGAAACTCTCAAGGGTAAACTTCCGCAGAAGAAACTGGTAAGAAGCGCAGCTCATGGCTACAGCTCCTATGGAAACCAGATTGGTCTTGCAACAGGTTATGTAAAAGAAGTTTACCATCCTAACTATGTAGCGAAACGTATGGAGATCGGTGCTGTTATGGGTGCTGCTCCCAGACGTGCGGTTATCCGTGAGAATTCTGATCCGGGAGATATCATTATCTTACTTGGAGGACGTACAGGACGTGACGGTATCGGTGGTGCTACAGGTTCTTCCAAGGTTCATACAGAAGCTTCTATTGAAGTGTGCGGTGCTGAGGTACAGAAAGGTAATGCTCCTACTGAGCGTAAGATCCAGCGTATGTTCCGCCGTGAAGAAGTCAGCCATATTATCAAGAAATGTAATGACTTTGGTGCAGGCGGTGTTTCCGTTGCTATCGGTGAGCTGGCAGCAGGTCTTAGAGTAGACCTTGACAAGGTTCCGAAGAAATATGCAGGTCTTGACGGAACTGAGATCGCAATCTCCGAATCTCAGGAACGTATGGCTGTAGTAGTTGACCCGAAAGATGTAGATACTTTCCTTGGCTATGCAAATGAAGAGAACCTGGAGGCAATTCCTGTTGCAGTTGTAACAGAGGATCCTCGTCTGGTACTTGTATGGAGAGGAAAAGAAATCGTAAATATTTCCCGTGCATTCCTTGACACTAACGGTGCACATCAGGAGACAACTGTAGAAGTAGAAATCCCTAACAAAGAAGGCAATCTCTTTGAAGAGCGCCCGGATGTAGCTGATGTAAAAGCTAAATGGATGGAAACTCTGGCAGACTTAAATGTATGCTCTCAGAAGGGACTTGTGGAAATGTTCGATGGTTCTATCGGAGCAGGCAGTGTATTTATGCCATACGGTGGTAAATATCAGCTCACAGAGACTCAGTCCATGGTAGCAAAGGTTCCGGTACAGAATGGTAAAACAGATACTGTAACCATGATGAGCTATGGCTTTGATCCGTATTTATCCTCCTGGAGCCCATATCACGGAGCTGCTTATGCAGTGACAGAGTCCGTTGCAAGAATCGTGGCTACAGGTGGTGACTATAAGAAAATCCGTTTCACATTCCAGGAATACTTCCGTCGTATGACAGAAGATCCTAAGAGATGGAGCCAGCCTTTCGCAGCACTTCTCGGTGCTTATGCAGCACAGATGGGATTCGGACTTCCATCCATCGGTGGTAAGGACAGTATGTCCGGTACATTCAATGATATTGATGTACCTCCGACACTGGTATCTTTCGCAGTTGACGTTGCGAAGATCCAGGATGTGATTACACCGGAATTAAAGAAAGCAGGAAACAAACTGGTATGGCTTCGTGCACCGAAGGATCAGTATGATCTGCCGGATTATGCAGGAATCATGGATCAGTATGAAAAACTTCATAAAGATATGCAGGACGGCAAAGTTGTTTCTGCTTATGCACTTGACCGTCATGGTATTGCAGCAGCTGTTGCGAAGATGGCATTTGGTAATGGCATGGGAGTGAAGATCGAGCATAATCTTGATCCTAGAGATTTCTTTGCACCTGGATTTGGCGATATCATTCTGGAAGTTCCGGATGGAAAAGTTGGCGAACTTTCCATCACTTATACAGTGATCGGTGAAGTAACTGCTGACGGTAACTTCTCCTATGGAAATACAGTGATCACTGTAGACGAAGCTGAAAATGCATGGAAAGGTACTCTGGAAAAAGTATTTAAGACAGTTTCTTCTGAGAATGACAAAGAGGCAGCTGACAGAGATGAGAAGCTTTATCGTGCAGACAGCATTTATGTATGCAAGAACAAAGTTGCGAAACCTCGCGTATTTATTCCTGTATTCCCTGGAACAAACTGCGAGTATGACAGTACACGTGCATTTGAGCGTGCTGGTGCAGAGGTGGATGTAAAAGTATTCAAGAACCTGACTGCTGAAGATATCCATGACTCTGTAGAGCTCTTTGAGAAAGCAATCGATCAGGCACAGATCATCATGTTCCCAGGCGGATTCTCCGCAGGTGACGAACCGGATGGTTCTGCGAAATTCTTTGCAACTGCGTTCCAGAATGCGAAGATTAAAGAAGCTGTTATGAAGCTGATCAATGAAAGAGACGGTCTGGCACTTGGTATCTGTAACGGATTCCAGGCTCTGATCAAGCTTGGTCTTGTACCTTACGGCGAAATCTGCGGACAGAAAGCAGATTCTCCTACACTGACATTTAATACTATCGGACGCCATATCTCCAAGATGGTTTATACTAAGGTTGTTAGTAATAAATCTCCTTGGCTGCAGAAGGCACAGCTTGGCGGTGTATACTGTAACCCGGCTTCACATGGTGAAGGACGTTTCGTTGCAAATGAAGAATGGCTGCAGAAACTGTTTGCAAACGGACAGGTTGCAACACAGTATGTAACTCCGGATGGACAGCTCAGTGTTGATGAAGAGTGGAATGTCAATGGTTCTTATATGAACATTGAAGGTATTACCAGCCCGGATGGACGTATCCTTGGTAAGATGGCACATAGCGAACGTCGCGGGGATGGTGTTGCAATCAACATCTATGGCCAGCAGGATATTAAGATCTTTGAGTCTGGAGTGGAATATTTTAAATAAACTCTTTCCGGGACGGAAGGTTCCCAGAGGAAGGACAGAAAGCGCTGTCCCTCCTCTGGACTCCACCCTTGCGCTTCTTTTAAGGGCAGCGCCGGGATTGTGGTGTGGAGGAGTGTATTAACTTTGCGTATTCGCCTGGTTGGGCAGCGCCCTTTTTTGATGATGAAAATAATAAAAACTATTGCAATTTCGTGGCTTTTTGAATATACTATATGTAACAGAGTTGCCCGAAGCCTTTTTGGCATTGGGGACCAAGCTGAGACTTGTGCTCAGCTTTTTTACGTTAAGGAGTGATTTTATGGATTTGAAAAAGCCATTGACTTTTGATGAGCAATTGGATAAGTTAGCTGCCCATGGGATGATTATCAGAGACAGAGAAAAAGCAAAAGATATTTTGAATTTGTGACATAAACATATTTGCAGCAGTCAAAAGAAGAAGCAACATGTTTGAAAGAAAAATTAAGTCAAAAATGCCGCAGCCTTTGAAAATATTGGCTGCGGCATTTAAAATATATGATATGTTTGATGTAAAAAACATCAGGTTCTCAACCAGACATTTGGGTAAGTCAAGACGATGCTTCTGATATAAGATATGCAACATTAAAATCATCATATACTTGAGAATTTAAATGCATATCTTCATATAACTTGATATAGTCGCCGATTGTTTTGCCAAAAACAGAACTATTACAATTATTGCATGTGTTATCCTCTGCATATATATGAGTGTTTCCATCGTTGTCCTCAACAAATAAGAGAGTAACATCTATTTTATCTTCTGTTAACCAGAAAGAGATATATTTTGAAAGAGTCCCATCAATTTCTGTGGCACCATCCGGAATTTGCTCATCTGATTCCAGCTCATTAATATGTTCCCAAAAAATTTGAGGAGAGAACACAAGTAATTTTAAGTTTTTTTGAGAGTCTTCTGAGTACCATATATGTGCTTCTGTGTTGAGATAGTCGGTTATATTAATATCCGTATCTGCCGGTAACTCATAAGTTTCACCGACGTCGGAAGTCAGTGAAAAGGTTTTTGTATGATTAGAATAAGAAGTGACAATCCCCTTGACAAAATAGTAAGTTGTATCTGACTCACTGTCATAATAAGAGCCGGAACCATCTATATCATAAGATACATGTTGCCCCTCAGGCTCCTTAGGGGCGGAAAGGGTGATTAGATCTGAGGGGGCTTTGCCAAAAGCTTGTCCGGATAGCAATATACTACCGAGTACGATACTGCCTGCGATACATAGAATTTTTACATTATTCATGGTTAAATGGCCTCCTTGTTTAGTTGTTGAATATTATATCAATTAAAGTGTGAAAATTGTAATTTTGACTTATCGAAATATGTTTTAGAAATGAGTAGGATTTCGGTTATTTTTGAATATGATAAAGAATAAAGACACAAGTATTGTTCGGTTTATTAGTCGTGTTCCAATGGTTACTGGAAAATAATTGATGATTACAAATACAACGTAATATTATCAATAGCAAAGCTATAGGATTTCAAAAATGAAGTCTTATAGCTATTTTTGTGTAGCAGTAAAAATTGTGAAGGGTATGTTTGGGAAAAATATTTTTGATTACTTGATTTGAATCAAGCGGTGAAATTGCTATTTGTCAGACAATAAGATATAATTAGAGAAAATCTTGTTTGCAAAAGAACAGGATAAACAGTAACTTTAAGCAAGATGGTTTTGTCTGGTGATTTTGAGAGTGTAAAAAGGAAAAAGTATGAGTGATGAAAGAAAAAGGGAAAATGAAGAGGAAAAACTGAAAGATTTTTTTCATAATGTGATAGGAATAAAATCGGAAGCTGTGCTGGAGGTGTTGGCGGAGAACTCGGAAATCTGTAAGTTGAAAGCAAAAACTTTGCTGATGAAAGAGAACGAGAAGGTAAAGCTTTGGTAGGGATCATGAATTTGGACAAGCAGATAACCTCTTTCCTGACAGTGGAGTTGATAACGGATTGTGAAATTGTAAGGATATCAGCGGATGTTCTTCGAAAGCTGGCTATGGAGAATATAGAAATTGCTCTGGTCTGTAATCGAATGCAGAGTGTGGCATCTATGAGGGAATATGAATACAGAAAAATGATTCTTACCTGTAATCCGGTACAGAGATATGAATATTTCCTGGAAACCTATCCGGGGCTGGAAAAATATGATGGGGCTTGACAGAGCTGGAAAGTAACCTGGGCCAAGACAAAAGGTGCATCTGGTTATGAAGTATACAAACTGACTGGAAAGACATGGAAAAAAGTCAGTGACACAAGATCCACTTCTTTTACAGATAAGGGATTAAAAAAGAATACTACTTATCAGTATAAAATCCGCGCATATCAGACAGTGAAAGGAAAGAAAGTTTACAGTGCGTTCTCATCTGTGAAAAAAATTAAAAGATAAGGAGCTAAGAGGAAGAAAAAGTTCTCAGCGATTTTGACAGGTGTTTTTTGATACTGTTTTGTATGGTAATGTCAGTAACTGTAAATGCTGCGCAAAAAATACCTGGAAGAGTAAAAATGGTAAGTGCGTATTCTGGATCCGGATTGCGAATATCCGCTTGACTCAGGTTCATGTTACATGGGACAAAACGACAAATTATTCTCAGATGGATTATCCAAGTCAAAATGAATATAGCAGAGGATGACCTGTAATGGATGCAAAAGTGCAAATCCCAAAGAACCGGATGTGGATGATGGAATTTAATGAATATTACGTTTTCAAAGCAGTAGGATGAAAGGAATATGACCTTTCTCCTGCTGTTTTTCTTTCTGAATAAATCCAGGAGATATAGAATTTGATGTGGTAAAGCGATAAAAATATAGTTTTAAACTATAACTGGTGCTAGATATTATGAATTGGCATATTTGGAAGTGTAGTGGTATAGTATGTTCATGCTCAACGGAGCGGGGAATAAGAGAGAGGGAGAATGAGATGTCTGGGATTGTGATTGAGAAGGTCCGGAAGTCTTTTGACACGAAAGATGGCGTGGTCGAGGCTTTGAAGGATGTGAACCTGAATATCGATTCCGGTGATATATATGGGATTATCGGTATGTCGGGGGCAGGTAAGAGTACATTGGTACGATGTATGAATTTTCTGGAGGTTCCTACAGAGGGACAGGTTCTGATAGATGGGAAGGCTCTTGGAGATTTGACAGAGAAGGAATTGAGAAAACAGAGGGAAGAGATTGGTATGATCTTCCAGCATTTCAATCTGCTGATGCAGAAGTCAGTGATCGATAATGTCTGTTTTCCCCTTTATATAAAAGGAAAGAAGAAGGCAGAGGCCAGAAAGAGGGCAGCAGAGCTTTTGGAGATCGTTGGTCTGGGGGACAGACAGAATGCTTATCCTGCACAGCTTTCCGGTGGTCAGAAGCAGAGGGTTGCCATTGCAAGAGCACTTGCATCGGATCCGAAAATCTTACTTTGTGATGAGGCTACCAGTGCACTGGATCCGCAGACTACTTCTTCCATTCTGGAATTGCTGAAAAAGATTAACAGACAGTTTGGAATCACCATAGTGATCATTACTCATCAGATGTCGGTTGTGCGTGAAATCTGTACACATGTGGCGATCATGTATGAGGGTGAAGTGGTTGAGAAGGGACTGGTTGCAGATATTTTTGCAAATCCTCAGTCAGAGGTTGCCAAAGAACTGATCCGAAAGGATACAGGCTCCGATATCGGCGCAGACAGCAGACCGGATGCCTGCAGAGAAAAGGGACAGGCAGAGATTAAAAGCGGTGAGAAGATACGAATCGTATTCTCCGAGAACTCAGCTTTTGAGCCTGTGATCGCAAATCTGATCCTTACCTTCGGAGAGCCGGTAAATATCCTGAAGGCAGATACCAAGAATGTAGGTGGTGTAGCCAAGGGAGAGATGATACTGGAGTTTATGGAGGGCAGTACCAGGACAGAAATGATGAAACAGTATCTGAAAGAAAAAGGTTTAGCAATCGGGGAGGTGACAGAATATGTGGGATCATGAGACAATAATGATGATCGTCCAGGGTGTGGGAGAAACACTTTACATGACAGTTCTTTCCACAGTTCTGGGATACCTGTTCGGACTTCCAATGGGAGTGCTGCTGGCAGTGTCTGATAAAGAGGGACTGAAACCAAATGCAGTGTTGTATAAGATACTGGATGCCATCGCAAATATTGTGAGAAGTATTCCGTTTCTGATCTTACTGATCCTGTTGATTCCTTTTACCAGAGCAGTGGTGGGAAAGAGTTATGGATCTACAGCAACGGTAGTGCCACTGGTAGTGGCAGCCATTCCTTTTATCGCACGAATGGTGGAATCTTCTATTAAAGAGGTGGATGCAGGTGTGATCGAGGCAGCCAGAGCTATGGGTGCTAGTAATATAAGAATCATCGTGAAGGTTCTTCTGGTAGAAGCAAGAACTTCACTGATCACAGGAGCGACTATTGCGATTGGAACGATTCTTGGCTATTCGGCCATGTCCGGTGCAGTAGGAGGAGGCGGACTTGGTGATATCGCCATCCGCTATGGATATTACAGATATCAGTCAGATATCATGATCGTCACAGTTATCCTGCTGGTGGTGCTGGTACAGATTTTCCAGTCAGTGGGAATGATGATCGCAAATAAGATTGACAGAAGAAAGTAGTTTTAAGAAATCGTTGATTATAAAATGGTTATGAAAAAAGTTAAAATATAAAATTCAGGAGGACAATTATTATGAAAAAATTAGTGGCAGCAGTTTTAACAGGAGTATTAGTAGCAGGAACTTTAAGCACAGGAGTTTACGCAAAGGATGATGACAAGACAATCACAGTTGCAGCGTCTGCAACACCCCACGCAGAAATCCTTGAAGAAGCAAAGCCAATTCTTGAGAAAGAAGGATATGACCTTGAAGTTACCGTATTTGATGACTATGTAAGACCAAACGAGGTAGTTGAGAGCGGAGAATTCGATGCGAACTACTTCCAGCATATCCCATATCTGGATCAGTTTAATGAAGAGAAAGGTACACACCTTGTAAATGCAGGTGGTATTCATTATGAGCCATTCGGAATTTATCCGGGAACAAAAGACAGCCTGGATGACCTGGAAGATGGAGATTCTATCGCAGTACCAAATGATACAACAAATGAAGCAAGAGCACTTCTTCTTCTCCAGGACAACGGAATCATCACACTGAAAGATGGCGCCGGATTAAATGCAACAGTTAAGGATATCGAAGAGAATCCTCATAATGTAGAAATCGTAGAACTGGAAGCTGCACAGGTTGCACGTGTAACAGGCGAGACAGCTTACGTAGTATTAAACGGAAACTATGCTCTGGAAGCAGGCTTCTCAGTTGGAAAAGATGCACTTGCATATGAGAAATCTGATTCTGAAGCAGCAAAGACATATGTAAACGTAATCGCAGTAAAAGAAGGCAATGAAGACAGCGAAAAGATTCAGGCACTTGTAGATGTACTGAAATCTGATGAGATTAAAGATTTTATCAATGAGAAATATGATGGTGCAGTAATTCCTTTTGAAGAAAGCTCAGATGCAGAAGAAGCAGATACAGAAGATGTAGATGATGCAGACAGCAAAGATGCAGAAAATGCAGATACAGCTGACACAGCAGAAGAAAATGCAGATACAGCTGACACAGCAGAAGACGCTGAATAAGTAAAGATAACAGGAGATTCCTTTTTCAGGTAAAACTGGGAAGGGAATCTTTTTTGTGCAAAAACATATAGGATTTCCATGAGTTTTCTGATACAATCTATAGTAATTCTATAAAAAACGACAGACAATCCGATTTATCGGGAAACTGATATAAAATTATCATGGCGATGCGAAAAAATGTGACCAATTTTTGATTGTCGGCGGTCGGTTATACCAAAGCAGGAGAGATTGTATGAAAGAGAACAAGATATGGAACGATTATTTGCCAGAAGACATGCAAGAACACTGGACTGTATATGAATGTCTGAAGGAAAGTGAAGATTCATCCACTTTCCTGGTGAAAGAGACAGTTACCGGAATCCTGTGCGTGCTTAAATGGGGGCGTAACAGGCAGGCAGAGTTTCTGCGCAATGAAATGGAAATCATGGAAAAAATGGCGGACAGGAAATTGTCCGGGATTCCAAAGACATACAGGATATTTGAAGAAAATGGCGAAGTGTATCTGGTAAGGGAATATATAGAGGGAATGTCTCTGGCTCAGATGGTTTTGCAAAAAGGTGGCATATCAGAAGCGGAAATCTGCAGGATCAGCAGGAAGATATGCCAGACAGCAGAGCAGTTTCAGAATCCGGATGAGCCTATGATACACCGGGATATAAAACCGGAGAATATAGTGGTCACACCTGGTGGTGAGGTGGTATTCATTGATTTCGGTACTATGCGCAGTTATAAAAAAGATGGGTCGCGTGATACTTTTGTGGTGGGTACCAGAGGAACTGCGGCGCCAGAGCAGTATGGCTATACACAGACAGACCAGCGTACAGATGTGTATGCAATCGGGCAGACAATGCTGTATATGGTTTCAGAGAGCTATGAAAAGAATCAGCTTTCTGAGTGTGCAGTGAGCCGGAGAATGAAAAAGATAATAGAGAAGGCCTGCTCTTTTGAGCCTGATAAAAGATATGGAGATGCTGCGCAATTAAGGAGAGCAGTTGAGAAATGTCAGGCGAACAATAGAAAAAAGGTTTATAAAAAAGCAGGCGCAGTCTTTGGACTGATTGCAGCAGGTTATATACTGGCAATTTTTTCCCCGGATGGCACAGTGATTGAAAACAAAAGGATTGAAACGGCAGAACAGAGTGCGGCAGAAGAACAGATACAGGCAGAGATAACCTTCAGAGAAGAACTGATAGAAGAAGCCGTGCGCAAGGAACTGGGGCTTTCAAAGACAGACAAAATAACTGCCTCTATGCTGGAGGATGTAAGGAAACTCCGCATTGTCGGAAAAGAAATTCTTGATGATGAGGACACATTCTGGGGTGAAGGCCACCATGTGGATGGAAAGGACAGCAGCTTCGGATCTGTGCGCGGAAATATTACAGATCTTTCGGATCTGGCACAAATGGTAAATCTGGAGGAACTTGCGCTGTGTAACCAGAAAATCGAAGATATTTCCGGGTTAAAAGAGTTGCCTTTGAAAAAACTTTATCTGAGCAAGAATATGATCACAGATTTCTCTGTGCTTTTGAATCTGATAGATCTGGATACCCTCTGTATTATGGAGAATCCGGCAGAGAATCTGTCAGTGATTGGAGAATGCACAGGCATTTTAAGATTAAATATACAGGGGATGAATCTGACAGATATAGACTTTCTGAAAAATCTGAGCCTGGATTACCTGGATATGAGTAATGTGGAAGTAGAAAACAATATATTTGAGCCATTGGCAGAGATGAAGAAACTGGATACTCTGTGCATGTGTGATGTAAATGAGGCGGCTGCCGAAACTCTTTCGCAGATGAGTACCTTAAAGGCGCTGTTCATGTGGGGGGATAGTACCATACTGGAGAATCTGAAACCATTGAAAGGGATGACACAGCTGGAGACACTTGCATTCACAACACAGATTTCCTCGTTGGAAGGAATCGAACAGTTTCCTTCATTAAATTTCCTGTCAGTGAGTTTCAGCCTGGTGAAAGATCTGTCTCCTGTCACAGGAGCAAAGAATCTGCAGGTAATAGATATTTCCAATGCAGATATTGAAAATTTTGAACCGCTGTTTGGACATTCGGGACTAACAGAGGTACACTGTACAGAGGGACAAAAAGAAAAAATCATGAAGATAGATTCTTCCCCTGATTTTGAAATTTATACATAAAAAGGGACAAAATTGTCCCGCTCTAAAATGGGCAGATATGGTACACTTAACAGTATCATATCTGCTTTTAAATTATGGATCAGTCATCAGATAACGGATAGTGGTAAAGATCAAAAAAAACAACCTCGGGTTTTGACAGAAGGGAGATATGAACAGGAAAGAGGTGTGAGAAGAAATGAAAGAAACAGAAGAAATCATGGGAATGATAAAAGAGGAAGGCGCCGCATATTTTGCAAGGGAACGAGGAAACAAGGTAGAGGTAGGGCTTTATCTTGAGCATATAATCGAAGAGCGTGGAATGAAAAAGAAAGACATTGTGCGAAAGCTGAATCTGGAAGAATCCTATGCACGAAAACTGTTTGGCGGTCAGCGAATCCCCACAAGGAAAATACTACTGCAGTGTGCGTTTCTCCTTTCTCTTGATCTGTCGGATACACAAAGGCTTCTGGATATCGGTCAGAAGCCGAGACTTTATCCGCGCGTACGTTACGATGCAGCAATTATTTATGGACTGGAAGAGAAGATGACACTAGAAGAGATGAACAGCTTCCTGGATGAAATAGGGGAAGAGATTTTACTGTAAAATATTTTTGAAAGATATCCCTGAAGGGATTCTGAACGCTGTCAAAAATGAAGATGGCAGTGTATAAAATTACAGAGGTACTAAAAAAATCATTCTCGCAAATTGTGCAAGCTGCGATTACATCTTGCAGGGTGCTTTTTTTAATACACTCAAATCCAGAAAAAGGAGGGTTTTACGTATGAAGAAAAAACAAGTCGCATTATTGTTGGCAGCACTTATGTGCATAACATCTGTGGCAGAAAGCGCAGCTGTTATGGGTGCAGAATTTTCTTCGGGGGAAGAAACTGTAGAGATGCAGGGCACGGAGGAAGAACTGTCTCTTATACACATCTGACGCTGCCGACG
>ENA-OYXS01000619-OYXS01000619.1-human-gut-metagenome-genome-assembly--contig:-NODE-619-length-13470-cov-4.461349_pt1 | contig 13470 bp, 11 predicted proteins | sample MGYA00243240_ERZ653429 | MGnify/ENA primary metagenome ERZ653429 (study PRJEB26926, sample SAMN06164958) | human gut metagenome | biome: ENVO:00009003; feature: ENVO:2100002; material: ENVO:00002003... | reverse complement strand
TGTGTATAAGAGACAGAAGCTCGGTTGTGAGGTAAACAGGATAAAATACAAAAGCTTTATCGGCACTTGCACCGTAAACGGCGCAAAGGTTATGCTGATGAAGCCCACAACATATATGAACAACAGCGGTCAGGCAGTTGTTGAGGCGATGAACTTCTATAAAATTCCGCCCGAAAATGTCATTGTAATTTTTGATGACATTTCGCTTGATGTCGGAAAAATGCGTATCCGTTCAAAGGGCAGTGACGGCGGTCAAAGGGGAATGCGCAGTATAATCTATCTCAGCGGCAGTGACAAGTTTCCGCGCATCAAGGTTGGCATAGGTGCAAAGCCAAATCCCGACTGGGATCTTGCCGACTGGGTGCTTTCAAAGTTCACTCCAGATGAAATGAAAAAGCTTGATGAAATTTTTGACAATGCCGAAAAAGCAATCGAGCTGATTATTGACGGCAAAACCGACCGTGCTATGAATTTGTTCAACTGAAAAGGGACAAAGAAATGAATAATCTCAACTTTCTTGTTGATGTTCTGAAAGACTCGCCCGTTTTCAAAACACTTGAAAAGAATGTCAAGCCGGGCAGAACGGTCTGTGCTTCGGGACTTTCAACAATTAACAAATCAAATATCATTTATGCGCTGTGCCGCCTCAAGGGCGTCACGGCATTTTGTCTTGCCTCCGACGAAAAGGAGGCGCAAACCCTGTGTAACGACCTTTCGTGTATGGGACTGCGTGCCTATGTTTATCCCGTGCGTGACTTCAACTTTCTTGACTTTCAGAGCCGTTCGCACGAGTACGAGCACGCAAGACTTAAAGTTTTGCTCAAACTTCTCAACCACGAATGTGATGTTGCAATTGCGTGTGTTGATGCGGCGGCACAGCTTACCGTTCCGAAAAGTGTGCTTGAACAGTCGGTTATTGAATTTGAAGAGGGCAGGGAGCTCTCGCTTGAAAAGGCGACAAAGGCGCTTACTCTGCTCGGCTACGAACGCTTTGACGCGGTAGAGGGCAGCGGTCAGTTTTCGCTGAGAGGCGGTATTCTCGACTTCTTTATGCCCGACAGTGACTATCCCGTGAGATGTGAATTTTGGGGCGATGAAATTACCGACCTCAGCTATTTTGATATTGAAACTCAGAGAAGATTCAAAAAGGCTGACAAAATTACGCTTTCGCCCTCAACCGAAATAGTAATTGAGGACAGAGCCGCCCTTGCAGACAAAATTGAACACAAGGCGAAGCTTCTGCGTTCCAAGAACAGCGCAAAGGCCAAGGAAAAACTTTTTTCAGAGGCAGAGCTTATCCGCAGCGGTGCAATGATTGCCAATGCGGACAAATTTATCAATCAGATTTACGATAAACCCGAGTCGCTTTTTGATTATCTCGACAGAAATACCCTCGTTTTTGCGTCTGAATTTACTGCAATTCAGGAACGGGGAAAGTCAATGGACTTTATCAGCAATGAAACCCTTATGCAAGGCTTTGAAGACGGAACTCTTTGCAGAGGTTTTGACCGCTTTGCGCTCACATTCAACGAATGTACCGAGTTTTTGCAAAGTCACGGAACAATCGTGCTTGAAAACTTTGTTCACGGAAGTATGCCTATCAAGCTGTCGGAAATCATAAGCTTTTCAACAAAACAGCTCTCGGCATGGGGCGGTTCGTATAAACAGCTAAAAGAAGATGTTGACGGACTTTTTACCCCCGAAAGCAAGGGCGTTATATTTGCAGGAACAGAAAGAGCCGCCAAAAATCTTTGTGACACCTTTAACGCAGACGGCATAAACGCTGTTTACAGCGAGGGTGCGGATAAGATTTCAAAGGGCGAATTGCTTGTTATGCAGGGTGCATTGAGTGCGGGCTTTGAGTATCCGTCACAAAAGTTTTTTGCAATAACCTACAGTCAGGTTTCATACCGTCCCGAAAAGTCCAAAAAGAAGAAGAAAAAGACGGGACAGGAAATTTACAGCCTTTCCGAGCTTGCCCCCGGTGATTATGTTGTACACAATGTTCACGGTATCGGTGTGTTCGGCGGTATAAGAAAAATTGATACTCACGGAGTTATAAAGGACTATATCAAGATTGACTACGCAAAGGGCGATGTGCTTTATGTGCCTGTCACACAGCTTGATATGGTTGCAAAATATATAGGTCCGAAAGAGGATTCAAGGGTTAAGCTTAGCCGACTCGGTTCGGGCGACTGGCAAAAGGCAAAGGCAAGGGTTAAAACCTCTGTCAAGGACATTGCCAAGGAGCTTATCGAGCTTTACTCACAGCGTATGAAAGCCAAGGGCTATGCCTTTTCGGCAGATAACGAGTGGCAGAGAGATTTTGAACTCAGCTTTGAGTATGACGAAACTCCCGACCAGCTGCGTTGTTGTGAGGAAATCAAGCACGATATGATGCGTTCGTCGCCGATGGACAGACTTCTCTGCGGTGATGTCGGATTCGGCAAAACAGAGGTTGCACTCCGTGCCGCTTTTAAGTGTATTGCAGATTCAAAGCAATGCGCATTGCTCTGCCCCACAACAATTCTCGCATGGCAGCATTATCAGACGATAATCAAGCGTTTTGAGGGCTATCCCGTTCGTGTGGAACTGCTTTCAAGATTCCGTACAGCGAAACAGCAGAAAGAAATTCTCCAAAAGCTAAAGCGAGGAGAAATTGATATGATTGTCGGAACTCACAGACTTGTGCAGAAGGATGTTGAATTCCGTGACCTCGGACTTGCAATCATAGATGAGGAACAGCGTTTCGGTGTTGCTCAAAAGGAGAGGTTCAAGGAACTGTGCAAAAATGTCGATGTGCTTACGCTCTCGGCTACTCCTATTCCGAGAACCCTCAATATGGCAATGAGCGGTCTGCGTGATATGAGCGTTATCGAAGAAGCTCCGACAAACCGTCAGCCTGTTCAGACCTATGTACTTGAACACGATGATGCGGTTATCAACGAGGCAATCCGCCGTGAACTCCGCCGTGGCGGTCAGGTGTTCTACCTTCATAACAATGTTGAAACAATTTCTTCATGTGCCGCAAAAATACGGGAGGCAATTCCAGAGGCGAAAATTGCAATCGGTCACGGCAAAATGAAAGAGGGTGAGCTCAGCGAAGTTTGGCGACAGATGCTTGAACAGGAGATTGATGTGCTTGTCTGTACAACAATTATCGAAACGGGTGTCGATTTGCCGAATGCCAACACCCTTATTATAGAAAATGCCGACTGTATGGGACTTTCACAGTTGCATCAGCTCAGAGGCCGTGTGGGCAGAAGTTCACGAAGGGCATATGCCTACTTTACCTTCAGACGGAACAAGGTTCTCACGGAGATTCAGCAGAAAAGGCTTGCCGCAATCAGGGAATTTACAGAATTCGGCAGCGGCTTCCGCATTGCAATGCGTGACCTTGAACTGCGTGGCGCAGGCAATATTATGGGCGCACAGCAGCACGGTCATATGGAGTCGGTCGGTTACGATATGTATCTCAAGCTTCTTGATGAGGCAGTAAGTGAGGAAAAGGGCGAGAAAAATACTGCCAAGGATCTTGACTGTCTTATTGACATTTCGGTTGACTCTCACATTCCCGAAAGCTATGTCGAAAGCCTTACGCTCCGTCTTGATGTTTACCGCAGAATTGCCGATATCCGCAGTAATGAGGATGCAGGCGATGTTATCGACGAGCTTCAGGACAGATTCGGCAAGATTCCAAACTCGGTTCTCGGACTTATCGACATTGCCCTTGTGCGTAACCGTGCTTACTCAATGGGTGTGTATGAAATCAGACAGAACGGCACAATGCTTATGCTCTATGTAAACGAGCTTAAATCACCGCAGGTTGCCGATCTGCTCATCGCTTTGGGCGGAAAAGCAAAGCTTGTTGCAGGAGCAAAACCGTGTGTTGCGGTTGAGTGCAAAAACAGTTCCGCTCCGCTTGAAATCCTCACCAAAATTTTCGGTGTGCGGTAATTTAACGGTATAAAGCCGTAATTTGTTAAGAAAAAACCTCCCGAAAGTACAAAAATGCTGTTTTTCGGTGGAAATTCTCAACAAAATTTTATAAAAATGTAGACAATGACGATTTTTTTGTGTATAATCGTAAGGTACATTATCCTGCGGAAGTGTGTTTTGCAGGACACTCAGCATTTAATTTTTTAAAAGGACGGTAAAAAACTATGAAGCCTAATATCAAGGTTGGTTCATTTTTACTTGCAATTGTTATGATGTTCTCAGTTTTTGCAATTGCAGGTTGTACACCCACAACTCTTAACAAAGAATGGTCGTATAAGACAAGCGATAACGAGCTTGCCATCGGCGCTTATATCTACTCACTCAATGCAGCTTACAGTCAGGCTGAAAGCTTTGCCAAGAAACTTGACGATTATGATTCGACATCGGACAAGTGGCTTGATGAAAAAATCAAGGACGATGACGGCAACGAGCAGGTTGCAAGAGAGTGGATTAAGGATCAGGCTAAGAAAATGTGCCTCAGCTACCTCGTAGTTGACGAACAGCTTAAAAAGGAAAATGTAAACATCGGTCAGGCAACTCTTGACTCTGCAACAAGTCAGGCTGAAACATACTGGAATGTTGGTCCGTATGCGTCACAGGGTTATGTAATGCCGATGAAGAAGCAGTATGAAAAGTACGGCGTTTCACTCGACAGCTTTGCATACTGCACAACTCTCTACAACACAAAGTATGAGGCTCTCTTCAAAGCAGTTTACGGCAAGGGCGGTTCAAAGGAAGTTTCCGACGCCGACCTTACAAAGTATTTCAAGGAAAACTATACGGACTACTCATATCTTCCCGTGAACCTTTACACATCAACAAAAGATGAGGCAGGTTCATCAAAGAATGTTGCAATGAGTGACAAGGAAATCAAGAAGGTTGAGGATCAGCTTAACGGTTACAAGAATGACCTTAACAAGGGCGGTTCTTTTGATGATGTTATTGCATCATACAAGAAGTCAAGCGGTTCGGAAAAAGATTCTTCTGTTTCAAATGTAGAAGTTCTCGACAAGAGTTCAATCGGTGACGAGCTTAAAGAGGCTATCGGCAAGCTTAAAACAGGCAAGGCTGAAACTCTCAAGGTCGGCAGCGGCGACAGCGCAATCTACTATCTCGTTTATAAGAAAGACATTAGCAAGGATGTTGACAGCTATATCGGCAACGAATCAAACAGAGCCGGTGTACTTGCGTCAATGAAGTCAGACGAATTTTCAAAGTACATTGACGGTCTTGCAGAAAAACTCAAGTATGAAGAAAACACTTCGGTTATTGACAAGTACAAGCCCGAACTCTTCTTCGTTGCGGTTGAGCCTACAACAGCGGCGTCAACAACAACCGCATCTGATAAAAGCTCAAAGTAATTGATATCGGACATACGACAGACGCACTTTCAGATTATTCTGAAGAAAGGAGCTTTTATGAAAAAACATTCAAAGCTTTGCGCAATTTTTCTTACAGCACTTTTGAGCATTTCGGCTGTAAGCTATTCTGTATCGGCAGTCGGTGAGGATGTTGATTCAGGCGGAGATTCAAGCGTTATTGTTGATCCGGTAGAGCCGGAACCCGATCCTGCCCCTGAGCCGGACCCTGCACCTGCACCTGAACCTGAGCCGGAGCCGCAGCCGCAGCCCGACCCCGTGTATCCGGATTCTTCGAACGATTCATCATATGTAGATCCAGGCTATTCGTCAAGTGATTCGTCATATGACAGCAGCTATAGCTACGACAGCAGCTATGACTACAACAACAATAACGATTATAACAATAGCTACAGCAGCAGTCAGACTTACTACTACTCTGAGCCGTCATATGTAGGCGGCGGTCAGTCATATGTTGCTCCGTCAAATACTGCTCCGTCAGCGTCGCTCATCAAGTCTGACGATAACATTGACGAAAAGACTCTTTCAAGCGGCGACTGGTCTGATATCGCAAAAAATCTTAAAAATACCGACACAGCGGGTTCTGACGGTGATGACTTTAGCTTCATCAAGAACAATAACAGCAAGGGTGACAACGGTCATTGGATGTTCTATGTTTCAATTGTTCTTCTTGCTCTCGGTGTTGCCGGCATCGCATACTTTGTGATTTCGATTGTCCTTAACAAAAAGAAGAGAGTCGCAGTCGGCGGCAGAAGTAACGCTCCAAAGAGCAAATCTGCACAGCCGCAGCGTTACAGCAGTAACGATGACTATGCCGACGATTATTCATCTTCAGGCAGAAAGTCCGAAAGACGCAGTAAGTACGATACTGCTGAAATCAAACTCCCCAAGAACAACTCAAAGGGCGGAAGAAGATACAAGTAATTAGATAACTTTATAAAACAAAAGCAGTTCCAAAATCGGAACTGCTTTTTTGTTTGGCTGTGTAATTGGATTTTTATATGACCTTTGTTCGATTATTAAAATCAGTTTTTGTCATACGGCTTTTTGTATGCCTCTTTGAAAGGTTTTACAGTGCCGTCCTTTTCCTCAACGCTTACATTGTCAAGTGTTGCGTTGAACTGTGTGCGGATTTCGCCGAGATAAATTTTGTATAACTCTTTCTGCTCTTTTTGCTCAGCCTCGGTAAGTCCCTGTTCCTTTTTCTTTTTTGCAAGCTCGTTAATTCTTTCGAGCATCTTTTTATCCATAAGTCAATCCCCCTGACTGCAATTATAAATTTATGAGCCTCTGCTCAACAATTATAATATCACACAAGAGGATAAAGTGCAAATTTTTAAATTGCCAATTGAAAACGAAAAAAATTTGTGCTATCATTCATTTAAACCCGTTATACGGCAAATTTTTTCGGCGGTGAATTATGGAAAATTTCAGCTTATTACACCCGACAAATTCAAATGCAGCCTATAGAACTCTCAACAAAGAGGCACTGAATGATTTGTCGGTTGATTTTATATGTGACGCTCTTACAAAAGAGCCGTATGAATGCAACAGCATAAAGCAGCTGCTGATAAATATTACGGATGACGAGGAAGTTATAAAATATCGTTGCGATGTTTTTGAGGATTTTCTCCGTTTTCCGAAACTTCGTGATGATCTATCCGCACTCCTTGTAAAGCTGAACGATTTGCGTGAAATTGAGCGCTTTCAAAAGGATACCGAGGCATCTTCCTTATGGCAGCTTGTAAACCGACTTCGTGAAATGGACGGCTATGTCGATTGCATTACAAGAATAAAAAATACGCTTGAAACAATTGAAGTAAAGTCGCAGGGCTTGCTTGAACTCAAGAAAAATGTTCAGTCAATTTACAATGACAGCGGTTTTCCCGACCTGAAAAAGGATATAATAGATACGCTTGCAAAGGCTCAAAAGCTCAAGAGCATAACCCTCGGTGTGAATCTTGACGATTTGCTCCGTCCAAAGAGTGTGGGTGTAATCTCACTCAATGACAAAGAATTTACCGACAGCGGTATTCTCAAAAGATTTATGAAGTTTACAAACCGTGACAGCGAACTGCACCACGGCAACGATGTTTCGGGATTTTTAAGCTTTCATCCGTCCAATCCGTCAACCTCGCAGTTCGGGCTGGGACAGTTTGTTGTGGGCGCTCAGCAGGATGTAAACCACACTATGAACAGCTCGCTGACCGGCGCGGATCCTATGTCCGATGCACTCAAAAATGTTGTGACGGATATCCTCCGCAGAACCGTAAATGACATAAAATCAATGCTCAACAGATATGTCAATGTCAACGGCTACTCGTTCGTTTCGCTTATGCCCGAAATCATTTTCTATATCCGTTTTGCAGAGCTTTGTGATAAGATGAAAAAGAAAAATCTTCCGCTGTGCAAGGCAGAGGTTCTTCCTAAAGAGGAAAGAAATTGCTTTTTGAAAGATGTTTACAACCTTAAACTCGGCATAAAATCGGCAAACGGTGAGAATTTGGATATTGTCACAAACGATATTGATTTTAACGATGACAGGCGAATTTACATTCTGACAGGTCCGAACCGTGGCGGTAAAACCACGATTACTCAGGCGGTCGGACTTGCGTTTCTGCTTGCTCAGAACGGAATATATGTTCCTGCAACGCAGATGAAATTCAGCCCATGCGACAGCATTTTTACGCATTTTCCTGCCGAAGAAAACGATACCGTTGACCTCGGCAGACTCGGTGAAGAAAGCAAAAGACTTGCCGAAATTTTCTCCACGGCAAGCCGTTACAGCCTGCTTTTGCTCAACGAAAGCCTTGCAACAACCAATGTTGCCGAGGGCTTGTACATAGCCCGTGATGTTGTCAAATCAATGCGATATCTCGGCACAAGGGCGATTTTTAATACCCATATGCACGATTTGGCACGAAATCTTGATGAGGTGAACACAACCGTAAAGGGCGACAGCAAGGTTGAAAGTCTGGTAACAGGTGTTGAAAACGGACAGCGTTCGTTCAAGGTTTTCATCGCTCCGCCTCAAGGTGTAAGCTATGCCAAAGACATTGCCGAAAAATACGGCGTAACCTTTGACAAAATCAAAAAACAGATTGATCGGCAGCGTGTCGCTGCACCCGGTTCGGGAAGATAGTATGTAATAATAAAAACATATTATGCCCGAGCGGAAGTTTTTTTAAAATTGAAAGTTGAAAATGGAAAATTGAAAATTACGGTCGGGCAGACAGTTTGCAAAATGCAAATCATTGTCGCCCGACTGTTTTTGTATATATAGAAGTTGCGTTTAAATGTATGGGCGGATGCTACGGTGTTGCAATTATTTTGTTATATTCAGAAAATTCGTATAAAAGAAAACGGAGTGCATTACGCACTCCGTTTTCTTATGCCCACAAAATAATAAAAAAAGAAGGAAATAGCTGTTTAATAAAGCAACAGTTTAACCTTGCAGGATTTCAAGCTATTTCCTACAAACTGTCACCCTATGCGAGTATTCTAACACTAACAGTAATAAAAGTCAAGACTGTTATACTATTTTTTGTTATTGATAGTAATAATATCGTTTAACTTTACACATTGAATAAATCATGTGTCTGAAGTTTGTGCAGATTATCAAAAGAAACCTGCCTGTCTGAAGAAGAAAATCCACAAAAACATCGTGAAACACGCTAAAACCGAAGTGAACACAACCGCCGCACCTGCAAGTTTGAAGTCGCTGTCCATTTGCTGAGCCATTGTGAATGACGAAACCGCACACGGCGATGCAAAAAGTCCGATAAGCGACACAAAGTCAACACCTCTGATTCCTATAAGCGCCGCCGTACCCAGACAAAGTGCCGGCACAACAACAAGTCTTGCGATTATGCAGATTATGAGGTTGCGTGAACAGCCTTTTATGCTATCAAATGTGACAGACGCACCGAGTACAATCAGCGCAAGCGGAGTTGCAACCGCCGCAATATCCGAAACCGTTTTGTCAATTGTTTCCGGCAGCTTTACATTAAATGCAACAGACAGAAGTCCGAGTACAGAGCCGATAATCAGAGGATTTTTGGCAATGCCTTTTAAAATTTTCAGCACATTTATCTTTTGCCCTCTGAAAATTTCAAGCGTGATGACGGCAAGCATATTGTAAATCGGAACAACAACAGCAACAAGAACGGCGGTCATACCAAGCTTATCCTTACCGAAAATATTTGCCGCAATCGGAAGTCCCATAAGGACAAAATTACTGCGGTAAATCGCCTGAATCATCGCACCACGGCTGTAATTTGACTTTTCAACGAGGAGTGTAAACCCGATTGACAAAAAGTAAATTGTGAACACGCCAATAACCGCAAAGGCAAGCAGCTTCGGGCTGAAAACGCTTGAAAAATCTGAGCCGTAGATGTTGTTGAACATCAGGAACGGAAAAAATACATTGAAAACAATTTTGTTAAGCTGAGGCAGAAAGCTGTCCTGCAAAATTTTTAATTTTCTCACAAGAAAACCGATGAAAAGCATTATGAACATCGGCAGAACCGCATTAAGCGCAACGAAAAAGCTCTCCATAAAATCACCTCTTTTCAGCATACCACATTGCAAAAATTTTTTCAACAAAGCATATACCCGAAAATATACATTTGTTCAAGTTGAAATATGTCGGTTTGTGTGTTAAAATATTCTGTGAACGATTTAAAATGAAACAACGAGGTGTGTCCATGAAAAAATGTGAATTCTGCGGAAAACAGATATCGTATTTTGACCAGTATTGTGATGATGAGTGTCATATTAAAGCAAATAAATTTTACGAAAAGGGCGAGCGTTTCGGCAAGCTGTTTGCGGTAATCAATATGATTTGTGTGTTCGGAATTCCAATCGGACTTTTTATGCTCTCGTTTGCAAGAGAGGTCGGTCTTACCGTCGCACTTGCAAGCTGCGTAATTCTCGGAATTATGCTCATTATTCTTCCGTTTCCCACGGAAAATATGATTTCAAAATTCAAAATTCGGAAAGCAGTAAAAATCACAAGAATAATCGGCGGTGCGGTAATCTTTCTCGGAGTGCTGATTTTGCTCCTTGCATTGTTAATTAAATTCTGATTTTAAATAAACCGAATAAAACGAAAAATTGCGTCAATACTATTTTCAGCAAATACAAAGGAGGACTTTGAATGCTCGATAAAATAGCATTGACGCTTCTTATTATCGGCGGACTCAACTGGGGAAGTGTCGGCATTTTTCAGTTTGATCTTGTTGCGTGGATTTGCGGCGGACAGACAGGAATCATAAGCCGTATTGTTTACATCCTTGTCGGACTTTCCGCAATCTGGTGCATTACACTTTTATTCAGGGACACAAGCGACACCGTGACGGACGGAACGGTTGCGGATTCGTAGTTTTTGCAGTAGGTTTAGCCGTGCGGGCGGATATTATCCGCCCATACAAAATTGTGAAAACAATTACAATATTACGCTCGGGCATAATATGCTTTTTATATTACAAACTGTCTACACGAAAGGGAAACGGCGGTTCGCCGTAATTTTCAACTTTCAATTTTAAAAAACTTTCGCTCGGGCGTAATATGCTTTTTATATTACAAACTGTCTTCACGAATGGGGAACGGCGGTTCGCCGTATTGTACAATAAAATAATCAATAAACAAAAAACAGGCTGTCATATGACAACCTGTTTTCCTATGTAATATTTACTGCGTGGCAGATTTGTTTTAATTAAAGTGCCTCAACAATGGCTCTTGTATCTCTTGCAATAACCATTTCTTCGTCGGTTGCAATGAGTTCAACTCTGATTGCCGAATCAGGAGTTGAGAGTGTGCCTGTAACACCGCATGTGGCCTGCTTGTTGAATTCCTTATCCAACTTAACGCCAAGGCATTCAAGATAGTCGCAAACCTTTTCACGGAGCATAGGCTGGTTTTCACCGATACCTGCCGTGAATACGATGCCGTCACAACCGCCGAGTGCTACATAATAGCTGCCGATGTACTTTGCAATCTGGTAGTAAAGCATTTCGTGGGCAAGGTGAGCTCTCATATTGCCGTCTGCCTCTGCCGCACAAACATCACGGTCGTCCGACGAAACACCCGAAATGCCCAAAAGTCCCGATTCCTTGTTGAGAATCTTTGACATTTCCTCGGGAGTGAGATGCTCTTTTTCAGCGATAAATGTGATAACAGACGGATCAAGTGAACCTGAACGCGTACCCATCATAAAACCGCCGAGAGGAGTAAGTCCCATTGTTGTGTCAATAACCTTGCCGCCCTTTACGGCTGTGATTGAAGAACCATTGCCGATGTGACAGGTGATGAGCTTAAGCTCTTCCTTTTTTCTGCCCATAAGGTCAGCCATTTTTTCGGAAACATAACGGTGAGATGTGCCGTGAAAGCCGTACTTTCTTACACCAAACTTTTCATAATATTTGTAAGGTACTGCATACATAAATGCTTTTTCGGGCATTGTCTGGTGAAAAGCAGTATCAAAAACCGCAACCTGCGGAACTTTCGGACCGAAAACTCTTGTACAGGCCTCAATGCCCTGAAGGTGTGCAAGGTTGTGAAGAGGTGCAAGAGGAGCAAGCTCTCTGATTTTGTTGATTACCGAGTTATCTACAAGCACCGACTTGTCAAAGTACGCACCGCCCTGCACAACTCTGTGACCTACAGCGGAAACCTCAGACAAATCGCTGATTGCACCGTATTCGGGATCCATGAGTGCATTTTTAACAGCCTCAAAAGCCTGTGTGTGGTTAAGCATCTGTGTTTTGCGTTCAATTTTTTTTCCGTCCGGTGTTTTAAAACCAATGAAAGCACCGTCCTGACCGATTCTTTCACAGTTACCCTTTGCGAGAACTGCCTCGTTGTCAGTATCAATGAGCTGGTACTTAAGCGAGGAACTGCCTGCGTTGATTACGAGAATTTTCATTACAATCGTCCCCTTTGGTAGTTATTTTCAGTTTTAAGTGAAGAAATATATTTGCCTGCCGCCATATTTTATACTATAATGTAAATCAGAAAATGTCTTTTCAAAATCGACAGGTCACACATACATATGATACTCCAATTTATGTGTGTTTTCAAGTGTTTTTTACAATATGTATGCGAATATGAGCTTTGGGGGAGAAATTATGGCAACTGCCGTTATCTGTGAATTTAATCCGTTTCACAACGGTCATAAATATTTGCTCGAAAGTGCAAAAAAAGTGCTTAAAGAGCCGATTATAGCGATTATGAGCGGAAGCTTTACCCAGCGCGGTGAGGTTGCCGTATGCGACAAATTTGTCCGTGCAAAATCTGCCCTTGAAAACGGTGCGGATTTGGTGCTTGAACTGCCCGTTGTGTTCTCGCTTTCGGGGGCTGAGGGCTTTGCAAAGGCAGGTGCTGCGATTGCGTCGGCTTTTGACTGCACAAATCATCTTGCCTTCGGCAGTGAAAGCGGTGACTGCGGACTGCTCAAAAGATCCGCAAACGCTGTTTGCGATGGAAGGGTACAGGCTCTTGTGCGTGACGGAATGAAAAACGGCGGATTCTACCCCCGTGAGCTTGAAAGCGCCGTCAAAGCGGTTTTTGGTGATGAGGTTTCATCGGTACTTTGCAAACCGAATAATATTCTTGCCGTTGAGTATATCAAGGCATTGAGCGGTACATCTGTTGAACCGTTCTCGGTTGCAAGAACAGGCGCTGCACACGACAGCCGTATTGCAGACAACGACCTTGCGTCTGCGTCACACATAAGAGAAATGCTCCGCAACGGTGAAAATGCAAAGAAATATGCACCATATGTTCCCGATGAAATCACATTTTCCGAAAATCTTGACAGACCGTTGCTGTACCGTTTGCGTACTATGACAAGAGAGGAGATTTCTAAGCTGCCCGATGTGGGTGAGGGACTTGAAAACAGAATAGCCGATGCGGCAATGCAATGCAGTACCTCGGCGGAAATTGCCGATTTTGTAAAAACAAAACGCTACACTCATGCACGCATACGGAGAATACTCGCCTGTGCATTGCTCGGAATTGAAAAAGCTCATACGCAGATTCCGATTGAATATGTCCGTGTGTTAGGATTTACGAAAGACGGTGCAGAGCTTTT
>ENA-OYXS01000614-OYXS01000614.1-human-gut-metagenome-genome-assembly--contig:-NODE-614-length-13551-cov-5.796680_pt1 | contig 13551 bp, 10 predicted proteins | sample MGYA00243240_ERZ653429 | MGnify/ENA primary metagenome ERZ653429 (study PRJEB26926, sample SAMN06164958) | human gut metagenome | biome: ENVO:00009003; feature: ENVO:2100002; material: ENVO:00002003... | reverse complement strand
CGAGATGTAGCTCCGTCTCGTGGGCTCGGAGATGTGTATAAGAGACAGTCCTTCTTTTCGGCTGGTAAATTGCAATCCCCCTTTTTGATTGTGCAGGAAATGGAAAAATCCTCCCAAGCGCCTATCACCGTCCCCGTAATGTTTCCGTTTTTCGCCTTTACGTCCAAGCCCTCGCCCACGGCTACTCTCTCAAATTTTACGTCCCCTCCGTTAGCGTCGAGAACTATATTTCCGGAAACGGATACCGCGGAAATTTTAATCGCTTCGTTCGTCGTCGTCACCGAAATATCGGACAAAAGCTCGTCAGGAACTTTCAGGCTGATTTTTCGGAATTCTTCCGAGGGCTTTGTGCCGATAAAGTCCGTCCACGCCTTATCGAGTACGAGCTTTATCGTCAATTCGTCATTTTCCGAAAGGGAAATATCATAATATTCCTTTTCGTTCTCATAATAGTCTATATAAACCGTGTCGTCCTCGGAAATACCGATTTCTATTTCCCTATCCGTCGCTTCGACGGTAATCGCCTGAACGTTTTCACTCGTCGAGTAGCTTTTCGCGGTGAAATCTCCTCCGTCCGAACAGCTCCCGAACGTGAAAACGAACGTAAAACCTGCAAGCACTGATACAACTCCCGTTAACTTTTTCATAAAAAACCTCCCGATAATTATATTCTTGACTTTTTGTCTCTTTTCATGCTATAATCAGTATAAACCTTTGTGTAACACAAATGTCAAGAAAAAAATCGGGGGTATTATGGAAAAATTTTTTTCGATCAGCGAAACGGCGAAAATTGTCGGAACGACGTCCGAGACTTTGCGCCATTATGACCGAATAGATCTGGTAAAACCGCATAAAATCGATAAATGGACGGGGTATCGATACTATTCGGAGGACGAAATTGTACGGCTCAATCTCGTAAAGACCTTGCGGTGTATGGATTTGCCGCTCGATGAAATCAAGAAAATCCTGAAATCGGACGATTTCAAGGAGATTGTAGAATTTTTAGAGAAGGCGGAACAAAGCGCAAACGAAAAAATTGAAGAGCTCATTCAGGCGAAAACAAAAATCCGACGGGCAAAGCTATTTTACGAAAGTAAGCAGACTTCCGTAACGTCTGAAAAGGAGGCGTATACAAGAATTTTTCCGCAGAGAGTCATTTTGCTTTCCCAAACTCTGACGACGCCGACCGTCGGAAATTTATGGAATTATCTGCGGCATTTCTACGCGCAAATCGGAGAAGCCAAACGGGAGGAATTTGCCTTTGAAGATTTAGCGGGCATCTATCAAACGGAGGGCGACTCCCGATTATTTGCGGTATGCACGAGGTATTCTCAAACCGAGGGGCTGAAAATTCTCCCCGCGGGAAAATATCTCTGCGCCGACTGCACAGAGGAAACGCGGAAGGAGGTTTCGGAAAAATTACTCAGACGGGCAAAAAACGAATACGGCACAGCTCCGGAGTTTTCCCTCTGTCTGGTCGTGCTTTCGGGAATGTTACAATGGAATTACCAAATTCAGGTTTTTATAGAACCCTGCCCCCCTGTAACGGCCGTACTGCGGCAGAATTATTATCGATACTCCCCCTCATAAAACGGGTATGTATGCCTGTCCTGTTCGGTTATTTCACGGAGCACTTTACAAGGTACGCCCACCGCTATCACATTCGCGGGAATATCCCTTTTAACGACACTTCCCGCGCCTATCACTGCATTGTCGCCGATCGTTACGCCCGCGAGAATAATCGCTCCCGTACCTATCCAGACATTATTCCCGACGGTAATGGGCTTTGCGATCTCGATTCCGTCCTTACGCATTTGCGGGTCCAACGCATGTTCGGCTGTCGTAAAGCTGCAATTCGGAGCGATAAAAACGTTATTGCCGAACTTAACTTTCGCTCCGTCCTGAATTATCGTATTATGATTGGCATAAAAATAATTTCCCACTTCTATATTGTAACCGTAATCGCACCAAAAAGGCGGAACGACGGTAATATTTTTGCCCGTTTTTCCCAAAAGCTCTTTTAATATTGCCTGCTGCGCTTCACAGTCATTGGGATGGAGCTGATTATAACGATAGCATTTATCCTTGCACTTTTTGATTTCTTCCTCGTAGGCAGGGTTATAGCTCCCCTTAAAAAAGCAGTTGAGAGGAACTTTTGGTTTTCCGTTCATATTTATTTTCCTCCATTGTTGAAAACTATGATGTCCGTGACAGCACCGAATTTTCGGCTTTTATTTATTTTATCATCTCCCATAGATTATAACAAAAAATATTTATCTGTCAATTTGCCCTTGAAAGAATATACTGCCCCGCATACCGATACCCCGTCCCGATAAATTCAGCGCGCCGGCAACAAGAAAAACGGTAATTTGGACGCCTTAACCATAACTTTTCCGAGCACTTTTCTGTAAATTTAATCTGTATAACAAACACCCTTATCCGAAATATTCGGATAAGGGTGTCAATGGTGCACCTTAAGGAATTCGAATCCCTAGCCTTTGGTTCCGTAGACCAACGCTCTATCCAGTTGAGCTAAAGGTGCAATCAGCAATTCTCTTTCGATAAATTGCTATCATAGTATAGTATTTTTTTTTAGATTTGTCAACTGTTTTTCGCTGTTTTTTTCAAGTTTCTGTGCGTTAAATTTCAAAGAAAATTTTTCAGAGCTTTACCGCACGGACGTGCGCCAAAGGACGATAGACATGCACACGATTATCCCTGACATCTATCCTTAACCGCCTCCCGTCCTTCGCGGGAAGTGACAGCGTGCAATCGATTCCGATTCCCTCTTTCGCCGCGGCACCGCCTTTCATAATATCGTATCCCGTCAGGGCATAGACGAGCCAACGCGCCGCATAAGAAGCAAAACCGTGATCACAGCTTGCAGAAATATTGTTATTTTCCCAAAGCGTACCCGTCCGCTGCGCCATTTTCCCGAAAATATCGAAACATTCCTTCAAGACCTTTTCACGCTCTCCTTCCCGCATGAGCAAATCCAACCGCATATACAGTCCGTACATAACATTGGGCTTCTCCATTTCGGGCAGAAATCCTTCTTCTCTGGAAGGTCCCAGGCGCTTCATCAGTTCTTCAAATAATTCGGGATATTCTTCCTTCGTCGCGCATTTGAACCAAAAGGCGTAATATTGGCACACTTCCGTCAAATATCCCGTCCGCACGAGTGCACCCGTCTCATCCCGTACGAGGTTATCCACAAAAAATTCCCCGTCATAAGCCAGACGTTTCACGGCCTCGCGGATTCTTTCCGCCTTTCGCTTCCATTCCACGTTTGCGTAAACTTTCCCCGCGGCTTCGAGACAAGCGGCATAACAGATATTGGAAGGGATATTGACGCCGCATACATGAGAAGGGGAATTTGCCTCGCTCCATTCCACAAAAATCCAGCTTTCGAGGTTTTCCAAAAGTCCCTCCTCATTTTCCTTCTTTTCAAAGTATCCGAGTATTCCCCTGACATTTTCTTCGGAGTCTGCCACGATTCCTTCACAGCCGTATTGTTCCGCATATTTTTCAATCTCCAGAATATACCACATCGTCCAGTTGGGAATAAAAGTTCCGTCCACGTTGTCCGAAGGATAGCACATGGGAATCATGCCCTCCGGCAGTCCTTTTTTGGAGGCATGGACGTAATTTTCGAGAAAGGCCCTCTCCGCGGCGTTATCCCCCGTGAAAAAACGCTCCGCAACGGAGGAGAACCAGCTGTCCGAAAGCCAGCCCGCCCGTTCGCGAGAAGGACAATCGGTCAAAAGATCGACGGCGTTCTGCGCCAAAGTCGCCCGAGCGGCTTCCATAATCGCGTTTACCTGCCCGTCATCGGAAGAAAAACGCAGCTTTCCGCAGTCGGGATTTTCATAGTCCCTTTGAGAAATTTCCACTTCCAAGCCGTCGGTATATACGACGCAGGCATAACGCACCGTGTACGGCTCAAAGGAAGCGACGCGGAAAACGCCGGCGTTTTCCACCGTCCATTTATGGACACCGGAACAGCCGTTTCGCTTAAAATCGACATAGTTTTTCCCCTTTCCCGCTTCTTCCCATAAGAGCTCGTCAAACACGACATAAATGACGCCCGGACGCTTTGCGCGGATTTTCAGTTCCGTAAATCCCGTAATTGCCCGCCCGAAATCCCACGTCGTATATTTCAGGCCGCTTTTTTCGGATTCGTTCGGAAGATAGACGAACTTCGACACTTCGTCCGTCGCGGACTCCTCCCATTCCTCTATTTTGAATCCCTGTAAAATCGTCCCCACAAGCGTATGCGCACGGTCTCTCCATACGGGAGCATTTTCGTCCGTTTCCACTCGTCCCGACTCTATTTGCTTTAAGGGGAAATGCAGGGCAAGACGCGCGTTTTGCACATGGGAAACGAGCAACTGCGGAATTTTTACCTCTTCCGTCTCCAATGGTTCAAAGCATGCCTCTCCCCGATAAAACCGTGTTCTGTCCGTTTTCAGGCGATAGACCTCCGCAAAAGCCCGCTGAAAGCTGTACCGCTGAACCTTCTGTACCCTGTCGGTCAGGCGACGGCAGGCAAAATCCTCCGCACGGTATTCTTTGCCGTCGCTGCAAACCACCTCGCACGCAAAAAAGGGCTCTTGCTTGATCCAGCAATAGGATTCCACATTGCTGCTTTCCACTTCCACGACGATTACTTTTCCCGTAAAAGGAATTTCCGCGACGCGAGCAAATCCGTGCGCCGCACGCTGCGGCCCGAAAGCGAGCATTTTTCCGTCCGCATATACCTTATAGCAGGTCGAAGCCGCTATTTTCATCAGTCCTTGTTTTCTTTCCCCCATATCGAGGAGAAAGCCGAGCGTTACGTTCATTTCTTCCGATAATCCCTTGCCCCATATCGCGTTCATCTTACATTTCTCCGTTATCTTTCAAAGTATCTTTTTCCAAAAGGAAAACGACCTCTATTATTATAACATATTTTTTCTGTTTGTAAAGGAAATTTTGAATTTTTCAATCGGAAAAATTTATTCTTTAATCCAAGCGATTTTTTTTGCCAAAATGGTAGAAGATATTCCGTCCGTATGAGCGAGATAGACAATTTCCACTCCGTGAGGAGCAAGCTGACCTTCGTAACGTTTCCATTCGGGGGAGCCCTTCCAATCCGACCCCACGAACATTTTGTCGAAGCGATAGTTTTCCCAAGCACCCAGCTTATTTTTGTCCGTTTGCGGTACTACTTTGTCTACGTATCGGATAGCGGAAACGATTTCGCAGCGCTGCGCAAAAGGAATCACGGGCGTTTTATGTTTTTCCCGCTCCACCAGCTCGTCGGTGGAAACGCCGACGATTAAAAAGTCGCATTGTTCTTTCGCACGCCTTAAAATATTCAGATGCCCTATATGGAACATATCGTATACGCCCGTCGTATAGCCGATGATTGTTTTCATTTTCCGTTTTCTCCTTTTTGTACTCTCCATATTTTTTATTGCCGTTTTTTCTTCCCTGTCCATATCGTTTTCCCGTTTCCGATGTCTTTGCCGTCTGTTTAGTCTCGGTTGTCCGTATTCTTTCCCGCGGATTTTCCTCTCTTTTTCAATCCGCATATAACGTCTCTGATCACGGGAGAATTCACCCACAAAAACGCGATTATCGCCGCGGCGGAAACGATATAGATATGCCAATCGAGCGTCGCGGCTATCGCCTGTCCGACGATGAGCGAGCAGCTCAGAAAATATCGCGGAAGTCCCTTGTCAAACTTCAAAAATCTGGAAACGTCGGCCATCTGAATATGTGCCATCACCGCGTAAGCGACGGCGGTTGCGGCGGCGGCTCCGTAAGTTCCCGCCGTTCCGATAAAAAAGAAATTTCCCGCGATATTGACGGCAGCGGCAAGAAGAGTGGTAAACATTACGTTTTTGTTCTTGTGCATGGCGCTGTAAAGCCGACTGAAATAAGCGGAGACGGCGGAAAAGACCGCTCCGACCAGCAAAAGCGGAACCAATTTCCAAGCCTCAAAATATTCCTTTCCGACATAAATCCTCAAAAGCGGTTTCACGGCCGTAATTCCGAGGATACAGGCGAGAAAGACCAAAAACGTATAATATTTGAACGTGGAAGAGAAGAAAGAAGCGTCGTTGGAAGAATCGTATTCTTTAATGGAAGAAATTCCCCAAGCCTGAGAGAAAATCTGTGCGGCGATATTGACCAGAGCGGGAATTTTCGTCGCTACCGTGTATACGCCCAATTCAGATTCTCCGAGTCTCCATTCTATCATGATTTTATCGGCGGAATGAATCAGCCACCAGGAAATATTATTGACGATGAGCGGCAGAGAATAGAGCGTCATCTGCCGAAGGAGGGCGGGCGAGAATCTTGCATGAAATAAATCCTTTACTACGCCTCCGAACAAAGCGCATAAAACGGCCGTTCCGACATGGGAAAGGATGTTGGATAAAAGGTAACCCTCTATTCCCTTTTTGTAAACCGCGAGAAACAGAATATTTGCCGAAGCCAATATCAGAGTTTGCAGGACGCTGAAAAACGCAAACAGCTTGTTTTTATCGCGTACTTTCAGATAAACGAGTTCCACGGACGTGACCATGTAAGCGACGACATATGCACAGATGTACCATTTCCAATTTGAAACGGCGGGATAAAATCGAAATAGCGGGGTAAAAAGGACGGTCAGAACGCTTCCGAACAGAATGACGACGAACGCGCAGAGGAGCACGTCCTCCTTTCTGAGTTCATTTTTCAGTCCGTAACGGAGAACGCTTTCAAAGATGACGACGGAAACGAAGGGAAACAACATCTGAGCAATCGTAAACACGAGCTCGGCCGTTCCGTATTCGGAAGGCGTCATCAAATTGGTATAGAGCGGAACCAATAAAAAGACGATCAGCTTTGAGCCGAGCGAACCGAGCGCGAAAATCAGCGTATTCCCGACGAGCTCCTTGAATTTTTTATTCATTTTTGGCCCTCGGTGTCTCTTTTGAGTTCCGATATTTTCGTTTTCCGCCCCTCTCTTTAACATTCGGCATTTCTTTGCTTTTCGTTTTTGGAATTTTGCCCTCCTCCGATATTTCTTTCTTCTTGCGGTACTTATCGTAATCTATAAACGGCACGCCCCGAAAGTCGTCTTTGAGGTATTTTCCGCCCCGTTTCAAACCGCGGAAGGCGTGTAAATTCCGATGTTTTGCACTGTACGCGCAGGCGTCGAAAAATATCCCTGCTTTCACCCAAAAATAAGCCAACGCGTTCCGAAAAGTCTTTTCGACATTTTTTCCGTAAAAATACGCATACCCCGCTACCTTGCAGGCAAACGATTCTTCCGCGTCATACCTGCCTACAGGGGAATGATTGTGTAACGCAGTCGCGTCCGCAGCGAACGCCAAAGAATATTGTTTTCCCACGCGATACGAGAAATCCATATCCTCTCCGAGACAGTAACGAATCAGAACCTCGTCGAATCGAAAATTTTCAAAGACTTCCCGCCGATAAGCGGTAATGCCGCCCGGAAGAATTTCCGTTTTCATCAAATTATTTTTTATATAACCCGAATTGAATTTTTTTCTTTTGTCCTTAAAGGGCCCGACGTGAAAAAAATCGAAAAAAAACACTTTGAATCGGGAAGAAATGCTGTTTTTCTGCCGCCCGCAAATCCCGAATATTTCGGGGTTTGCGGAAAAGTGCCCGATAATTTTTTCAAAGAAATCCTTGTCCGGAATAATGTCGTCGTCGAAAAAAAAGACGTATTCTCCCGCCGCGTATCGGACGGCGAGATTTTTCGCTGCGCACAGCCCCGATACTTCGGGGGCGTAAAGGTGCTCCACATCCACGCTTTCGGGCAGATTGATTCCCTCCATGCGATATTTTTCCGCCGACTGATCGACGATAATCAGCTTGTCGGGCAAAAGCGTCTGTACCGCGAGTCCCTCGCAAAATCTCAACAAATCTTTTTCGCGGTTTTTGGTCGGAACCACCGCCGTAAACCGATTGGATTTATTTTCCGCAAACATTTCCTTTTTCCTCCCCTCTTTCCGAGCTCGCCCGTTTCCTATTCCGATGTTGACGGAGTACGGACAAGCCCCGTTCTTTGAAAGAAAAAACTTTCCTCCCCCGCGCGCTTAATCTCACGTCCGAATTATCTTTTTTCCGCGTCCGTTCAAAGCTGTCGTTGCAGAGAATATTTCTTCTTGTCCTTTCCTCTGATTCGCCGCAAAATCCTGCAAAAGAGCAAAGGCAACAGCATATACCAAAAAATCCCCCGCACCAGCGACGAAAATTCTCCCCGCGGATAAAACAGGAGATCGGTCGCCACGATCGCCCAAGACGCATACCATGCGGCATTGTCCGCAGCATCAACTTTCGACTCCGTTCTTTCCAACACTCTTCCGAGCAGAAAAGCGAAACCGAGTATCCCGAAATATCCGAAATTGATATAGGCTTCTGCGACGCAGCTGTACCCCAAAGCGCCACCGTATTTCCAGAAGGAATAGTCGACGATTTTCGTGAGCCACCTACCCAGCGAACCGTAGGCCTCCGCGGGGTGAACCGCCCAAAAGAAATTCGGGAAAATTTCCGTAAGATTGACGAGATAGGTGACGCCGTAGCGGAAAGGATATTCTTCGGGAACGAGCCTCAGCGTATAAATTACGGTCTGCAACGATTTTCCCATATCGTTGACGGTGGAAAAAATACTCCTGACGTTTTCGACGGAAAAAATATCCCTCCACGTCAAAGCGGCCAGTCCCCCGCTGTTTCGGGTAGCTCTGACGACGGGGAACACGACGAGCACGACCAGCGCGCCGAGCGCGCACAAAAGAAAAATCGTTCTCCTGTTCTTTTTCCGTTTAACCGCCGATTTTTCATATCGGTTTTTTACGCCGATGCCGTAAATGACGAGCAGGAGGGGAATGACCGCAGAAGCTCGGTATCCGATCAATAATTCCACCGCTCCATGCGCCACGATACCGAGCAAGGCGGCATATTCGGCGCGGGATTTCCTCGCGCTCCCGAAAAAGAGGTAGAAGCAGCCGGGCAAAAAGAAATAGGACAGAATTTTCGCGCCCGAAGGAATCGCGGCGAGCGCCGCTTCCTGATACAGAGAAGCATAGCCGTCCGTCAAGGTAAATTTGAGTTTTGTGAGATTGACGTACAATTCGAAAGGAAGCGCGCACAAAGCAATAATCGTTCCCGCAAGGACGACGGTTTCGTCTGCAAGGTTTTCCCGCCCGCTAAAAAATTTTCTTTTTTGTCCTTTTGCGGTGCTTATCGCCGTCAGGAGCAGGGAAAGAAAGACGTGAACGGCCAGAATTCCCCCGACGAGTTCCCGAGGCGAAAATTTTCCCGACAGAAGCCCGTCCTTCGTCAGATCGAAAGTATCGAGAAGCACTTGTCCTTGAAGGTAGAGAAAGCACATCAGGACAAACAGAGTGACCACTTTGAAGGGTGTCCCCTTCCATTTCCATAAATGATAAAAAACGAGAGCAAAAACGACCGTCGTCTCTATACATAAGCCCTTTAATAATTTTTCCGACGAAATCAATCCGCGCAGCAGGTAAGCGACGAGAGTAAGAGCAAACCATATCAAGGAAATTTTGAGCAAATATTTTTTATTTTTAAGATTTTCCGTCATACAGTTCCTCTGCCCGCTTCACCGCGTTTTCCACGGAATATCCGCGCCGTTCTATCCCCCGTTTCCGCTTGGAAAACGCGGGCGGAGAAACGGCGTTCGCCCTTGCGCAAGTTTCGGCCCAGACTTCGTCCGACGCTTCCAAAGGCAGCCTGTAAAACAGTCCCAATCCCATATCCGCCTCGTCCGTCACTCTGTCCGAGACCACGCACCGCACTCCCGCCGCCTGCGCTTCTATCAGGGAGACGGGCAGCCCCTCGAATTTCGAAGGCATCAAAAACACTTCGGCGGCGGCGAGCAGCTTGTCCACATCGCCGCGAATCCCCGCAAAAATCACTTTTTCTCCCAGGCCTTCCCTTTTTGCCGACTCTTCTATATATTTTCTCCGTTCTCCGTCTCCGACGAGAAGCAATACCGCCCGAGGATTGAAAGCGCGCAAATACTCTTTGAATACGGACAAAATTTTTTCATGATTCTTCACCTTGCAGAACCTTGCGACGCTCACAAAAATATCCTGTTCTTCCGAAACTTTAAGCTCTTTTTTTATTTCCTTCCCCCTCCCCGTATCTTTTCCGCAAAATCGGGAAAGCTCTATGCCGTTCGGAAGAATCGCCCCTTTTTCGGGGCAGGGCTCCTTAAAAAAAGCCTCGTATGCGTCCTTCCCGCAGGCGACTTTTTTTGTGGCGTAACGGTCGATCAGCCGTCTGGCGTAAGCCGCATATATCCTGCGTATTGGAGAATTTTTTTGCCCGTCGTATGCGGTATGGCTGTGCATGATGCGCACGGGGACCCCTTCCTTGTACGCCGCGCGGAGCAAAAATCCCCCGAAGGAATACACATGACAGTGTACGGCGTCAAACGGCCCTTCCTCCCTCAAAAATTTTCGGAAAGCGCGGAGATATAAGCGCAAATTTTTTAAGCTTACCGCATATGGATTGTGAAAAATCTTTCCGCCCGCGGATAAAATCTCCGCCTCATAGGCTCCGACGTAATCGGTATTTACCGAAAAATACAGGTCGAACCTTTTCCTGTCTATATGCCGGAATATATTCATGACGAACGTTTCCTGCCCCGCACGGTCCAATCTTCCGAGAATCTCCAAGACCTTTTTCATGCGTTCTCCCGCGTTTTCAGAGCATAATAGACCGCCGCCGCCAATGCGCCCGCGCCCTGAAAAATAAAATAAAAAATCGTCATGACGTCATACAGCCGAAAGATGCAGGAGACGATCAAAAAGGGCATAAATAACCCCGAAATCCCGATTTCTTTATCTATCCGACTCCTGAGATAGCTCAATCTTCCGCCCTTTTCCAAAAGTTCCTCATTTTCTTTTCCATTCGCGGTTTGTGCTCCGTTCTTTCTGTTGTTTTCCCCGTTTCCTCTATTCGTTTCCTCGTTTGTCCTGTGCATTTTCCCGTTTTCTCTATTTACTTCCTCATTTGCCCTGTACGTTTCCCTGCTTTCTCTATTCGCTTCTCCATTTGCCCTGTGCATTTCCCAGCTTTCTCTATTCACTTCCTCATTTATCCTGTGCGTCTCTGTGTTTCCTCTGTTCGCTTTCCCGTTTGTCCTGTACGTCTCTCCGTTCTCCCTGTTCGCTTCCTCTTTTGTCTCGTGCGTCTCTCCATTTCCTCTGTTCGCGCTGTTGACTTCCATATTTTCCCAACTTTTTTCTATATTTTTCCCGTCTGCCCCGTTCTTTTCTATTTTTTTTAATTCCAGAACGCAATAGGTATATTTTTGATGAATGAGCCGTGCCAACAATCCAAAGGCGGAAGATAATCCTCCCATCGCAACCCAAAGTCCCGCATGCTCCGCAAAGCGTGTGGAATAACAGGCGGCGACGCCGACGGAGAAAAATACAAACGCGGTGATAAAATAGCCGCTGAAAGCGTCTATGCACCCGCCCATGGGTGAGCTTGTCTTTTTCACGCGGGCGATGTTGCCGTCTACGCAGTCCATAACGAGCCAGAGCTCCACCAATACGACGCCGACGACGCGCCAGAGGGCGGAATCGACACAGAGAGCCGCACAGCCCGCCAGTGCGACGAAAATCGAAAGGACGGAAGCGCCCCACGCGGAAAAGCCGAGATTGATAAACAGGAAGGTAAAGGGAAAGGACAATTTACGTATAATCCATTTTACCCAAAGCGAACTTTTGCTGTTTTTTTTCTTAGGCAAGGAACGGACGATTTCTCCCCAGGAATACATATTACCTCCTCGACGGTTATTGTCCCGTCAATATTTTTTGCAGCTGCCCGCGGACGACGCGCAAATCGAAACTTTTCACTTTATTCCGATTATAGGAAGAAAACGCCTTGCGTTTTTCCTCGTTCAAAGCGAGTTTCTCGATTGCCTCCGCATATCCCTTCACGTCGAATGTCTCTATCAGGTATCCGCCCATTCCCTCGTCGATGAGGTCGGTATTTCCCCGAATCCTCGACGCGACCACGGGCTTACCGCAGGCCATCGCTTCCATGAGCGCCACGGACAGTCCCTCGTGTACGGAAGGCAGAGCGAACAAATCCGCGGAATTGCAGAGCGTTCCTATATCCCGTCTGAATCCGAGCAGATGTACCCGTTCGGACAATCCCCGTTCCTCAATGAAGTGTTTAAGTTCTTCCCGTCCTTCTCCGTCCCCCGCGACGATATAATGTACGTTTTTCAAATCCAAGCGAAGCAGCGCTCTCATTACGGTTTCGTGATTTTTTCTCGGAATGAGTTCGCCGACGGACAAGACGAGAAAATCCCGTTCGGAAAGTCCGAGCTCCCGTCTCAGGTATCGGGGATCGGGCGCATAGACAAATTTGGAGGTATCCACGCCGATTCCGTCCACCTTATAAATTTCCCTTGCGTGAAAGGATTTTGCGGCCTCGTAGTCCTCCCGATTGATCGTAATGAGCACGTCGGTATATTTCGATAAAAATTTTTCCGCATGATAATACAAAAAGCGTTTCAGGGCGGGAGCGCCTTCGTAGAAATGAAATCCGTGCGCCATATAGGCGACCCTGCACCCGCATTTTTTCCCCGCGAGCCGCCCCATGAGTCCGCCTACCGGCTCATGACAGAAAACGGTGTCGTATTTTTCTTTTTGAATGAGTTTTTTCAGCTGCCGATAGGCGCCGAAATTACGGAAGTCATAGGGACTCCTTTGAAAATTCATTCGATACATGCGGAAAGAGAACTCATTTCGGAGCTTGGAGAAAAAATCTCCCGTTTCGGAGCAAGCGCATTCCACGGTAAAGCCCTTTTGCTGTAAATCGAGGATATGCGGGACAAGAAAATTCCAGATCATCGAATCGGTCGTGCAAACGACGAGAATTTTTTCCATATTCCCCCCTATATCGATTATTTTCCCCCTTCCTGCCGTTTTTATCCGTTTTTTATCGGTAGTTATCTCGTTTCTTATCCGTTTTCTGTTTTTTCTTAACGGTCATTGTCTTTCTTCTTGTCGGTCGTTATCCCGATAATTCTTCCCGCAGACCGCGAGCACTGTTTTTATCATGATTCCCCATTCCCGAAACAGGGAGAAACGTTCTACGGCGCGAAGATTGTATTTCATTTTTTCAGGCAGAATTTTTTCGAGATAAATGCGGTCCGCCTCCCCGTTTGCCCCGTCCAAAAGAGCGCTCTCGTCCTTGTAATAAATGCTCGCTTCGGAAGTGATTCCCGCAGGCAATAACAAAGTAGCCCGCATTTCGGGCGTATAGTGAGCGACGTATTTTTCCACTTCGGGCCGAGTCCCGACAAACGTCATTTTTCCCCTCCATACGTCGAGGAGCTGACAGACCTCGTCCAGCCTGTACTTTCGGATAAATTTTCCGACGCGGGTAATTCTCGCGTCGTTTTTAACGGTCACTCGCGGACCCGTTTTTTCGGCGTCCGCGACCATGGTCCGGAATTTGAAAATGCGAAAAGTTTCGCCGTATCTCGTCACCCGTACC